>Ga0163149_10000137_pt1 | contig 91159 bp, 69 predicted proteins | sample OliLakLV19MP5G1_FD_148604 | JGI IMG/M metagenome (GOLD analysis project Ga0163149, IMG submission 148604) | Freshwater microbial mat bacterial communities from Lake Vanda, McMurdo Dry Valleys, Antarctica - Oligotrophic Lake LV.19.MP5.G1 | ecosystem: Environmental > Aquatic > Freshwater > Lake >...
TTCTCGCAATGCAAGAGAGGTACTGTGTTCTGAGCAAATCGGTATCGCGCCGAAAAATTTAGCGAGTCTCCGCTCTGGAAAGATTAAACCAGACAGCAGGCTCGCTTCGCGCCGAATTATGCTACCACTACCGGCGATCGGAGAATAGTCCAAGAAAACCTGTTCTTTGACTTAGTATAGTATTAAATCGAATAGTATAAAAAATCCAAAAATAGGAAGCGAAGAACAATCGACTTGCGTCGACCGAACTTCGCTTCCCTGACGTGGCCACGTCAATACCCGACTTCTTCCTGTTCGGTTAAGAACAAGTCAAAGCCGGGCGTACCTTCAGGATCCTGAACTTGAGCGAGCTTCTACTTTCGGCAAGCGTCTTTCTTCGAGCCGCCGTTGGCGTCCGACTTGGCAGTCGAGGCGCCGGCAGCAGCTTTCGGTTTGACGTCGTCGCAGACACCGCACGGCTTGGCCTTGCGCGTCTTCTTGATACCGGCTTCGACATGGCGTTTGCCATGCGGAGACGTAATCAGCTCGATCTCGAGTGTGCCTTCGCCCTTCTTCGCAGCAAGAACGTCGTCGGCGACGCACTTGATGATGTGGGCTGTGGGCATCAGACCGATGCTGGTGGAAGTCAGCCGGTTGGGCATGATCGGGATGGAAAGCCGTGAACTGCCGGTCGCGACAGCGTTGTCGACAGCCAGCTTGATGGTATCACGGATAGTGCCACAGTCGAAACGCCCGGCTTTGCCGAGTCCGACGAACAGCACATGTTCTTGCTTGCTTTCCGCACCCAGCAAGATGGTGAGATGCTCACCAGCCTCGCCTTTGAAGCCGCTCCTCGTGAGCTCTTCTTCGATGCGCCCTTCAGCACTTGCCACGAACCCTTCGAGATCGGCGCTCAGGTTCATCCCTGAAAACTTTGCGAGCATGAGCATTGGTGTGACCACCCGCTCGACACCCGATTTCTTCTTACCGGCCCCGAGGCTGGCAGAGACTAGGAATTTTGCTTTCATGGAGAACTCTCCTTGGTTAGAACAAAACGATCGCAACATCGTTTCATTCATGGTTAAAAGACTTGCTCGACAAATGCCACCGCGGATGACATCACGAACAAGAACGAACGCTAAACCTGATCCGCAGACAATCGTCCCAGTACACCAAGTTCGCTCGACACATGTAGCGCTCAGGGCAGACTAGAACACAATCTTGAGACCAGACAATATCATCAAAAACTTTCCAACGATTCAACAGGACACGATCTCACATCGTTTTTCGACGATTGTTTTTTTCGGTGAGTGAGAAGCGGTGCATTGCTGTGCGGCTAAAAGGGTCCTGTTGGGAAAAGAAAAGAAGATGACCACACAGGCTATGAAAAACGGCATGTATAGAACAAGAACGTCAGAGTTAAACACAACTAAGTTCTGATCAAAAACACAATATATTCAATTGCAAACACAGATGAGTAGCATCTCAAGCGTCGGAATCACAGCTGGTCACAGCGTTTTCCATAAACCTAGCGAGCAATTATTAACGAAACATTGAACCTTAGCGCAACTTCTCACCGGTTGTAAACAATCTCAACAACCGGCTACCTGAGCGGCGCTTAAGCATCGCGAGAAGTTCGCAGGCAATGCCATTGCGATGGCAAATTTGACGTTTCGCATGCGCGGTTTGATCGCTGTGTTTTGAATCAGCGGCGCTACTTTTGAGATTTCGGATGACCGCGCTCCTTTTATGCGGCGCCAAAATCTATTTGGTTTTGTATTCACGAATTAAACGTGATACTACCGGTGGTGCTCAGCAATGCAAAAAAACTAAAAGAGCATCGCCAAAATGGGCTAATTAAGCGGTGCTCACAATGACAAAGTTCGCGCTACGCTAACTTTGCTAGTCAAGCAGCTCTTAAATTCCATCACATCATAAATTACCGCCGATGTCAGAAGAAACATGTCGAGTGCCATTGATATTGAACGCGAAGCGCTTGGCAACTTCAGCAATCCAGAATCCTCTAGAGCGTTAGTACGAGATAACTTCACAAACCGTCAACAATGGTTGGGCGCACCACTTCTGGTTGCGTAGGTTGCTTGCGTATCTTTGTTCAACCACTCCGCTTCACTGGAAGTTTCACCCCTAACCCCAACGTTCTAACCATCTCCAACTCGAATTTCGCACTGTCTCTCACGAGACGGTTTTCCACGCGCTATGCAATCACGCTCTGCGCTAACGAACCATCAGCTGGGAGTTCTCATGCTTAGACAACTTTCGCAATGGCGCAGTGTCCTCGTTGCGGCTTTGCTTATCGCCTTCATGGCGGTGGCAAGCCCGGCACTCGCGCAATCTTCGCAGACCTGGCTTCCGGACTTCAGTCCGAGCAGGCATGTTTACGTCGACCCGCAACTTTCGAACAATCGCCAGGCGCCCGTCAATTTCACCGGACTCGAAGCACGGCTGCTTCAAGAAGGTCAGAAACACGGTCTTCAGGTATTCGTCGTGGCGACCGAAGGCGGGTCCGATTTGCTCAACGCGACCATCCCCAGTCGGGATGCGCTCGACAAGCTCATCTTGAAGTGGCAGGCACGACCCGGCTTCCCGTCGGACAACTACCTGATCATCATGTGGGTGAGACGAGCGGACAATCCCAACAAGGGTTCAGTTGCTGCCAACGGCGGCAATCTGTTCTCCGACTGGAATATGACCGCGTCCTATTTCACCGACACGCAAGATGGACCGCTGGTGCCCAACTTGAGGCGCTTCATGCCTCAGGATCCAGCCGGTGCGTTCGATGCCGTCGTCGTCTCGGTCAACTCCGACATCGACGCCATCAAGGCCCGTCAAGCCGCAACCGCTAAGGAAGCCGCTTTCCAGCAGGCTCTGCCTTATTACATCGGTGGCGGTGCCCTGGCAGCTCTCTTGTTCGGCACGATGATTTTCTTGCTCGTGCGCAACTCGTCGCGCAAGAAAAAGATGGCGGCGCTGATCGCTGAGTGGACCACCAAGCTCGATTCGGCAAACGAACTCTATCTGAAGTTGCGTTCGAGCTACATGGGCTTCCTGACCGAGCAATCGGACTGGAAATCCAAGTTCAAGAACCGCACGCTCACGACCTACACAGCAGCGTGCAAGGACTTCGCGGCATTCTCGGCGCGGCGCAAAGTGGCGACCGACACGTTGGATGCGGCGCGCAAAGCGTTTGCGTCCAACTCCTTCCCTTCGGTGAAGGGATTCGCCGAGGTCGAGCAACTGCTCGCGTCGCGTACCATCGAGGTGACAGGCGAAGACCTGCCGCTGGAAGAAGCCACCCTGTTCGGCGGGCTGGTCGAGAAGGCCGACTACAAGCCGGGCGAACTGCTCGACGCTATGTCGACTCTTTTCGAGAAGACGAACAAGGCGCTTGCCGCCATCGTCTCCGCCTTCAACGGCGCCAAGCAAAACAAGCTCGACGTCGAAGCGCTCGATACTCAGGTGATCGCGCAACGCGCCGACATCGCGGCTGCCGAGCTGACGATGGCTCCGTACGAAGCGACCGTCCGCGAGCTCAAAGAAGGTCAGGGCGCCTTCATCGCCATTCTGGTCTGCGATCCGCTCGAGGCCTTTGCGGGCTCCGAAGCGGTGGAAGCCGGATTCACAGCACTCGGTGAGCGGCTCAAGCGAGCAATCGCAATCAAGAAGTCGCTTAACGGCGTGCACACCGAGATCACCACGTCGACCACCAAGGTGGCCGGCAGGCGCAATCTGGCAGCGGCGTATCAGTACCCGATCGCCGCCAACGAAACGCGAGCCCAGGAACTGCGGTCGGCCAACTTCTTGCTCGATGAGGAAGGTGCCAATCCGGACACCATTCTTGCCGACGCGCAGAAGAGCTGGGACAGCGCCACTGCACTTGTCTTTGCTGCCAAACTCGACGAGGCTGACGCCGCCAAGAGCAAGGCCAGTGGGTTCGCCGCTCAGGCAAGCAAGCTGGTCGATACGATCGTCGCCGCCAAGGCTCTGGTGGAATCGAACGTGCCTCCGGCACGCACTACGCTTGCCAGCCTCAACAAAGAACTTCCGGATGCCGACACGGCAGTCGTGGAGCTCAACGCCGACTTCTTGCCCGCCAACGTCGGCACGCATCCGACCAGGGTCAAGAATGCGCACGGCACAGCCGGCGCCACCATCGCACGGCAAATGGGCACCACTCACGGTGCCATTTGCATGTTCTTGCTTCACCTCCATGCTACTACAGCATCTCATAAGATTCAAACCGAATCCTGTGAGGCACACCGAATGTCGGTATGCACCCCAGCTCGATTCAACGTCAGTTCTGACGCTTCGCTCCCCAACACAGACGACTCAAACACCAAGCTCGTCTCGTGTCGACGACACTAACCGCGTTTAGTCTCCGCTTCGTCCACGACCATCGCGAGACGCTGACCATGGCGATGGCGCCGAAATGCCCAAAGCGAAGCCGAACCCGACCATCCAACAACAGCTACTGTTTCACTACCCACCGCAACCAACGCATCGCCTCAGCCACTGCCTGTGCCGATGCGGGACAACCGCGCGGAAACTGGGGGCGATTGCCGTCGAACATCTCCGACAGCGATCCCAAACAATCCTCGCTGTAACTGTGATCGAAAAGCGGCTGCCAGACCAATCGAATGCGATTCACGGTATCCGGATTATGCCCCTGCACGTTCAAAAGCGCATCGCAATACTGTCCAATCAACCACGGATACGCCATGCCTTGATGCCTGGAAAGGTCACGATGGTACTGGTCGGGATGAGCCAAGCCGCATCCAAAGACGCCCTGGTAGCTTGCATCGCCAGGCGCGAGCGTTCTTACTCCCATCGGTGTGAGCAATTCTTCCTCCACCATCCGTAGTACCGCTTTGCTCTGGTCTTCGGTCAACGCGCCATAGGGCAAGGACACTGCTATGAGCTGATTACTACGAAAGCTATCGTCATTACGCCTGGATGGACTGACGCCTTCTTCGATTACATCAAACAAGCACTTTCGTTCCTCATTCCAAAACTTTTGCATTGATTCTTTGGCTTGAGCAGCTAGCTTTTTAATCCTCTCGGCATCTTCATGAGTGACTGAATCGGCAAAAAACACGATCGTTTCCAGGAAGTTATACCAGAGAGCGCACAGTTCGATTGCCTTTCCGGGACGCTGCGTAATCGGCATGCCCTCGACCTTCGCGTCCATCCACGTGAAGGCTCGATCAGGAGCAGCGCAACGCAGAAGTCCATCAACAGGATCGACAGCGATACCATCATTGGTACCACTGATAAAGTGATCCACGACAGAAATCATTTGCGGCAACTGATCTTTGATTAAGTCCAGGTCCCGAGTCACACGGAAATATTTATGCAGAGCCCAGCCCCACCACAACGCCACGTCGGCAGCTTCATAGCCGAACTTCGAATCGTTTTTATAATGGTTGCGGTCAAGCGCTAAATTCGGCATGATACCGTTGACGATACCAGCGGCCTGATGTGTCAGTATCTCTTTAGCAGCATCAAACCGCCGAGTCGAGACTGTCAAACCTGGCAAAGAAATCATCGCGGCTCGACCGCCGACGTTGTACCAGGGGAAGCCTTCGATTACCGACTGCAATCCTCGATCTTTGCTGGTGGTGGTAAGAAACTGATCGCAAGCCAACAACATCATGTCAGAACGTTGTGAATTATCGAGATTAGCGCGATCAATTAGCGACTTTTGCCGACCGATGATCTCATTTAAAACAGGCTCACAATTTGGCGATTGAATTGGCTTGTCATAGCTCGCCCCAATGCACAAGCCACTCTCGGCAGTAATTCTTGCGTTGACTGAACCGACATAATACAAATCTTCGGTACTCGGCAAACCTCTAATCGACTCGACCGGCCAATTAAAATCCCACCACCATTGTTTCTGCGGCTCATACTTTCCGCCGCTCCACGTCAAACAAAGCCGACTGTTTTCATCCAAAATAATCACTGATTGATTGGGCGAAACAAACTGCGCATAGGTTTTATCAGCGGAGCCATGCAGCTCGCCATGCATGTTTCGGAAGCCGACCAGAAATTTGCAGGTAAGCTCCACGACGTCATCGCTGGAATCATCTTCGGGCAACCAATAGTAGCCGAGATGAACTTCCTCGGTTCCATAACCATGCACTAACTGCTTAACCAGATGGTTGCCGTCAATCTCGAAAACCCAGGTCGGGCAGGGCATCGACGTGAAGCTCTCAATAAACTTGTACCCCGTCGGCGATACCACTCCGGACTCCCAATGATTAGTCGAGAGTTCAAAATCGCGCCCATTGATCGTGAGAACTTCCTCCACCCGAGACAAAATCACATGCCGATCGCTTGGTGGTGGCACAGCAGAAACCAAAACAGCATGATACCGCCGGCGGTTCGCACCCGAAATCGTGCCCATCGAAAAACCGCCGAGTCCATTGGTGACAAGCCACTCCCGCCCGTCCGGTTTTTCACGCGAAGGATAAACGACAGGAACCTCATATTTGAGTTCCGGATAGCGCGATTTCAACCAGCTAATTAAGCCGAAAGTCATGTACTGCCTTGCATCTCCTCGTTTCCAACCAAAAGTGTCAGCTCCAGGCATTATGCCTTCGGTCACTCAATTCAAACCACTTACAGAGACTAAACCAGAGGATTGGATTAATGAACGAACCAGCTGCCAGCAGCAAGCAGTTTTCGCCTGCATAACGCTCATCATTTTGATCACACTACGGCAAATTCCGTTCACTTTCGTTTCAACGTACGCGACGAATGTCCTCAGAACGCCGCCAGCCCGAAGGTTTCAAACTTTGACTATACGCGTCCAGTTTTCTCGCTTCATCATCGCGCTGCAAAACCTTGAGCAGATCGCTGTAATTCCCGAGGATGACTGCAATATCCGGATGTTCTTCACCGAGCACTCGCCCTTTAATTTCCAGAGCTTGCCTGTAAAACGGTTCTGCATCAGCATGCTTGCCCCAGGCGTGATAGAGCATCGCCATATTGTTCGCCACTATGCCAACGTCAAAATGGCTTGGACCTAAACGCTTTTCATACAATCGCAGCAAACGTCGCAGTATCGGCGCGGCCAGTTCAAATTTATGCTGATACCAGAACACCTCCGCGAGGTTCTCCAGCGCCAGCGTCAGACGCGCCGACTCATCTTCGCTCTCAGCCAATTCCAAGGCAGCCAGCCACTGTTTCTCCGACTCAGCATAATCGCCAGAAGTCGAAGCCGCCTCCGCAGCTATTCGATAGACATCGAATTCCGGACTGCGACCAGCCATGCTATCTCCCGGTTTCTGTATCACGATTGTAGCAAGGGATCTTAGACCACGCACCACTTATTTTCAGAACGCGTCGGGTTCCATTTTCTCGCGCGAAGAGTTGCTTGAGATCAGTCCCAAACAGTCCAAAACGTTAGTTGATTTCTCCAGGAATTAAAACCCTGAATGTTGTACTACTTTCATACATACGATTACGTTTAGTAAAACACATCCTGAAGCAAAAGGAGTAACACGGCAACCGCCCGGGCTGCGCAAACCGGTTTCCCGGTATTGCGAGCCCGAACAGCGGCCGTGGATCCTTTTGTCGTCATTTTGTGACGGTGCTCCTCGTTAGAGGTGTACGACGTGGTTAGTTACCGCGCGGAATTTGAATGCTCGGCATCGGCATCCAGCCGCCCTTACCATTCTTTGCGGTCTTGTCCCACTTGTGGCGAATTCCGTTGAACTCGATGCGGAAGTAATACCCGAACGAACGAGCAGCCTTCCCGCACGCGAAGAAAGAGTCCGCGAACCAATCAAGGGTCACGATTTCTTCGATTCTGGCAATCCGCTCGTCGACCCGCAGCTTCAGGACGATGTCGCCCGTACGCTTGGTCTCGTCGTGGAAATCCAGGTCCAACTCTGCATGCTTGATCGCGAAGTTCACTCGGTCATGCGGCGCGTTGCCCCACCAGTTGATGCGGGCTGCAGACCACTTGCCGAAGCGAATCAGACTAGCCGCACGAAGAGCAAAAGCCTTGTCCGGACGGACGCGACCTTCATCTCCGATGCACTTATCCGCAATCACCACGATGGCATGTTCAGGAGATTTGATTCCCTGTTTGATAACCTTGCCGGCGCGGTGAAGCGCAATAATGCGGCAAATCCGCTGACGGAGGTCAGCAGGAACGCCGCGGCTTTCGAGATACTTCTTAGCCAACCTGGCGCCTTCGATGTCGTGCGTGTCCAGGTTAATGGAACGTCCGATATCGTGCAGCCAAGCCGCGCATGGGATAACGAATTCGCGAGTCACTTCATCGATCATGCCAGGGAACACCTGGTCGAACTTCGAAGTCAGCTGCAAAGCCAAGTCGCGAACCTCGTCTCCGTGGACAAAGTCGTGTCGTGTCTGTCCTTTTGAATTTTTGTCGCCCTTCTCGTACACAGCGAGGAGCTCAGGGTCGCGATACATGCGATCCCGAATTGTGGCGAGCTCCTTAATGTCCATAGTTTAGATTCTCCTCAATTTTGTTCAGCGCCCGAACCCGGGTGCTGACGTTGTTAAAAAACTTGAAACGATGTTCTGTTCGCTCGATATCAGGGCAGTGACACAACCGACGGCAATATGCTGGTGATATTTGCTATGCGGTTTGCTTGGGTGCAGCGGTGTCTGTGGTTTCCTGGTTGATTTTGCGATTGGTGAACGACTCACCCTAACAATCCGTTAGTAGAAATGGCAATAATCAAAGAACTAAGTGAGAAGCTCTCATGTTAAAAGCTTAGATATTCATTTGTGATGATTAGCGCAGCAAGCGCTCGCAGTTTTCAACCCAACGTCAAGACGGTAGCTGCGCGAGCTGACGAAGCCCCTGCTCACTAGCTGTCGGCAGCGGAATTCCAGTCAAAAATTTCAGACAAAAAATTAGGTGATACCTGAGTCGGTATCACCTTTCAATTGCTCGCAGAACCGGTGCTGCCCTCGGTAGGTATCATCCCTGATTCCTCTGCCTGGAGTATCTGCGTTATTTGGTTTTCGGTCACGGTCGGTAAAAGATATCTAGCGCACTTGCTTCATAACAATACCTCGAAAGTTTTGTCCTCCCTATGTGTATTTACGCAGAATCGCAAATTTTTACGCAGGCGGCTCATAAGGTGGCCGTTGAGGATCATGTTGCCCGCCTTCCTCAGTCGTACTCGGAGGCGCACCGCCACCAGCATTGTTGATGTCTTCTTCGTAGAATTCGTCGTAATCATCGCCATGTGCGGCTGCGCCTTGACCGCCAGCTGGGGTGCCCATGTCGGCTGCGCCACCCACACCGAAATGCATTTCTTCCGGAGGTTTCGCTGCTGGCGCTTCTTGGGCAGTTTCACTGGCCGGCATGAATTGTTCGGCAATCCCTGCAGTTTCACTGGGCGACATGAGTTGATCGGCAATGCCTGCGGTTTCGCCCGACGGCATAGCTTGATCCTCGGCAACGCCACCGGTTGCACCACGATCTTCATTGAGCAAAACGGTTAAATGAGCCACCAAACGTTCAGCCTGGCTTCTGCCCAATTCGTCCCAATGCGGAACGCCAAATGTTTTTTCCGAGTATTCATCTGCTTCTTCATCGGTCCAGCCGATCAAGTCGAGCGCGCGGCCGAGGACAGTAAGGTAATTTTGATCGGTTACTTCGCCGAGACTGACTGCCTCCACCGCTGGTGGCGGTGCCACAACGGGCGGACTGCCAGGCTCATAATTGGGCGGCGGAATCACGGCAGCTTTCATTTCAGGACCAAGATTGATCTCTTGAGCGGGCATCATTGGACGCGCCTCTTCTTTGATCATCTCCGGCGGTTCCATTGGTTGCCACGGCGAGTCGCTCTCACCGGACAGTTCCTGTTTCAACGACAACGAAATGACGAGCTGTCTGAGTTCATCGATTTGTCTGGAAATTTCTATAAAACGGCGTTCGCAGAATGTTCTCATTCCGATCAGCGATTCGAGCACCACTTCCGGATTGCCCGGCGGTGTCGGCATACCAATCAGCTTAGGGGTAATCAGACCTTCAGCTTCGATTTGCGGTCGAATCTGAGAAGTCGGCCAACCTTGTTCCACCAGCTCCTTAATACGCTCGAGGATCGTCATATCTTCGGGGCGATACTGACGCTGCTGACCGCGACCGCGTTTGATCTCAAGGCCGAACATCAGCTCCCAACGGCGTAATTGGTGAACAGACAGACCAAGCCTGGCTGCTACCGTGTTGATAGACATCATGTTGTCTTGAGATGCCATATTCACTCCTGATCCTCGGAACGGAAAACCCACTATCCACAAGCTTACACGAACTAGCGTAGCTAGGCTAGCTACGTCACTTCGTACCCGCTATACGCGAATTTCACACCCATTTTTTTATCGGCCCTATTTGTTTTGACCCGTCCTTTTTCGAGACTCATTCAGCCCCAAAAGTGCATTTGGGGAACTGGAGTTCCCATCGAGGAAAACAAGGTGCAACCAAGTGCTCAAAAACGGCGATTTTTAGGGGAACTCGGGTTCACCTTGACTGCCCGACGCCCATATTACTGTTACTATCAATGATAATAGCCAAAGTTTGAACAGGAAGAAGGCAGAATACCAATGCTGGTACCCACCTTCCCCTGCCTCCCATGCCTGACGCGACCTGCTCAACTGACAGCCCGACGGCAAAGCCGACAAGCCATCAGCGAAGTCAGGTCACGTCAAACTTCAGCGGAGAGATCCACATTCGCCGTTAGCGGGCGCGAATCAGACGACCGGACTCGTCGCGGTAGACGTAGCCACCGTAGTTGGAGTCGTAGTAGGCGGTGCGATAAACGATGCGGCCCGTATAGACCAGCTGACCGTAGCGGTCTACGCAGGTCTCGCGCACGGTGATGGTGATGGTCGACGGCTGATTGCAGCGATAGTCGTAGCCGCACGGGTCACGGTAGACGGGCGCCGGATTGCGGTAATCGGGACGACGATAGTCGGGACGATAGACCGGACCACGACGGTCCCAGCCACCGCGATCCCAGCCGCCACGACCACGATCCCAGCCGCCGCGATTGCCGGAGTGGATGCCGATGCCGAAGCCGCCGCCGTTGATGTGAACGTCGACGCTGGTGTTGCCGCGATGACGGTTGTGAGAGTTCTGCGCGTGAGCGGTTGTGCCTACGAACAGTGTTGCCACGAGGGCAGTCAGAACGATTGCAAACTTTCTCATGATGGTTTCCTTTTGTGGCGACCGCCTATAGAGTGGCCACCCGAACAAAACGTTCGAGCAGGAGACTCCATAAACTGACGCCGGTTTGTACAGGCTTACTTGCCTAGAACAGCTCCAGAGCCTGCGTTTCCGAAGCTGATTTGAACAAAAAAACCTGCTATCAACTAACCCGTGCTTCACCCAACTGCTCAAGTTTCAGTCTCGAAGACGTGAAGTCGCGCGTGCTAGGTTGGTTTGGGTTGTTGAATAGCCTGGTTACAGTGAAGCGAGAAATAGTGATATGACGCTAGCAAAGGGAAACCGGCAGAGACAAGCCAAACCTAAGATTGATAAGCAATTCAGTGATAAAACTACGCAAAATTTTCGCATGATATTAGCTCTTTACAATTAGCAGAAAGGCAATCACATCGTGCAAGTTTTCGTTCTATTTAGATGAGGTCAAAACGGTTTGATGCTCGGCCAGGGTTGACACCTGGACTGCTCGGTCGGCGAGGGCCCACACCGTTCAGAAGTTTGCGCGAGGTTCGGCACCGCCCGAGTGCAGCTGCCTAAACCCGTGGAAGTCGCACTGCGACACTGGAAAGGTCCCAATGTGCCAGGGGCGATGGTCCCGTGCCACCAGTGGAAGAGGTCCCAGTGCGCCAGGTGCGCCGGTCCCGGGCACCACTGGTACGGGACCTCTCAGCAGGGCTATGGTCACGGGCACCAATGGAACGCGGGTCCTTTCCGCAGCGCAATGGTCCCGGGCACCAGTGGAAGAGGTTCCAATGCGCAGGTGCGAAGGTCCTGGGCACCAGTGGAACGGGCCCTTTCCGCAGGGCTATGGTCCCACCGCCGCGCACAACGGACAAGCCCACGGGGCACGCCGTGGTAAACTCTGCTATCGCACTTGGCGGAACTACAACTTCCTGAGCGCCTTGCTTAGGGGAGGGGGGAATCGTGTCTGACGGCAAGAACAAAAAACGCGGCATCGTTTTAGTCATCGATGGTTGCGGCATTGGCGCGGCGCCTGACGCCCAGGCTTTCGGCGATTCGTCCGACTGTCACACGCTCGCGAACATAGCGCGAGAGGTTGGCGGACTCAATCTGCCCAATTTGAGCAAACTGGGACTGGGCGCGATTAGCCCGATCGAAGGTCTCAAAGAAAACGCGGCCAAACTTGGTTTGTTCGGCAAACTGGAAGAGACTTCCAACGGCAAAGACACGCAGACCGGTCACTGGGAAATGATGGGTGTGATCAGCGAAGAAGCTTTTCCGATGTATCCAAACGGTTTCCCAAAAGAAGTGATCGACGAGTATTGCAAACAAACCGGTGTCTCCGGAGTTCTCAGCAACAAGCCTGCATCCGGCACCACGATTCTGGAACAGCTCGGCGAAGAACATCAAAAGACCGGTTTGCCGATCGTTTACACGTCGGGCGACAGTGTTTTTCAAATTGCCTGCCATGTCGACACTGTTCCTCTGGCAAAACAATATGAGTGGTGTGAGATCGCTCGCAAGATACTCGATGGACCACATCGTGTTGGTCGGGTCATATGTCGACCGTTCACAGGCACTCCCGGCGCCTATAAGCGCCTCTCCGGCGACCGCCGCGACTACGCTGTGCCGCCGCCGCGCAAAACTTTCCTGGACGTTCTCAGCGAAGAGAATCGCGGAGTGTTCGGTGTCGGCAAAATCGAGGACATCTTCGTCGGTCACGGCATCAGCCACGCCAAGCACACCGGCACCAACAAAGAAGGTCTCGAGATCACGCTGGCTGCCATCAAAAACGAATATGCATTGAAGGATCATCGCATCGGCAAGAAACGAGCAGACGATGACGTCAGCTTTATCTTCACCAATCTGGTCGACACGGATTCACTGTACGGTCATAGACGTGATGTGAAAGGTTACGCCGGAGCGCTTCTCGAAATCGACCAGTGGCTTGGCGAAATCATGTCGGCGATGAAAGGAGACGATCTGCTGATCATCTCATCCGATCACGGAAACGACCCGACCGCGCCGGGAACCGACCACACCCGCGAGTTTGTTCCGCTAATCGCATACAGCCCAAGCCTTGATACGCAAGGCCAAGATATCGGTATTCGCCACGGCTTCTGCGACATCGCTGCAAGCCTTTCAGACTGGCTTGACGCCGGTTGGACAGGACCCGGAAAATCATTCGTGCAACAAAAAGAAAGAGTCGCTTAGTTTAAAAACAGAAGAGAAAGGAAACGTTATGCCTTCATTGAAAACCGCTACCCGAATCGATTACACGTCGAGCGTGCCCGGTTTCAGCCAGCTAAAAAAGTTTGACCAACAATCGATTGATTTGATTCGCAAAAGCTCAGACAGCAAGATGATTGTTATCGTTGACAGCGGTTACGCGCTTCCCAAAGCGGTACCGCATGTGGTGACGGATCATTTAAACCTGACTGGAGACAATCCACTGATTGGAGAGAATTATGCCGGCGGACCGCGATTTCCGGTGATCAACGACATTTACGTCAAAGTCATAGATACCCTCGATCCTAAGAAAACACTGCCTATGAACAATCCGCTAGGCAACCTGCCACTCGGTGTCGCCGTCGGATTGAAAGAAGGCGCGGTTCCTACAGAAGAACAGCTGAATGCCATTCGCGCGCTCGGCGGCGACTTCTACTGTTACAACCTGGTACCTGCCATGTTGGTGGCGGCTCACATCGGACTCAAAGTTTTTGGCATCGTCATCCCGCATGGCGAGCAGCTCGACAAAGACCTTTGCAAGTATTTAAAAGGAGAATAGAATGCCGGATACTCTGGTTAAACCAGTCGAATCGATCGTGGAATTTCTTTCAAAATCGTCCCCCAGACCTGATTTTGCAGTAGTGCTCGGCTCCGGTGTTTCGGTGATGGAACAGCTTTCCAACGCCAGAACTTACATGTACAAAGAAGTTTTCGGCATCGGTCCAAGCGTCGAAGGGCACACCGGCTCACTGACAATTGGTCAGCTCAACGGAGAGAAGGAATCACCGGTAGTGGCAATCTTCCGTGGACGTTTTCACCTCTACGAAGGACACGACTGGTCTGTAGTGACGCTTCCAACCCAGGTGGTAACGACTTGGGGCGTTCCAAAACTGTTGCTGACCAATGCCGCCGGCGGTCTCAATACCGGCTTCAGCATTGGCGATCTGATGGTGGTGACGGGATATCGCGATCATCTCAGCCACAAGGAAGACGGTCTGGTGGAAGAAATTACCTCCGCACCAAAATCCTGCGAAAACGAATTCACCAAACAAATCATCGCCGCCGGCAAAGCCCTGGAAGGCGAGAGCAAACGTCCGTTGAGAACCGGTGTCTATGCCGCATTGCTCGGACCGAGCTACGAAACGCTGGCTGAAATCGAAATGCTGCGCCGTCTCAAGGCAGACGCTGTCGGGATGTCGACCGTGCCGGAATTATTAACGGCCCAGAAAACTTCAACCATCGCTGCTGCCGTTTCCGTCATCACAAATGTCTGGGACGATAAACCAATGGGAGGACACGAAGAGGTTCTCGAAGCTTCCCGCCACGCGTCGACGCGCTTAGACGCGCTGATCTCGCGCATCGTCACAGAGACAAAATAAGACATAAAGGCGCTCAAGAAAGCAATCGTGGCCACAGTCATGATGTGCGAGTCTGCCTGATCATGAGATTTTGCTGCTCCCATGAGTTTTGCTGCGCCCATGAGTTTTTCTGTTCCATCAGTTTTTGCTGCTCATGGTTTTGCTGCTCATGAGTTTTGCTGCTCGTAGATTTGCTGCTCATAGATTTCTTACATTGCGAAACTGCGGATGCGGTTTTTTTTTCGAACGCAAACTCTCGGAAAGTTCAAAGCGCGTTCCCGGCAAAGCTAAAGAAAAACCTGGGTTCGCGCGGGCTATATACGCTGTCGAAGCAGGTTGTCAAAGAAACTTCACCATGACAACCAAGCTTCATACTGGCAACTCCGAACAGTCCGTTTATTCCAAAGCGGAACGGCCGAAATCAGCTTAGACACTTGGTTTCAGTTCTATATACACTAGAAACTTCGCGCACGTACGCTAAGCCGGTTGGCCTTACATGTAGAAACACTTGTATTAAAACCTTGTTCGCGCTCATTAGTCTTAACTCGCTTCCTGCTGCCCATTTCTGGTGACCTCTCACTTCCCCTGATTTCTGTCTGCTAACAAAAACAACCATCTCCAGCCATTGCATGCGTTCTTGTGCGATGCCCGGAGAGACAGATTTCTTGCGACTAACCAGAAGGGCTTATGCCACTCGGAATCGCGCATTCAGTGCGGTTCCACGAACCGATAATAGGAGTCCACTTCACATGATCTACTGTACAGTTCTGACTGGCGCAGATCGCGTGCCCGCCGAGACATTCATTCAGGCAACCACGCGTAACGTGTGTCTGCCCGATATGAGTGATTCCCGCCTGGCAGTTTCAGTCAACCGAAACGCGTTCATGCAAATCAAGATTGATGAGGAAGTCGTCCTCGGCGTTGAGGTCAAGCCGGAGACGTCCCAGTTCGAGCTCGCTCCCATCCTCACGCGGAAGAAAAAGGCGCCATCTCGGCTCAGTCTTCTGTCACCTTTCCGTCGCAGCGAACCAGACCCGGAAGAGGGCCCGGCTCGCACGTTTACCGTCATGTTCCGTGACGGCGGACCGAATGACCGAGTCGTTGCGACTTACGAATTCCATCTCCTGGAAGCGCAAGCCTTCGGCTCGCGCTACAGCTCGCACCTGAGCCTCGTTGACGCCACCGTCAAACCCGCCAAGTTCACCACCGACGCCCGCAGCCTCGACACCGCTCGTGACTGCTGGAATTGCGAAACCCCGGTGAAGTCTGGCGGCATCTGTCGGAACTGCGGTTCCAGCCAGAACGGCGCTGACAACGAAGGCTAACCTCCGCGCGATTGGTATCTACTCGACGCGTGGTCACGAACTTGGCGCGTTTTTTGCGCGCTTAGCACCTGACTCACGTTTTGTTCTGTCGAATCCCACCAGTCACGAAGAATTCGCATCACTTGGCGCGCGGCTTTTAGCGCCACTCTAGAGAGGTAAATGCTGGCTCCGCGACGTCGTTTCCCTGGAGCATCCGGCACCACCGGCGGTTCCATCCAGGAGACGAACGTTTGCGGAGCCAGCCTGTTTGTCGGCGTGCATGCCACACTTCCTGTTCGGGAGTTAGAAGTGGCATGCACGTCCTTCAGGCAGTTCTGAAAGGAAGCAAATTGCCACGCTTACCGGCTCACGCTCACCGGCTCACGCTTACCGGCCTACGCTTACCGGCTTACGCTTACCGGCCTTCGCTCACCGGCCTTCGCTTACCGGCTTACGCTTACCAGCCTACGCTCACCGGCCTAGCTTACCGGCTTACGCTTACCGGCTCACGCTTACCGGCCTACGCTTACCAGCCTACGCTTACCGGCCTACGCTTACCGGCTTACGCTTACCGGCCTACGCTTACCGGCTTACGCTTACCGGCCTACGCTTACCGGCTTACCGGCTTGCCTTCTCACCACTCATCTCTCAAAACCCGCCTACTACCTTATATAATCGTCTCAAAATGGGCGTTTTTGGGAACTCGACTTCCCTTTCTTAATGTCAAGATGTGCCCAAGTGCGCCAAATACGCCGATTTCTGGGGAAGCGCACTTCCCCTTGACTAAACTCACCTCAAAATTAGTCATTTTCTGAATGAATTTACGAACCAAGACCCTCCAGCCAAACAATTGAGAAAGCCGATGCGGACCGGGAGCGTTGTCTTTGCAGAAATGGTGCGCCAGGCTGTACTGGCCGTGACGCTTGACGCGTTGCAGCCCGTCCCTTATTGCTGTCTGATGCCCCCTATGTTGTCGCCCACCAGATGATCCGCTGTTGTTGCCCGCCTGTTGTCGCCCACCGGATGGTCCGCTGGTGTCGCTCGCCTGTTGTCGCCCATCGGATGATCCGCTGTTGTTGCCCGCCTGTTGTCACCCACCGGATAATCCGCCGTTGTTGCCCGCCTGTTGTCACCCACCGGATAATCCGCTGGTGTCACTCGTCTGTTGTCGCCTACCGGATGGGTCCGCTTGGTGTCGCTCGTCTGTTGCCGTCAGCTGGTCTCGCCCGCCTGCTATTGCCCGTCACCCGTTCCGCCTGCTCGCATGGTAAAAACAACGCCCTAAACGTCCGCTCACAAGGGCAATCTCTGAACCTGACCGGATTAACATTGGGCCAGAAACGGCCTGGGGTATCAAAGCTAGCGCAGCGTCATCGTTTTTAAACAATAAACAGGCTGCCGATTCCAGAGCTCAGCTCGCCGTTGTAAAGAGCCGTAAAACACAATTGTTAACCGCCTGATAGTGAGATTCAAAGAGAAGCGATCGATAGCATAACGTGACCTCCCCATTACCTTCTACAGAATTCACGCGACTCCTACGCCAACACTCTATTTCAGCAATATTCTTCGCAGCCTATGGCTGACTGCGAAGGACAGGGCTGAGTAAAGAGGTGTGAAACGTTGTGGATTTAGTGGATTCAGGGGTTTCGGAGCGAGGGCAACCGATTGACACAACCAAGGATCGAATATGAAAATCCCCTTCCTCGACCGTATTCCGGGCATGCGCTCCGCTGACGGTACGCCTCGTTCGCCATTCGTGTGGGTCAAGTACGTGCTGATCGCGATTCCCGTGATTGCGCTGGCTTGGAACTCCTACGTGATCATTCCGCGCGGCTACGTCGGCAGCACCTCGCTGTTCGGCATTCTGAATCCGCAGCCGGTGCTTCCGGGATTCAACCTGATCAATCCGCTGTCCCGGGTGGACCTGCTGCAGACGTTCGTGATGCCGAAGAAGGTGACGGCCAAAGCCGGTTCGCATGACCTCCAGAAGGTCACGACCGCCGTCACCGTGCCCTACAACCTGATCGATTCGTCGGCTCCGATTTTCTATCGCGAGTACGGCACGATCGCCAACTTCGAAGCGGCCATTCTCGACCCGGCCATCCAGGAGTCCGTCAAGGCGGTGACCGCCAACTTCACCGCCACCGATCTCGTGAAGCGCCGTGAAACGGTCCGCGACGAAATCGAAGCCACCATTCGCAACCTCGTCGCCACCGCGATGAAGTCGAAGGGCGCCCCCGGCACCATCCAGATCGGTCGCGCTACGCTCGACAATCTGGACTTCACGCCCAAGTTCGCCGCCGCCATCGAGGCGAAGGTGAAGGCCGGTCAGGACGCAGAACGCGCTCGCAATGACGGAGCCAAGCTGATCGCCGAAGCCGAGGGTGAGTCCCAGAGCATTCGCGCCAAGGCTGAAGCAGAAGCCTACTCCACGATGGAGATGGCCAAGAAGGAAGCCGACGCTATCCGGCGTGAAGCTGCCGCTCTGCGCGACAATCCCGACCTCATCGAGCTGACCGCCATCGGTCGCTGGAAGGGCAAGCTGCCGAGGTTCTCCGGCACGATGCCCGTCCCGATGCTCAGCAACCCGGCTTCCAAGTAATCACGGATCGAGAAGGAACTCTTACCATGAACTTCAACATGAAGAAGATCGCCCTCATCGGCGTCGCAGTCGTGGCCGTCATCGGTCTCGCATTCGTTAGCCGCACCGTGACCTGGGTCAACCCCGGCTACGTCGGCGTCATCACGCAGTTCGGTTCGGTCGAGCCGATCACCATCAAGAGCGGCGCCGGCCCTCAGTTCATCAGCCCGCTGAAGACTGTGGTCCACCTGCCCACCACCCAGCTCGTCCACCATATCAAGGCCGCCGCCGCCACCTCGAAGGGGCAGTCGGCGCCGACCGAGATCACGATCGCCTACTCGATCAAGGACGAATCCTGGCCGCGCGTGTACGCCACCATTGGTGGTGTCAGCGCCATCAACGCGGCCTACTTCGACAACAACGTCCAGCAGACGCTCAAGCAGGTCACCGGCAATTTCCTCGCCGACGAACTGATCCAGAAGCGCCCCGAGGTCAAGGGCAAGGTCGTCCATGAGCTTCTCAAGGCCATCGAGCTGGGTCTGGCCGAGAAGGGCTTGGCCGGCGCCATCGTGATCGACATGGTCGCGATCACCGACTTCGACTTCTCGAAGGAGTTCAACGACTCCATCGACTCGAAGGTCGAAGCCGAGCAGCGTGCCCAGCAGGCCGAGAGCGAAGCGCTCCAGAAGGCGACTCTCGCACGCGCCGCCGGCGAAGTGCAGAAGAAGATCGCCGACGCCAAGGCGTACGAGACCGAGCTCCTGTCCAAGGCGCGCGCCGAAGCCATCACCCTCAAGGGTGCTGCGCTGAAGGACGCTGGCGGTCTGCTCGAGCTGCGCAAGGCCGAGCGTTGGGACGGCGAAGTGCCCGAGTTCATGAGCGACGGCACCATCCCGTTCATCAAGGTCGACCCGCGCAACGGCAACTCCGCCGCGCCGGCCAAGAAGTAATCCAGCTCACCGACACAATGCGTTGACACACGTCAGCGCATTGCTGCCTCGGTGCAATGGATTCAAAACCAAGAACCTGCGTGTCGTATTCGTCACGCAGGAGCTGCTCCCGGGAGTTTCCATCACCGTTTCGGTGAAGGGCTCCCGGGTTCGCAGTTCCATTCCAGATGCCATTTGCATTGAGCATGTATACACCGCATTTAGTATCAGCACGAATCCTATTACACCTTATCGTAAAATACAGTACAGATGACAAATACCCGAACAGCGGCATGGATACTTAACTTTGGCGCTTTCGGCAGGCCTTCGCATTGTTATAGTACAAATTCAACAGAAGCCACACCGACTGGGAGCCGTCGCGAGGACGGCTCCCAGTCGATGATGGCGCGATGCGCCAGCACTTAGCAGTCAAACCACATAACCAGACGAATGTCCGCCGGCGCGCAAGAGCACTCGTTCTCAACCGTAGGCAGAAAAGTGTCGAGGAAATCATCGACGAATTGTCTGACCGGAAAAGATTGGAGCGTGTAGCCCTCCGGCACTTCATTGTGCAGACCTCGACGCCGTACGATGTCGAGGAACGGAGCAGTATTCCATCCGAGCTTCGCCAATTCCTCAGCCGACATCCACCTGCTCGGCTTGGTGATAAGCTGGTCGTAGTCATACGCCTTGATTTCGGCGAGTGTCACCCAGTGCGCGCCTGTGTCACACCAGTCAAAAGCGGCCAGCAGTTCTGCGCTAGCGGCCGCCGGCATGCCGCGCCAGCGGGCGATTGGCTTTATGCCGTCGTAATTGCGGACGTCCGCCAGCAGTGCCATCGTGTCGTAACTGTGATAGCGGATGTCGCCGTACCAGTCGATTGGCGGCGTTTCCCGGTTCGCCACCTGGGGTGGTTTGCCGGGAGCGTGGACGTAGACCCATTTGTCGCCGACTTTCTTTTCTACGTGCAGGGACATTGACGTGCCCATAATAGGCTCCTGTGATAAAAGGTTGACGGAAAGCCAGTCAGCATCTCCTTACAGCTTGCTAGACTGACAGGATGCTGCACTGGACCAATTGCGTGAAGTGGGAGTACGAAACTGGTTTGTCCGTCTGTTTTCTAACTAGTTATCCGTCTGGTATCACCTGCAGTGTGGACCGACTCAACCGCCATCGGACACAGGTCGCGCAAAAGCAACGCTGTCCGTCACGGTTGGTCGAGTGATGCGCTTGCCCTTCTCACTTGAGTAAGTGCCTTCCCAATAACCAATCGGCTCGTCATTTTCATTAACGAGCAGCCTGATTACACCTTTACCGATTCCATCTCGAATGGACTGTTTCGCCCCTTTCGGTAATTGCTCCGGTTGAAAGTGAGTCACAGAAGAACAGTCGAGAACCAGAACACTGACGAACCTCATGCCGTCCAATACTTGAGCCGGTCCAGGCGTTTCAATGACAAACATCGTGTGACCGGTGTTGCCGCGACCTTTGGTTTTCGATCCGGGGGTCTGCCAGGCAATCAAGTCTCCACGCCTAAGTTCGGCGATTGACCCAACCTTGAGCCAACCTTTGTGCGGAATCGACGGGCTGAGGGTTTCGAAAAATTTCGCGTACGCCATCGCCTGCGGGAAGCTTCGTTCAGGCTGCGTGCTGCGGATCGCGTCGAATTGAGTTCGGGCAGTCGTGTACAAAACATAGCCCACGAAACCGGAACAATTGGTTTTGACTACGCATGCATTCCCGTTGCGCACATGAACCTGCTTTGAGACTGGCAGATGATTGTGCTCGTAGTTCGAGACTTGAGCGTTCTTAAAAACCCAAATCGCTTTTTCATAGACCGCTCGCGATGTCTGTCCGTCGATGCGTGAACTTGGTGCCACCGCAGATGGTGCAGCGCACACAACCCAAATGAGACCGAACAAAACGAGAGCTGCCCTCAGTGAGGACCTGAATTTGCAGTTCATAAAGTTATCTCCCAAAAAGTGCAAGCCAAGAAAGAAAGAAAGAAAGAAAGAAAGAAAGAAATCGGACCGAAGCGGTTGCTCAGCATTGCCGCATAGAACGCGCTTGGTGTCTAGTTTTTGCCGTGATCAGCTGAGGCGCGAAGTGACACACCAGGAAAACTTAAATGCTTCAACGAGGGCTTGCTGCTGCTTGTTGATACCAATCCGGAACGAAAAAAAATACACCTCTACCATAGCTTCAGATGTTTGGGCTGAACAAGAAAGTGTGTAGACGCCCGAAAGGTTCGATTCAGCCCAATGTCAGCGCTAGTGCGTTTCGCGATATTGTTCTTAGAGCAATATTATTTCCACTTGAGATCCGCCCGTTCTCAGCACTGATATTGCCGTTGGACGATTCGCGCTAGGTTTTCCGGTTCATCAGGCGACCGCGCCAGAGTTCTAAATACTAGCTAATAGTTCCCAAAGGTCTTGCGATTAGACCTTTTAGAAAACTAGAGTGGAGATCTACTCCAATCTTTCCAACCAAAATTTATAGCCAAGAAAAACTAACAGCCACACCTCCACCACGCACCCAGGCACATCCGATTGTCACCAAACGGAATTGTCTGATTGAGTCCGGTTTGGAGGTTTTGAGCGGCTGGCTATGGCTTAACGACCAGGAAAGTTCTTTTCACTAACTCCCAAACGCGCAAAACGCGATGAAAGGAGGGCAAACATATGGCCCACGTAACTCTTGGCTCGGTCGCTCCGAACCTGCTTTTTGTTTTGTTTTCCACCCAAACTCTCTTTTGGGCTGCGGTGATTTTGCTTGCGCTTTTCGTTTTCCACCTGGTTCGGTGCGCAAAACGTGGCGTTTGCCCATTCCCGCACAGTCGAAAGAAGACCACGGTGTCAGCCGAGGAAACAGCATCACTGAAACCCGGACCCAATCCCACCCCCAACCCGGTGACTCAGCGCACTGTTCCGCTTGCCGCCGACGATCCGATGCGGGCCGCACTGCTTGCCGATCTTCAGGGCAACATCCTCACCGGTCATGGTCGCGACTTCGCCGTTCACCTGTTTGTAAAAATCACGAGCGATTCAACGGCTGCGCGCTCCTGGCTGAGTAACGTGGCGAAGACTTACGTGGTCTCTGCTGCGGCGCAGTATGCCAAGGCGAAGGCGTTCCGCGCACTGGCTGTCGATGGTGGCATCTTCGGGCACATCTCGCTCTCGGCATCGGGATTTAAGGCGCTGGGATTTCAGCCCAACCAACTCGCCAAGCCCGCCAACCCGCGCGGTCGGCGCGAGGACGATGGCTACAGCAACGTGTTCGCAGGCGGTTTGAAGGCGCGCCAGCAGTTCCTCCTCGACCCGAAAGTTGAACGTTGGGATGCCGGATTCAACGGCGACATCGACGTGCTGATCATCCTGGCCGCCGACAATCAGGCAGCCGTCGATCGGGCCGCCACGCAGGTCGTCGAGTCGCTGACCGGCACCACAAGTGGTGCTATCGGAACAGTGGTGGCACGCGAGGACGGTCTGGGTTTGACTCGCCAACTGGATCCCAACGATCCTAAAACCGTCGTCCACGTCGAGCACTTCGGCTACATGGACGGTCGCAGTCAGCCGCTCTTCCTGCAAGAGCAAGTCGACAGCGAGAGGGCAAATGGTGGCATCTCGGTCTGGGATCCAACCGCACCGCTGTCACTCGCACTGGTCCGAGACCCGCTCGGCAAGACCGAGATGAGCTGCGGCAGCTTCCTGGTTTTCCGGAAGTTGGAGCAGAATGTTCGGGGTTGGAACCGAGCCGTCGGTCAACTGGCTGCCGAACTGGGCGTCAATCCGGACCTCGCCGGCGCAATGGCCATGGGTCGTTTCAAAGACGGCACACCGGTCGTCGGTCAGGGAGAAGCTGGACGCACCGATGTCCACAACGACTTCGACTTCAGCTCGGATTCCAATGGTCGGCGTTGCCCGTTCCAGGCGCACATCCGCAAGTCCAACCCTCGCGGTGAAGCTGTCGGTGAAGGCGACGACACCGTCGAAGAAGAGCGCTCGCACCGGATTGTTCGGCGCGGAATTCCCTACGGCGGTCATCTGACGACCTCTACCAATGCGGACGAACAGCCCCAGCACGGCGTCGGCTTGCTCTTCTTCTGCTACCAGGGTGACATCTGGGAGCAGTTCGAGTTTATCCAACGCCGCTGGTGCAACAATCCGTACTTCCTGCAACCGCAGAAGTCGAAGGACCCAGGCTACGATAAGACCGGTCTTGATCCAGTGATCGGACAGGCCCACCCGACAGCGCGAGGCGCTGCCCGTGCGCCCGAGAACTGGCCGCACGGCTGGGACCGGGAGACCACCACGGTGAAAGCAGAGCTGGCGAACTTCGTCACGATGAAGGGTGGAGAATACTTCTTCTCGCCCAGCATGAGCTTCCTACTCGGTCTATAGCGGTCGAAAACGGCCGCGATGAACAACTCGAAGTTGTCTGCTTCGAGTTAATTGAACTTCAAACACCAACGTCAAGGAGAACACCATGAAACGTACAACGAAACGCCTCGTCACAGGCACGCGGCCAACCGGCTCCGAACTCCACATCGGGAACTGTCTTTGGCGCGCTTAAGCCGTCGATAGCGCTGCAGGACTCGCACGAGTCATTCATCTTCATCGCGGACCTGCACGCGCTAACGGAAAGCCACGGTACGAAAAACCTGGCTGAGAACACCCTATCGACCGCCGCACTCTACATGGCTTGCGGCGTCGACCCGAACAAAACCACGCTGTTCGTTCAGTCGAGCGTCCCCGCCCACGCCCAGCTTGCTCGACTACTGGGCAGCATCACCACGGTCGGCATGCTGCGGCGCATGATTCAGTTCAAAGAGAAGAGCAAAGACGGCGAGGGCGAGAGTGCCAGCCTCACCTTGCTCGACTACCCGGTGCTGATGGCTGCCGACATCCTGCTCTACGACGCGGACGTGGTGCCCGTCGGGGATGACCAGCGTCAGCACTTGCAGCTCACTCGCGACCTGGCAGAGCGCTTCAACCAGACCTACAACACCAATGTCCTCCGTGTGCCGGAACCACTGGTGGTGGCAGAGGTGGCCAGGATCATGAGCTTGACGGACGGGACCAGGAAGATGTCCAAGTCCGACAGCAACGATGGAAGCCGCATCAACCTGCTCGACCGGCCTGAACTTATCGTCCGCAAAATCAAGCGGGCGAAAACCGACAGCAACATCGGTCTCGAGTTCGACAATCCGGAACGACCGGAGGCGAACAACCTGCTTCGGCTCTACCAGGTTACGTCTGGTCGCTCACGCGAGGAGGTTGCCTCGGCATGCGCGACGATGGGCTACGGTCAGTTCAAGACGCTTCTAGCCGACGCACTGATCGCGATGTTGGCGCCGATCCAGACTCGTTTCCACGAGCTCATCGCCGACAAAGCCCAGATCGTTCAAGTGCTGAAGGACGGCGCCCGACGCGCTTCCCACGAGGCGAACCAGGTTCTGTCATCCGTCGAAAAGGCGATCGGTCTGGCTCGCTTCTAAAAAAGAAACGATTTCAGCCAGGTCTACATGCGCTTCAACAAGCGCATGTAGACCTGAAGTCACGAAACAATCAACAGTCAGGAACCTGCTTATGAGTACAAGAAGGCAGCTTGCTTCGGAGGCGACTGCGCCTGTCAAAGCACCGACCATCGGTTATTACATCGGCTCTTTCGATCCGCCGACACTCGCGCACCGCGCGGCGGTCATCGAGGCGATTCGTCACTTCGGTCTGAAGAAGGTGTACATCACCGTCAACTTCAACACCGACAAGGATTTCAACGCGTCGATCGCAGAACGCATCGCCATGCTGCGACTGCTGTTCGCCGACATGGGTGATGTCGTGGTCATCCTGCGCGAACCGCTCGAAGGGCGGCGCGCGTTCGCTCGCTGGGTGCTGGCGCGGCATCCGGGCGAACATGTGATCGGCATCTTCGGAGACGACACGTTCGAGAAGAACTTCAAGATCTTCGCCGGCGAGCCGCGTTTTGACTTCGTGAAGATCGCTCGGCCGATGACGGAGTCCTGTTCCGCGGAAGCGGCTTACGTGCCCGTCGTCTACGACATCATGCTCCACGACGCCGACGGCGTCTCGTCAAGCGAAGCTCGACGCCGGATTGGCGAGGGTCTCGACTTGAACGACATTCTCTCGCCCGGTATCGTGCACTTCGTCTATGACAACCGGCTCTATCCGAAGGTCCAGCTCTCGATCCTGCCAGGGGCGGAGCGCCAGTATCTGCGGCGCTGGAGTTCGTTCCACGGCAAGCTTGACCGTGCGATCGATGACCCGCGACGAAACTCCCTGATCGCACCGGCGTTCAAGCCGTCCCAATCGCCGGAAGGGCAGAACGATAAGTTCGTCCGGCACGTCGTCGAGTCGCTCGGCATGCCGCTTGCCGAACAGTTCCGTCGGCGTCCGCTGCTGGAGCAAATCCTCCAGATTCGCTACCCGACGCACCCGATGTCATGGCGCGCCGGCGTCTACATCGGGTCGTTCGACCCAGCCAGCGCCATCCAGGCGGACGTGGTCGAGGCGGCGTTGACACTAGGAGACGTCGAGCACATCACAGTGGGCGTGCTGACGTCGTCTGCCCGCCCGCTCAAGCTCCCGCTTCCAGAGCGTATGCGGCAAGCGAAGAGACTGTTCCGTCGCTTCGGCAACCGCGTCACCGTGGTCACGGCTCCTGCTCTGGAGCACTCCGCCGACTTCATCCGCGCCATTCGCAACGAGCAGCTGGAGCCGCTCCTGGCTGTCTTCGGCGCCAACGTCTTTGTGGGCAACTACGAGCGACTGCGCTCGATGGACAACATTCGCTATGCCGTCGCACCAATGGATGGCGTCCAGATGCCGGAACTGCCAGAAGGCTCGATTGTGCTCGAACTGAACAGCAAGGCGGGCTAACGACGAATTAGCCTGCACGGCACAGCGACACGCAGGCCAATCAGCTCGACCAGATACCGCAAATCCAGTTTTCGCAAGGCAACGCTTGGATGGATTTGCAAGAAACCAGGGGTGGAATTGACACCACCCCTGGTTTCCCCGGTATCTGGTTTTCTTACTCTTCTTTCTTCTTCGCTTTTCGCTTTTTCACATAAAACGACATCGCATAGTAGTTAGCAAATCAAGTCAAAACCCAGAGGCTGTCCAATCGGTCGTTGAAATTAAAGATGACCCATCCCTGGGAAAAGTGAAATTGCTAGATTTTCCCGCCCAAGGAGGGCCATCATGAATAAATCATCGCATACCAAAACACGTCGCAAACAGCAGCAAGCCGTGATCACGGCATTAGGTCTCTCTCCTGACGTTGTTCAAGAGGGAGTCAACGAGTTCATTGATGACTTCAAGCGAGTGCTGCTGGAAGCTCTGTTGCAGTCAGAAGTGAACACGGTCGTTGGGATCCAGACCGTCACCTGCTTTCACCAGGCGGATGGGTTCAATGAAATAAGCAGTATTCGAGGGGTGCGCTTCGCACACTCTGACGATTCTTGTTAAGAATGAAAAACGTTGAATGGGCCTAAGGTCTATGAGTTCGAACGTACGCATTTTCCAAACCCCCAAACCGTCAGTGTTGCGAGGGTGGCACCGCTTGCGCAAGTTATCGCTATCGTCCACCTCCGTTAACGATCCCAGGGCCGTTTCAACAAACGCCACCGCCTACACGATATTCAAGATTCCCGCCAAACCAGACAGACCGAACAAAACCAACAAAACCAAACAAACCAACGAACCAAACAGACCAACGAACCAAACGAACCAGCAGAACCAAACGAAACCAGGAGAACCGAGCTATACAAGGCAACACCGAGCAATCAAGCCAAACAATACCCTTCGGCTGAACCGCGCATTGAATCATCAGAAATCTTACCCTTGACGAATCGTTGCCTCATCTAAATGCTTACCCCTGAAAAGGGGTAAAGGCTCGTCAGGGTAATATTTTTAGTTGAGGCAATACGAACAACCGAAGGCCCTGGCAGGATCTAGACCAATCGGGGATCAGTCCGAAATGTGCTACATAGCATAGTAACAAATTCAAAAAAGAAAGGAAAAACGAGCGCGAAAAAAGCGACTCGGTATCGCGGTTTAAAAACCACGACACCGAGTCTAAGTCACGCTATCAGTTCGATAGCTTATGCTCTGGCGACTAACTATCCTGCCGCCATGAGCATCAGCATGATTGCCACTGGACTGAGCCGACAAAGCGGACAGATTGCAATCGTTCAGCCTCTGGCATGATGCCTGAGACCAAACGCACTGCCCTTCGTCCGCTCGTCGCTGGTTCAGCCCTTGTGGCGGTTCAGATCGCGCAGAATCTGGAGCAGGCCTTCGACTTCGCCGAGGGAGTGCTCGCAGTCAGTGACCACAATTACCATCGCTGTATCCTTGCCGCCGATCGTGGCAGGGAGGATGTGCGATGCGAGCTCGTGAGCGATCTTGAGGGCGACTTCGAGATCGACACCACTGGCGGTGACTTCGATCAAGGTCTCATGGAGTTCACCATGGTCCAGCGTCGGCTGGTTGGCGTACGCCTCGTAGGAGGCGATATGGTGTTGCGTCAGATGAAGGGCGGCAGCGTGGAGCCCGCGGTGAATGTTGATGGAGATCCGCTCGGTGCCTGCATTGTGCGGGCGGGCGGACGGGGCGGGGTTCTGCTGGGTGGCTTCGGTCATCGTTTCTCCAGGTGAGTTTAAGTGGGCTGATAACGAGAGACGGCGAAATGACGTCTCAAACAAAGTGTTGCAAACGTATATGTTCGGAGCCGAGGCTGCGGACAAAACTTAGCGTCGACCTATCGACTCTTCGGTCGTGTTGGTCGCTGATGACTGCAAGGTTAGCGGTGCGGGGGTTCGCCTGGCCAACGGTCGTAATAGCCGCGATTGCCATACGAAGAATCGCCTGAATAGCGACTTCCGAGGCTGCGGCCAAACGCTTGCAGATAGCCGAGCAGTGTTTTGAGGACACGCATTGTTTTTTCCGGCTAGGGGTTAATTCTCAACAACTCGCAGTTCTTCAAACAAATCGTTCCAATCGCAAATTCATTCGAATTAGAAATCGCCATCACTCGAGACAGACATCATCGCCCGAAGGAGATAGACATCACTCTGGAGACAGACAATTGCAGTTCGAACGAATTGTGCACGCGACGGGTAAGACTCGTTCGGACAAAACAGCACAGCAGATCACGACGCGAGGATTTGAGTCCTGGGTTGAAGTGTCGTGATGGTTGCAGGGTAATGTATTTGGGCTGTGCTGAAGAAATCCGAGAAGGTTATGCGAGAAGTACTTCGTGATACCAGTTATGGCTAAAAATCAAAAGATTTGATGTATTAAGAAGCAGCGCAGCGGCGATCATCACAATCCGAAACACTTTAATTCCAGGCACGCAAATGCTGATAGTTGGCGGTTCTTACGCACCTCGACCAGGCGTTAGCAATTCATTTGGCATTACAATCGAACTTCGACGTTCACACACCAACCAAACTTCAGTTCGCACAGTTAGCGATACGTTGTACTGTCACTGAGAACGGCTTAAGTTGAAACGAAGGCCCCGTCAACAGTGGGTTTGGAAGAGCGTTCAGTTTTGTATCTTTCGTGTCGCAAATATCTCGTTACACAATATATTTGAAACCAACAAAGGCTTATATACGGCTTCTTGGTAGAAATAGAGAACCCCATTTTAGCCAGAATTTTGATACCGATACTCAAACCGTAGTTTAGTCCACCCTCCGCGACCCTCTCACCCGCTCACTTTGCGCGTGCGTAGCAGACCGGTATACAAGACTAGTTTGAACCGACTTTGCAAAGTAGATTCACGCCCACGACCACTCAACAGTTTTGTTCTCACCGAAACACCCTCGCCCGCACACTTTGCGCAACGGCATAAGGTATTTCTGGCCAGCTTTGTTCGAAGCGACTCTAAAACCGCAGGTGGATCGAACGACCCGCTTGCACCTCGAAAGTAGACCTATGACACACAGACGATTCTTGCGCTCGCGCGCAAGCCCGATCGCCGCGACTGCCGTTGCGTCGATCAGCGATAGCACTTTGTGGAACACTGCCGTTACGCCGATGGTGAAGGGCTTGCTTGGACCGCTTGGTCAAAGCTTCTGCCAAGTTTTCGAAACCACCGACGGTCTCTTTGACGGCGACCAGCTCAGCAATCTCAACGGTTGGTCGGTTGGCGGCAACACAAATGTGCTCAGGTTTCCCGTAGTCGCGAATTACTATCGCACCACCAATGGTTTGTTGGTTGTAAAACGCGATCTCGTCAAAGTGAAAGTTTTCGCCTGGTTTGGCGATGTTCTCAGCGGCAAATCCGGCGAGTTGATTTTCAGCTGGGCGCTGCGCGATCGTCGCTATGACGGCACACAGCGCGCCAATGACTCGGCGTTGCTCGACTATCCCTACGATGAGCCGGTCAACTTGCCGCTCGTCATCGGTGGTCGGCAGCTGCAAGCCAGCTCCGCGGAAATGTCCCTCTACTCCTACCTTCCGGGAACCGGCATCGCCAAAGCTTGCGGTGACGACGAATTGGAGGCTTTTGTCGCCAGCCCGTTCAAATTCCTGGATCGTCCCGAAGACTTCCTGCGGTTGTTCCAAATCGCCTGGAAGTCGCAGCGCTATCCAGGACAAGTGTCAGTTCCGATCCCCGACGTCGGCAAATTGGCGCACGCTTCCTGGGACAAGCTTGCCACCGCATGTGGTTACGACTTCCTCGAAACCGCTCCCAGCCACCTGCACGTTTACGGCTGGAACTGCGCCAAAGGCTACGTCTGTTCGGATGCTGGACAGCAAGCAGTGATTGCCGATTTCCAAAAACGGGCCGCTGCACTGCGCGCCAAAGGGATCACGCTCTCGCGTTTGCAAGAGTCCTGGCTTTTCGTCCTGCAAAGCCTGCGACCAGTGGAGTTGATTCCCGAGCACCTCCACCTTGGCAGTGGAACGTGGCTCCAGAATAACCTGGACCAAAACAACCTGTGGTTGTACAAACCGCTGAGCGCGAAAGCAAAGCAGCTTATTGGCAAAACGGAATAAACGGCTCCACTCTCCTTCAACGAGCATTCGATGCGAGTCCCAGTGAAACCTCGGTCACTTGGGACTCGCATCTTTCTTTCATCGGAGCCGAGCGACTCTGGTCTTTTCAATCCCAAAAAAGTTCAACTATTTCATATGGTTGAACAAAATCCAAGCCAAACGGCAGCGGGGAGTAAACCCACAGCCCTTGGCTAGCCTGACTCATACGACTCTCGGCGAGTGTTTAGCGGCTGTCTACAACTTTGGCGCTCACCGTTTCCGGAAGCGTCGAAACTCTAGCCTGGACGAGACGTTGTTACGCCGCCGCCCGACCTTTCCAGTGCGACACGATGCCATCGACAGCCTCGTCTTCGTCATCCGTGACCGTGTAGAGGTTGACGTCGTTGGCACCGATCATGCCTTCGGACAGCAGCGACTCGCGGATGAAGACGTCGAGCGGGTTCCAGAACTTCGTGCCGATCAAGTAGACGGGCACCTTCGTGGTCATGCCGCATTGAATGCTGCACAGCACCTCGAACAACTCATCGAGCGTGCCGAAGCCGCCCTTCACCACGATGAAGCCGACAGAGTACTCCAGGAAGATCGCCTTGCGGGTCGGGAAGAACTGGTGCTCGAGGTTGACAGCGCCGAACGGATTCGGCTTTTCCTCGTGCGGCAGCTTCAGACAGACGCTGACGGCTTGCCCGCCGGCTGCGACGGCGCCTTCAGCCGAACCTTCCATCGCTCCCGGACCACCACCCTGCATGACCAGCAGTCCCGACTTCGCCACCTTGTACCCCAGGCGATAAGCCTGATCGTAGTCCGCGTGACCCTTCTGACGACGCGCCGTGCCGAAGATCGTGACCATGTCGCGACCCCGCATGCTCTCCAGAGCCGTCAGACCACGATGCATCTCCTGTGAGAACAACTGCACGATCGCCGCCTGGCGCTCCGAACCCCGGATGCCCACCAGCTGCTTTGCTTTGAACATTGAACGTTTCCTTCTTCCGAACGAAAAAATAAGTCGCCGCGAAATTGCGACGGCCCGTTAATTCCTGCCTCATCCGGCGGGAACCCTCTTGTTCTCTCACCACATGCGGTACCAACGCCAGCAACGATTGTCGAAGCTGTGTTGTACTTTCGAACTCTGTCAAAATCCCGGCGAAATCCACAGAGGCAATGCTTCTGAAGTTGCGCGGGAAGAGTGGAGTTACTGCGGCTTTTGGTTAGGTTTAGTTCTATAGAGATAAAACAAAGAGATACTTAAGCTAAGCGTTTATTCGTGATCAAAAGCCAGATCAACTTCGTAGAAACACCCATGATTGCTGGGTGTCTGCGGAAACCTTTGCTGACGCATCCAGCTTCTCGGATATGCATCAATATCAAAAATTTGCGCGATCTCGATAACTCAGCCCGAGCAACTCGCAATCCGGAGAAAAATGCCGTACTGGACCGAGATGATTAGGTAGAATAAGGACGCAAACATACAAGGACAAAACCTTGACAAGAAACAGAGCAAAACTTACTCCCTGGCTCGGCGCCGCATCGATTGCGAACATCCTGGTCGCTGTCACCATTTCGCTGACCTCAGCCAACGCCGCCGAAAGCACTGAGTCGTGGTCCGCACTGCTGGCTCAGGGCGACAGCGCGATTGCAGCGCAGAGTCCATCCATCGCGGAGCAACGCTATCGCCAGGCGCTCGAACTTGTCAAAAAGACATCGAAAGATCAAGACGAGATCGACAAATGCTCGTTAAAGCTGGCGTCTGCACTCACCCTTCTCAACAGAACACCGGAAGCACGTTCGATTCTCCAGCAGATGTTGCAACGCCTGGAGAAAAAACATGGAGCCGCGAGCTCGAAGCTGAGCGCTGTTCTGATGGGGCTTGGCGCGATCGAAGAATCGGCGGGCGACCACACACTGGCAATCACTTATTACAATCGCTGCTTGCAAATTTCCGAAAAAAATTACGGAGTTTACAGCCCTGATGCCGCAATTGCGCTGCACGGCATTGGTCGAGTTCACAACAAAATGGGCAACCGAACCGCTGCCAACGAAAGTTATAAACGCGCGATTACGATTTTGTCGAAAGATTCGAACCTCGAGGCAGCAGACCAACTCAAGCGCGTCATGCACGATTACGGCGACATGATGAAGGGAACGGATCGATCCGATCGAGATCTAATCAACGATTTTCAGAAAGATATTTTCAATAAGAAGAACACGGATGCCGCTCCGCCCAAGGGCTCGCATAGCGGTTCTACAACATCTCCATTGAACTCGACATCGACCGGACAATCGCAATGGCAACAACAATCGGAGCAACAACTTTCGACCGCTCGAACCGCTGACACCAACGAGAACGAGCGCGTTTCACTTCGCGGAATTCACATGCCGGCTTCTGATGTCGCACTTAAGCCTGCGTTCCAAGTAGTTAGCGATACGATCTTCAATCAAAGTCGCTACCATCTCGGAGAAGCGCAGTATCAGCGCATGATCGCATCGGACGTGGATTCCCTAGGACCGAATCACCCATCCGTCGCCAACGATTTTAATGGTTTAGCTCAACTTTATATCGCTCAGAAAAAATACCCAGAAGCGAGACAGTGCCTGGTTCGCGCGCTAGCAATCTACGAATCCACCTACCAGTCGCGCAACGTTTTGACAATCAACACTGTCGCATCACTGGCCTTTGTCGAAGCAAATCTCGGTCACATCGCCGAAGCCACGCGACTCTACCGAGAAGCGCTCAGCAACGCGCAAGAGACGCTCGGTCCCAACAGTTTGGAAACGGCAAAAATTTTAAATGGACTGGCGTTTTTGTACTACCAGCAAGGTCAACTCGCCAAAGCAAGCACGTTTTACGAATGGGCAATCGCCAGCACCGAACAAGCCGTCGGCACGAAAGACCCGCTGCTTGCAGCGTGTTTGAAAGACTACGCACAAGTTCTCCGCGGGCTCGACAACAACTCAAAAGCATCGGAAGTAGAACAACGCGCCGGACAAATCCTCTCGCAGTGAGCGGTTTCGTCAGATAGTAGCAAAAACTAGTCTCTGAATTTATTCAGCAATTGCAGTCGATTGGGAAGTTCTGTTCGAACATGTCCTGGTGGAATCATGCTTCCAACCGAGTTGACCCGGTCTTCGACACGCGATGTCACCGAGCGGTGTTGCGCCGAATTCTGCTGGGTTGAGTTGCGAACCAGACCAACTGTCGAATGATTTTCCTTCACTTCTTGGGTTGGGTACGCTATCGCTGCGCCGTGTGAATCTCGTGTGTGCCATGCGCTTTCAGTGTCGAAAGAGTATTTCAATTGCAGATCTGGACGAGATTTACTCAACTCTTCATTGACCGATTTGACCAGGAAATTGAGGTTTTCTTTGCCATCCCTGGTCGCTGATTCGAACATCGAATCAATCTTGGCACGCTGATCTCCTGTATCGAAACCATCATTGGCACCAATCACCCCGGCGATCAATTCGGCTTGTTGCTTTAAACGAGTTTGATCATCCGAGGAAGGCAGTTTGCCGGTTTCATCAGGCGAGCGAAGTTCCATATCAGCTGTAATTCGACGCAAATTATTAGCGACATCAGGAGGCACTTCACCCGGACGTTTCGGACCTTCTTCTTGCCGGGGACGAACGCGTGTAGTGCCGTCCGGCGCCTCGTACGTCTCAAGGCGCTGGAACGCATCCTGTGCGCGACTCACCGGATTGTCAGGCAGATCCTTCCCGAGCTTTTGGAAACGCTCAAACGAGTCACCGCTCAATTTGCCGTTGTTCGGTACAATCGAACCATCGGACGTAAATTGAGACCCTGACTGATTTCCAGTATTTTGTGAACCGTCACCGAAGCTGAGCTGCGGCAACCAGGAAGTACCCGGATTGTTTCCGCGCAGTTCATCCATCCGACTCGAATGGTGCGCCATGTCCTGGTCGCTGATCGAGCTCCCTGAGCTTAATCTCACCGGTCGCTCGACCTCTGCTGCTGCATCGCTTTTGAACGGTTTTGGTTGATCGCTACTCATGATTTCCCCCCAGAGATGCAGTCTCAGCTCATAGTTAAAACCACCAACGTTGCAACAACGTTGCAGTCACGTCGCGTTCATATGACCCAGGCCTACCGCGGGCGTCTACGAACGGCGTAACCGTATTGAATCGGCCAGTTCGGTTCTTGATCCAGCGCCTGTTCTGCCTTCACCGTCCAATACGGTTCGCGAAGAAATTCACGTGCGATGAAGACCAGGTCAGCGGATCCGGACGTGACGATTTCGTTTGCTTGATGAACTTCGGTAATCAAACCAACGGCTCCGGTCATCATGCCGGCTTCTTCGCGAATTCGGCAAGCAAATGGAACCTGATAATTTTTACCAGCCGGAATCTTTGCATGCGGAACAAGTGCACCACTGGAGCAATCCATCAGATCTACGCCTATCTCTTTTAGTTTCGTCGAGAGCACCACTGATTGATCGACATCCCAGCCGCCTTCCATCCAGTCGGTCGCCGAGATGCGCACGAAAAGCGGCATATCATCCGGCATCAATTTTCGCAGCGCGGTAGCAACTCTCAAGACCAGTCGCATGCGATTTTCCAAACTGCCACCGTATTGATCGGTGCGTTGATTACTCAACGGTGAGAGAAATTCATGCATCAAATAACCATGAGCGGCATGGATTTCGATAATTTTGAAACCGGCTTTCAGAGCACGTTTAGCAGCAACCTCAAAGGCAGTGACTACTTCTTCGATGCCTTTCTCATCAAGCGCAACTGGCAAAGGATCGGTAGAATTGAACGGTATCGCACTCGGTGCCACCACATCCCAACCACCTTCATCAGGAGTAAGCTTGGCACCGCCTTTCCACGGCGGCAAGCAACTCGCTTTTCTGCCGGCGTGAGCGAGCTGAATTCCGGCGACGCTACCCATCCGATGAATGAATTTGGTGATGCGAGTCAACATCTCGATGTGCTTATCATCCCAGATCCCGAGGTCACCCGGAGTAATGCGACCATCAGCTGTGACCGCTGCAGCTTCGGTGAAGACTAAACCAGCACCACCGACAGCCCTGCTGCCGAGATGCACGAGATGCCAGTCATCAGCCATTCCGTCTTCGGAACTGTATTGGCACATCGGTGAAACAACAACGCGATTATGCAAAGTGATCCCGCGAATTGTCAGCGGACTGAGCAAATCAAAGTCGGGGAAAGCTCTATCGTGATCGGCTGCCGATGGGCATCCGGCGTGCTGTGCTGACGCATTGTCGACGGTCGAATCGCTCATTTTTAGTTTACCTCTGCTTCCTTATGCTTGGACAACTGAACATGATTGCTGACCTTAACCGGCTTGGTGACCGGGGTGACGCGCGACTGATTGGTCAGCTCTTCGCTACCTTCTTCTGCCACCACATCGCCTTCTTTCAAATCACCGAACACTTCGACTTGTTGGTCCATGATCTGGCCTTTGCGCACCTGGACCCATTCGACGTGTTCATCTTTGATTTTGCAAACAAATGTACTCAATGGTGTGCTGACAACGGCGGTGATCGGAACGAACAAACTCTCATTGGGACGACGCGTTGGCCAGTAGACTTTGGTGAACATGCCCGGCATAAGCTGAAAATCCGGATTGAGGTAGTTCAGCTCAACCGGCATGGTTCTCGTGTCTTTGTCCAGATTGTTCGCCAGACGCGCAACAGTGCCCTTGAAGCGTTTTCCGGGGAAGGACGAAACGGTAAACTCGACTTCAGAACCCATGATCACGCCCGAAACCAAATCCTCCGGAACCGGCGCCACGATTCGCAAAAGGTCGAGTTGCTTCAGTCTGCAGATCGGCGGATAAGCGCCGGTTCCATCAGGACCGACGAAGCTGCCGACGTGCATTTTGCGCTCCGTGACGTAGCCGTCAAATGGTGCGTAAATCTCGAGATACGACGCGAAGTCCGCAAAACTTTCGAACGCTTTGGTCATGGCGTCCACTTCTTCGCGCTTGGCGGAAACCTCATGGTCCTTGGCGTTGATGCGTTTCATGACTGCGTTGATGTCCTCGCGATCCGCTTTCACGGTTTGCGACCACTGCACGACATCGTTGTCCGCAATCACGCCCGGTACTAATGAAGCGGCATAAACGCGTTGATAGGTAGATTGATCGGCAAGCAGATTGGCTTTCTTCTTTGCCATCTCCGCTTTCAAATCTTCAACTTTCGATTGCTCCGACGCCAGATCCGCTTTGGCGCCGGCAACTTTTGCGACAAACTCGTGACGCTTAGCCAGATATTCAGGCGCGTACATCCGCACCATGAGCTGACCTTTCTTCACTATCGAGCCGCGGTCAACGTTCAACTCTTTAACAAATCCAGGCACTTTTGGATAGATCAAAACATCTTGATACGCGTTGATTTCGCCGGGTAATTGGTCCTCGCGAAACAGAGTCTTCTTCATTACTGGAACGACTTGAACCGAGACCACGTCAGACTTGGTCTCTGGAATGATCGGCTTCTGACGCTTCAGCCACATGAAATAGAATGCACCGCCGGCGATGGCAATGACAATCACCGTGAAAATGATGTTGCGAACACTAAAAGTTTCGCCCAACCCGGATTTGTGCGGTGGTGGTGGTTGTTTATCGACTTCGAAATCGCTTTCCATTATGGCTCCAGCTCCAGCTCTATATCATCAGGGTGAAGTGATCTTACTTTGACAGGCGCATTGGCCTGAATCATCGAATAAACCAGTGGCAATATCGTCAACACTGAAAGTGTAGACATCGTCAAGCCGCCTATGACGGCTCTTCCCAGTGGAGCGCTCTGACCTTCGGACAACGCCATTGGTATCATCCCCGCCACCATGGCGATCGATGTCATCAAGATCGGACGCATGCGTTGCTGGGCTCCGTGGATGGCCGCTTCATTCGACGTCATGCCCTTGGCGCGGCTTTCTTCAGCGAATACGATAAGCAGAATCGCGTTGGCGATCCCGACACCGGTTGACATAATCGCGCCCATGAAAGACTGAACGTTCAAAGTCGTTCCAGTGATCGTCAACATCGTCAGCACGCCCAGAAGAATGGCAGGGGTCGTGGACATCACGATCAAGACGACTCTGGCGGCTTGGAAATAGGCAAGCAACATCAACGTAATAACGACAACGGCGAGCAGAAGACCGGTCAATAAGTGGAAGAATGTGTCTTCGAGAACCGGCACCTGGCCTGCCACATCAACGAACACACCAGTCGGTGGTTTGCCGGCGGCCGCCACAGCTTCTCGCACAGATGTTCCAACGCGCCCGAGATCGTGTCCCTCGATGTTGGCTGTCAATGAGACCATACGCATCATGTTGTACCGATCGAATTCACCATCGGTGACACCATAGGTTACTTTCGCAACGTCCGAAATCAATGGATGCTGCGAGCGGCGATCTTTAGCATCGGGGTAATATCTGTTGGTGTCAGGGTCTTCAAGCCGATCGTTAAACTCCGGCATCTCCACCCGTTTGTCGCTACTCATTGTTGGAAACTTTTCGATGTCTTCTTTCGAAGTAATCTGGTCCTGTGGAACCTGCACCTGCACCTGATACGAGAATCCACTGTTCTTGTCTCGCCAGAGGCTCAAGTGTACAAAACGGCTAGAGAAGAACGCTGGCTGCAACGACATACCGATGTCTTTGGCGGTCACACCAAACTGACCAGCTAATTCCCGATCGATATCAATCTCGACCGACGGATAGTCCAGCGGTTGTCCCCAGTTCAGATCTCGCAGCGTTTTGATCTTCTTCATTTCAACAAGGACTTTGTTTGCAAACAATTTGTTTGCCACCATATCCGGTCCCATCACCTGCACTTTAATCGGCGTCGGTGAGCCGATGTTCATGATTTGGCTGACCATGTCGCCGGGCTCGAAGGACATTTTGGTATCTGGGATAGCTCTGGCTAGACGCACTCTTAGTTTGTCTTTCAACTCGGACATGTCGATTTTGAGTGAGTCTTTTAACTGCACATCAAGTACGGCCTGGTGCGGTCCACTCGTCCACAAGAAGGCAGAACTGATTGGGAACATTGGGGGCTGCTGACCGGCATAGCCCAAAGTTTTTTCTACATTGTCAGCGCCGACTTCATCTCTCACTTCTTGAATGGTTCGCAAGACTCGCCTTTCGAGCGCTTCTACACGCATGCCTGTCGGCGCGGAAATTCGGACCCGGAATTGCTTGCTGCCGGAATCCGGGAAAAGCTCCTTGCCGATATCGTCGTAGAGGAAGACTACCAGGGAAACAGCTAAGGTCACATAGACTCCGACCACAATTAAACGAATCGGCATCAACGTCTTAATTAGCCCGCCAAGAACGTCTTTGAGCGTGTCGACGAAATCTCTTTTCTTTTCTTTGTGCTCGTGCTTGAGAATCCAAACCGCCATAATCGGCACCACTGTCGATGCCAATGTTGTCGACGCCACCATGGCGAAACCGACAGCCAGAGAGAGCGGAATGAAGAGTTCTTTGGTGATCCCGGTCATGAAGAATGATGGAATAAACACTGCTAGAACTGAAAGCATTGCCAATAAGCGCGGCACCATTGTCTCGACGCAAGCGTTGTAAACCGCGCGCGCCAGCGGTTCTCCTTCACCCAGGTGGTTGTGGATGTTCTCGATACAAACAGTCGCTTCGTCGACCAGAATACCAATCGACAAAGCCAAACCACTCAGGGTCTGAATATTGAAGGTCTGCCCGCAAAGAGACAAGCCCACGATTGCGGACAGCAAAGATAAAGGAATCGAGGCAACAACAATCAATGTGCTGCGGAAATCGCGCAAGAACAAAAGGATCATCAAGCCCGGCAACAGCGTTCCGAGCAGTCCTTCGTGGAATACGTTCTCAATCGCTTCGCGCACATACTTCGATTGGTCGAACTCATAACTGATTTTGACATCGTCCGGCAACACAGCCTGCATGCGCGGCAGCGCGGCTTGCAAGGCGTCGACCACGGAAACCGTTGAGGCATCCGCCCGTTTAACAGCGGGGATATAAACTGTTCGGCGTCCCTGGAAAAGCGCATATCCAGCCAGAATGTCGGAAGAGTCTTCCACTGAACCAATATCTTTGATGAATATCTGCGGTCCATGCCCGGTTCGAATCGGTAAATAATCGAGTTGATGAATGTCCGGGAGATCGGTGTTTACAGGCGCGATCCGGAGGTAGTCACCGGTGCGAACGTTGCCGGACGGCAACACCTGGTTACCAGTTTCCAACGCCTTGATGATTTCATCGCCGGAAATATTGTATTTACGAAGCTTGTCGGCATCAGCGTTTATGACAATCGTCCGAATGTTTCCACCAAACGGCGGCGGCGCCTCGGCACCAGGCACGGTGGCAAGCATCGGACGGATGCGCGTATATGCTAGATCTTCAAGCTGTTTAACCGTCTTGGTTTGGGAGTACAAAACCAGCTGACCGACCGGCAAACTGCCCGCGTCAAAACGCAGCACGAACGGATTGTATGTGCCATGCGGCATCAAACTAGTCGCCCGATTAGCCATCGCGACTATACTCGCCATCGCGCTTGCCATGTCGGTATCCGACTGGAAGAACACTTTGATCAAACTCAAGTTTTGAATCGATTGCGATTCCATGTGCTCGATACCCGGCACATAGAGGAAGAACAATTCATAGCTGGACGTGATGTAGCCTTCGATTTGCTGCGGCGACATGCCGCCGTAACCTTGAATCACATAGATGGCCGGGATCTTCAAATCCGGGAAGATGTCCCGTTTCATGCCCGTAATCGAGCCTATGGAAATTAGCAAGATGCTCAAAACCACCGCCACAATCGTGATCGGTCGTTTCATTGCCCAAGCTACAATCCACATCTAACGCACTTCCTCGAACACTACGACACCAGTCGAATTGACAATGCACTCAGTCGACGTCCATCGGGAGTGCACGACGTTCCGGTTCGCCGCCATCCAACGCGCTCGTGCCACGTTCTGGGTCATCGTCATCCAGCGGGCGAGCGCGACGTTCTGAGTCCCTGCCAACGATCTGCGCGGCTTCGCTTTCAGCGCGAGCACCAAACTATGTGCAGGGAGGACTAGCTCAGGAGCCATCATTTGTGGTTTCTCCTTCGGCAATTTTTACCAGTTTAAAGAACGATTGCAGATCACCCTGAGCGTAACCGAGTGCCAGAATCGAGCGCCACACTTCTATCTGTGCGACTGCGTTTTCGACGTCGGCGGTGGCCAGATTTTCCTCTGCCACTGCTAGTGAAACGACATTGTTTAGTCCAACCGTGTAGCGTTTCAAAACATTTATTTCTTTGACGCGAGCGGCTGCAACCAGCTCAGGAGTCAGCTTTGCCACTTTGCGAGTTTGTTCGATAAGCACTCTGCTATTGGCGTCTTTCTTTTCAAGCACCAGCATGGCAACGTCGAAATCGGCACGGGCAGCCAGTTCGTTGCTACGGGCCATTTGCTTTTGCGCTTTCAATGGAAAATATTCGAGAATCGGAAAGCTGAATGAGGCGCCGACCATGTAGTTGAAAACCTGCGGCAGCACGCCACCAGTGTGGTTCTTAATCGGGTTGGCGGCGTTGTCGCCGCTGCCTCGTCCCCAGATCGAAGAGTTGAGCCAGAGGTGCGGTCTGTAAGCCTTGTCGAGAACAGTTTGCTTCGCTCTCCATCGTTCGATCTCAGCGAATTTAAACCGAGCCAGTGGATGCGAACTCAAGTCAATGGGGCGTTCTTCGCGCAGATCCATCGGACTGCGAACAACCGGATCGGAAATAATATCGAAGTCGTGTGTCGCCAAACCCATCTTCTCTGCCAGATCTACAAGCGCGAGCCGGAAATCTTTTTCGGCCTTGACCAGATTGATCTTGGCTTTGGCAACTTCGTAATCCAGGTCGGCAGCGTCGACACCGGGTCTCAGACCTTCAGCGACCAGAGTTTTCACGCGTAATTTCGCCGCTTCCATATGGTCGAGCGAGGCTTGGCGTGCGGTGATCACTTGCTTGGCAGCGGCGGCGTGAAAAAACGAATCAGCAGTGGCGAACGCCACGTCGAGTTCGGTCAAGCTGATGTCAGCCCGCGCCGTGCGAGCATCGGCGGCGGCAAAACGATCGTTGGCTTTGCGCAAACCGAAGTCGACCATCAACCAGTTTAAGTTCATACCTTGCAGATTGTTGGCTATTGGTCCGAATTTCGCGCGTGAAGCTGACGGACCAGAATCGACCGGCACCGTGTCGAAACCGGACACGTTATTCATGACAACGCTGGCTATGCGGTTCGGCGTCACACCTGAAATTTGCGTGTCAATGTTCAAGTTCGGAAGGTATTGCATCTTGGCTAGCGACACATTCGCCTTGGCAGCCCGCAATTTGAAGAATTTTTGTCGAATTGTCGGGTAGTTCCGAACCGCCGTATCAACACTCTCGCGCAGACTTACAGCCTTGGTCGGCTGAGCCGGTTGAAACTGCAAATCCGGCACCGACGCCTCGCGACCCGCACCGATAGCCCGATCCGCAGCCAGCTCCCAGAAAACCGTGGTGATTATCATCACCAGAAACAGGTTTCGTGCAAGAGTCCGGAGGTTCATGGGAATTGTGAGGTCACCTGACTAGCGCAGTACGAGCCAGTTTCGCGAGGTGAGTATAGTAATCAGGAGCGAAAAGTAGAGCCAAGAGCTCTCAAGTTGCTAATTCTACTCGACTCGATTATTCGTTGAATGATATTTAAGCCGATGTTATTTGCTTGAATGAATCGCACTGAATAACCAAACGATTTTTTCGGCGAATGACTATAATTCAGTGGTCGACTCGGAGCCGTTTTGTTCTCTCGCCTCTTGCTATCGAAAAAAAATTCGCGCATCTCGCCGTTTCTCGGCAGGATGACGACATCGCTGGTTGGCGACGGGAGGGCGACATCGTCAACCATCGGCAAAATAGCGCCATCATCGAGCGGCGGACGGATTGCGACATCGTTGGTCAACGGCAAAATAGCGACATCATCGAACGGCGGGCGGATTGCGACATCGTTGGTCGACGGCAAAATAGCGGCATCATTGTTCGGCGACAGAATAGCGATATCGTCGAACTCCAAGGTGGCTCTTGCTGCGCTCTTAACCAGGACGGCAGGCTCGGTTCTCGCGTTCTCGGCTTTGATTTGTGGTCCAGTTTTCGCTGATGATTCCGCGGATTTTTTCAAGTTTAAAAACTCGGATTTCTTTGAGATTGATGACAAGCGGTCGGATGACAAAAAAAGGCAAGAAAAAAAAGAAGAGCGCGAAGACGAACAGCGACGAAAGCTTGATGATAAATGGACTAATCGTCCTGACAATCCAAAAAATATTTGGCAGGAAACGTTTGTTGATACTGATTTCAGCATGCACAAGTTTCGCGATTTAAAGAACAACAACGATTTAAACGCGATGGCTGCAAGTCGCGATCGCAAAGATTTCGGCAGTCGCACAGACCCAGACGCCAAGCGCGCTGACGACGATCTCGATATCGACAAATCAGATCGCGATGACTATCGCAGACGAATGCGAGAAGACGATTTTCGTACATTTCGCGACCTGACAGAACCGATCCCGGGCATGTTCCACGACTGGGTTCCATCGCCTTTGGACCGAGAACAAAACGGTGGATTCACCGGTGCGCCGGATAATGGATTTGTCGTTCCATATAAGCTTAACGGTTGGATTGAGATCGAACGCAAACTTCCCTGGGAGGCAGAGCCTTAGTGCATCTTCGTAGAAATTCAGTGCATCTTCACAATGCATATCGGCCAATTTCTTCAGCAAAAGTGATCGCACTTTGCGCGTTTTTTTCGCTTGCCGCCTGTTCATCGCCAGCGCAAGCAGCACGCTCAACTGGCTCGGGCACAGCGGTTCAAAACTATTCCGTAAGCTGGAAAGCAGAGTTGGCGGAAGGCGAGCGTTTACTTATCACAAAAGAATATGCAAAAGCAGAGTATTGTTTTCGACAGGCCTGCGATCATGTTCAACGCGTAAAACCGGCGCCGCCAGACGATGTTGTCGTTTGCCTCGAGAGCCTCGCCAAAGTTTTGTACATGCAAGACGAGATAACCGAAACGATTCCTCTCTATAAGAAATCGCTGAAGATTTTGCAAAAAGCGTACGGCAAAAAGAGCATTCGAACAGTTACAACTCTTGCAATCCTTGGCGGCATCTTCGAGGACGAGGGCGACTATAAAAAGGCAACCGACTATTATACGCCGGCAATCGAGATTGTTTCCAGCACCGGTGGTAATACCAATCAATTATTGCTTGCCAATTATCAACATCGGATGGGACGAACGCAGTTTAAACAAGGACTGCTCACACCGGCGGAAACTTCCTATTTGTCGGCTTTGACACTCGTAATGCAACCGACGATGGAACCGTCGACTGCGTTTGTCGAAGAGGTGCTTGCTGATTACACGAGCTTGTTGATTTCTACGATCTACAATGCCAAGACACTTCATTCGCAATTTCAAAACGAATTGTTGAAGGATCAGATCGGCGCACTTCGGCAGAAGAAGGGCACTCCGGTCTCCAACTTCAGCACGAATGTTTCTATCCAGATGGCAGACAAAGCCGCAGCCGACGCCACCGCCCGCGGCGGCATTGCCAGCAAGCAGGACAGCATAAACGATGTTGGCATTGCCAGCAAGCAAGACGCCACCGACAACACCATTCCAAACAATTACGACACAGTAAAAATTCAGCCCGACAAAAAATATTCCGACTTCGCCGCACTCGAAGACATCAACAAACAGCGGGTTTCGTTCTACGAGCGCATGATTGCCGCCGACATCGATTCACTTGGCGCACAACATCCAAGTGTCGCTCGCGATCTCAATGGTTTAGCTTCGATATACTTGTCGCAACGAAACTACGCCGAAGCAAAACCACTGCTCGCCCGGGCTCTGGAGATCTACGAGAAAGCCTACATCGGCGATTCCGGACCAGCCCGACAAACGAAACTTCTACTGGCGCTGATCTCCGAAGAACAAAATCCAGGCACCGTAACAGTTGATCTTTCTTACGTCGACTCGTTGCCGAAGATCCCCATTGCCGCTCAGAAAATCGAAGTCGCCCTGCGTCTCAACGACCTTGCTTTCATGCTCTATAGCCAGGGCAAAGTGGCGACATCGCTTCAAGTTTATTACTGGGCACTAGCCAGCACCGCCCGCTCCACCGGCGAAACCAGCATCCTCACCGCCAGCAGCATGGTCGACTTAAGCCGCTCACTGCGCAGCTCCGGTCGCTCAACCGAAGCCGAAAAGCTCGAAGGCAACGCCCGCGCCATCGCCCGCCGCGACCTTCTCGACAAACGCAGCCGATTGTTGCCTTAACAGCGCGCGCTTCTTCACGGCTCGGCCGGCGCTTCACTGCTCGGCCGTCGCTTCACTGCTCGGCCGGCGCCTCACTGCTCGGCCGGCGCCTCACTGCTCGGCGCGGCGCGGCGCGGCGCGTCAAGCATGCATCACTAACCAAAAATCCCCGCTAAAAACACCGCAAAAAGGAAATGTGAGTGTGGCTCACACTTTTTGCCCGATTTATGTGCGCCACACTCACATTTCTGCTTTTTCCTGGTTTCGATGTTCATTTCTCGATGTTCGCGACGACAAAATTAGAAATGTGACTGTCAGGCACATTTTTCGCCCACGCATTTAATGTGGCCCACAGGCACATTTCTAATTTTTAGTAGTTCCGCCGCCTCGCCAAGTGGACTTTTCGGCATTACCCAGCCTTCTCGTTGTTCAGCGCGGCGCCCGGTAAGCATGGCGCCAGCGCCATGCTTGCTACTACTACATCTAATACATCATCCGCAAAGCCGAAGTGCGGCAAAACAGGCTTGTGGCCTGTCTTGCGCACTTCGTGTGACGAATAGCGATTGCCATTCGCCACAAAGTTTCAGCACGATTTCCGAGAGTTCAGGCATCCGTTGCTAAACGCACGTCCCATTGGAAGCGCGCATTCAGACACGACTGTGGTTCCTAAATGCCTCAGATGAACTTGCTAATTCCTGCCAGTTCGCGGGGGCGAACTTACGAGCCGGCGACCATCATCTTGCCGATCTTGAGGGTCGGCGAGCAGGTGCGCGAGCGGAAGACGAGGTCGGAGCCTATCATCTCGATGTTCTGGAACATCTCCATGACGTTGCCGGCGACCGTGATTTCGTCGACCGGGTAGGCGAGCTGGCCGTTCTCGATCCAGATGCCGGAGGCACCCATCGAGTAGTCGCCCGAGACGGCGTTGAAGCCGGGCCCCGAGACGCTGGTCAGGTAGAGACCGTCCTTGACGGACGCGATGATCTCTTCCTGGGTGTGTTTGCCCGCTTCGATGAACAGGTTGCTCGTCGAGCCGCTGTTCGGTTCCATGCCAAGCTTGCGCCCGGAGTAGGAGTCGATCAGGTAGCACTGGAGCTTGCCGTCCTTGAGCAGAACGCGACGCGTGGTCGGCAGACCTTCACCGTCGAACGGATGCGATCCGAGCGCGCCCGGAATCATGCCGTCGTCGATGATGACCAGCTCCGGAACAGCAACGACTTCACCGACTTTGCCGGCGAGGAAGGAGCTGCCGCGATAGACGTGCGACGCGTCCATCGCGCCGACGAACTGACCGAGCAAGCGCGCGGCCATGAGCGGGTCGAATACGACCGGGACTTCCTGCGACTTGACCTTGCGCGCGCCGAGATGGCGAATCGCACGACGAGCCGCTTCCACACCGATCGACTCGGGGGATTCCAGACCGGCGAGGGTGCGGCTGGAGTTCGACCAGCTGCCGGTCTGCATGGCGGAGCCGTCTTCGGACGCCACGATGCCGGCGCCGATCGAGCAGCTGGTTGCCGAATAGCTTCCGATGAAGCCACGCGAATTGGCCAGCACGACCGAACCGCGACTGTCCGAGAAGCTTCCGCCCTCGGAGTTCGTGATGCGGGGATCCGCTCCACGAGCCGCGGCTTCCGCCTTCATCGCCAGCCCGATCTTGGTGTTGACGTCGACCTTCGTTATGGCCTCGTCGTAGAGGTTGAGCGCAGGGAACGTCTTGGCGAACTGATGCGCTTCCGGCATGCCGACGAATTCGTCGGGCTCGGAAGCCTTCGCCATTGCGATGGTGGCACGCACCATCTTGGTGAGAGAGCCGCGCCGGAAGTCCGTCGTCGAGGTGACGGCGGCGTTCTTTCCGACCAGGGCGCGGAACCGCAGACTGCGATCCTGAGCGCCCGTGAGTTCTTCGACCTCAGCGAGCCGCACTCCGCACGAGACGGATTCGGACTCACTGATGGCCACGTCGCAATCGGTCGCCCCGAGCCGTTTGGCTTCGGAGACGACAAACGATGCCAAGCTTTCCAGCTTCTGAGTGTTCATGGTAGACATGTTCGTATTCTCCTTAGCGTCCGGTGCCGCCGACGGTGACTTCATCAATGCGGACGGTGGGCATGCCCACGCCGACAGGTACGCCCTGTCCGCCCTTACCGCAAGTTCCGATACCTTCATCCAGCGCCATGTCGTTGCCGACCATCGACACCTTGTGGAGCGCCTTCGGACCGTTGCCGATCAGAGTGGCACCCTTGACTGGCGTCGTGAGCTTGCCGTCCTCGATCAGGAAGGCGCCAAGTGCGCTGAAGGTGAAGTTGCCGTTGGTGATGTCGACCTGCCCGCCACCGAAGGTGGTGGCGAAGATGCCGCGCTTCACGGAACGGATGATCTCTTCCTGCGTCTGCTGACCGCCGGCCATGTAGGTGTTGGTCATGCGGGGCATCGGCGCGTGCTTGTAGCTCTCGCGACGGCAGTTGCCGGTCGAGGCCACGCCCATCAGTCCCGCGTTCATGCGGTCCTGCATGTAGCCCTTGAGGATGCCGTTCTCGATAAGCACGGTGCTCTGCGTCGGCGTGCCTTCGTCATCCACGTTGAGCGAGCCTCGGCGACCAGGCAGAATACCTTCGTCGACGACGGTCACCAGTGGCGACGCGACCTGTTGTCCCATGAGCTTGCTGAACGCCGACGTACCCTTGCGGTTGAAGTCGCCTTCCAGACCATGTCCGACCGCCTCGTGAATGAGGACGCCCGGCCAGCCCGGTCCGAGGATGACGGTCATTTCGCCTGCCGGTGCGGGAACCGCCGCCAGCATGTCGACCGCTTCCTTGGCCGCGTCGAGCGCGTGTTTGCGCCAGCGGTCCAGGTCGGTGAAGAAGCCGAACTCGTAGCGGCCACCGCCACCCGAGCTGCCCTGCTCCTTGCGACCTTTGTCGTCCTCGGCGAGGCACGAAACCGAGATGCGCACGAGCGGCCGATTGTCCAGGATAACCTGGTCGAGCGACGTGGCGATCACGATGTTGTAGTCCTCGACACCGAGCGAAACGGTGACGTTCTTGATGCGCGGGTCATAGGCGCGAGCCGCGGCATCGATTGCACGCAGAAGCGCGATCTTGTCGGAGAGTTCGACGTCGATCGGCGTTGCGTTGATCGGGTAGAGGTTGTGCGGGGCGCCGGAGGCTCCGACGATTTCCTGCGCAGGCACGTCCGACGTGTGGTCGGCGATCGCGCGAGCCACTTTGGCGGCCTTGCGGAGATTGGTGAAGTTGAGGTGGTCGGTGTAGGAGTAGCCGGTCTTGTCGCCGATGACGACACGAACACCGGCGCCTTTGACGACGCTGCATGAAGTGCGCTTGAGAAGACCCTGGTCCCACGTGAGGTTCTGCTCAGTGCCACCCTGGAGGTAGACATCGCAGAACGCGCCGACGTTGAGACGGTCCTTCACGGCACCACTAATAACCCGGTCGAGCTGACTTGCGGTCACGCCGAACAGGTTTGAAAGCTGAGTTTCGATAGAGCTAAGTTTCATTTGAAGCACTTCCTTCCGGTTTGCGGATTGAGTGAAACCTATCCAAGAACGCTTCAATGCGCGCCTGGACAGATTTGTTGGAACTAACCGAGAATCTCAGACGGTTCAGGTCACGGCGCAGTGCCGATGAATTCAGCGATTGGAATCGGTTGTGATTTCCTGTGCTGTGGACCTAAATACCTTCTGAGAGAAAAACTTGTCAAGTGATAATCTGGTCTAGCACCACAAGTGAGTCCCACACAAGCTTAAGTTTACATGTAAAGCTTGTAAACTTCAGCGCGCGCCCGAAAGCTACACCCTGAAATAAGCATCTGTGGGGTCTAAACTCACTTGCATTGCCTGACCAAGCGAGGACGCGTGACACTCGTTTACAAAACTCGTGCTCAGCGAAGCCTCGCTAACTCTCTTCGCGAGAGCTATCACTAATGACGAAGGACTAAACGGTTGCAACTTTTCGTCGCCGCCTCTCGGTCCTCCGCAACAAGACCAGCCTGCGGTTTACCAGGCTGAACTGACGAGCGAAAACGCACGTCTTATACGAGCACGCGGATCAACGCGTGCAGTCACCGAACAAACTAACGGCACGCGAACACCGCTCGTCTCTAAGAACGAGCACGCGAATCAACGTGCATCAACGCGCCAATCACCTCGCGATTAGCCAGTTTCGACAGAGCGCAATCACCTCGAGCCGGGGTGACTCGATAGCAATTAGCGCACCTTCGGCAAACTGATCTGCCGAGCGCGACGAATCAGCGCGCGGAACAACCTGGCGCTACCTTCGTAGTCAGCCTCCGGATGCCACTGCACGCCGATGGTGAACTCTCGGGTCAGATGTTCGACCGCCTCGATGATACCGTCGTCGGAACGACCGGTGACCACGAGATTGTCGCCCAGGCGATTGATGCACTGGTGATGAGAACTGATCGGTCGCTTGACGGTCGCCGAGCGCTGGATCTTCCGCAACTGACTGCCTGCAGTCAGGTTGATCGGATGACGAGCCACATCCTCGCGGTTGCGGTGCAGAAGCCCGTGTCCGGGTTTCAGCGTCTCGATGTCCTGATGCAACGAGCCGCCCAACTTGATGTTGAGCAGTTGCAAGCCGGCGCAGATGCAGAGAATGGGTTTCGGCTGACCATCCTTATCGCGAGATTCGAGAGCCAGCCGCATAAGCCGGAAGTCGAATTCCTCACGAATCGGATGGCACAACGTCACCGATGGGTGCTGCTCCTCACCGTAGCGAGACGGAGAGTAGTCATTGCCCCCGATAAAAACGAAGCCGCTTGCCAGGTTGAGAAGTTGTTTCACCTCCCTGGTCGCTTGCGGCGCGATCGGCAGCGGGATGCCGCCTGACAGACGAATGGCTTCGACGTAAGTCCGATTGACTCGAACTTTGCCGGTGCCCTTCGTGTCGATTTCACAGTTGAGTGCAATGAGTGGTTTCAATTCTCTACCCCAATCTTATTGGTTTTGTTTTCTTGGAGATTGGCTGACAGTCCTTGCTGTCGCCGGGGAGAAACAGAGGCACTGCCGCTCGGTGATGCGAACATCGCCGGCGTCAGTGCCCCTGCTATTTCAGAATCACGACATCGAGTTGATGCCCAAAACGCGCTACTGTTTGTCCGGTGCCGCAGTCGGCAGAGGGTCGTTGACTGGTACCGCGGGCGGTGATGAGTGATTGACCGGAACTGGCGGCTGAGAACCGTCAACCGGTGCGGCAGGTGGCTGAGAGCCATCGACCGCTTTTGGCGGCTGCGAAACATCAACCGGTGCTGCAGGTGGCTGAGAACCGTCGACCGGCATTGCAGGCGGCTTACCACCGTTGACCGGTGCCGCGTCAGGCTGAGAGCCATTCGTCGTTGGTGCCGCTGCCTTCTGAGATTTCTTCAGCTGGTCGCCGACGATCCAATCCTTGAGCGACTCGCCCTTCGGAACGCCCCAGCCGGTCGGGTGATCCCAGAAGTCGCCGGCTCTGAAACCAGGACCGCGGTAGTCACCATTGTCACCGGATGTGATGTCATGGAAGGCGTCCTTATATTCGGTGGATTCGCCGACGCGATAGAGCGTTTCGACCGGCATGCCGATTCGAACACCCGCCGCTTCGTCAATCACCGCCCACAACGCGGCCCACGCAGGAGCCGAGACAGACGTGCCGCCCCAGGCTTCCCACTTGCCGTTCATGTAGAACGAATACGCCGTCGAAGGAGATGCGTTAAGCGCCACATCCGATGTCGAGCGCATGGAGCCTGCAGGAACCCCAGGTCCCTTTTGCCAGGTTTCGCGCGGCCAGTGGTCGGAGTTACCGCCACCGCCACCGGTCCAGGCCGATTCCGAGATGCGCTTGCCCTTGGACGAGTACAACGCCGTGCCACCAACAGCGGTGACATACGGATCGGACGACGGGTAATCGACCGACAATTTGACGACCGGTTTCATGGTCGGCTTGCCGTCCTTGTCCTTGCCGCCATCCTCTTCTTCGTCATGCTTGCAGTCATAGGCACCATCGTCGCCGGCGGCGGCGAATACAGCGATACCCTGAGCAGCAGCCTGCTTGAAGATGTTGTGTTCCGTCTTCATCTGCCGAACGCCGGTGTGCTCTTCGCACAAACCCCAGCTAATCGACATCACGTCAGCCTTGTTGTCGGTGACGACCTGGTTGAACACCTTGGTGAAGGTGGTGAATTTCGGATCGACACCCATGTACATCATGATGTCGGCGCCGGGCGCTTGCGAGCTTGCCGTCTGCAAATCGAGCGTGGTTTCGTCGTTCGCTTTGGTGCTCTTGCCGCCGACCGGAACGTCGATCAGCTTGCCTGTCCGAGTGATGTTGTAGTGCTTCCAGTAGGCGTCCACGTCTTTCTGGTTGTACGACTCAGCGGTGGCAATTGCAATGGTTTTGCCGCTGCCACTAAATTTGGTGCCTTTGATCTTGGCGTTATTGGCAGTGGGAAAGTCGTACACAGTGGCGATTTCCTGCGGGGAAAAGCCATAAGGTTTGCTGACCGCGGCTTGCTTGCGCAAACGGCTTTCGAACTCAGCGAACGTGTCGAGCCCCATGATCGATTCGACGATCGGCGCTAGCCGAGCCGGCAGCGCGGGGTCGCGATCGTTGGAGAGATACTGCTTGGTGACGCCGCTCGGCATCTTGAGCGTGTACTGATTGATGGTGACTGAGAACACCTTCTCCAGCTGCGTAACCGTGCCTTCCGCCTCGATCAGAGTGCGGTTGGGCGAAACGCTGACAATCTTCAAACCGCGACTTTGCAGATGCGCGATTACGACATCGACGTCCTGCACGGTCGGCGAAAAGCGCGCCGCGAAGTCGTCGGGAGTGATGTACTGCCGATACCTGGGCGAGGTCGAGTCGTAGATCTCAGCGAGCAGCTTGTTGAGACCGGGCTCGTCGCGCAGCTTCAAACCGACCAGAACACGAAGTTTCTGACTCGGGTCCGCGTGACTGTCCAGTTTCGAATGCCGCACCACCGACGGTGTGTCACCGGTGAGAACGAAACGTCCGAAGAGATTGTGCCCAACGAAGCTGTTGGGATTGAAGATGCTCAGCAGGAAAAGACAAGTAAATGCAATCGCCGAACAAACGGCGAGTAAGGTTTTGTTGTTTGTGCCAGTCATGGCGTACTCCTGATGTTCTGTGCGCACAAAGCGCGTACAGCGCAAGGCCAGGTGGAACCCACGAGATCCTGACTTCATTCCTGAAGAAACCAGTCCGCGTCAGGCTCTCCATGGGAGAGCCTGAACTGCGAATCGTCTCTTTATGAAGAAACTTGGATGCTCCTGTTCCTGATTGGAACCGGTGCCCAGAGCGCGTTTCTATGCGATCTGTAAGCTGCGCCGGTATCTGCCTCAGCTATGCTGTGGAAAGAAAGAGAAAGACCGGCAACTGGGCCGGGTAAGGTTTTGAATGAAATTGGCGCGGTTGGCTGCGCCCGACTTACGGAAAACTTTTACTTACCAAGCTTGCTGGGATGGCTGTACTTGTGCACAGACGGCATCACCGGCTGTCCAAAATTCGCTCCCTGCTCCGGCATCTTCAGCGTCTGGTGGAGCTGGTCGAGGGTGATCCAACCGTCACCGTCGCCTTCTCCACTTTTGCGATCCTTGCCCTTCACTTCCGGCTCACCATGCTGATTGTCGAGCAAAACCCAGAGCTCACCCGAGACTGGATCTTCCCAGACATCGTGAATGCTCTGCGCGTGCAAGCCACCCATGGTGGGCGTCAGAATCGGAATAGAGCTTTTTAGTCTCATATCCAGAAGGCGCTGTTTGTCGGGCAAGTCGTTTCCATAAACGCGCTTGCCGGTTTGCTGGTCGTCGTAATGGTGGGCACAGGCGATGTAAGGCGGTTCTTCACCGAAGAAGAGCACAGCGGCTTTAAGCACGTCGTCCTGATCCATTCCCGGTCCACCATTTACTGGTTTTCCATCTTTGCCCAGAACCGGCTTGCCGTCCTTCATCAGAAGGTCTTCGCCCAGATCAGTCGTCATTTGTCCGACACCGCGGCCTTCTACTAACACGCGATTCGGTCCCATCAAATAACGCGTCGTCGTGCGGTCGACCGTAACGTTGCCGCCCGAGACGTCGTCCATATGCCCGTGTTCGTACATCGTGTTGATCAAAGTCATCTGCACAATCTGGCTGGCCAGATTTCGATCGCCGCAGTCCGGTTTGTCGACGCTGTATTTGAGCTCGTCTTTACCAGGTTTGAGCGAATTATAAACCTGAGCCTTGCCACCAGGTTCGGTGCCCTTGTATGCAGTGGTCGGCGTCGATGTTTTGCCTTCGGACGTGGTCCAATTGCCCGACAGTGCCACTTCTTTCAACAAACGAGAATACTCGTCCGGATAGCTGCGCGCCGCCACCACTTCCACCGACGTGACGTTGCACGTGGGATGGCTGCCCTGATCGATCTCGAGATACCGGGCGATGTTGTGCATGCCTGTCTCGACGATCCCCTTGAGCTCGCCGCTGTCAAAGTAAATGCTCTTATCGGTGGCGGACAGAATGTCACTGAGATTGTTCATCGTTTTGACGATCCTTTCCGGTGCCGTTTTGTCCCGGACAGCGTTTTCTTCGAACTCCTTGATCCACTTGTTGAAACGGTCTTCGCGCAAACCGGATTTCTTCACCGCTTCGACCAGGCGATTGCGTGCCTCGACGATTGATTCGGAACTCAAAACAAATTCACCACGGGCGATCCGATCGATGTCGCGAACTTTCGCTTCGTGGGCTTGTTTGTCAGCGCTCAGATACTTCACGTCAGCGTCGTCGGAGACACTGACTTGTTCGCGGCGATAAACTTTGCCGTCGCGAGTGGACGCGAATGAACCGTCGACAACGCGCTCCCAGACCAACTCGTGCTGACCACCACCCTTAATCGGAATGGTGTCGGAAAACTTGGACAGACCGTTTTGGTCGTAGACAAACTTGCGCTGAGCACCGCTTGGGAAAGTCACCAGCTCCGGAAGATTGCTGGAATTGTAAGTGATTCGCTCCCGCGAGATGGTCTCTTTGACCCGCTTGCCGTCCTTGTCGACGAACTGCAAAGTTCCATCGACAAGCACTTTTAAATCCTTGCGCGTTTCAGTCAGCTTCTCGGAAATCCATTCGTCAGAGCTGCCGTTTTTCGACCAGATGATTTGAACATCACCGTTGGTCGTCGTCACTCGAGAGTATGCGGAAACGCCACTGGCATCCCGGATGTACTCGAGCTGTCGACTACCGTCGGTGGATTCGATTTTGACGCGCTGGCCATGTCGGTCGTAGCTGTCCTTGACACCACCTGTGGTGATGTGCAATTCGCCATTTTTAGTTTCGACCGTGAGCTTGCCATCACTTTGGCAGAACGACAGATCGCCGTTTTCGCCCAGTGACAGAGCCGTTCTAGAACTGGATGGCGTTTGATCAGACAACCACTGCTCACCGGATTTTGTCCAGGTGACAGTCGTTGCTTTGCCGCCTTCCAGTCGTGTTTCCTTGAGTGATTCCACCACCCTGCCTCGAAGCGAGGCTTCCAGACTGCTTCCGTCAGGACGACCGACACTGATCTTCGAGGGCCAGATGCCGTCTTTGTTGCGGGCTTCCGCTTCCGCCGGCGTCAGTTCCTTTCCGGTGCCGTCTTGAAACTTGACTTTGTCAGCTTTATTGTTGTCGTACTCGACGTAGACGCCCTCTGCCGATACGGACTTGTAGCCGCACCAGTTGCCTTTGAGCTTGCGGTTGGAGTCGTAGATCGTCCAACTGGACATCTCCAACTCTTCTCTTTTGACCACCTCACCAGTGGTGGCAATTCTTATGGGGCTCAAGTACTCGAAACTGGTGCCGTTCTCGACCACTGTCGTGACCTTGTTCGGATTCTTTGCGTCACCATACTTGTACGAGCGCTTCAGCTTGCCATCCGGTGATTCGGATGAAATTAGCCGGTTGTGCTGGTCGCGAACAAACGTGCCGTCGGAATTGACGACTGTGGTCTGATGACGTCCCGCGGCATTACTGTCCGCTGGTAGGCCATTGACCAACACGGTTCCATCGACTGCAGTGCTTTCACTTGCGACTGAACCAGTCGCTGCAATTGCCTCCGTTCCCATAGCCACGCCGCTGCAATCGAAGATGGCCACAAGAAAAAGGCACATCAACAATCTTTGCGAAAAAACCAGCAGCGTGTTCTTATTGTCTTCGAACATGAGTGTTCCTGATTTCCCGTCTGAGACGGGCGTTAATCAGGGGGAAGTCGGCGCCTGGGTGCATTCACATGCATTCCATTGAACGACGCCGACTTCCGCCTCAGTGATTTAAGGTCCCTCCGGCTACAACCGGAGCGGGTATCAGTTGAAGTGCGAGGGACTGTCGACCAGGGGGTCGTCAAACGCCGGCTCGACCTTGACTCTGGGATCATGAGTTTCCTTCAGGTTTTCCGAAGACTCATGACGCTCCACTTTCGAGGTTCCATCGGCGCTGAAAATTTCCTCGCTCTCGAGCGTGCCGTCATAGCGGTAGGTCCGAACCTTGCTCGGCTTGCCGCTTACGATGTCGGACGCTTTCTTGATGTTGCGATTACCGTAGCGCTCGAACTCGAGAGTGCGGTTGACGGTGGTGCCGTCAGCGCCGAACTCTTCGACCTTCTCGAGCGAGTAATACCGGTACGAACTGTACGCGGAGCGATAACCACTCCACGTCTGCTTGAACTGTGCTTTGCCGTCGGCACCGTATACGGTGACATGCATGCGATCGACCAGAACCTCGCGGCTCTGATCGCGCGTGCCGTCGAGACGGAATGTCTCGACTTTGGTGTCGCCGTTGCGGGATTCGACAGTGTTCGCCCACACCGTTGTTCCATCCGGATGGAAGTAGACCGAAGTCTTCGTGCCATCGGTGGCAGTGGTGACTTCAGCCAACAGTCGCGAGCCGCCGTTGCGAAAACGCAACGTCTTGCTCGAACCGTCAGCTTTGAACTCGATCTTCGAGTCCAGTTCGCCACTGATTCGGTAGGTGGTCTCGGCGATTCTCGTGGTGCCATCGGCACCGATCTGAGTCGACGATTTGAGTTTGGTCGTGTAGGGATGCAGTTCCTGCACCTCCTTCACAGACCCATTCTCGCGGAACAACTGCCGCTGCGTCCGGCCACCCTGACGATACTGGATCTCGAGCTTGACCAGCGTCACACCATCCGGGAGGTAGGTGTAGATGCGCTGAAGCTCGTCCGAGGTATCGGGCTTCGGGATCACCTTGACGACGTACTTCGGCTGCGCCGGAGTGGTGACGGCAGGCGGCGCCTCAGGCACCTCCTCCTTCTTGCACCCGGTCAGCGAAAGGGCAAACACAGCAATAAGCGCAAACCCGGCAATCATGCCAGGTCTGAAATTGAATTTGCTCATTTGTGTACTCCGTTTGCGAAGGGTTTAAACCTCCGCGTTAAGACTCTCAGGCACCGGTGGCGATACCACCGATGCGATTGGTTTCTTTGCAAGAAAACTCCGACATCGGATCGAATCCGACTGCCGGAGCTGCGTTTCATTCGACATGCTGCGGTTTAATACCAGAACATCCGGCATCCGCATCAATTCGAACAAGCACGCTACAACTGCATCCGACACAGAGCGGCAGGCGGTGCTCAAGAGCTAATGCCCCAGCCCACACACCTGCCGCCCCTTGCCTGGACGCTTACTCGGGACGGGGGCAGGAGCCACCGTTCATGTACTCGAGCATGGCGACACGCTCCGACACCGGCGGATGGGTGAGCTGGAGGTACTTCCAGACGCCCTTGATCCACTGCCAGAGGGTCTTCGCCTTGGGCTCTTCAGCCACAGCGTCGAAGATCGGGTCGATCGTCATGATCGGGCGAAGCGCGCGATACATCTCGGCGTCGCGCCCCTTCGGACGGTTCTTCTCGACGTACGCGACGAGCTTCAAAAGCGCAGTCGCCAGGTCGCACGGATTGCCGGTCATCTCAGCGCCCGACGCATCGGCACCCGACTCGCGAGAGCGGACGACGAACGCCTGGACGATCTTGGTGAACTGGCTGACGATCTGGAAGATCACCGCGGTGATGATCCACTCGAGAACGCCCGTGAGGAAGCCGTTCTTCTCGGGGTTCATGCCGACGGTCTTCTTGAACCAACGGATGCTACCCATCAGGATACGCACGCCGCCATCGACGACCGAGAAGAAGATCATCGAGAGCACCGACACGAAAGTATTGAGTGCGACGTCGTAGTTCTTCACGTGCCCGAGCTCGTGTGCGAACACGGCTTCGATCTCGGCGTCGGTCATGCCGCAGTCGAACAGACCCTTTGTGGCGGCAACGACAGCCTTGCGGTGGATAGGACCAGTAGCGAAGGCGTTGGGCAGAGGGTTGTCCGAGATGTACACCGGCGGCTTGAACTTGAGACCGCTCTTCGCATAAACGCGATCGACGATATCAATCAGACGCTTGTGCTCGGGAATCGCCGGATCGGCAGGCACAGACTTGGTGATCAAGAGCGCCACCTTGGCGCTGAACCACCACATAACGACAGGAAGCAACCACCACAACATTCCAAAACCGAGCTGAAATTTGTAAGTGAAGCCAAAGCCCCAGAGGGCAAGAAAGATCAAACCACCCATCGCGGAATAGCCGAGAATGGTCTTAATCCAAGCAAGCGTCTTCGCATGCTTGATAGCCGGATACTTGGGATGATCCGGTGGAATTACAGTGATACGCGCCATTTTATTTCTCCATTTTGCTTGAGAAGCGCTAGAGGAAAGTGTTCAGGTCGTTTTAGTCAGAATCAGAAAGTTCAAAATCGATAAGGGTCGCTGCAAAACTTTTCAATCTGCCGCACGTGAAACTTCCAGACTGTTCCGGTTGAAACGGTCTGATTCAGTCACATGAAACGTCCTGTCAGTCTCGCTTTGGCGAACAGTCGATTTCTGAATTCGTTTACGCGAGACAACAGTTCAAAAACCAGTCAATCAAACGCCGCACCACAGGTAGTGTCAGAGACACGTCCATGACGTAATGCGCGCGAAAGAATGCTTCAGGTATTTAACTGCGTGTAGCGCTTATGAGTTCCAAAATTCTGAGAAAACAACTTGTCTTAGAAACTACCTATTGTCATGATATGGACTCAATACCCCAAGTAACAAAGCACTTTGATTTGAATTCATAAACTTGTTTAGATCTACGGTCTCAAGATCGATGTCAAGCCAAACTCAACCTCGACACGACCCCATCGACAATCTTCTCGAAGATCGTTTCTTGACAGCCCGCATTGTCAAGAACCGGTACTGGACCGATTCTTTGGCAAATAGCGAAGCTCGCGTTATGCTCCCCAGCCTGGTATTTTGGAAAGCTGAACCAAGACCAAAGTTCCACGCGTGGGACTCGTTGTGACACGGTGATCCGTTTCTGCGACTCTCGATTTGTCGCGAACACGAGATTCATTTTTGCGCATCGTCAATAGTCTCTACACGCATCCCTGCTAGTTCTGTTCCTCCTCTTCGTTCCGCACGTCGCCTTCGTTCATAAATCAGGCTTAATTCCCTTCATCTCGCGACACGTTCAAACCAAGCAATTCTCAATAGACACCGCAATTCGCAATGCAAGAGCAAATCAAAAATCAAAGCCATTCTGTCGGAGTAACTTACGGACTTTTGTCGGCGCTGTTATTCGGACTAAGCACTCCGTTTGCAAAAGTTCTAGTCGGCACGGTTGAACCTATGATGCTGGCCGGACTGCTGTATCTCGGTTCCGGCCTCGGTCTCAGCGTACTTTGGCTGTTCAATCGGCTACGAACACCCGAACGGTTTAATCCAATCAAAAAGAAAGAGCTACCGTATCTAATGGGCGCCATCGCATTTGGTGGCGTTCTCTCGCCTGTGCTTTTGATGTTCGGATTATCCATGACCTTAGGTTCCACAGCCGCTCTTCTTCTCAACCTAGAGGGTGTACTAGCCGCCGTTTTAGCATGGGTGTTTTTTAAAGAAAATTATGATCGCCGCATCGTATTTGGAATGGCTGCCATCGCCCTTGGTGGCATCGCACTTTCCGTCACCGGTCAAGGCGGCTTCTCTTTGAGCTGGGGATGCGGTTTAATCGTACTGTCCTGCCTGGGTTGGGCAATCGATAATAATTTAACGAGAAACGTCGCACATGCGGACGCCGTTCAGATCACACTCATAAAAGGGCTTTGCGCAGGTTCCGTCAACTTGACCATCGCTCTTTGCCTTGGCGGCGCAATACCATCCGCGGTACCAGTCTTCGCCGCTATGGTCGTCGGCTTCCTGGGCTACGGATTGAGCCTTGTGCTGTTCGTTCTCGCCCTCCGCTATCTTGGCACAGCAAGAACCGGAGCTTATTTTTCGACAGCACCGTTCGTAGGCGCAGTCGCCGCCATATTACTCTTAAAGGAACCGGTCACGCTGCAATTAGGACTAGCAGCCGCTTTTATGGCAATCGGCGTTTGGCTTCACTTAACTGAACATCATGAACACGTTCACGAACATGAAGAAATGGAGCACGAACACGAGCACACTCATGACGATCACCACCAGCACGAACACACGCATGAAGACCCAATCGGCGAACCGCACACTCATGCTCATCGCCACGAAAAATTGATTCACTCACATCCGCATTATCCGGACATGCACCACCGCCACGAGCACTAGTATTAAACCCACACCAGATGCACGGCAACCAGGAACTAGAGCAGACAGTCTTGGCTGGTCGGTTTTGTGTGACGACTTTCTTGGGTTTCTCGTCATCAGTTCTCGGGTTGATTTTCGAGAGACAGTTTTCGTGACCAACCGTAAGCGCGAAATCGGCGCAGGAACATCGATCGCAAGCACATCGCTATTTGAAACTACTTCGTCAGAGATGTCGAATCCGTCGGGTTTGGTTTCATTGTTTCCCAGCGGCCCGTGCGGCTCATCGTGTCTTTTTCTTTCGTGCGCAGAATTTTTTCTTTGATGCGATAGGCTTCGTCTTTTCTGCCTTGATCTTCGAGGAACTTGATATAGTGCGTCTGCAGCTTAATTACCTGCGCGTCTTTTTCGCCTAACAGTTTAGTCTTCGCTGCGATCGCTTCTTTGTAATAGCGCTCAGCCTCTGCCTTTTTACCCCAGTAGTGATAGAGCAATGCAGCGTTTTGCATAATCGTGGAGGTTTCAACACTGTCCACTCCAGTCAGTCTGGTATAGACTTTGATCAGTCTTTTGAGAACCGGAGCACCGTGACCGTAGCGTTCTGTCGCATAGTAAACGCGACTCAGGGTCTGCAAAGTTTGAATCAAACGCGGGTCGCTGTCGTCGTATTCTTCCATGAGTTCGAGTCCGAAAAGCGTCAGCTCCTCAGCTTCTTTGTACTCTTTGGCAGCCATCGCCTGCTCAATCGAACGAAATAGAATCGGCCATTTCTTGTCCGCTTCCGTGTAGGCATCCGCTTTTGTATCAGTATCGCTCAGCGCCCGGTCCCCTGGTTTCTATGCGAACTTTCGAACCCGATTGGCTATTCATGAGCCTGAATCAGGGTTTCAAAAACCCCAACGCTTCTTCGCAGCTTTGCGCAAGAATGTGGTCTGTTTATCTCACCAAAAACTATATTCCTGCAAACGCCATCGCGATAACACTGATCGGAAAATTCAGTTTGCTTTATTCGGACGCTGTCGATTCTACATCTTTCGGCGACCGCTTTGCACTATTTTACAAGCGCTTCGCGAAGGTTCGCGCTAGCCATATTACTCTGGCGTGAATCTGGAAACGCAGACAGGGCGGTCGATGTTAGTGAAAAGCACTTGAGACTGTGAGGGCAAAACCTTGAGTCTGCCGCTGTGATGGTTTCTTAATCGGAGTTTCATTGAATACGAGTAGGTGTGGACTGCTAAGTTGCTGACATCTCTAACTTCTCTTTTAACAACTCATTTAAACTCCGATACCAGAACCATTCAGCCACAACTCATTCCCAGAAGCGTCTTTTTAGGGCTCTGGCGGATCGTTGCGCTCCTCAGACCTGGTCTGTGGTTCGTGGGCTGTGGTGAGTTCATTTAACCTGAAAGGGCTGATTTATGAACGCAAAAGTAGCAACTATCGTGACTGGCGGCGGCAGGGGCATCGGTCGTGCCATTGCTGAACGCATGGCTGCCGAGACAGCTGTTTTTGTAGTCGGTCGCACCGAAGCTGACCTGGTCGGGCTTTGCGACGTTGTCGTCAAGGCGGGCGGCTCGGCTGACTATCTCGTCGGCGACGTGTCTTCTCCGGCAACCGCTGACGCGGCGCTCACCAAGCTGACTGCCAACGGATTGAGCGTGCTCAATCTGGTTTGCAACGCCGGCATCGGCACAAGCGGCGCCGCTCACACCATGGACAAACAGGCATGGCGTGACATGTTCGCAGTCAACGTCAATGGTGCGATGTGGTTCATCCAGGCTTGCTTGCCTGGCATGATCGAACGCAAGAGCGGCTCCATCTGCGTGATTTCGAGCGTCGCCGGCGTCAAAGGTTTCAAATATCAGACCGCCTACTGCGCGACCAAACACGCGCTCGTCGGCATGGCACGCTCGATTGCGCTGGAAGTGGCGAAGCACAACATCCGCGTCGTGCCGATTTGTCCCTCGTTCGTCGAGAGCGAGATGACAGACCGCACGATCGCCGGACTGGTCAAACACCGCGGCATCACTGCCGAGGCGGCTCGCAAAATCGTCGAAGACACCAACCCTCAGAAGCGCATCATCCCGGCTTCCGAGGTCGCCGACATGGTGGCACTGGTGTGCGCCGGTCGCGTTCCTTCACTCAACGGCAACCCGCTCATGATGACGGGTGGCGAATAAGGAGACCGTCATGGATAGTCGACTCATTCTTTTGACCGACTGGATCCGCACTTCGGCAGCCAACGCCAACGGGCTGCTCGTGCCGGTTTCAGGAGGCTCTGATTCTGCCCTCGTTTTCCACCTGCTCAATCTGGTCTATCCCGAGAAGACTGTGGGCGTCTTCATCGGGCAGGAGTTGCGGGCGCGCGACTGGTTTTGCCAGACAGGAACGGTTCGTTTTCTCGACCAACTGCCCGCCACGACAGAGCATTCCGAAGTGGAACGCAACGCGCGCTTCCAGTGCCTGAGCCTCTCAGATAATCGCTGGTTGGTCGGCACGCGCAACCGGACTGAAAATGTCTTCGGCACTTTCAGCCTGGCCAGCCGCGTTGCCACGTATCTGCCCATCCTGGGAGTCTGGAAGACCGACGTGATGGAACTCTGCAAAGCAGTTGGGGTGCCCGACGAGGTCACCGCATCCAGCCGCCGCGCCGATCCAAACTGCGGGCGACCGGCACAGCTAGCCGAAATCCCCCTCGAAGGCGTCGACGTCTTCCTCAAGGTGCGGACCGGGATGCTGAACGAGAGCGCGTTGTCAGATTTGACTCCGGCTCAGATTCAATACCTCGACGACGCCTACGCCGCCAACCGGTTCAGAACTCTGCTCCCGACCTCGGGACCGGAACTGAGCTGAACGGCTGGGATCAGACGATTAAGGTCGTCGGTCCCGCTAACGTTTTCACATGTGCTCGACGGGCCGGACTTCAGTCCGTCCCGTCGAGGACGTCTCTGCCAGCGCGCCTCTCCGACATGCGCTTTTTGCTGCGCCGCTGTCTTTTCGCTGCGCCGCCTTTTATTCCCCGCCTTAGCTGACGTCTTTTGCTGGCGCCTTCCTGCCCGCCTTATACGGCCCGCCTCTAAACTTCCCCTACTCCTTTTTCAAACCCGCCTACTAATCCATGTCGCAGGTCCAAAACCACGAAAAAGGGAAGTCGAGTTCCCTTTCTCAATGTCAAGGTGTGCTCGAGTGCTCACATTTGGCGTAATTCTGGGGAAGTCGGCTTCACCTTGGCAATCAAGGCGTTTCAAAGAGTCAAATTTCAGCACTCTGAACACCTAATGAAGCATTAAATACAGACGCTAATCCAAATCTGCGAATATTCCAACTTCCTGCGGGCTTATTGTGCCACCACAATCCGAGTCAATTAATTCCAACAATATTCTTGCAATACCAAAACTTAAAAGCGCTCACGGTGGGGCTTTTACGAACAATAAAGGTACGAAAGGTTCACGTTTGTCGAGCATGATGAACGTGTTAAACGAGTCCAATGTTGGACCGATACGTTGACGAGGAATTGCACTCGATCGGCGTGCACAGGAGGGTTTTATGATTACTGTGATTTTGTCACTGGCGATTTCGACTGGTCTATGCGCAAAGTCTGTGGATCTCGGCAGCCAAACGGCTACAACGAGAATTGCTCCAGTCCACCTCATTGCCGCGTACGATCCGAATGACGATCCCGGCAAGGATCTAACACCCGATCCGCACGATGAAATTCATGACAAAGATTTGCCTGCCAATAACCCTGACGACTACTTGAGCAACGAAACCTACCCGCCCAAAAGTAATGACGATTAAGGTGGAAACTGAATGAAACACACCATCTAGAAAAGTGTTGGAATTAATCGATCGGATTGTGGTGGCACAAAAGCCAGGATGCATCACGCGTTTTTGCAAATAAATCACAGCCTACTACTCCAATTCGTACACATACAACAAAAACAAGAAGCGCCAGGCGAGCTGATTACGACCAGATAGTCGTTCGCTCGTCTGGCACTCCTTTTTGAAAACACTTGAGGGACAACGGATGCCCTTCTTCAGAAATCCTTATCGCAGTCGGCTTCAGAAACCCTTATCGCGGTCGGTTCCAGAAATACCTATTGCAGTCCGTTCCTGCGTTCGTCCCTATTTTTCGTCCTTGTTTTTTTCCGCGCCGTCCTTCTTGGAAGCGTCAGGCTTTTGGGTGTCCTCCTTCTTCGGGCTGAACATGACCATCATGCGGTAGATTTCCGCACAGAAGGCCAGGGCGCCGAAAAGGAGCATCAACAGCACGTCCCAGGGTCTGCCACCAAGAAGCTCGGCACCGATCCAGTGACCGGCGAAGCCCAGGGCGAACGTGCCAAGAGCGAGGGTATAAGCGAACTGCGAAGCCGACAACCATTGCCTGGTCTGCCCGGGGTCCATCTTTGGAGGCTTCAGCTGGTCGATCAGTTTGGGCAGCGGGTTCTTCGGATCCGGCTGGCCATCGGCACGCGGTTGCTCCGGCGGGCCGTCGGGGGATTTGTCGCTCATGATTTGGACTTTCTCAATTAGACAATCGCCGACCGCGACTTAGCGTCCGCGAGGATTGGGGTTGGCGACGCGCTTGGAGGCACCGCCGGTGATGCGTCGACTGGACTTGGTCGACACTGCTTTGCCGTCGGGATTGACCAGCAGACCGCGCGCCTGGAGTTCCTCGATCACAGAACCGACAAGCAGTTGCCTCAAGGCTTCCAGACGGTCTTCGGCTGTGCCGAAGGTGTTGTTATAGTCGACGATACTGCGGCGGATCACCTCCTGGGCGTCCTTGCGACCGTAAACTTCGCGAATTTCGACCACCTGTTTGCGGGTCTTGGTACCGGGTGGACGCTTGTAGCTCAGGAAGTAGTGCTGCAGCCGCTCGATCAGACCGGCGGGCACTTCGCTTATGTCCTGCAAGCCACCATATACGATATCGTTTTCGAGGACCGCGACGATCTTGTCGTCGGCTTGTCCTTTGTCGACCATGCGCAGACCGCCGATCGGGCGAGCGCTGAGGAACAAGTCCCCATGCACGATGTCGCGTTCGGTCAGGACGCAAATGTCGAGCGGGTCACCGTCGCCGGTGACTTTCTTGAGACCGGTCCGCTTCATACAGAGGTCTGCAATCGTTTCGCCACAATAAGTCTGCGGAACGAAACCATAAAGCATCGGGCACATCGAAGAGAAGCGCTGCGGGCGGTCGACATGCAGGTGACCGGTCGCCTTCGCCAGCTCCAGTTTGACCGGACTGGCGGGCACGATTTCGATGTAAGACTGCACCAAATCCGGTGCACGGTCGCCGGGCGAAACTCCATGCCACGGATGTGACTTGAATTGCGTAGCGAACAATCGTTTGAATTCGTCGTTGATCATGGTTCTCCTTGCAGGCGTTAGTACGCCTCAGGTTCAAAGATAGATTACTCGAGGCGGTGATGCAACGTCACCTCCTGAAAAATAAAGTCGAAGGTATCGCTCGCGGGAAGAACCTGTTTCAGGCAGGACCACGGGAAAGTTTCGACCATCAACAAAAACGACGCCGAAAGGGCCGCTGACAATCTTCGGTGAGCAAACGATTCACAACCGCGGGCGGTCTGAGTTTCACTCGCTCATGGGTCCGAAGAAATGTCAGCGGCTTGCTTTCGACCTAACGAAGCGGCGCTTTCGGAGCGGGCTTCGTTAAACGTCCACTAAGCGGATCTCAGGCTTCCGTTCGAGGCGGAGGGGTGGGAATCTCCGCAATTGTGGATGGATACGTCTGATCCTTGACGGCACCATGGACCTCGACGAAGCTGATTTGCAGGGATTCGAGGCAACGCGCGGTCATGTACTCGGCCAGAGCCTTGGCGTCCTTGATGGCGTCCTTGATGGCGTGCTTGGCTTTGCTGACGCCGATGATCAGGTGTTCGGTCTCGCCAACCTTGACCACGGTCGGGTCGAAGAACTGCTTGCGAAGTTCCGGCACAGCGGCGACCAGGGTCATCGGATCGTAGAGGTTGAACGACACGACCAGATCCCAGATGGTATCGTTGCCGGTGCGGTCCAGACCTTTGCCGGCCAGGAAGGTATTGCAGAACCAGGTCTGGTCGCAACGAGCCGGAAGCTTCTCGCGGTGCGGATCTTCGGCGGCCATATTGGCGCGGCGCCAGAGCGATTCGATCGACGCCTGCTGCGACTTGAGAAGCTTGATGCCGACCGGGTGACCGGTGGCAGCCAGGTCGTCGTAGAAGCTGCGAGGCACCTGGCAAGCGCCGGCGGCGAAGCGCGTCAGGATGGTGAGCGGGATGGCCAGCTCCTGGAAACGGCGATAGACGAACTTGGCCGACTCCATGTCGAACTTGTTGTTGGCCGCGTCGTCCGGCTCGAAGAAGCCCTCGTCATTGATGAAGACATCGTCAGTGCCCTTGATGAGCGTGACACCGCCCATGATGGCTACCGATTTGACCTTGAGCTTGACGAGGTCGACGTGATCGCGCAACAGTGCGGCGATGTCGGTGAGACCGGAGATCAAAACGAGAGTCAAGCTCTGATCGTCCGCTTCCGCCAGAGTCCTGAGCAGGAGCGGCGCACCGTCCTCGACTTCGCTGTCGTCGGCCAGGTACGGGATGTTCTGAAGTTTCTTCAGCTTCTCACCGACGACGTTGCCACAGTCCGTGCCGACGCCGCCGGAACCTGCGGTTGACCGATCTGTTTGAGCGTGCCCTTGGCCAGACGCGCGCGTTCACGCGGGGGAGCCAGGTTGGCAACGACCGCCTTGAGCTCGAACAGATCCTGGCGCCGGGAGCCATGGGTGTTGAGGAACGCCAGTTCGCGCTTGCGCCGTTCACCGTCGTGGAGGAGCAGCGTGTCTTCGTCATCGAGGTCTTCGCCGAAGTCGCCGATCACGACGAGGCGCTGCCGCAATGCTTTCACACGTTCGCCGAACCAGGCGAAAAGCTCGTTCATGTCCATCGTTTCTGGATTTTTCATATTTTATCTTTCTGCTTTGCCCTATGGGCTGATTCCACCTGTCGGTGGTCTCCTTTGACTTGGGGCGGCGCCGGCATTGGCGCTGACGCCGCCCCAGACGTGGCGGACTGCTCTTAGTTAAGAGCGAATCAAGTCCGCCACCGGGAATCAGAATGAGCCTGACTCTGAACAGGTCAGGCGAGGATGGTCTTGAGCGTCCTCAGGTAAGCCTCGGCACCACAGGCGGTGAGACCGGTGGCGGCATATCGCGGCATGGTCTGGCGTCCGCTGCGCGTCGGCTTCATGTCGACCTTGCCCCAGTCGGCCTGTTCGGTGACCAGGTGCGGGACGCGCGTGATCTTGATCGGCGTGACCTCGTAGATCTCCTTGCGCACGGCCTCGTTGAGGCTGAGCGCGGCGACCAGGTCGTGGATGAAGATCAACTCTTCCGGGTTCTTGTCCTGGCGCGGGCGCACGGCGGCGTCATACCAGAGGGCGTAGAGGTTGTACAACGCGATCGTGCCCGAGTTTTGCGGGAGCGCTTCGCGGAGCTTCTGCGCGTTCTGGAAGCCGATCGACTGGACGCGAGTAACCTCGGTCGGCATCAGGTAGATCGGGCAGGTCAGACCGAGCAGAACGGCATGGGCAGCCTGCGGATCGCAAGCGACGTTGAACTGCTTCGGATCGCGGGGCTTGTCGTCGAACTGCATGAGTTTGACGTTACCCCAGGTGGCGAACATCGCGTGCACTTCGCTGAAGCGGTTGGCGATTTCGGGACAGCGCACCAGGAGCTGGTAAAGCCCAGTCATCGGTCCACCGATGGCGACCTGCACGGAGTTGGGCGCGAGCGAGAAGAGCAGCTTGCCCAGCTCTTCCTGCGATTCCAGTTCGCTGTGGCGGATGGCCTGCAGCGGGTCGCAATCGAGGAATTTGTAATACTCGGCGAAGTGGATCCAGTGCGGCACCAGCGTGCGAGGCGCGATGCCGCCGTCGAAGATGCGGATGTTGGTGACGCCGAAGTGGCGCAGGAAGTTCTTGGCGCGCAAGGCTGATGCTTCCTGTGCCATCCGGGAGCTGAGCGGATCCCACTGCCAGAGGGCGTGGTCGCGCGAGGCGCCGAAGCGCACGGGCCGTCCAGTGAGAACGACGTGCACGATGGCGTCGGGATTGAGCTTGACCAGAGCGATGATCTGGACGAAGTTGTCCGGGTCAGGCGCGTCGACGAAAGCGAGGATGTGCTGCTTGCCGGTGGCGGTGCTGTCGATCAGGGTTGTCGATTCCATTGGAGAAGTCCTTAGGTTAAAACCAGGAATGCCCCGGTGGAATCACATAGATTCCTCATCCGGGGCACTCCTTCGTTTGAGCGATTGCGCCAAGAAGGCGCATATAACCATCAACGCGCGCATGTTACAGCGCGACGGGAGAATCTATCTTGCGCTCAAAGAGACCGCATTTCGGTTCAGGACTTGGAAGTCTTGGACGACTTCTTGGCTGGCTTCTTGGACGGCTTGGCCACCCTCGATGCCTTCCTGGACGCCCTGGAAGCCTTGAGCCGCGCGAGCGATTCCAGGAACAGCACCTTGTGGTCGAAAGCAAGGTCACGCTTGATCAGCTCGCTGGAGCGAACGAAGCGAGCCGAACCCTCTTCCGCATCGTCGCCGGCGTTGAGCGCGGCAAACACGGCGTCCTGCTTGTCGTTGGGGATGAACCAGGCGTAGCCGTGGTCGACGACGTGACCGCGCTCGTCGCGATCCGGGTTGGAGCGCACGTCGATCAGCACCATCTCATCGGCCGGGACGCGATACGTGAACTTGTCGTGCTCGCCGATCGGCTTGGGATTGACGAAGCACTCTTCAGTCACCTCGCGAGAGGCGCATTCCGGCAGGCTCTCGAGCTGAACATTGAGGAATCCGCCGGGGAAACTCTCCATGCCCTTGTACGGATTGGCGCCACGCACCATGGTCAAAACGAGCGGATCATCGGAGTCGATGTCGGCGAACACCGCGGTGGTAGTGGTGGAGTCGGCCTTCGGGAAGCGGTACATCATCAGGTGATCGCCAGTCACCAGCATCTTAACCGCACCGGTAACAACCATCTCGACAGCCTGCTCATTGAGGTGAGCGAGCGTCTCGAGCAGACCGCCGAGGTCCTTGAGAGCGTCAACCACGACAATCAAGTCGTGACCGTGGTTCTTCAGGGTGGCGACCGCTTCGGTCAACTGAGTGGTGGTCGGCGAACCGGCGATCAGGATGACGGATTCGCGCCCGATCTTGTAAATCGGCCACTCGACGTCGCAAGCGATGGAGTCCGCGGTGGGACCGCGCAGCGAGTGTTCAGACAGTACGGGCAGCCGCTGAGCGGTAGCGAGTGCCTGCAGGGTAGAGAGGCGTTCTTGCCACTTTTCACCTTGCCGCGCACCGCTAGCGGTGGCAGCAGCGTCGACGGTGACCGCACCATCAGTGGTGCCGGCAGTGACGGATTGAGCGACAGCGCCATTGGCGGCGGCTGAGAAAACAAGGAGTTCGAAATTGCGTTTCACGAGTTTGGTGTCCTTTTCAGGGATTCGATGCCGGCAGCACTTCTTCCACACTGGAAGCGGCTTCCGGGGTTCGACCTCTTCGGTCGGACGGCTCTCCGCATGCTGGCCTGTTTCATTATCCCTTCTTCGAGGGCTAAGAAAAACAGCAGGACAGGCAAAGGGAGAGTTATGGGAAAAGTTTGCGCGTGACCTCACGGCACAATAGAAAAAGAGACTTGGAAACTCTATTAGCTATTGAGATCTAATGACAAGTAAACATAGCTGAAATGATTGACACATACTGACCTCAAGAGAACAGAACCTAGAGTGGTGGAGGCTTTACTCTCCCCTAGCGAAACTCGCGCGACTTCTATTGTTTCTATTAACTGCTAACCATGCGAGTTGCCAAGTGAACTCAATTCACGCTCAACGGATTTATTAAGATCGCGGGCGCTTGGCAAGCGAGTTGTCAAAGACGCCTGAACGCTTACTATTGTTGCTTTTCACTGAGCTGCGAAAAACGTTTTGCAATCTTGTCAAGAACAACCCAAAGCGCACGAATTTCGACTACTACCGCCGGCACTTTCCAAGAGCTAAAGAGCCCTTGTCGTTCCGGTCAGCCGTTCGTATTGTTTGCGATCTTTTCCAGCCATATCAAAACGCCCGACTCGTTCATACGCCTCGGAACGGTGCAAGTATGAATTGACCAGGTCCGGCTCCAGCTCAATAGCTTTCGAGAAATCATCAATCGCTTTCTCGTGACGACCCATCTCAGCGTTCGCCAAACCCCGCATGAAGAAAGCATCCGCACGATCCGACACCATGTTGATCAAAATTGTCAGATCAGCAATTGCTCGCCCGGTGCTGCCGGTTTGGAAATGAGCCTGCGCGCGCAGATAATAAATTTCAGTAATCTCCGGCTCCAGATCAATAGCCTTGTTCAAGTCAAAGACAGCTTCTTCGAATTTTCCGAGAGCCAAATACGATGTTCCTCTGCCAATGTAGCCGACTGCAAAAGCAGGATTCAGAGCCAGGGCGTGGTCGTATTTTTCGACGGCCGCTTCATGATTGCCTTCTGAAATCAATTCTACGGCTTCGTTGAAAGCCGCATCGACAGCCGCTGAATTGGCGGTGCTTTGATTGTCGGCAGTCGGTGTCTTTTCGATTTTGCCCAATCGATCTTGTAAATCGTTTACAGCCTTTAACCAGCTGCCGGCAGCTTCCGTGCCATCCCAAAGATCTCTGAGTTCAGAACTGGCGATCACTCTGGCAATCACCGAACTCGCCTTAGCTGACAGTTCATCAGTCGCGCGGTATCTTTGCGACTTGATCCAGAGCGTAACTTCCGGTGGCAAACCCTCCGAAGCAAATCCACGAGAAGCGCACACCATCTCGCATGCAGCGACCGCTCGTTCCGCGTCTGCCGAATCGATAAAGTTATCCGAGTTGTCGACGGTTTCGATCGCACGGGTGATCGACTCACCGGTTTTTGACACACCCAGCTCACGCAGCCATTCTTGCGCGCCATCATTACCGAAGCTGCTAGTATCCCAATCCATGCGTCGTGCTCGCTATAAGAGTTTCAAAACGATGCAATAGTGTATCACTTCTAAAAATGCTATCGTATTAAGCAGTCTAACTATGATATTCGCACTTCAAACGATTCTAAACAACAAAGGTTGCGGCGCCGTCGGCAAACGTGCCATCGCGCTGGCAGTGCTGGTTTCGGCAGGATTCCTTGCGCCACTGGCGAACGTAAACATCCAGTTTGCAATTGGATTAAACCGACAAGATCGACAGCTTCCGGCATTATTGACTACCAATTGGGCGGACTCACGAATACAGCAACCTTCGCCAGCCGCCTGGTTCGCTTCAGCGCCCATGCCCGATGCAAGCTCCGCGGCATATGCGGTCGCTTCCTCACTTCCGCCTGGAGTAACGACCAAAAATCCCGTGAAATACCGCGTACGAATGCGGACGAAAGTAGTGGTGCCCGGCAATCAAACCAGGTGCGTGCAATTACGCGTCTGGCACGCCTTACCGACAACCCGCCCCTGGAGCCGAGTAACCCGCGTGCCCGGAGTGACGTCCTTAGCCTTTTTACCAAAAACCGGCAAGATGGAACTCGAAGACGATCGGCTGTCATCCCATGTCCTGTTCGAAGAAAATGCGGCGTTTAAACCCGGACAGATTCGATATTACCAATCTGAATTCGAACTTTTTTCATGCGATCGATCCTTTGACCGTGGCAGTCGGGCAGTGACCTGGCGCATGTTTACAGGAAAAGATTTTGCCGGATTGGAACCACCTCGCACCGTCAACCCTGAAATCTCAGCCGTGGCCGATCGCTTGAAGAACGCCTACGGCCCGGTTGATTTCGTGATCGAGTCGTGCAAATGGATTCGCGAAAACATCAAGTACGATGCCGCCGCGCCATACGTGGCCGATGACGCCAACTCGATCATGCAGAACAAACGCGGGCACTGCGGACATCAACAAACTATTTTCAAGCAACTCTGCGCCCGAGCGGGCGTGCCGTATAAAGGCATGCTCGGTTTGGACCTCTACGCAGCCAATGGTGTTGGCGAATTATCCTCTATCCGCGGCGATTACACCAACGCTCACACCTGGTCTCAAGTCTTTTTCCCCGGCATCGGCTGGGTCGAAGTTGATACCGTGGAAGGTGCCAATTGTTTCAAAATCGACGGTCGATTCGTGCAAAACAACACTGCATTCGAAAACTACGCCGTCTGGGTCACAGAAGGCGACGAGACCCGCGAAGTTGAATGGAGTTCGGATCACGGACGCTTCGTTTGCGATTACGGCGTGGAAAATTTGATCACGTTTTCTCAGAGTGCAGCCGCGCCACCTCGCACGTCGCAAGCGCCTTCCTCGACACAGCCCGCGAAATTACTGCCCGAAGAAGAAAAGCTGCGAATATCGAGCGACTTAATTCGAGGGATAAAGCGGCCAGGTTTTGACATTCTGCACATCAATTCGGCACGAGACACAGGCACCATTCCTGGCATTTGAATCGCGCAGAAGTCCGCCGAACGGCGTACGCGGCATTCGCCGGATCCACACTACACGACATAGTACCATGCAAACAAAGCGAAAGGCGCACAGGGAGTTGCTCCCCGGGCACCTTCGCTCAATCACATTTCACGGTGTGGCGCCAAACGCGTATCGTTTGTTCCCGGAGGCGTGCTCGCGGAGCAAATCAGGCGCCAAGACGCGAGTGAGGTCAAGATCAACCGGAAGTTCAGCCCTGCGCCGAGGCCCCGCCCGGCCGAAGTTCTGTCGTGTCCAGACCCGAGAGGATTCCCTTGAAGGGCGCCGGCGCCGGGGCGGTCAGCGTGATCAGGGTAGCCTCGTCGGAACGCAGCAAAAGCTCGGCAGACTGAGCGGCAGCTTCCGCACCGTCCAACAGAACTTCCGCCGCGCTCATGAACCCGTCCGCGACGAAGCGGCAGCGCAGGCCTTCGGAGCCGGCATAGCCGGTGATGAACTCGTCGAAGGTCATGAAGTCGCGCTCCGGGTTGATCGCAGGCGGCTTATCGCCCTGACCTTTCCGCATGGAATAGAGCGCGGTGGTGACGTTCGAAAGCACGACGCCGAGAAGCAGACGCGCTTTGAAGCTGGCACCGCGAACGACTTGGGTAGCGTGGTCCGGCAGCCAGCACTCCTGACGCAGCGATTCGAAGCGCTGGAGCAGGTTGCTCGACTTGGCCAAAATCGCGTAAAACCGTTCCTGTTCCTGAAGAGTCATGGTAGCCTCGAAGAAGGTTTGCCGTTCTTTGAAAGAGCGGCGTAATGCGAGCACCACAGGCGATACCATATCGCCCGCGTTAAATCATCCCAAAACTCACAGTCTTCCAACTCCCGCCAGCAAAGCAGTAGTTTCAAGTTGGGTGAGGTCGTGAGGTTTGCTGGTGGCGGTTTTACAAGCTGAAAAGTTTTGGGTTGATAAACTCAACGTAATGAACAGAGACCAGGCAGATCAACAATTAAGCGCGCATAATAATGCCCAATTGACATGTTTAATAAAAATCTCCCTGATATAAGTCAATATCAGGTATTTCAGCTAATTCAGACTGTTCAAACACACAGTCGATTAGACAAACTGAATGTGCAAAACAGTAGTTGCTCTTGAACGAGCACACTGCTCCTCGCTAGGTTAACTGGTCCCCTTTTTCTTTACTTGAACGAGATCTGATTTCCGAAATTTGCCCCCCCGCGCCCTGCAGCAGAATTGAAACCGTCACCCGCGGCGCCCGCACCAAGCTAGCCCTGCCAGCAACAACATCGATAGCGGCTCGCATCAAGCCAGCCCTGGCAAAACATCGCCCGCGGCTCCAACACTAAGCAGCCTTGACATGACACCATCTGCGGTGCTGGTGCTCGGAAACAATCTCGCCAAGTTTGAAACTTGCTACTCAGCGACTTCCATGTCTGGAAGCCGCATGCCGTCAGTCGTCAAAAGAAACAAACCCGGAGCAATCCATGAAACTCAAAACCCTCCTCGGCATCATCGCCGCGGTCGCGCTTTCCGCGCTCGCCATCAACCTGATCTTCTTCGACAAGGGACCGCAGCCGGCCGCCTTCAAGCCCTCCGTCAACGTGGTCGAAGTCACCGACGCCAACTTCGAGGCCGAAATCCTCGACTCGAAGTTGCCCGTCGTGATCGACTTCAACGCCACCTGGTGCGCTCCTTGCAAGCAGTACAAGCCGGTCTTCCACAAGGTCGCCGATCAGTACGTCGGTAAGGTCAAGTTCATCAGCATCGACGTCGACAAGGCTCCAGCCGTCGCCGCCCTGTTCGGTCTGAAATCAATCCCCGCCACCGTCTTTTTGAGCGAAGCAAACGGCATCATCAACGGCGCCGGAGCTCAAGGCGCCCTCCAGGAAGCCGACCTCAAGAAGATGCTCGACCTCTGCCTGCAGCCCGACGCGAAGCTCATCCCGCTCTTCCAGAAGAGGCCGGTCGCCCCCAATCCCCCCAAGAACGACGGCACCAAACCGGACGCTCCCAAGGACGACGCGCCTGCTGTCGACGCCCCCAAGGACGCCACGCCTGCCGTCGATGCCCCGAAGGAGGTAGTGCCCGCAGTAGACCATCTGCGGATTGACATCAACAAAGAGCCCCAGGCAGACGCTCCGAAGCCTGGCGCCGCCGAGACCGCCGATCCGAAGCCGCCGGAACTGGAACCCAAGCCGTAACCGGAACCAAGCAGTAACAGCGACGTTGGCCCTTTTGCTGCTCGATCACTCCGATCTCGGATTCAACTTGACCGTGCGCCCGTGGTATCACGCCTGGTGCCGCATCGGTCCAGCACCTGACTGATGAGCGCACTGTCACGCGAAGTACGAACCTCGATAGGCAGCCGCTCATTGAGGTTCGTCACTGCGCGCAATTGAAACTAGTCCTCCCGAATACCCCCGTGTTCGGGAGGACTTTTCTTTTGCAATCGCTTCGGCACCAAGTTCCAATTTACCAACACCGAGAATCCTCTCTCCTTGCGCTTCTTCACCGTTCAACTACCTCATATAATATCATCTCAAGAAAACCGAAAGTAATCGAAATTGTGGTTGCCCACAAGATAGATTACTTTCGTAGCGTGCGCGGTGCGTTCAAACACCACGTCGCTGAGATTCTCATCAACAGCCGTTCTAACCGTCCGCCGGTCAAAACCCGAGCATGTCGGTGACCAACTTCAGATTCGATTCGACCGTCGGCAACAGGTGCTTGCACGCCGTGGGCCACTCGTGACACACCACCTCCGCCAACTCCCAGATTTCGCGAGCCTCAGTGTAGAAGCCCTGCTCGTAGCGAATGCAACCGTGCTGGTTGTGCAGGTCGGCCGCAAACCAGTGGTCTCGCCGCAAGCCCCTATCGAGTTCGACAAACGCCTGATCGATCAACTCCTGAGCGAGTTGCCAGTTCTTCGCCGTGCGCGCCGCATTGCACCTGTCGTGCAAAGCCCTCGCCCGCGCCTGAGCATCTCGTACGGAATTGCGAGTGCCGTAAAGCGGGTTGGGGTCGCCCACGTAGTGGGTGACCTGAGTGAGCCAGGGTCCGTTGACTCGCATACCGTCAGCATCCGGATGCACCATCAGAGCGGTGCCGGGTTTCTTAGCACCACTACCGGTGGCATCCTTGCCGTTGTCCGTCGCCTGATTGCCGTTGGCAAGAGTCCTGGACGCATCGTCCGCGACCGGGCCGGGCTTGATACCCAGCGACTGTTGCAAGAGCCGCAGCTTCTGCGCCTCCCGGACAGGAGCCGACCGGCGGTGATGCCACCGCAAAAGCAAGCCCACCGCGATTACGATGAGCGCCGCCAAACCGACCAGATAATATTCCATCTGATCTCCTTCTCTAGCTATGAGTAGCCTGTAGGAACCGTTACAAGAAAGCGATGGCGACTCACAAGAGCCGCCATACGTTCGCACAAAACTTATCCCTGCACGGGATTGGCGCTGCCCACCGCGAAGGCAAACGTGCCGACCTGGAAAGCCGCGAACGCCATCTTAACCTTCACGCCGCCTTGCTGAATGTCACTCTTCGCGCGCGTCGACAGGTCGTAGACTTCCACGCCATTGTCACCGAGAACGGCCAACTGGTCGGCGCCGAAGAAAATCACGCGCCGCACGTAGACCTTGTGGCCGGTGCGAATGAGCTGACGATTGCCCCTGTCGATGTTGAGAATCCACACGTTGCAAGTGCCTGACTTGCGGTTGACGCTGCCCGCGATCGCCGCCAGCCTGGCATCTTCATGCATGCAGTGTGCCCAGCACTCGAAGTCGGCGTCTTCATCGCCACCGGACAAATCACGTTGTGTAACCAATCCTGTGCGAACTTCGATGCAATAGACTGCACCACCGGCGGTGAGCGCGAAAACGCATTCACCCTGACCGCTGAACTCCACACGCACAATCGAAGACTTGCAGACCTGAACCGAACACAGCTCCTGGCGCCGGTGCCCGTTATCAAGGTCATACAAGCAAACACGACCGGAGCTGGTACCAAGCGCGAGCTTGTCACCCTGCTTGCTGTAGACGACGGCAGTCGCCCGAGCAAGCGCCAACGGCTCCAGCAGTGCGCCGAGGGTGATGTCGTAGAACACCACGCGCGGCGAGTTGTCACCATGGACGATGGCAACTTCTTGATTGCGCGCAGCGTTGATTTCGGTCTTCTCTGTCGGTCGAAACGCCATCCCTACAGCCGGAATCGTAAACGGCGTCTCGAGCTGTTTGCCCGTCTGCAGGTCGAACAAGGACGGCGGATGGTGGTGCGAAAGCGCCCCCAGCGTACCCATGTTGGTGGTGCGAGCCAGCAGAATCAGATCTCGGATCCGGTCCGAAGGAATCCGGCTGGCGATAGTTTGCAGCGACACGATTTTAGTCGCCATAGTGAGCTCCTTAAAAGTGCACGATGAGCGCAGCTCAACATGCGGGTGTTCAATCAGCTCCAATCGCTACCGCACTCCTCAGGACCAGGGAAACGGCGTTTCCAACTCTGGTTCCGGGAGAATCCTCGACATCGACAATCGTCAGCCAAGTCGGCAGACTCCGCATCGTGGCTGTTTTCGCCAGATTGCCGGTATCGAGGTCTGATGTAGAGGCTTAGTTTGTGTAGCGCGAAATCATTTGGGATCAAATGGGAGATAAAACCAACCTATCAGGAAGACCCTTCAAAACAAACGAATTTACCCCCAATTCTGCTTAGAACTCTTGAACTTGCTATCGTATTAAGTTATCGACTAAGCAGAGAATGCCTAATTACAGCTCTAAACAACTAATGCTAGTGCAGCTCTCTCAACCGCCCCATCGCCCGACACTGTTACAGGCTGCGCCTTCCAGCACTATTGATATTGAGGAAAAATGAAAATTACGCCCCACTTTTTCCGCCCCCTGCACCCTAAAATGCACGCGCATTTTCATCCAAATTCTATGAGAACAAAACGATCAGCATGGTCGATTTTTGTCTCGTGCATGTTCGCTCTCATCTCCACCGCCAATATCGCAAACGCGCATGTCATCAGCAGAGCAACCTGGAGATGCGATGGATTTACTTTCACTAAAACAAGCTCAAATTGGAAGGGCGAGAATAGCTCAGCTATTGAAGTACGACGAAACGGAAAGCTGCTCCTCCGTCGACAAGCCCACGATCTCTGGCTCTGGACAGTCAAGAACGGCGAGTTCACCGAAACAGAAGACAACGATCCATTCAAAACCATCGATCTAAACGGCGACGGCGTCAAAGATTTCATAATCCGCCAATGGTCCGGCGGCGCTTACTGCTGCTACACCTACGAGATCTTCTCTCTCCAACCAAACTGCCCTCGCCTCTGGCACAACAACGCCCGGTCCGCGCACTTAAAAATCGAACTACCACACACCAATAAAATCAAAGCCCAGCACATCAAAGCCAATGCCGCAGTCGCTGACTCAACCACAGCCACCAAAAGCAATCTCACCGACGGCTCGACCAGCACCGCAGGCGATACCGAACAAAGCACCCAAAACGTCAACAAAATGTCCGACGGCATAAAAAACAACACCGCCGATGCCACCAGAGGCAACACAGAACAGAACACCCCCAGCTCTAACAAAACCGCAAACGAAACCGAATATAGCACCGTCGGCGCCACCATGAACAATCAAAATACCCGAGAACTTCCAGTCTTGCCGCATCTGAAAACGGCAGTCCTCGCAATGGAAGACGGCTCGTTTCTTCAGTGGAGAACACACACCGTCGACGGTCCGCGCCCCATTGTCTATCTGACTTGGTTTCAAAGTCGTGCCTACATAGTTCCAAAACGTGCCGCGCGAAAACCGAACAAGAAACCGAGCATAGAGTCGGGTCTAATGTTGTACAACCATCCGAACAGGCAAGCCTCAGAGACGTGGGAACCGACACTCTATCGATCTCGACAATGTCGACCAATCGACACCGTCAAGTTCTCCAAACTGAAGGACGAGGTCCTGACCAACGAGAAGGAGCAGTTTTTCATTGATCTCGTTTATTCAGGACACGCTGACGCCGCTCACAAGCTGATTAAAAACATCCCAGCAGCAGAGCGCCATGAATTCGTAGCCAGCTTCATCAGCGCGATGAAGGCAGGTCCTTTCTACTACAAAATCGTCGCTCTAAACGGGGGCAAGTTTACTGCTCTGAGCAAACTTACTGCCACTATGCGCTGAGCGTCACGGGTACGATTTACGATGATTCAATGCGCTGAGTAAACAGAATGGGGATCCGATGCTATCGAATCTGCAAATTAGACTCGCTCTAGAAGCGAGTAGTCGTGCAGGTGTTGAACGATTCCCCGCTATATAATCAAGATTCAGTTTCTCTCAACAAATCATGGAGACAACCGAGGCAAAGCCCGAAAGCTAGTGTTTGCGTGGTCAGCAAGCTCGAGATCCCTGACATCAAGGCGTGAAACGCAGTGTTTTCGTAGTACCTCGAGCGAATCAACATAACGACAACATCTTCAAATCGAATCTGGAAATCGCGAAGCCGCTTACTGGAAGCGGGTTACCAGAACTTGGCCCGAATTCGAAAAATCAAACAGCCGTTGATTCAACCTAAGGAATCGAGGAGTTCTCTCTCGTTCGGCATTCTCCGGCACTCACTACAATGCATAGTATAAAAAATTTAAAAACTCAAGCCGCCAGAATGCGCAGCTTGAGCCCGCAGGCTAAGAGGGCACCATTACTGGTGCCCCCTTTCGCCCACTCCGACGCATCACCGTCAGTTACGCAACGGCCTTTTCGAGCCGCTTCGCACCGCTGATGAAGTAGTCGAGTTCACGCCGAGACTTGCTCGACATGTAGCTCGGCTTGAAGAAGCGATCCTGCCAGGCGGCAGTCGGCTCCAGCGACGCCTCGAACTTGCCCCCGTCGTTGCGGACCATCGACCGGAACCGGTAGTGGTCGTAGACGTTGAGGATGTGCGCGAGGTAAGCCGCAGCCAGGCGATGGTTGCCCCGGATGATGAATAGGGCTTCGTCATTCGAGTAGCTCGCCTTGAACCCGAGGTTGTGAGACCCCGTGATCACGACCGGATTGTCACCGAACGGATCGACCACCACGATTTTGTCGTGAATGATCGAGTGCGCATCGGGCAGCTTCAACAGCTCACGCTGCCACTTCCCGACCGCCGTCTCGAGGGAGTCGGCGGCGATGATCACCGGACGCTTCTTGTCGTGGTGGAAGATCTGAACCGGAGCCGCGACCTTCGCAGCACCAGCCAGGTCAGCGAACGCACCACTGACGTCCACCGAGTTGATGCCGTCACCAGACACACCCGCCGGCACCATCAGACCGCTCTCCGCATCGCGGACGAAACGGTTCGGCACCTGGGGCGTGAACGGCTTGGGCAGCGCCTGGGGACTGGACACCGCACCGCGGTAGAACAGATCCTTGCGCCCGAACTGCATCCCGTTGATCTTGCTGATGATCGAAGGGAAGCCCGGATAGAAGGCGAGGAAGTAAACCCCCTCCTTCGCACCGTCGATGGCGTCGAACACCTCACCCATGTCCACGGGGACACCGGGCTTGGTCTTCGGCTTGGTGTTCTCCACCGTGTTGGGCGCGAACCACGCCTGCACGGTGGTGCCGTCCTTGAGCGTGACGAGCTTCGGCTTCGCACGGTTGGCCGCACGGAAGTCCTGACCCATCATCTCGCCGGATTCGGCGTCCGCCTTGAGAGCGTCCCAGTATTCCGAGACGATCCCGGCAAGCTCCGCCGAAGCGATGCTCACCGCATTGTTGGACTGACAGGACAGCCCGGTGAACGTCGAGTTGGCACTCGTCGCGAGCACCGCAACCGCCTTGCCCTTCTTGTTCTTCCGCACGTGCAGCTTGTTGTGCGAAATCGAGGACTTCTTCACCGGACGGAGGGTAAGGTCCGCGCCGGCTTCGATCAAACGCGCCTGGGCAGGTGCGTTGGTCTCGTTGTTCTCGCCGGCTTCGCCCAGAATCAGGCTGAAGACGTCGATGTTGGCGAGCAGGTAGTCGACGATCTGCGGGTCAGCCAGCTCGTAGAGAGCCGAGTGAACGTGACCGCCTTCCGCCTTGGCGTCTTCGAAGATGCTGAGGATGAACCCTGGCAGGTCGCCAGCGAGCATCCGACGGATTTGCGAATCCGGCTTCTTCAGTTCTTCGATCAGCTTCTCCGGGTCCGGGCTTCCGTCAGCCAACTTCGGAAGCATCGAAGCCAGCTTCTGCGTGGACAGGATGCCACGGTTGAAGCAGGCCTTGATGAACTCGCCGCAGTCCATGGACCGGCTGGTTTCGTTGGTGATGACGGCTTCGGATTCGAGCGCCTTGAGGGCGTCCGGGGTGCCGACCATCGGAACGACTTCGTACTTGTACGTCTCGCCCAGCTTGCCGGTGAAGTCCTTCCACTTGAAACCCTGGATGGGCCACTCGTCGGTCGTGCGCGAGGTCCAGCCGCTGCCATCTTTCTCCTGTCCGGGGAAGGGCAGATAGGCTTTGAGAGCTTCTTTCTTGCCCGTGGCGACGTTGATACGACGCACGGAGTAGCCGAGGCAACCGTCGATAGGCGTGTCGCGAAGCCACACGATGACGGATGCGGTGTTGTTGCCGAATGCAACTGCTTTCATGGTCATGGTCCTTTCGTTTTGTCAGGTGTCGGAGATTCCGGTCTGACTGGTCTGGTACGCAATGTGAACCGGGCGGATGTTCCGTCAGGTGGCAATGCGCGGTGATAAAAAAACAGTGCAAACTCGACAGCTGGATGGCTGGCGGGTATGCGAAATTGAGACTGGGGAAAAGGCTTTGTCTTTCTTGGTTTGTGGTTTCGGGTCGGGTAGAGATAGAGATACCTAGCCCTACATGAACGTGGACTCAGAAAGCAAAGAACACAGGTCTACACCAGTATTTAAGAGAGCATGAGATAAACGGCCGTAAACTCTTCACCTACTCGCTTTCTAGAGCTTTAAAGAGAGCTGTAAGAAAATAGGCTTGTTCGACAAGCCCATGATCACTAGTAAAAACCGCAGCGATATAGAGATAAGCGACCTAGCGCGAGGCATCAAGTTCGCGCATATATTCAAAATTCTGCTGCAATCGACAAGGCCGTTGATCGAGGCAAAAAACCGATCCCGATACGGTTCTGGGCCTTCTACACCAGACAGTACGATAGGCACCGAATGTAGTGGCAAAAAAAGAACGGTTTGTTGACCAAACCGACCGAAGGGTGGCACAGAATTTGTGCCACCCTTCGCCATCGTTCACTTCGGAACAACTAGCTTCCAGCCACAATTGGGTCGAGCCGGCGGAGAAATTCCGCGCCGTGGTAATTGAGCCAGCAGGGTTCCTGTCCAGGGATAAAAATCCCGGTTTCGACAGTGTCCGAGACTTTGATCACCTGGTAGATGCACTCGACAATCACCAACCAGAGACTGCCGGGCGATGGTCTGAATTCATCGTCCTTCGGTATCTCGTTCTCATCGGGGTGGATTTGCTTGAGCCACTCTTGCACTCGATCGCAGTGGTGGCACTCCTCATCGCCGGGCAGAAAAAACCCGACCTTCGGATACACCACAATCGCCTCCAATCGACCGTCGATTTTCACCAACCACATCTGACTGCGCAGCGGCGCCATCAGTTGGTTGGCGCGGCTCAGATAGCGCCTGGCTTTTCTCGAGTTGCGTTTCTTCTGCGCCTTCGTGCCACCTTTGCGGGTGTACTTTCGCGCCAGTGTTCCATTGTGCCTTACTAGGGCCATCGTTTGTTTTCGCGTCATTATCTCCTTTGGGGTTATTGGTTCTAAAACACAGTCATTGAGCCGCTTTTGCTCAGTTCTCCTGAACCGACTCGAGCCGCTTCGTGAGCGTATCGAATACGGCAAGCGGAATGTCGGACACTTCGAACGAGTCAGCAAGCACCTGCAGCGGTTCGCTGACACCAGCCGTTTCTTTTTCCACGAGTGTCACAGCACTGAGTTCAAGGTGCAAGCGCGCCTGCTCATCAGTCATGCCGAACTGTTGGTCGTATGCTTTCGGGCTGATCGCTCCGGACGAAAGCTTGACGAGCGCAATCGACGCACGCGAACGATGCTGACGAAGCTGGTAACGGAAGCCAGCAAATTCTTGCGCCAGCTCCACAGCGATCTTTTTGCCGAGGGTCGCTCTGACGAAGAGATGTTCCCGATTCGTGCAATTGCGATTTTGCGTGACGAGAGCCAGCAGCCTGTTCGACTTCTCGACCAGAGCCGCAAGACAACCCGCGATGTGCGGAATCGCAGGCAGAACATCTCGAGCAGCGCTTTGAGCAGTTGCCATCGCCGTTTTGACAAACGTGCTGTGGCTTAGCGCCGTCTTGAACTGAGCAGCAAACTCGTCATACAGACGCTGATCGATATCAACGATTTCGTCATCGTGAACCAGCAGTGGTGCCCCCGAAACAGCGTCGAGAACCAACACAACAGCGTCGTCTTGACGAATTACCACATGACCGGTATCACCAGTGGTGCGGGCGCCGAGAGTAGCGAGAGCTGCAAGAGTACCGGGAGTGGCGAGAGTACCCGGAGCGGGTAGAGCGGTGTAACTGGCGCGGGCGATGTAAGCGCTCTCAAGCGCGGCGGCTTGTTGGGCGACGGATTGAGAGGCATTGCGATACCAATCGGCAATCACCACGCGCGCACAGAGGTTTTGCAGGCCGAGAACAAAAAGAGTTCTGCCGGTCGATGGATGGGAAGGAAGTGGGTTCATAAGCTTTAAGTGAGTTATTACAACGGTTTCAGGACTCTCGAAGCCAGACCAAATCTCACCAGTCGAGAAGACTAGAAAGACAGAGATCGATTGGCCAACGAGAAGATTTTTGTTTTGTGTTAGGTTCTATATTGATGCTGAAAAACTGAAAGTTAATAACAGAGTAGTCATATCAATGAACGCGAAGAAACTGGTTTAAACATATGCCGTAACGACCCGGCAGCAAGCAAATCAGCGACCTATGCCGTCAAACAATCACGCCAACACGATCGCGAGCATTGTTCCAGCGATCGATCCCAGGGTTCAGTTCTAGAATAGTTCCAAAATTCAGTTTGCATTAGGACTACCAGCTAAAGCGGTTTTCGCTTGCGGTCCTCGCGCGAACTTCTTAATCGTCCTAAACAAGTTGGACCAAGTCACAGTCGACGGAACTGCAGCGCAAGACAATTGAACCAGATGAGAATCAAAGGAGAGACAGTCTGCATGCCGATTCCAATCGTTCCCTCCTTCGAAAAATATTCTGCACCCGAATTCACCTTAAGCACAATTCAGCTCAAATATCGTTTGGCCGCTACCGAACAGTCCCCGAAAACCATGCTCCTGTTTCGATTATCAGAACCGGAGACAGAATAATTGCGATAACCTAATGATTCTCAAGAGGATTCGAATATCCATAGTACAAATTACTAGTCGGATATACATCGGGTACCTACCCGCTTCAAAAAAGTAAGGAGAGCCGGAAATGACGGGAATCTTCTATGACCTAAACAGTTATGGTCACGAGCAAGTCTCATTCTTCCACGATAGAGAAACAGGATTGAGAGCCATTATTGGCATCCACAGCACAGTGCTTGGACCATCCCTTGGCGGTTGTAGAATGTGGCGTTATAACGATGAGCAAGAAGCTCTTCGTGACGTGCTCAGACTTTCCCGCGGTATGACTTACAAAGCTGCGCTGGCAGGACTAAACCTGGGCGGCGGAAAAGCAGTCATCATCGGTGATTCGCGTCAGGACAAAACTGACGATTTGCTCAAAGTTTTCGGACGCGCTGTCGATTCTCTTGGCGGACGCTACATTACAGCTGAAGATGTCGGCATGACCGTCAAAGACATCGACACAATCAGAACCGTAACTAGCCACGCAGTCGGCGGAAGCAACGAAGGCGGCAGCGGCGATCCTTCAGTAATGACCGCATTTGGCGTGTTTCAAGGCATGAAGGCAGCACTCAAATCATCCGGAATGGCAGAAAGTCTCGAAGGTTTGAAAGTGGCGATTCAAGGCGTAGGCAACGTCGGCTACCACCTCGCTTCTTACCTCTCAGCTGCTGGCGCTGAGCTTATCATCACAGACATCTATCCCGATCAAGTCGAGAAAGTTGTTCAAGAGTTCGGCGCTGACGTGGTTTCGCCAGATCAGATTTACGCAACCAACTGCGACATCTTCGCACCTTGCGCAATGGGAGCCATTCTCAACCAACGCACCATCCCACAATTGAAGTGCAAAATCATCGCCGGTTCCGCCAACAATCAGTTGGAAACCGAGAAAGATGGTTTCGACCTCTTCAATCGCGGTATCGTTTATGCCCCTGACTATGCCATCAACTCTGGTGGCTTGATCAACGTAGCAGCCGAACTTGAAGGCTACAACTACAAGAAGGTCATGGACAAAGTTTCGAAGATTCACGACACCATCGGTGAAGTCCTCGATCGAAGCCGACGCGAAGACATTCCTCCGCACGAAGCAGCTGATTGCCTCGCCGAACAACGTCTCGACGAAGCTCGCAAAGAAGCCCGCCGCGTGGGAAAGAGTGAACTGCGTAGCGAGTACTTGACCAAACTGAACTGCGCTACGGCAGTCAACTAAAAATGAGCTTCAACACTCTCGAAGGTGGTCTCGTCTGCCCGCATTGCAAGGCTGAAATCATCTCGGGCGTGGGGTTCAGACTAGGAACAATCGCGAGTCTCCGATATAAGATCGGGGACTCGCTTTCTTGGGAGGGCGAGAATTGCCGCCCGGCGACTCGTCCTCAGACCAAAGAAATCAAAACTCTCGGTTACTATAATTGCGACAACATCAAATGCAGCTCGTGGCAAGACTGTTACCCCGACGTTCAAGTCGCGGTCGTCACAGTGGCCAACGATAAAATTGCTTCTGTCGAACCTTATCAGGGTCCGGAACCAGCCAAAGAATTTCAAATACTGGAACCGGCAGAATTAGCCGCGCTCTAAAGTTCTGCAGCGCCAAACTTCTGCATGTCATCTCCAAGAGTTTCGATGGAACTCAGGAAGCTGACGCATGCAGAATCAGACATCATTCTCAAGCTCCGCAGCTCTTTATTACTGAGGGACGAACACCGAAGGATGGCAGCGCCTTTGGATATGAAGGACGCAATCGTCAAGATTTGATGTCGCGAAGATGAGAAAAAGGAAACGCATCGCGAGGGACTGTTTATAATCGTCCCTTCGATACCGTGTTTGTGCACTCAAGGAGAGAAGCATGCCGAGCATCCAGCGCGAATTCCTTATGATTCCTGGACCTACGCCTGTTCCGGATCGCGTACTCGCCGCTCTGGCGAAACATCCAATCGGACACCGCAGTCCTGACTTTTCAGACATTCTGATGGAATCGATCGCCGGCTTAAAATGGCTTGGCGACACGGAAAATGAGCCGTTGATTCTGGCATCTTCTGGCACAGGCGGCATGGATGGCGCGATTGCCAACACCGTGAACCGCGGCGACAAGGTTCTCAGCCTGGTGTGCGGGGTATTCGGAGAGCGCTTCGCGAAGATTGCCGAGGCTTACGGCGCCGATGTCACAAGAATCACGGCCGAGTTCGGCAAGCCTATAGATCCACAAGCCGTCCGAGATGCGCTTGCGAAGGACACGAAGAAAGAAATCAAAGCAGTGACAATCACGCACAATGAAACATCAACGGGTGTAATAAACGACCTCGAGACCATCGCCGGGATTATCAAAGAACACGGCGCTCTGTCACTTGTAGACGCTGTCACGAGTTTCGGAGCGACACCGGTTCCGATCGACGCCTGGGGTCTCGATATTGTTGTCACCGGCTCTCAAAAGGCGTTGATGCTCCCTCCGGGCCTCGGTTTCGCCTTCGTCAGCGAGAAGGCCTGGAAGGCCGTTGAATCGTGTTCCAATCCGCGTTTCTATCTCGACTTCCGCAAATATTTAAAGTCGCAACGCGAACGCACAACGCCGTTCACACCTAACGTTTCGTTCGTGGTCGCTCTGGTTGAATCAATCAAAATGATGAAGGAAGAAGGAAAGGACGAGATATTCAAACGTCACGTCGGTCTGCGAGAAACGCTCCGCAAGGGCGTCCGCGAGCTTGGTTTAAAACCATGCGTAGATGACGCGCACGCATCTCCTTCAATCACATCAATTTATCCACCGGACTCAACCGATGTCCCAGCCATCCGAAAGGCGCTCAAAGAGCGCTTCCGCATCACCGTTGCCGATGGACAGGAAGAGCTGAAAGGCAAGATTTTCCGCATGGGTCACATGGGCTACGTTTTCGAACGCGATATCGGAATGGCTCTCTATGCGCTTAAAGAAGTAATCGGCCAACCAGCGAAAGCAAAAACCGAAGCAGTCGCGAAGTAGTCACGGCAGACCGCACGTGCTCGTTCGAGTCGGCATCATTCGAATCGCATCGGTCGAGTCGGCATCGTTAGAACAGGCATCGTTCGAATCAGCAGCGCTCGTTCAAATAAGCAGATATGATTGACGTGTGACAGCATCGGCAAATCTCAGCGCTCAATAATAAAGCTTTGAAAGAATGGCTGTACTCCAGCGGGGATCAGTATTACAATCGTGTTGAAGCATTGCGGGATTTGAGGTCATAGTCATGCAAACAATTGCACGCAAGACATCAAAATCGACACGACAAAGAAGCGTCAAATTGACGGCAATATCGTGCGCGGTGCTCAGCCTGATCGGGCTTGCCCAGCCGGTCTCCGCATACTACTATCCATTTTACGGTCGCGGTTTTACCAACCTGCTTTATCCGCTGCGATACGCCGCTTATCCATTGATGGGACTGTCCGGACCTTATAGTTCAATTGGTCCCGCCACTCCGTATCGACTGCTGACGACGGGCAGATTGACCGGCTATCCGTACATGTACGGACCGCAGATGCTGAAAAATTATAACAATGACGAGCCGCTGAACAATCCTCGTAAGCGAGTGAAACAAAAACGACTCGGACAAGAATTCGGCGTCGATCAGTCAGCCAGCGCGCAGTGGTCGGAAGATGATCAAGACGCGCGATTGAATGGTACGGCACCAATCACGGTACCACCAGGCTATGCGTTGGTGCCGACTGGACAGCAAGGACAATTCACAACTCCACAAGGCTATCCTGACAGTCAGGGCGGTTCCGCAATGAATTATCCTGGCGCTCCAAATCGTTCTGGAAGCATGTCATATCCCGGCGCTCCAGGTGGTTCTGGAACCATGACTTACCCTGGTGCTCAGGCTCAGCAGGCCACAAATGCGGCTGGAGTTTCCAACGCCTATCTGGCACATCAAGGCCAATTCGGCATTCCATCCGGCTTTAACAGCTCCGGACATGCACTTCCCTCGGCTGACGGAACGCCTCCTATGGCACCACAGGTGGCGTCAAAAAGAACGGTGTCTCTGCCGCCCAATCTCAAAGATTCCGCCGCCGGTTCCCCCAATGCCGGCGCTCGAGCGCCGCTTGCCGACGGGTTCATCAACCTGGTCAACACTAAATTCGAAGGCAACATCGAAAAAGCATTGTTCGATCCTGAAACCAGAGGATGGGCAAAAATGCTGGGACTAGTCAACGACGACGCAATCTTTGGCATGGATTTTACTGACACACGAGTCGCACTGATCAAGCAAATTTTTGCCGACCAGGGACTCGACTCAGTCAGCAAGCTCAGCGCCATCAAAATATTGTTGAACAGCAGTGGCGCGAACCGCGCTAAGCCCTAAAGTTCAAAAATTTGGTGAGAAGGCGGTAATCGAGCCGCCCTCCAGCTATTTACATCCCGGCTTAATCGCGACTGCGCGTAGCCTGAGGTCCCTAATTACAACACGACTCGTCAAGAGCGCATTCGCCCGCATTTAATAAGTAAGCTGTTTTCACTTATCCATAAATGCATTTTTTTCAAACCGGCAACCAACAGTCCAACAATCGTTCAATTCACGATTTTCGAACTCACTCATTGCGCCCTTAGCGTGATGATTTTGCACGGACTCGAACAAGAACTGGAAACCACCCATGTCACCGCCGAAAGACATCTTCTCGAGTCTTCCGGCTTTGATGGCTAAACTTTCGGAAAACGAAGACTACATCATCCGCTCTCGCAATCGCGGCAGCAAAGTGACGGTAGTTTCTCCCCACGGCGGCTACATCGAACCAGGCACATCTGCAATCGCGGAGGCTGTCGCCGGACGGACGTTCAACTTCTTTGATTTCCAGGGATTCCAGGTCGAACGACCATGGGAACTCCATGTGACATCAACGAGGTTTCGTCATCCGGCGCTTGAACAGCTGCTTTCGCAGTCCTCGCACGCTGTTTCGATTCACGGTATGGGCGAAGTCGACAGATGGAACATCTGGATCGGCGGGCTCAACGTGTCTATGAAGGAGCGCATGGCGACCTCATTGCAGAAGGCCGGGTTCTCGGTAATCACAGACACTCCCAAGTATCGCGGCGAAGATCCACGCAACATCGTGAATCTCGTTTCGAAAATGGGAGTGCAACTGGAACTACCGAGCGACCTCATCGACGCGATGTTCGTCAAAGGAGTAACGTTTCCGGGATTAGGCGTCAAGCCGAAGACCACCCGACTTTTTACGCGTTTCGTCAAAGCAGTACGAAGCGCAGTCTTAACTGAGATCAGAACGCGCTAATGGAGAAGCTTGGGAGCAGCATCGGCTGTCATTCCTGAGTGAATCCATTAGCGCGTTGCTGGTTTCAAAACGACGCGACAACTCGATTTCAGCCTTCCTAGAACGAACACGCCCGTTTCGCAAGAATGCTCACAACCACGCTCATCAAAATTTTTGGTATTAAATACGGTGCTTACTATCTCTTGTCGTTTTCCAAACATAAATCCCAAAAGCAGAGAACTCAGCGGCTGATGCCGCTGAGTTCTCGCTTCGGGGGGGGCGCGTCGCCTTGTCGGGACGCGTAGAGATTCAGGCAGCGACGGGCTTCTCATGGTGCAGGCGAGTGATAAGATTGACCGCGCGTTCAATCTCGCCGGCTCCATCTTCGACGATGCGAAACAGTTGGCGGTCGCGCACAGTCACCGTGTCGTCAGGCTTATCGCCGGTTTCCGAAACGATGTGGATCATGCGCAGATCGTCGGCACTGACCAGCCTTTTATCGAGCTGCATTGCGATCAGATCCAGCTTGCTGCGCCAGAAACTGGGTCTGAGATAGACCAGCGGAATCTCCCGGTGCGTCGCCACCTGGATGCACTGGCGGTAGTAAACTTCCTCCAGGTCGGTGCCGTAGCCGCCGATGCCCATCACCATGATGTCCGTGTAGGTCAGGAAGCTGTCCATCCGGTGGCCAAAACCGCTGTGCGGCAAAGCCAAATCCAGATAGCCATTGGCAGTCTGTTCCGGCGTGTTGGGCGCGATCAAGTTGAGACCGATCGAGTACGAGCCTCCGTTTTTGGCACCACGATTAGCGGCAGCCATGACGGCGTCGCCACCACCGGTGATGACAGCAAACTTCGGTCCGAGGCGGCTGGCGATGCCTTCGATCAGGGCGCAAACGTCGGCTGTGTGCTCGTGTTCACGCGCGGAACCCATGAAGCCGACGAAAGTCAGCCCACGGCGTTTGAGTTGTTCGAGCGCTTCAGAAGCCGTCGCCCATTCCAGGGCTTGTTGCAGAATGGTGTCGCGTCGAGTTGGGTCGAGGTGCGCAAGGGCAGCCTCAATTTTGGTGAGATGTTCTTTCATGTTATTTTGCACCGATGGGCGCGAGTGTTACTGAGACATAGGCTGTCTTGACTGGATTGATATTCGTTTCTTTTAGAAACGCCTTGTCGGCTTCGAGGATGCATTGCGCTTCCACAACGAAGATGGGTTCGACCGGATCGAGCAAGCATTGCTGCCGCGCGGTCCAGTTTTTGCTGTCGTAGTAATAGAATTTCTTCATGGCTAATGGTCGTTCAAAACGAGCATCCTTCAACGCTCTCGCCGAACGTGAACGCTGAAGGACACCCGCTTTGCAGCGGGGTTTGGGGTTTCGTCAGCACAGCAGTCTGGAAGAATGCGCGCCATCGCGACGCGTGATGCGCCGGACGGAGCGTTCTTTGACAGCGCGGCGAGAACGGGGCGAGACGGGCTCCGGAGTGTCGCTCCCGTAGGAGGCCGAAGACAACCGTCCCGTTTCGTCGAACTGATACTCGACACCGCATTCGGTATCAACGAGAGTGGAGGCGTCGGTATCGCGAGAGACCGTCGTTTCGTCATCGTTGGAAACCTGCTCGTCGAGCGCGGAAGTGATATCTTTGGCATGCAGACGGTTGGTCACACGAGTGCGCCGTTCCATCCACATAGCGTGGTCAAACGAAGCGAGCTCATGCGGCACGTGGACGAAGCGGTGAACGCGCGTTCCATCGAAGCTGCGCAGATAGGTGACAGTCGGGCAGAGATGACCGGAGTAGGGGCCGTGGGCGAGTTTCACTTTGCCGTGTTTTTCGGTGAACACCCGATTACCGAGGTGGAGTCGATTCATAGTTGGTTTAGTTAGTTAGATGCGCTGGTGCGTTGTTGTTGCTTGTTTAGTTTCCGTCTGGAATGTTGAATTGGTTTAATCTCAACGTATCAGCGACTGAAGCTATTACAAATAGGTGAACGAAAAGCCTTGCATGATTTCCCGACGACAGAGTCAGCCTTTTCAGCGATGTGAGCGTTTCCGCGGCGCACCACTCGGATTAAATCCCGCCAAACCCGCCTCATGCCAGTTATGCGCACACTTCAGACAACGCTTGCTCAACTCGCGCGAGGAGTTAAGCGCTTTCTCACAATCAACTAAGATCCCCGGCCCGTCACTGATACAAGTTCCCTTTCCCCAGGCGGTTCATCCCAAGTCTAAACGACCGATGGGACAGCCTCGCCTCATTTCGTCCCAGGTTTTTCGTCTTGGATCAGTCGTTAAATTCTGCGAGCCCAGCTTCGGCGAGGCTCCATCCTCGATGCGAGATGAGAGACGAGAGGGAGCTGTCCAGTTGATAGTTGAAAAAGGCTGAACTCAGCCTGGCATAAGATGACGTGTACCCAATTTGGTAGACAGTGGTTTAGACAAAAGTTGTTCTAAGCCACTGTTTTACCTTTAAACCGATGTTTTACCTTTTTGAATAAATTCTTCTGGCGAGCAATATCCTAGCACTGAAT
>Ga0163149_10000141_pt1 | contig 90167 bp, 83 predicted proteins | sample OliLakLV19MP5G1_FD_148604 | JGI IMG/M metagenome (GOLD analysis project Ga0163149, IMG submission 148604) | Freshwater microbial mat bacterial communities from Lake Vanda, McMurdo Dry Valleys, Antarctica - Oligotrophic Lake LV.19.MP5.G1 | ecosystem: Environmental > Aquatic > Freshwater > Lake >...
TAATCAACACTTCGTTGTGTAAAACCTGCCGACATGCCCGCGCGGGCAACAAGACGCCTATTAATCTTTAATTCGTAAGCATATAAGCCATTGAATTGATTGCTCTTTAAACTACCAAGCCCAGCCTTGGACTAGCCGAAAGATTTACAGTAAACGCAGGGGTGCCGAGGCCGCACTGAGAACGGAGTAAATTGACCGAGATGAAGAAGATGACGAATATGAGGTTTTTCAAGTTAGGCATTTTTATAAGCTTTGAAAGCGCGCTCCTCTTTACTTATATGGAGTCAAAACAAAAAGGTTTCATTAATTCAAACTTATATTTTAGTTTTCAAATATCGGAACAAACATAAAGAGTATTTTTTTTGTTTGGTTACACTATTCGTCTTAAAAAATACAGAATAATTTTTTATATTTACATAAATCCCACATTTATGAAAAAGACAAGCATTTTCTTATGTATTTTTTTCGCCACCTATTTTTTAAGCGCCCAAAAAGGACAACAATTTCCGGCAGTTAACGGAACGTGCTTAAACGATAAGGCCATGAGCCTTCCAATTAAAAACGGTAAAGAAACCATTGTTGCCATTGCGTTTCACAGAGGGGCAGAAGACGAGTTAAAAAAATGGCTGAATCCTTTATATTATACGTTCATGAAAAAGACAGATAAAAAAGACAATAAATTCGACATGGCAGAAGTATATGATGTGAATTTTGTGTTTGTTCCAATGATCAGTGGATTTAAAAAAATTGCCGATGATTTTAAAGCAGGAACTCAAAAAGAATTTTGGCCTTATATATTAGACACTGAAAAAACCGACGTAAAAGGAATGCAAAAGCAGTTGGGCTTAAAAGACAATAAGATCCCTTACTTTTTTGTATTAGATAAAGACGGAAAAATTTTGATGATGGAAAGCGGCGAGTACAGCGAATCAAAGGTTGATAATATGGAAGAAGCGGTGAGTGGGGATTAAACCTTCTTCAACTCCATCACTGTAATTTCAGGCCAAATACCAAGGCGGCCCGGGTATCCTAAAAACCCTAGTCCGCGATTTACGTAAAGGAATTGTTTACCCTGTTTATATAAGCCGGCCCAATTTTTATAGATGTATTTTACGGGACTCCATTGAATGTTCAGGCTCGGGATCTCAATTCCTAATTGCATCCCGTGCGTGTGTCCGCTCAGAGTAAGATCAACATCGGGATATTCAAGAACAACCTGCATATCCCAATGGCTGGGATCATGACTCATTAAAATTTTAAAAGGATATTGTTCTGCCCCTTCGTATGCATTTTTCATTTTCCCATAACGCGGAAAGCGCAAGTTGCCGCCCCAATTCTCAATTCCCAGTAAACCAATTTTTGCGCCGTCTTTTTCTATCGCTACGTGTTCGTTCATCATTAATTTCCAACCAAACGAAGCGTGTTTCTTTTTTAATGTTTCTAGGTTCTCAATCTTTGCTTCTGGCGAATCCCATTGCACATAGTCGCCGTAATCGTGATTTCCTAATACAGAATAAACACCATGCGGCGCCTTTAATCGGCTAAATTGCTCTTCGTAACCAATAGTTTCTTTTGCTTCGTTATTTACCAGATCGCCGGTAAACAAAATCATGTCGGCATTTTGTTGCATTACAATATCAAAGGCTTTTGTAATAGGATCGGCACTCATAAAAGAACCAACATGAATATCCGACAGCTGAACAATTTTAAACCCATCAAATTCTGCAGGAAGATTTGGAGAAGGAACAATTACTTTGTGCACGCGGTATTTATAAGCGCCGCGCACCATACCATAAATAAAACCAATGGCCGGAATAACCGTAAACGTAACAGCAACTTGACTTAAAAATTTAAGCCTACTAATTCCTTGCGCAGCATTAAGCCCCTCCCCGCTTTTTCTATTGAATTGTGCAATAACCCATCTGAAAAAACGAATAACATCATCCACGATTAAAAATACACAGCCCAATAATTTACACAACAGTAAAATAAGCACCACCGATAATAAGAAACGGAAAAAAGTATTCCAATTTGGCGGCGGATAAAATGCCGAAACTAAACCAAGCAATAAGCTAAATGCAGCAAGCGTATAGGCCGTGTACAAAAACGCATTACGTTTTCCGAGAGAAAAATCCTGAACAAACGTTTTTACAGCTTGCAAAAAATAGAACTCAATAAGAACAGTAATTGCAATGAATATAAGAATGCGCACGATCATAATAGAGGCCAAAGGTACTAACTATTCAAACGAGATGTGTACCGCTTTTACTTTTTTAACCACGTTTCACCGATTGGCTCGCCGCACTCGCCGATTTAGAGACAAAATGCGACAAAGGCACAAAGTTTATTTTGTGGTTAATACATAAAAAGATCTTGGCGCGCTCGCGCCTTAGGGGCGAAAAAATTAAGTTTCCCACTCGTTCCAGTCCATCTCTTCGCCGGCTAAGATTTTTAAATAACTCTCGTAACGCTCGCCCGAAATTTCTCCTCGTTCAACCGCTTCGCGTACCGCGCATTTTGGTTCTTCGATATGAAGGCAATTATTGAATTTACAATCGTTCATGTATTTTCGAATTTCGGGGAAATAATGACCAACCTCCTCTTTTTTCATTTCCACCAAACCCAATTCTTTTATTCCGGGAGTATCAATGATATCGGCGCCAAAATCCAAATGATATAATTCGGCAAACGTTGTTGTGTGCTTTCCTTTAGAATGAGCCGCAGAAATTATGGAGGTTTTAATATTTAATCCGGGCTGTAGCGCATTCACCAAAGTAGACTTTCCAACGCCGGAATGTCCGCTTATTAACGAAGTTTTCCCTTTTAAAACAGGCTTTAACCCCTCTACGTGTTCGCCGTTCAAACTACTAATACTATAACATACATATCCTATCTTTTCATAAATAGAAATGATTTCGTTTTGCAATTCAAGCAATTCTTTATTGAGATTGTCGGACTTATTGAACACAATAACGGCAGGAATAGAATAGGCCTCGGCCGTAATTAAAAAGCGATCGATAAAACCCAAACTTGTTCTTGGCTCAACAAGAGTTGCAATTAAAATGGCCTGATCAAGGTTACTGGCAATAATGTGCGCCTGCTTGCTTAAATTAATTGACTTTCGAATAATGTAATTTTTGCGTTGATGAATTTTGGCGATCATCCCTTCTTTATCATTTTCCATTTCAACATCTACCCTATCGCCAACAGTTACCGGATTAGTTGTTTTTCTATCATCTAACCGGATCTTTCCTTTGAGCTTGCAGCTAATAATCTTTCCTTCAGCCATGCGCACTAAATAATTACTTCCTGTAGATTTTGTAACAGTTCCTGTCATTGGCGTAAAAGTACAATTTAGCCACTAATTACACGAATTTCATTAACAGAATGGGATCGTACAAACAAGCGAAGTAAGTACTCATCGAAGGAGTTGGCTCCTTTGTGGTAATTTGTGTAATTCGTGACTAAAATAACGCTTGATAGCAGGAAATTATATGTAAATTAGACGCGTTTATAAAACAAGATCTATGAAAGAAGTATATATAGTTTCTGCAGTTAGAACCCCGTTGGGATCATTTGGCGGAGTGTTCGCGGGCGTTTCTGCCACGCAATTAGGTGCCCACGCAATTAAAGGCGCACTAGAAAGAATTAAACTGGACGGAAAATTAGTAACCGAAGTATTTATGGGATCGGTAATGCAGGCAAACCTTGGACAGGCTCCTGCGCGTCAAGCTGCAAAATTTGCAGGCCTTCCTGATTCGGTGAATTGCACAACCGTTAATAAAGTTTGCGCAAGCGGAATGAAGTCGATAGCGCTTGCCGCTCAAAGCATTATGCTTGGCGATAATGATATTGTTGTTGCGGGCGGAATGGAAAACATGAGCAGCGTACCATTTTATTCAGACAGCACGCGATGGGGTGCAAAATACGGCAACCAACAACTAATTGATGGTTTAGCGAAAGATGGCCTCACCGATGTATATGGAAATGTGCCAATGGGAAATTGCGCTGAGCTTTGCGCAAAGGATATGAAATTTACACGCGAGCAACAAGACGCGTTTGCTATTGAATCTTACAAGCGCTCGGCAGCGGCGTGGGGAGCAGGAAAATTTAAAGAAGAAATTGTTCCGGTAACTGTAAAAACAAAAAAGGGAGACGTTGTTGTAAGCGAAGATGAAGAATATAAGAACGTAAATTTCGAAAAAATTCCGGGGTTAAAACCAGTATTTCAAAAAGACGGAACCGTAACCGCGGCTAATGCAAGCACCATGAATGATGGCGCGGCAGCTTTAGTGCTAATGAGCAAAGAAAAAGCAGAAAGCCTAGGATTAAAGCCGCTGGCAAAAATTGTTTCGTTTGCAGATGCAGAGCAAGCACCGGAATGGTTTACCACTTCGCCAAGCTTAGCAGTTCCAAAAGCTGTTGAGAAAGCAAAATTAAAAATGAGCGATATTAATTATTTTGAATTAAACGAAGCGTTCGCTGTTGTTGGTTTAGCAAATATTCAGTTAATGAAGTTGGATGCAAGTAAAGTAAACGTTAATGGCGGAGCGGTTTCTTTAGGGCACCCTTTGGGAGCAAGCGGCGCACGCGTGATAGTGACATTAATTAATGTGCTAAAACAAAATAATGCAACCTACGGCGCGGCCGGAATTTGTAATGGTGGCGGTGGCGCTAGCGCTATGGTAATTCAAAACATGTAATATAATCCTCGACCTCGGTCGACCTAACAAATAACAAGATCGCGTGAATTGCGCGGTCTTTTTAATTTGTACTTCGACAAGCTCATTAACCAAAAACAAATGAACCTATTATCAGTTAATAATCTTTCTAAAGCTTACGGCACAAAAGAGCTATTCACAAAAATTAGCTTTGGAATTAACTATGGAGAGAAAGTGGCGCTGGTTGCGCGAAACGGTTCGGGAAAAACAACTCTATTTAAAATTTTAAAAGGAATTGAAATTCCTGATGAAGGAGAAGTTGTTTTTCGTAAAGACATGAGTATTGGGTTTTTAGATCAGGACTTTACATTTGATGAGAACGCAAGCATTCAAGAACTCATAGACAATGCCGATAACAAGTTTGTAAAATGTATTCGAAATTACGACGCAGTTATTAAAGCAAGCGAAACCTCCACCAGCAATGATGTTGCGGATAAATTGGAAGAGGCCCTAAATGAAATGAATTTATTGGGAGCTTGGGATTATGAAAAGGACATCAAAGAAATTTTATCTCGCTTGGAATTACATGACACAGCGCGCGTTGTTAAAACGCTGTCGGGCGGACAAAAAAAACGAGTAGCTTTAGCGCTCACACTTATCAATAAACCAACATTGATCATTATGGATGAGCCAACCAATCATTTGGACATTGATATGATCGAGTGGTTGGAAAACTATCTACAACAAGAATCTTTAAGTATTCTATTAGTAACGCACGATCGTTATTTTTTAGATGAGGTTTGCGATCGCATCATTGAAATTGATCAACATAAACTTTACGAGTACAAAGGGAACTTCGATTATTATCTAGAAAGAAAGAAGGAGCGCGAGCAAATGCAAGACGCGGCCCTAGACAAAGCGCAAAATTTATATAAGCGCGAATTAGTGTGGGTGCGCAAACAACCAAAGGCGCGCACGGTTAAATCAAAATCGCGCGTAGATGCTTTTTATGAGGTAGAGCAAAAGGCAAAACAAAAGCGCGTAGAGAAGCGATTAGAGCTTACCGTAAAAATGGAGCGCATGGGCTCTAAAATTGTAGAAATGCACCGCATCACCAAAAATTATCCAGGAAAGGAAATTATAACAGAGCCGTTTACTTATACCTTTATTCCCGGCGAAAAGATTGGCGTAGTAGGAAAGAACGGAGTAGGAAAAACAACTTTGCTTAATATCATTCAAGGAAAAGAGGCGGTTGATACCGGAAAAGTTTCGTTGGGAGATACCATTGTATTTGGTTATTATTCCCAAGGCGGAATGATCATTAATAACGATAAGCGCATCATAGAGATCATTAAAGATATTGCCGAATATATTCCTTTAGCTAACGGTCAAAGCCTATCGGCCTCACAATTATTGCAGCGCTTTAATTTTACGCCAGCCGTACAGTATAGTTATGCGCATACGTTAAGCGGAGGAGAAAAAAGAAGATTGTATTTGTTGACAGTGTTAATGAAGAATCCTAATTTTTTAATTATGGATGAACCAACAAACGACCTAGATATTGTAACGCTGCAAACTCTTGAAGATTTTTTGGATGAGTTTAAAGGCTGTGTTTTAATTGTATCTCACGATCGTTATTTTATTGACCGATTGGTTGATCACACGTTTGTGCTGGAAGGAAAAGGCGAAATAAAAGATTTCCCTGGCAATTATACAGAGTATAGAACCTGGAAGGGCGAAAGAGAAGACGGAAGAAAAAACGAAACACGACAAGAAGTCGCCTTAGCAAAAGCAGAGGCTGAAGAAAAGAAGAGGGTAAACAAAGTAGAAATTGCGGTAGAAGAAAAAAAACCAAAAACAGAAACTCCATCGAAAAAATTATCATTTAAGCTTCAGCACGAATTAACCGAAATTGAAAAGGACATCCCTGAACTAGAAAAACAAAAAACGGAGCTTGAACAACAAATAATAGATTCTTCCGCGGATTATAGCAAGGTTTTAGAACTCACCGCTAAACTAAAGCCAATTTCAGATTCTCTTGACAAAAAGAGCATGCGATGGTTGGAGATCCAGGAAATGTGATCAGCGCTTTTTAATTTGACCAACCAAAGCATTCACAATTTTTGAAGTTCTTTTTTGTTTGCCTTTACGTCTTTTAGATCATGAAATAAAGCAAGTCTTCAGCCATCAGCGTAATCTCCTTCTAATAATTTCGATTTTATTAAGTCGGCCCGTAAAAATATCAAACGAACGCAGCCCTTCTTAAAAAAGTAAAACCAACAACAAAACGCTTGTATTCTTTAGGCTTAAAACGCTTAATTTTTCCTGTATAGAAAAACGTGGCGCATTCTAAGCAACTTCTTTACCAACCGTTTTATCGGCACTGAAAATAATTTCGCGTAACTCTTGGGCAATATCTTTTAGCGGCTGTTTTAATTTAGCTATGTATGTATCTATGCCGAAAGAGTCTGAAGCTTGCGTAAGCTCTGTTTGAATTGATCGCGATGGCAGAATTAAATATAAAACTCTCCTATTAATTCACCACTATGGTAGTGGACTAAATAATGTCCATGCTCTAATTTCCCAAGTTTGATCGCTTTGCATTTTGGCGAATCGTCATTAAAAAACTTACCACTTATGCTTACTGTCAAATAGATCATATGCCCATCAATTTTTACCTTAGTGCGCTTGCATATATTATAAGAGCTAATGGCAGTTGATCTTACGCTTGCAGAATCAACACCCGACACATCGCAAACAAACGGTAAATGATACCCGTCTTCGCCCTCAAGCGGCGTCTCAATTCTAATTCCGCCATAACCCTGCACTTGTTTCCACGAAAGTTTTTGTACAGTAAGAATGTCAAACACAAAAGGAGCCAACAACAGGAGGCCGGCAATGGAAAGAATTATTTTTAGTTTTAAACTCAATTGGGGTTTATAACCTCGAAGGTAGAGTTTATTTTCTTCCGCTTTTGAATTTCAGTCAATAATTGTATCAACAGCAAAAACACAAGGGCATAAGCGCCATAAAGCAAAGTGGCCTTAATTGCAACACAGGTAATTGAAAAAGTTAGTACTACCAAAAGATTTGCGCCGATCATATAAATTCCAATTTTTTTACGATCAATAAATCTCCAGAGCAAAAACGTAATAAGAGAAAGCAACGCACTAAGGGTAATCACTATCTGTGCAAAAGTATTTTCAAGAATGAAAGCCGCTCCAATGGCAGACATAGAGGTAAACGTAGGGTAAATATACCAGGCATCGCCAAGGTTTTCTAGAATGTGCATGGTTTCAGAAGTAAACGCCGCCGAGGTGTCTTTAAAAGTAAGGTGATCGATAACCTCATTAGCCGCAGATTGAATAATATTCTTTTTTTCAACACGAACCTTTTCTTTTTCGTTGTCAATGGCATCCGCTTTATTAAACGCGCTTTTTGAAATGCCATCAACGCAGGTAGAAAAGTAAAACACAAACGGTAAAAAATAACAGGCTAGCGTTAAAAATCTTATAGTTGCTGAAGGGATTTCAATTTTTGAAAACACGATAATTGGTTTTAGATATATAAAGATACCTTAAGAAGCCATATGTAACCTTAAAAAAGCATAAAATTATTAAATCTCAATACTTTGTTGATGATTTACAAAATTATCTTGGTCGAACCTGCGCTTTATCTCTCTTAGCTTTTCATAATTCTTACCATAATAGGCCGTGCGCCAATCGCCGAACTCCAGGCTGCAATAATTAAAGTACTGAGCTTTTACATTACATTCTTTCAACAACTCCAAGCAATTGCGAGTAACTTCATGCAAGCCTAGTTCCTTATAAGGCTCTTGCCAGTAGGCCTGGATCTCGGAAATAAAATTGTATTCACGATGTGGAAAACACGATCCTTTTTCAAACTCAGGATCTTTGATCTTTCCGCCAAGTGTATTTATCTGAAAGATCATCCCTTTATTATCGATAATATTTTTAAATACTTTATCGACGCACCCGGAAACGTGATCAAAATCTCGGTAAAAACCAGCCGATGAATTTCTGAAATTCAAAGGCATTTTTGAGCCATAATAATTCTTTAATTTTTTCGCAAGCTCGTTTCGCTCACCGGCCTTGTATTCATCTGTTTCTTTTGTAAGGCCATCAATCACGATTTGAACGGCATCCGTATGTTCTTCAAAATTAGTGATGAGAATATTAAGCGTTCCTCCATTAAGGACATAAGCCGAAAAACACGACTCTGGCAATTGTTCTGCATAAAAGAACCATTTTTCTAAAATAGAAGCGGCCCGGTTAGCATCCAGCTTTCGTGCTTTGAAATGATGTGATTGCATGGTGACTGGCGCTTGGTGCGAACGAAATATCATTTCTGTTACGATCCCAAAGTTTCCCGATCCTCCTCCGCGCAATGCCCATAGTAATTCTTGGTCATCTTTTGCTTGATGAATTTTTCCATTACCGTCTACAAAAGTTGCTTCTATTAAATGATCACATGTCAATCCAAATTTGCGAGAGAATAATCCATAACCGCCACCGGTTGTTAATCCCCCAAGGGCAACACCGCCACAAGAGCCTGCGGGAATTATTCTTCCCATTGGCAAAATTTTATCGTACAAATTAGAAAGCGTGCAACCGGGACCAGCTTTAATAGCTCCATTGTCTAAAAGCTCAACCGAATTCATTTTAGAAAGATTGATCACCATACCATCGCTGTTAGTTGATAATCCCTCCATGCTGTGTCCGCCGCTTTTTACCGCAATGCGCAAACCGTATTTGCGAGCGTACCTAACAGCCTCGGCCACCTCGGCTGTTGTGGTGCACAGCGCTATCACTTTTGGAAAACTGTCGATGCGCTTATTGAATCCATTTCTGAACTCATTGTAGCGCGAGTCATCTGGCTCAATAAGATCCACATCAAAATTTTCTGCAACAGAATCTGATGTAGCAAGTGTATCAATTGGTGGAGACGAAACTATTTCCTTTGTTTCAACTGGATCGTTTCCGCACGCACCAAGTAAAAGACCGGCCGCGGCAAGCGAACCGGTTCTTAAAAAATCTTTTCGAGAATATTTTTTAGACATGCACTAAAGATAATACCCTCAAAGAAAAAGCAAATTATTTTTTCTCAAAACAATTGAACACCCACTGGACACCATTTTAAAAAAAGCAAAAACCCCATCGATTGAAGCTTAAAAAATCAATTGCGCCCACCGCCTTAGGCCTTTTTTATTTACGCAATTTAAAGCTTTCTTTAAAATATCTGTCGAGGGCAGTAAGCGTTGCTGTGAATCCTTGCTTAAGGCCCATTTCAATCATAGTTTTAAGATCGGTTTCGGTTGCAAAGGCCATGGTTACAATAACTTTTGCTCCTGTTTCGGTTGAACGAAACTCAACTTTCCAATCCGTACTTGGCAATGCGTATTCACATTTCCGCTATCATCGCAAAAACTATTCTTGCCCTCAAAAAAATTTCTGGTTGAGATCTTTGTATATATAACAAGCGCCAAGTGTTTTCGTCCTTCAGGACTAACCATGGCGTAAGACCACTTTTCGCGTTCGCGAAAATCCATTGACCCCTTTTCGTCCGTCCAAGGTTCGGGCGCCCACCATTGATCTAAAAATTCAGGTTCTGTCCACGCATTCCAAACAATATCCGGCGTAGCGTTAAATAAGCGCGTTATGAGAATTTGTTTTAATACACTATCCAATTTATCAAATCGGCTTTCCCATAACCTCCCGAACTGTTCGGGCCATCTATCAATTTCTTTCAATTTTTTAGGGTTGGGGTAATAATATATTTCGCGCCCATCGTGTTCTTGTTCTTTCAATTTACATTCGGCCGAAATTTTTAGGTGTTTTGAAATCGCTTGCCTGCTGCTATCAAAATGTTCGGCGATGGCGTTGGGCGTCATTGCGCGTAAAGCGATTAAACTTAAAATAGCTCTTCTTGACGGATCGGCCATGGCTTGAAAAACATCTCGTCTTATAATAATACGCAAATATTTGCGCAACCGTTCGGTTTCGAAAATTTATTTTCAAAACAGAAGCTAATCAACTGGGCTTAAATTCAATTTTAGGATTCCATATAAAACAAGTACCTTGTTAGTAATAATCCTCTTTTGCGATATACTTTTTTCAAATATCATTTCGTCCTAATGTTTGTGTGTGTTTTCACATTTACCTTTCCTGCCGTTTCTCAAACCGGCTGCGTAAACCAGAACACGGCATATTCGCCCGGCGAAGAATTAAATTATAAGGTTATTTATAATTGGGGAATGATATGGCTAGAATCAGGACAATCGTCTTTTAAAGTGTCGTCTACACAAATAAAGAACAGAACGATTTATGTTTTTAACGGAACAGGAAGCACGTATACAAGCTACGATTGGTTTTATAAAGTACAAGATGTTTTTGAGTCTTATGTGGATTCGGCAACGCTAAGGCCGCTTATATTCAGTGCGAGCATTAGAGAAGGAAGTAAAAAAGAAAAGCACAACTATACATTCAATTTTCAAACACAAGAAGCGCGCACTAATATTGTGCGCGGAAACAAGCCGGTAAAAGAAGACACTGTAAAAACAACCGCTTGCACTATTGATGTTCTTACCGCTATTTATTATGCGCGCAACATTGATTATTCTAATTGCAAAAAAAATGACACTATTGGAATGTCGCTTTTGCTCGACGGAAAAGTTCACCCAATTTATATTCGGTATCTTGGAAAAGCGCCATACGACGGGGGCCTTCTTGGAAAATTTAATTGTATAAAGTTTAGTCCGCTATTAGTTGAAGGCTCCATTTTTAAAGGAGGAGAAGGAATGACCGTTTGGGTTACAAATGATAAGAATAAAATCCCTGTATATATTGAAACACCAATTGTGGTTGGTTCTATAAAAGTAAAACTGATAAGCTATAAGGGGCTCAGAAATCCTGAAGAAAGTAAGTTTAAATAAGATCGGCAAATTATATTCAATTCATTCCTGAATTAAGTTCGATCCTTTATCGAAGAGTTGATATATTTGACCCACCGAATTTTATTCAACGGTGTTCGTCTTTATGGTTAAAAGCTTTGTGTAAACGTTTTTACAAATATAGTTTGCGGCCGGCGAATAGCGCTGAAAATTTGTTTCAATAGTGAACGTATTTTTTGTTGGAGACAAAGTTCCGGATGCCGTACTATTTGGATAATGGTAATTGGCACTAAAGTATCCAACACCAATGGCGCTTCCGCTTATGGAAGCCTGTGGGATTACTTGTTCGGAACCTATATTAAGCGGAATCAATTGAAAATGACCCATACCGTTTGCTGGATTTACAACCGCCGTGTAATTTTCGGTGGTTACAACGGGCTTATTTGTACCTACAACTACAGTACAACTGCACGCAACCTTGTAAACCCCACTCAAAAAATTTGAACTATTCTCCACAACATGAACGGTTCTGCTTAACGGAGGTAAAGTATTTCCTAACGAATCAGTACCGCTATAATTTATTGTATATACTCCTGGAATATTGGTGTTTACCGAACCCGAAACGTTTGCCCAAATAATATTTTCGGGACAGGTTATTGCGCCATCAATGTATTTATTAACGATTGCGCCCGGATCTATATATGGAACAAACATATAGGCAGTATCAACTTTTTTGCCTTCTAAAATAAGAACATTGGAATTATTTATTTCATTTTTTAATCCATCCAAATCAACCTCTTCGCCACATCCAGAAAAAAGGAGAAGAGTAGAAAAACAAAGAATGTAAATTTTTGAGTATAGTTGCATAAAGTTTTATTTTGAAACAGGTATAGTAAGGTCAATGATGATCTGATCGGGAGTGCCCTTTCGCGCTACATTAAAATCTTTTGATGCGAGGATTATCTTACCACTAAACGTTTCTTTTGGAACAAACGGAAAGTGTTCTGACAAATCTTTTTTGCCATTAAACACAAAGGGGAACTTGATCTTTTTTGTTATTCCTTTTAATGTTAGATCTCCAACCGCCTCGTATCCAAGTTTTGTTTTTGCTATAGACGTAGACATAAAAGTTACTTCCGGATACTTTATTATTTCAAGCGCTTGTTTAGCATGCTCGGTCATTTTCGCGCTTGGAGAAGTCAAACTTTTAGCATCAACCGTTGCCATAATTTTCGACTTTTCAAGGGCCTCTTCATCAAAAAGGATCATAGCGCTAAAAGTTTTAAAATACATTTTGTCTTCAAAAGCGCCAACGATCTTTACCGAATAATTGGGCTTTATCTTCCAGCTGATAGGCTTAACAAGCGTAAAAGCCGAGGCTAGCAACACTATTATAGCATATGCGAGTGGGTCTATTTTTCTCATTTTGATTGTGTGGCTTTTATGGAAAGTACATATTTGTAAACTGCGTCTTTTTGTGTTTCAGAGATATCGGCTTTTTTGGCCATGTCGTCAACAATATTTTTCCATCGATCTAAAGGGCGCTTGTAAATGTTTTTAGCATCGTGGCATCCAACGCAGGCAGTTTTTGTATAAAGCTCATAGCCTTCTTTTAACTGTGCCATGGTAACATCTTTGTGTTGTAATTGTATGGCGGTTAATTCTTGATCTCCGGGATAAATAATTCCTTCAGCAGACTTTGAAACCATAACCGGACCGGACGACACGGTTGATGTATGTGTTGCTGTAGTATTAGTTGTGGCAGAACTGGAGCTTGTGGTTTTTTTGCGCGAACTACAGGCTACAATAATTAATGCCAAAACGACAAGCGCGATCAGTTTAGTTGTTTTCATATATTATTATTTAGCCGGAACATTAAAAATAAACCCAACTCCAAAAACATTTTCAATGCTTACACAAGGAGATTCTTTTAAATATTTTCTCATTTTGGTAATAAACACATCAAGGCTCCTGCCAAAAAAGTAATCGTTCTCTCCCCAAAGATCTTTTAGCATATCTTCACGCTTAATGACCTTGTTTTGATAAACGCAAAGGTACTTTAGAATATCGCTTTCTTTTTCGGTAATGCGTTTTGTTTTACCGCTTATGGTCAGCGATTGATTATTGAAATCAAAAATGTATTCTCCTATTCTAATGAGTTCGGTTTTATTATCGCTTTTATTTTCGGGAACCCTGCGAATAACAGCTTTGATCTTCCAAAGCAACTCTTCTTCGTCAAACGGTTTTGTAATATAATCATCAGCATCAAGATCATAACCTTTTAGCTTATCTTGTTTTAGAGATCGAGCAGTAATAAATATAACAGGAATTATTTTGTCTTTTAATCTGATCTCTTTCGCCAATGAAAATCCATCAAGCTTTGGCATCATTACATCTAACAAACAGAGGTCAAATGAACTATTTTGAAAAGTCTTTAACGCAAGCTCACCGTCTTTACACAACTTTACTTCAAACCCCTCAGTTTCTAAATACTCAACCAAAAGAAAACCTAAATTAAGATCGTCCTCGGCTAATAATATTTTTAATTTCTCTTTAAGCATTAGGTAGTTTTATTGTAAACGTTGTGCCAATATCCTTTTCGCTCTGCAACTCAATTGTGCCACCATGAAGGTCAATTATTTTTTTAACGTAAGCCAAGCCCAATCCAAATCCCTTTACGTTATGAATATTTCCGGCAGGAACCCTAAAGAATTTTTCAAACACTTTTTCGTGATATGCTTTGTCTATTCCAATCCCCTTATCTGAAACAAGAATAACTATATCATGATCGCTATTAAACGTTTCAATTAAAAGTTCGGGTTTTTGTTTCGAATATTTCATGGCGTTATCTATCAAGTTGCACGTGGTGTTTGTAAGATGAGTTTCATCTCCCATAACCACAAAGTTTTTGGCCTCTAATTTTAATTCTAAACACCCTTGCTTGTTCTCTATCTGCAGGGCGATGCATTTTATGGAATCCCGAATGAGTTGATGAAGATCTAATTCGGTTTTTTGTAAAGGAATTTCACCACGCTCCAGCGCTGTCATGCTCAGCATTTGTTCAACATTAAGGCGTAATTTCTCGTTTTCTTCAATAATGATCTCTGAATAATGCTTTAGCCTCTCTTCTTTTTTTATCATAGGATCTTTTATGATCATTTTACTCGCTAAAGCAATGTTTGTTAGCGGCGTTTTAAATTCATGTGTCATGTTATTTAAAAAGTCTGTTGTATGTTCTGAAATTCTTTTTTCTTTCATAAGCGACAGAACGGTGCGCCAAAACATAACTAATACAACAAGTATCAAAACAACCGAGGAAATAAACGGCATGCCCATCTCATCCATTATGAATTGATTTTTGTCAGGAAGAATTAGAACTAGCTCCGATCCGTTCTGACTTACCACTTCTTCCAGGCGCCTGTTGTAAATATTGTTTTTAAAACCGCCCCCATTCCTAATATTGAAAGGCGTTTGTTTTACAACAACAAATGAGTAATCAATATAAAAATCATATAAGTTCATGAAACGTCTAAAAATGGAATCTATTTTTCGAATTTCAAAATTAGTGATGCAGATCTCTGTGCTATTGCAGGCGTTTATAACAATATTGCCAGAGGCCTGATTAGTGTCGGCTATACTTTTACAGGTTTCTTTATCTGAAGAAAGAGCTTCGGCAGTTTTAGTAAGCACCATGTTTGCTTTGTCGTTGAACAACTCTTCTTTTATTTCCGCAGTTTCAAATATCCAGTTTATCTGAATACTTAGAACTACCGCTAGCGCGATCGAAGAAACAGCAATGAAAAGATATGTTCTGTTCAACTTCATGTTCGTCCAAAAATAGACAAATTATATAGCATGCGTACGAATATAGCATGCATTAACAACTCGTTAACAAAGCAATAACTAGTTAGTAACAAGGTTACGCGAATGCAAGAACTATATTTGTTGTAAAACGGATCCATCATGAATAGAAAACTAATATACACCCCAGCTGTAGTTTTGTTCATTATAATAAACTGTTCAGCGCAAAACTTCCGATCAGTGGTTAAAGTGGAAAAGCTGAGTTCGCTTAAATTCATTACTGATATTACGCCGGGTTTATGGGACAGTATGGTTTTACCTGAAAAAGACAGAAACGAGCTCAACTATTTGAAGAAAGCAACCTACGCCGAGACATTTCTATATTCGAACAACTATAATACACTTGTTAATTATTTTTCCGGTGAGATAGTGGCAATTTGCAATGGAAAAAAAGTAAGCAGCATTGGTTTAAATGATAAACTTACAGATGCACAAAAGAATGTTTTGAGCAAAGCAGATATTGGCACCGATATTATTGTAAAAGTAAAATTCGAGCACAGGGCGCATAGCCGGTTTTTAGCAAGCAGCAATATCATTGAAGGACACCTACAGGTTAGAATAGTTCCTTTTGTTGAAGCAAAATTTCTTAACGGAACAAAATTACTTGAAGATTATTTAATGGAAAAGATCGCTAAAATTAAGGACCCTAAAAATACACAAGCCCCTATTCTAAAATTTGTGGTGAACGAAGAAGGGAAAGTGATAAACGCAACAATAGAGCAAACTTCAAAGAGCTCTAAAATAGATAAGATACTACTTGAAGCAACTACCAACATGCCCAAGTGGAAGCCGGCGAAGAATTCGAAAGGAATTACTGTTGAGCAAGAATTTTGTATTCAGCTTGGCGGGGGTTGTTGATACCCGCAGCCGGCTTTTTAACTTTTAAAAATCCCCAGGGGATCTTCTCAAATAAAACCTCGTTTCCCGATGCACTATAATAAATGCAAGTTATTACACGCGTGTTTACAACCCACTTTTCAATTCCAGGTCTTGCACAATCATTTCAAAATGGTGAGTAATCCGTTTTGCCCTGTTGATGTGTTTTTAGATCGGTCTTGAACTGCGTGGACTTGGAAGTATTTTCAATTGAAAGCGCATGATATTTTGTAATTATCATTTCCAGAAAAATTAGCGCGTCTATCACTTACAAACCTTTCGTAGAAAGTTACGCCAATCTGCTTCTTTTATGTAGGAAGGAAAATAAACGCCCGACTTTACTTTTGAAAGGGCTGTTTTTATTTGTTCTAGTAGAAAAATCGTTTTAGATTTGATAATTAGGAGAGGAGATAAATCAGTTTAATTTCTATATGATTCAAGCCGCCTTAACTCTTCGTCTATTTTGATGTGCCATTTTTTTAATTCAACCATTACGCTTCCCACTTTAGCCCCCTTTCTGTATGCATTAATTTCTGTAATTAGATTGGTCATAGAAGCATTATACTTTTGTTGGAACTGCTCATTAGGATTCGCTCCAAAATCTACTTGCGAAAACTCTTTTCTGAGTTTGCGCGCATGAACCTCATGAATATCAAACATCGTTTGAAAGTACATTAAGCCTTCCTTTGTTTTAAACTTAGGGCCTACCCATGATTTATTCCTGTCAAACACAGAGGTTACCGAGTATGTTGTTTTAACAAAAGCATTTTTTTCTCAAAATTTGCGAGGTTCATACAAAATATTTCTCCAGCCAAACCAATACCATCAATAACGTCACCTTTAAAATCTGACCAGTTTATTGCCCGCGAAGAGCGCCAAATTAAAGTATCGTTTGAAAGCGATGTTTGTGAATTGCTATTTATATAGCAAAGCAAAAGAAGAAGCGAAAAGTATTTTTTTAAGGACACATTTATTTCTTTGTTGCCACTAATGTAAAAACCATTGGAATTTCAGTGTCGAAATAATGTATCCGATATTTTTTAGGACTAACCTCCACGGCGCCGTTAAAACAATTATATGACGAATAATCAAACTCATTAAACGAATTTATTTCAAGTCCGTTTTTATAAGGCTATTTAAAACCTCACTTGTTGCATGATTCCATGTAACTGATTCGTTTTGAATAGGTGCTTCTCTATCGGCATAAGTTCCACTTTCGGTTTCTATAATTGGCACGCCATTAAAATAGCTATATTCTATCTTTGTAAAATCGTTGTCAAACATCCAAACTACAGGATGAAATTCGGCGAACACAAATTTCCCGTTTGGTTTTAAAAATTTTGAAACAATTGCCGCCCACTTATCAACATCCGGAAGCCATCCAATAGTGTCGTAGCTGGTAAAAACAACATCAAACCGCTCATTTAAATGTTGTGGCAGATCGTAGATGTTGCAGCAAATAAATTTTTGCTTTTACGTTACATTTTACAGCAAGCTCTAGGGCTTTGCCAATGGCATTATCCGATAGATCTACTCCGATCACGATGGCACCAAGTCTTCCTAAAGAAATAGTGTCTTGACCAAAATGACACTGAAGATGCAAAATGCTTTTACCTTTTATATCACCAAGTAATTTTAATTCTATGTCGTTAAGCGAAGTATTGCCTTTTAAAAAACCAGCAACATCGTAAAAAGCGGAGTTTAAATGAACATCTGTTTTTTTATTCCACGAGTATTTATTTCTAGGGAATTTACTTCTTCCATTATTAGTAAATTTAGATATAATTTTCTTTAAAAGGAATGAGTGTTCTGACCCTAAAAACGCTTAATTAACAAATAATTCTTATCAAAGATACCCAGGTGCCTGTTGTTATAGCATAAAATTACTAGATTTGAATGATTGAAATACATCAAACACATAGTTCCTTTACTGCTACTGGGAGTAATGCTTTTTGTAGGCGCTCGCTTTGTGGTGTTTAAGTCGGTAATGAAATCAAAAAAGAGGGAGTTTAGGCAAGAAGTTTTAAAGCAACAACACAAAACCCTCAAACAAGTTATAGTTTCTGCGAACGAGCTTTACAAAGACGCAAATGGCCTGGAGTGGAAAGAACACAATAAAGAAGTGGCAATAAAAAATGTATATCACGAGGTTCTGTCTATAAAAAGGCAAGGCAATAGTTATATAGTTACTATTATTGAAGATAAAACGGAAAGCGAGCTGTTCGCAAACTTTTTTAAGAAAAATGATTCGGATAAAGGCCTTGCCGATCATTTGCTTCTGGTTTTTGCAATGAATTTTGTAATACCACAACACGAGAAAATAAGACAACAAACAGAAACAGAATTAAGGTTTTGTACACTAACCACACAACCACACAGAAACGGTTTTTATTCTAAAACCATTAAACCACCCTGCGTTTAATTTATACAATTGTAATTTTTACATCGCTGGTGTTCTTACGTGGCGATGTTGTATCCATTAAACTAATTTTAAAATGAAAAAATCTTTAGTGATGCTTTCGGCGTTATGTTTTACATATGCCAAAGCACAAAACATTACGGTGCGCGATAATACAAGCCGCGATGTTTTACAAAATATTGTTGTTAAAGACAAGAACAGCAAAACAGCCACTACCAACAATAACGGCGTGGTAAATATTTCCGAACTGGATAAAAGCGATTCGCTGCAATTATTGAACGTAAGTTATTATGCCAAAAAATTTATGGCAAGCAGTAAAGACACAAGTCTAAGTTTATTTGCAAAACAAATTCAATTAGACGAAGTGGTGTTCTCGGCAAACCGGAAAGAAGAGAGCATGATGGATGTTCCATATAGCATAAATATTATTAAACAAAAAGAAATTGAATTTGGGAATCAACCCACCAGTGCAGATCTTTTGCAAAACACGGGACAAGTATTTGTGCAAAAAAGTCAATTGGGCGGAGGAAGTGCCATCATTCGAGGATTTGAAGCGAATAAGGTTTTAATTGTTGTAGATGGTGTGCGAATGAATAATGCAATCTATCGCGGCGGACACTTACAAGATCTCATAACACTTGATCCCAATATGCTTGAACGAACCGAAGTTATTTTTGGCCCCTCTTCAACTATTTACGGAAGTGATGCGCTAGGAGGCGTGATGCATTTTTATTCAAAGCAAGCGCAATTTAGCTCCAATGATAAACTTCTTTTAAAAGGAAATGGTGTACTTAGATATTCAAGCGCTACGAAAGAGCAAACCGGCCATCTTGACCTTAATATTGGAACAAAGAAATTCGCATCTATGACCAACATTACCTTTTCTGATTTTTCGGATCTTAAAACAGGAACCACAAAACTGGCAGGACAGCCAAATAGTTGGGATTGTAATTATTACGTAGAGAAATATACTAACGTTAATGGAGTTCAACGCGACACCATGCTAAAGAGTACCAATAATAATATCATGGCGCGAAGTGGCTATGCGCAATTTGATTTAATGCAACGCTTTGCTGTAAAAACAGGAGAATACACCACTCACGGATTGAATTTGCAATACAGTCAATCAACCAACATTAGCAGATACGATAGATTAACCGAAACCGGCACATCAACAATTAATGTAGTTGATCATATTGACGACGCAGGCAATTCGGTAATGGTGAAAACAAACAAATTAAAGTTTGGCGATTGGTATTACGGACCGCAAAAGCGTTTTTTGACTTCATACTCTTTGGAAAACAATAAAAAAACAGCGATCTCTGATAATATCAAATTAATTGCTGCGTATCAAAAAATTGATCAGGATCGGATCTCGCGAAATTTCCAAAGTAATTTCCAAACTTCACAACGAGAAGACGTAAGTGTGATGTCGATCAATTTAGATATGTTCAAAAAAATAAAAGAGAAACACGAATTGCGATATGGCGCAGAGGTAACTGCCAACAATGTAAAATCAACAGCAGAAACGCATAACATAATTGTAGACACGGTAAGCGCCGCAAAAACGCGTTACGGCGATAATGGAAACAAAATGAATACAAATGGTATTTACTTATCGCACTCATGGGAAGTAAATGAGAATTTTGTGATAAGCGACGGATTGCGTTTAACGGCAAACTCGCTCGAGTCGGGATTTAAAGACACAACCTTTTATAAATTCCCTTATACAAAAGCGTCACAAAAAAACAGCGCACTTACCGGATGCATAGGTTTTACTTGGAGAGAAAGGGATAATTACAAAGTAAGTTTATTAGCAAACACCGGATTTAGAACACCCAATATCGACGACATGTCGAAGGTGTTCGACAGCAATAATAGTATTTTGTTAGTTCCAAACCCGGATATAAAACCTGAGTACGCCACCAATTTTGAATTGGGATTTTCGAAGATCATTGATAAGCATTACAGATTTGACATTACCACATATTACACCGTATTGGAAAATGTTTTGGTGCAAGCTGATTTTATATTCAACGGATCAGATTCCGCTATGTTCAACGGCTCAAAGCGAAAAGTGCAGGCCGTTCAAAATAAAGACAGGGCTTATATTTATGGTGTAACAGGCGGAGTACAGTTTGATTTTAACGAGCATGTATCATTTAAAAGCACGGTGAGTTATGTTTACGGAAGATATGCTGATATAAAAAAGGACACTGTTGTTCCATTAGATCATATTCCTCCTGTATTTGGGCAAACCAGCTTGCAGATCAAGCAGAATAAATTGGATGGTGAATTCTTTGTGCGATTTAATGGAAAGAAGCTATCTGCCGACTATAGTTCAAGTGGCGAAGACAACGCTCAATACAGCGCCGATAAAATCAAAGGATATATGCCGGCCTGGTTCACGGTAAATGTGCGCGCAGGATATAATATTACAAATAACTTACGAGTAAATATTGCTTGCGAAAACATTACCGACAACCGCTATCGCGTTTTTGCAAGTGGCATAAATGCTCCCGGAAGGAACTTTATTATTTCTCTGCGATCAAAGTTCTAAGCACTTGTATATTGGTTTAATAAAGGCGCGCTCAGAAACGGGAGCTCTTTTTATTTGATCAAAAACGAATTCCGATTAGCAGCATATCATCTGTTTGTTCGTAATCCATTTGCCAACCTTCAATTTCTGTCTCAATTTTTTTGGCTTGGTCTTTCATTGGTAAACTTTGAATGCTGTTGAGCATATTTCTAAAACGACTGATCATGAATTTTTTCCCTTCGCTGCCACCAAACTGATCTTGGAGTCCGTCAGAGAAAATATAAAGCGTATCATCTTTGCTTACATGAATTTTATGTTCCGAAAAATTCTTATCAAGGTTATGTGTAAAGCTTCCAATAGGCGATTTGTTTCCTTTGATCTCAACCAACTCGCCTTTTTTGTAATAATACAACGGGCGCTTTGCTCCCGAAAATGTAAGTTCGTTCTTACTAATTTTATAGCGGCAAACAGCAGCATCCATTCCATCGTTAGTAATAATATTACCGTGCTGCTTTAATGTTTGATGTAATTTTTGATCGAGCTGTGATAAAATAGTAGCAGGATTTGTAACACCCGAAAACGATATGATCTGATTAAGCAATGAATTTCCAATAACCGTCATAAATGCGCCAGGCACACCATGACCCGTGCAGTCTACTGCGGCAATAATGGCTTCATCGCCAATTTTGGTGAACCAATAAAAATCGCCGCACACAACATCTTTTGGTTTGTAAAAAATGAACGAATCCTTGAACACATCAGTGATCATATGTTCGGCAGGCAAAATAGATTCCTGAATTCGTTTAGCGTAACTAATACTGTCCTTTATTTCGCCATAAGCAATTTTTAATTTGGCGCTTTTTTCTATTACTTCATATGTTCGTTCTTGAACTTGCAGCTCCATATCTTCCGAATATGAGCGTAAACTATCGCGCATGTTGATCAACGCGTTACCTAAAAGATCATTCTCGCTAAGCTTATTATATTCAACCGTTAAATTTCCTTTTCCAATTTCACTAGCAAATACCGAAGTGCGAGTAAAGCTATCCGATAAAGTGTTTACCGAGGTTACCATTTCGCCAATAACATCATTGTTAGCCATCATTTTTTCTTTTGGCAGCTCGCCTCGTCCTAATTGCTGAATGATATTCTTCATTTTTAAAACCGGTTCGCGAATTCCACCCGAAATAAACGAAACGGCTATCATAATGAAAACAAAAAGACCTATAGAAGCAAATAGCATAATGCTGGTCATGCGGGTTGAATCTTGGTGAATTTCTGCGTTTAAAACAGCCGCGTTTTCCCGATTACGTTTTATCAAACCCTTTAGCTGATTCATGATCACTTGAGTGCGAGGCAATATTTCGCTTTCAACGATCTCTTCACATTTGAATTTCTTTTGAGGGTTTTCGTAATCATCAAAAGAAACAAGCGTACTCATAATCTCTTTTTCAACCTTTATGAGATCATAGAATTTTAGAAACGCATCCACCAAACTATCAGAGTCATCTTTTTTGTCAAATTTCAAAAGCTGTGCGTCTAGTTTTTTCTTGAGTGCAGGAAATTGAATTTTATGTAATGAATCTAAACTTACTTTATCTTCAATGCTATTTTGTAAATACACCCAGTTAGTGGCATACATTTTCGATTCGGTAACAACAAGCTTGAACTTTTCGAGCGACTCAATGTAAGGATTGATTACCTCCGTCATTTCGGCAATGCGCGATTTATTTTTTTTAATGATAAAGTAATTAAAGGCGATATTGGCAATTACAATTGTAATAACCAATAAAAAAACCGAGGTAATTTTCGGAAAACCGGTATTTAAAAATCCAAGCTTGATAAGTTTAAAGCGTTGTTACGAAATGAGGCGTTTTAACACAGTAGCAACACAAATTTATCATTATAATCTTATAATCCTATATATTTGGTCACATTAGAAGACATATTTTTTTGTAAAACAAAATTTATTTTTACCTTTCCCTTGGTGAGCAAAGAACCCCTTATAGTCATTGTTTTAGCGATTTTAGTGTGTTTACCTTGGAAAATGGTTTCTCAAACCGATTCTACTGCCGCTAAAAAAGACACAATAGATTTCTACGACATGTCTTTGGAGCAATTGCTTAAAATGAGGGCTCATGGAGTGCCAAACGAACTTGAAAAGCTTATTAACTCACTTATTTCAGTGGCATCCAAAAAACCACTAAACACGCGTGAGTCGCCAAGCATCATTAGTTTAATTACGGCCGACGATATTCTAAAATCGGGCGCTCGCGACCTGATAGATGTTTTGCGCACTATTCCGGGTTTAGATTTTGGTGTTGATGTAGAAGGCGTTGTAGGGGTTGGGATACGTGGTAATTGGGCTCACGAAGGAAAAATGTTGTTACTGGTGGATGGATTGGAGATGAACGAAATCTTATTTGGCACAACCCAATTTGGAAATCATTATCCTTTGGACCTAATTAAACGGATTGAAGTTATTCGTGGCCCAGGTTCGGCTATTTACGGAGGCTTTGCAGAGTATGGAGTTATTAATATTATTACTAAACAAGGAGAGGATCTTAACGGCATCTCAACTGGTGGAATTTATGGTCAAGGACAAAACGACTACTTACACCGCAACGCGTATTTTGCTATTGGAAATAAAGTGAACGATTTCGAATACAGTTTTATGGGCCACATGGGCGATGGGCAGCGCAGCGATCAGGATTATACTGATTTTTACGACAGCACATATAATATGGCGCGTAACTCTAACATTAAACCAAATTATTTTAGCGCCTCATTAAAATACAAAGGGTTAAGTTATCGTTGGATCGGCGATTATTATAACACGTCTATGAAGGATGGTTATGGCGATGTAGTTCCGGGCATTGCTGTTCAAGAAACTTTTCGCTCAACGTTTCACGAATTGAAGTATGTTATTAATCCTAACAAAAAGCTAAGCATTACGCCGCGCTTTACATTTAAAAGTCAAACGCCCTGGTCAAGTAAGTCATATACCGGAAAGGAGGCGTATAATCGCACCGCCACAAGAGCTTTAGGAAATTTAACGGCCTCCTATAACTTAAATCGCTATGTGAATTTTGTTTTGGGCGCTGAGTATTATCAAGATAAAGCAATGGATCACGAGGACAGTAGTTATTTTTCAAATGGTAAACAAGAGGTTAGCTATAATAACTATGCGTTCTTTACACAAGGCTTGATAAAAACTCGCCCCGTGAATTTTATTGTTGGCGCACGCTATGATAAACATAATGTTTACGGCGATGCGTTTGTGCCACGAGTTGGCCTTACAAAAAAATACGGAGCCTTTCACTTTAAAGCATTATACAGTAATTCATTCAGGGCGCCTTCTATAGAGAACGTTAACGGCAGCCCAGATAGTTTAAACATAAAGCCCGAACTTACAAAAGTTGCCGAATTAGAATTAGGATATAAGCTGGGAAGAAGATCCATCATTAGTGTTAATTTGTTTGATATCACAACCAACGATCCAATAGTTTATAAAACAGATTCAAATAATGCAGATATTTATGTGAACGAAGGGGGGTCTGGAACTAAAGGAGTAGAGGCGGAGTATAAACTGAGATTCAAGAAAGTAAATTTTAGCGTGAACTATGCTTTTTATACTGCGGCCAATAAGAAACAAATTACGGATTATAGTATAAGTAATGCAAGCAGCGACACTTCGGCCTTGCTTGCTTTTGCAAAACATCGTGTAAATTTTAGCGCCATATGGAATCCTACCGAGAAATTGTCGATCAACCTTAACGCCTCGCTATACGGAAGTCGCTGGGCTTACACGTCGGTTGACTCAACCGACACAAGCGCGCTAGAAGAATTGCCTTCTACGGTTTTGCTGAACTTATTTATTAATTGGGAACCTGTTGATGGATTGAATATTGGTTTGGGTTGTTATGATATCTTAAATCAGAAATTCAATTTTATTCAGCCATATAACGGTTATCATCCGCCATTACCTGGGCCTTCGCGCGAAATAGTATTTAAGTTACAGTACAACTTACGTTTTAAAGCTAAAAACCGAAAGGTAGTTAAGTGAGAAAAAAACCAGTCATAGTTAATTATAAGGCAACGGCTATTGCCCTGTTGCTGCTGTGCGGTAGTTTTAATTCTGCTAAAGCCCAAGAAACGGATTATAAAGCTTACACATTATTCATTTACAATTTTATGAAGTATGTAGAGTGGCCGGAAGCGCAAAGCAAAGGCGATTTTATTTTAGCAGTAATGGGCGACTCGCCAATAAATAAAGAATTACAAGCTCTAGCAAGTGCAAAAAAGATAAAGGGACGAAATATTGTTTTAAGGAAGTGTGCAACGGTTGAAGACACATATGGATGCCATTTGGTATTTGTTCCAAACTCAAAAAGCGCCATGGTAAAAACACTAAAAGACCAAACTAAAGATAAACCCGTTCTTATTGTTGGCGAACGAGAAGGCCTGGCAAAAAAGGGAGCAAGCTTAAGTTTTGTAACAGAAGAGGGCGACGAATTAAAATTCGATATCAATAAAAAGGAAATAGAACAACACCAGCTTAAGATATCAGGCCAGCTGGTAAGTTTGGGCACGTTAATCAATTAATTTCATGATCAAAAAAAGTAGGGCAACGTTGATTCTCATCAGCGCGCTTATTTCAATAACCATATTCATTTTGATATTTGTAATGGTTTACAATATTGCCTGTATGTTATCTCCGCCATATTTTGAAGATGAGAGCGGAGAAAGATTTGCCGTAATGCCAATGGGGCAAGCCTTCCTTGGGATCGCTTTAGCAACAATTGGCAGTATTGTTTCGCTAATAATGTGTTATAAGAAATTAAAGAAGAAATGGAACTAAAAACAAAGGGAATAAAATTTTGTGCCACAACTGTTTTGTTGATGGGCATAAGCTCTTTCAAAACCGATCAGCCTTGCGGAAACACACCTGAACTAAATAAAAAAGTAATAGAGTTTGTAAACGCTTCTTTGGGTAAGCAAGTTACCACCGGCGAATGTTGGGATGTTGCAGCCGAAGCATTAAATAAAGCAGGCGCAAAATGGGATGGGAATTATAATTTTGGAAAACAAGTTGACCATAAAAAAACATGCATTTATCCGGGAGATATTGTGCAGTTTGAAGGCGTTGAATTAAGATATAATATTGAAGATGCTTTTTATGTTGAAAAATTAACGCACCATACGGCCATCATTTACTCAGTAAAAGATAAGGGGGATTTTGTAATTGCTGATCAAAACACTAAGCACTCAGGAAAAAAAGTGGCAACACGCGCCTTCGATGTAAAAACACTTACTCAAGGAAAATTCACTATTTATCGTCCGCAAAAATAACGCCAATTGTATTTAATCATTAGCCAAATGTTTTTCGCTAAAGATTGGGGTAAAATATACTTACATTTGGCATCGAATGTCTCAGGCGCTTAACATAGATGAATTTTTAAAACAGGGCAGCGGCTCTGTAATTATCGACGTAAGAACGCCAAAGGAATTTGAGCAAGGACATATTCCTGGCGCCATCAATATGCCATTATTTTCAAACGAAGAGCGCGTGGTGGTTGGAACGCTTTATAAACAAGAGGGCAAACAGCCCGCCATTGTAAAAGGCCTAGAATTTGTTGGACCAAAAATGGCCGATATGGTTTTAAAAGCACAACAATACTCCCAAAACAACACTGTTTACGTGCATTGTTGGCGAGGGGGCATGCGCAGCGGAAGCGTGGCCTGGCTGCTACAAACGTATGGCCTAAATGTATTTACACTAAGGGGCGGATATAAACAATTTAGAAACCATGTACTTAATAGTTTTGATATAGCCAATGAGATAAGAATTTTGGGCGGAAGAACCGGTTCAGGAAAGACAAAACTTCTTCAGCTGTTAGAATTAAATAACGAAGCGGTTGTTGATCTTGAAAAATTAGCACACCATAAAGGCTCGGCCTTTGGAGGTTTTGGCCAAGTGCAACCAAGCCAAGAGCAATTTGAGAACAAACTATTTGTGGCTTTGCAAAAAGTAAAGGAAGCAAAGCATATTTGGATAGAAGACGAAAGCCGTTTGGTAGGAAAAATGGTGATACCATTGCCGCTATGGGAAAAAATGAGATTGGCGATTATTACTTATGTTGAGATCCCTTTTGAAAAGCGGGCCGAAAAATTATTGGAAGAATACGGCCCTTTACCAAAAGAGCAGTTAGCACACGCTATAAATGCAATTACAAAAAGAATGGGCCTCGAGCAAGCGGCAAAAGCATTGGTTGCTTTAGAACAAAACGATCTGAGCGAAGTGTGCAGATTATGTTTACTATATTATGACAAGGGTTATGATCACGGATTGCAAGATCGCAAGAATCTGAAATTGAAGAGATGCGTTTTTGAGAATGAGTCGTTAGAAGAAATATCACAGCATTTAATTAGAACAAGTAATGACGGAATATAAGTTAACGGAATATAGCCACAGTTCAGGATGCGGATGTAAAATTGCTCCCGACGTGTTAGAAAAAATTTTGCAAGGAAAATACGCTTCATTTAATGATGCGCATTTATTAGTTGGGAATGATACAAAAGACGATGCCGCCGTTTACGATTTAGGCAATGGAACCGCTTTGATAAGCACGGTAGATTTTTTTATGCCAATTGTAGATGATGCTTTTTCGTTCGGACAAATTGCTGCCGCAAATGCCATAAGCGATATTTATGCCATGGGCGGGAAGCCAATTTTAGCCACGGCTATTTTAGGATGGCCTGTTTCTAAACTACCACCCGAACTTGCGGGCGAAGTTATAAACGGCGCCAAAGAAAAGTGTGCCGAAGCCGGAATTGTTTTGGCAGGCGGGCATAGTATTGATAGCCCCGAACCCTTTTTTGGCCTAAGTGTAAATGGTATTGTAAAAACAGATCAACTCAAAAAAAATTCGGGGGCAAAGCTAGGAGACCTTATTTATATCACAAAAAAAATTGGGAGTGGAATATTAGCAACTGCACTCAAACGAAAAGTAATTGCGCCCGAACATGAAGAGGAATTGATCCAAGGACTGAAAAAATTGAACACTATTGGAACTATATTAGGAACAAAAGAGTATGTTACTGCATTAACAGACGTAACAGGATTTGGTTTATTAGGCCACTTAATAGAAATGATGGATGGCGCAAATCTGAGCGCCGAAATAAATTATTCGGCGATTACTTTAATGAACGGAGTTGCCGAAAACGCCTCGAAAATGATAGTACCCGATAATTTGTATCGCAACTGGAATAGTTACGAGAAAAAAGTAAAACTTCATTTACCCGAAGCGTTCTTTAGTCTTTGCGATCCGCAAACCAATGGCGGTTTACTCCTTACCATTAACCCAACACATCAAAGCGAGCTCGAGGACCTTTTAAAGCAAAATGGACTAGAAGAATTTGCCAAACCCATTGGCATTACCAGATCGAAAAGCGAGATCCGCGTTGAGGTAAAATAAAAAATTTGGAGTTACAATTTCTCCTTTATGGACCAAAAACCCAACAAACATAAAGTCCTAAACATTCCCAGCTAAATCAATTTAATTGCACTTCTTGGTTTTTAATTTGGAGCCTTTATTATATATTTGAGAAATGAGGTATCTATTTCTTGCTGTTGCTTTTATATTTTCTTTTTTCAGCTCATTTGCCGATAGAACTGAAGACTCTCTTCGTGATGTAATTAAAAACGAAACAAACGATTCTTTAAAGATCATGGCTTATTCGGCTCTCGGCGGCAAGGTAATTACAGAACCGAGCAAGGCACTTGATCTTCTTAAAGACATGGAAGCAATGAGTGAAAAACTCAAGAATTCTAAACTAAAAGCACTTTGTTTGCGAAAGATAGGAGTAGCGTACGGCAATTTGAATTACTTTGATAAGGCTTTAGAATTTACCTTTAAATCGGCAGAGATTTTCGAGAAACTTGATGATAAAGAAGGCTTAGCTAATTGTTATAATAACATTGGAAGTTTTTATAATAATAAAGGAGAGTTTACAAAAGACATATTATTTTATAAGCGCTCCATAGAATATCATTTAAAAGCTATTGACATTCGAATAGCGATCAACGATACTTCACAGACATGCAATTCTTACAATAATATTGGTAACACGTATATGTCTATTGAAGATTATGAAAAGGCGCTTGAATTCTTTAACAAAGCTTATCAGATCTATTATCACTACAAAGAGTTTAATTCCATAGAAATGATTAATTCTAATTTAGGAGACTGTTATTTAAGAATGGCGCTAAAGAATAAGAACAACGCTCTTCTAAAGCAGTCACTTTATTATTTTTTAAATGTGCTAAAGAATTTTAACGGAACTAATCCGAATGATAGATATGCGGGTTCGTTTATGAGCGTTGGCAGAATTTATGCGGCCATGGGGAATACCTCTTTAGGGATAACGTACCTTGAAAAAGCCCTTGTAATGAGCAAAAACATCCATGATAAGAACATTATAAAAAGCACGGCGGAACAACTAGCCATGGCGTATGAGGCGGCAGGAGATTACAAGAAGGCGTTAAATAATTTTCATTTATTCAATGCTTACAAAGATTCTTTACTGAATGAAAAAAGTAGCGGCAACATTGAGCAGATGCAGGCTTTCTATCAAACCTCACAAAAAGACAGAGAAATAGAAAAGTTGAACAATGAAAAAATAATAAAAGACGCTGAGCTTTCGCGTCAACGCACCATCATATTTTCTACCATTGGTGGCGTGCTGTTGGCTTCGATTTTAGTTTTGGTATTACTAAGCCGCAGTGCCTTAAAGAAAAAAGCGCACAAACAACTGAACGAAGCCTATAAAAAAATTGAAATAAAGAATCAGCAGATAACGGATAGCATTAACTATTCAAAGAGAATTCAAAACGCCATATTACCGCCCGTTGACCTTATATCAAAGAGCCTAAAGAACTTTTTTATTTATTACTCACCAAAAGACATTGTAAGCGGAGACTTTTATTGGTTCTCTGAAAATGGTGGTAAGTTATTTTTCATAGTGGTGGATTGCACAGGACACGGTGTTCCGGGAGCTTTAATGAGCATGGTTGGAAATACTTTGCTTAACGAGATCATCAACCAAAAAAATATTTTAGAGCCGGGCGAGATATTGAATCAATTGAACCGAGGTGTAAAAAATGCTTTGCGTCAGGCTGGTTCTGGTCTTATTTCACAAGACGACGGAATGGATGTAAGCATATGTTGTATAGATAAAAAAGAACCTTCAGTATTAAAATACGCTTGCGCCAACCATAGTATTTTTATGAAAGCTAACAACACGGTGATTGAATTAACCGGCGATATATATTCGATAGGTGGTGATTTTGGAAAAGCAGAAAAATCATTTGAAAGCAAAACACATAAACTACAACCCAATAGTTACGTTGTGATGAGTACAGATGGATATTACGATCAGTTTGGAGGTTCAAAGGATAGCAAATATTTGATCTCGCGCTTTGAAGAGTTGATCCTAAAAAACGACCTCGACAAAAGCAATTCCTCTGAAGATTTTGAACTGGAAATTTCTAAATGGAAAGGTGCCCAAAAGCAAACGGACGATATTCTTGTAGCAGGATTTAAAATTTAATTCTTTACCAACTCAAAAGGTATTCCGCATAATTTCGAAAAACGCTCGCCTGAGGCAAACATGTCTTTATCGCCATCATCGTAGTGCCATTTTATTTTTACTTGGTTAGATTTGGATATATCGCTAAGGATATTGGTAATCTTGAAGATCTGTTTGGCAGAAGCCGTATTGAAATATTCTAAATGAAAATGAAATTCGGTATTAGCAATAGGCGTTTTAGAATAACCCACTAACCACTCAACAATGGGATTGTAGAACCAAAACGCGTCTTCAGGAAGTGAACGACCCGATATTTTAAACGTGCCCGCTTTATCATCCAGCAAAATCTCAGGAGTGTCTTCGGTAGCAGCAATACGTATTTCGTTGGCCATTTTAAAACGGTATAGAAACAGAGATGGAAAGAAAAGAAAAATTACTGTCAAAATCAACTAATGTATAGTCAATTTTATTAGAACTTTTCATACGCATATCAATGAATCCTAAGCCGGCGCCTTTCTGTCCGGGCTCTTGATCTTTCAAAAGCTCCTCTTGGTAAATGATATCTAGGTCTGCAAAGGCACAGCTATTAGCCTTATCTATTTTTGCAGAAAGTTTTGCTATTTTATCTTTGCTGATATAATTTCCGGCCATAACCGAACAGCCCGAAATTTCGGTTGTAATAACCAAAACACCAGGAACGCCTTGTCCAGATCCCGAAGGAATTGAACCATGATTACAAACATTCTGTAATAACTCGACCATTACATTAGCAGCTTTTCGTCTGAATTCAACTTCGGCTCTCGCAACACTTCCTTCCGTCATGGTTAGCAAGCTCTTGAGGTTATCATGGGTAAATTGCCCTTGATAAACCATGCTTATGTGCTTTTCATTTGCTAACTGATGTAGTTCGCGCAAACCATTAAGACTGCTTTTTTGTTCTGAATCACTTTCGTTAGCGATCTTGGTTTTAAAATAAAAATAAGAGAGTTTATCACTAATAGTTTTAAAACTGTAATACAATTTGCTGCCCGATCTCCTTGCGATCTCTATTAATCCCAAACCCGCGCCACCTTTTTCGGACAGGCCCGAATTTTCAAGAACATCTTTGTAGTACGCTTTTAACGAATCGGTATCCAGAGAGTTGATCTTATCAAGTTTTTGCTGTAGCGATTCGATGTGCGCATTTTCAATAACATTACCGCTAGCCATGCCATATTTACCATCCTTATTTTGCACAATAAATAAAGCTTGGTTATCCTGCGATTGAGAAATATCCTGATGGCGAGTGATATTTTGAAGAGACTCTACCATCACAAAATAAACGCGCTTTTGGGTTTTAGAAACTTCGCCAATAAGGTTCATGTTGGTTTCTGCAAGAGCTAAGATCTTATCGGTAAGCGAAGGATCAAAAATACCTCGGTAAACATAAGTAAGCGTGTACTTTTCAAATAGCTTGAAAAGGTCAAATACAAAGTTATTTCGAGACTTGTTGTCCGCCACGCGTAAAAAAGACTCCAAATTTAGTAAAATCATTGAAAAAATAAAGGAAATCGAGCGTTTTTTTAAGGCCTTGGTCTATTTTCTAAGGCAGTTACCTTAGGCCTATGATACACCTCAAATTTTACCGAATTGGCAATAAAACAGAACTCATTTGCCTTCTTGTGAAGATCAATGGCCCTGCGTATCATCCAACTCTCGGCCACCACTACTGTGGGATTTAGAACTACTTCGGTAAAATAACCGGCGCCATTACTGGTTTGAATCATTTTGCCCTCGGCATCATCGCTATACTCTAAAACAACGATCTTTTCATCGGCGCAAAGATGTAAGTACCAAAGCATATGACAGGTTGAAAGCGAAGCCAGAAGAAGGTCTTCGGGGTTATGCTTCTTTTTATCTCCTCTAAAAGCGGAATCAGATGAACACAGTAATTTCTTCTTGCCCTCAATGTCTATTTCGTGACTACGGTCATAAGATCCGTAATCTGCCGTGCCCTGGCCTTTGTTGCCTGTCCACTTTACACTAAGCTTATAATGGTGATGCTTAGACATACGAATAAGAGCTAAGATTTGTTAATACAAGATACTTATTTTCCCTCTCATATCAAGGGCTGTAGCGAAAATAAATAAGGAATAAACGTGTTTTTTTTGAAACCTTTTTTCGTAAAAGTAAGTAGTAAAAGATCACCAAAAACAAATTTTATTTTTTAAGATTATTCATCTTTATTTGTAATAAATTCAATAAGTAGAAAATGAGTAACCAATGGTTTGTAGAAAGGAAAAAATGTCCAGCATGCGCATCTACCGAGTTCAAAACCATTTACCAAAATGCTTGCGATAAAGGGCCCGTAAACCAATACCTTCATGATTTTTATTCGACGCAAGGCAATGTGGAGGAAGAATATTTAATCGGGGCAGAATACGCCTTATACAAATGCATAAATTGTAACCTCATTTTTCAGAGAGATATTCCAAACGATTTTTTAATGGAGCGCTTATACGAACATTGGCTGGACCCCAAAAAAGTTTTTGAGCTAAACAAAAAAGTTGAAGACCTTTCTTATTATGCTAAATATGCGCAAGAGGTAATGCGGATTATTGCGTTCTTAGATAAGGAACCATCGTCGCTAAAGATTCTCGATTTTGGGATGGGTTGGGCCAAATGGGCCCTTATGGTAAAGGCATTTGGCGTAGATTCTTATGGAATGGAATTATCTCAAGAACGAATCCAACATGCTAAAGAAAATGGAATTAAAGTGATCAGTTGGGATGAGGTATCACAACATCAATTCGACATGATTAATACCGAGCAAGTATTTGAACATATTCCCCACCCTTTGGAAACACTAAGGCACTTAAGTGGCGGATTAAAAAAAGGCGGCATTATAAAGATCAGCGTTCCTACTGCAAATGATATTGAGAGACGATTAAAGGTGATGGATTGGAAAGCACCAAAAGGCTCTGCAAATTCGTTGAATGCAGTGGCTCCTTTAGAGCACATCAATTATTTTTGCCATCAAACTTTTAATGTTATGGCTAATAAGGTCGGCTTAGAAATTGTACAGATTCCATTAAGAATTCAATATCAATTTATAACAGACGTAAGAGGCCTCAAGAAAAAACTAAAGAACTTTGTTTTCCCTATTTTCATCAATATTCTTAAAAAAAGAAATTATGTTTTTTTGAGGAAAAAATAAATTGGAGCTAAACAACTGATCAATTTACACCCAACAGCCCAAACTTAAGTAAAAGCGAATATTTGAAATATTCATACGCCGACTGATCGTATTTTTTTCCGGTAGAACCGGATGTTCCTATAAAATAGGGGAATTCGTTAAATGCAAACACGCCTTTTTGATCATGTAATTTCTCAAAATAAACCATTTCTAAATATTTTTTTTTATAATCATCAACCTTTTCAAATTCATCTATAAGATTTTGTTTAAAAAATCGAACAGAAGTTTTAAAAAACCTTGCATCAATTATCCTTTTTTTTCTAGCCGCCCTTATAAAAATAATTTCTTTTTGTTTATTGTGCTTCACAATAGAGTTAATATTCTTTACAAAAATGCGACCTGTGAGTTTGTAAAAAACCGAATCAGGATCTAAAAGTTTACTGTTTGCTATGGCGTATTTTATGATCTCACCTTCCCCGTAGCCCTTGCCTTGTTGTTCCACTTTTTCGTAATTCCCTTTAAAAACAAGGGCCTCCAAAATAATGTTATTGTTTTTAGCGTGGCTGATGATGTGAGAATAGTCGTATTCAAAATGGGTATTTTCACAAAAAATAATTTTTTTAAAAACGCGCGTTTCAATTATCTTTTCAAGATTCTGCAAATATTCTGATAAACGCTGTTGAGGATCTAATACAAAAGTTAATGGTGTTTTAGAAGCAGCCGGATTGATGCTGGCCGTTAATAAAAGAATATCTGATCGCTCATCCATTTTTACGTTTGATCAAGGATAGGCCAAAGGTAAACAAAGGTTTAATAAAATCAGTTTCTTTGAAAACAAATAGCATGCCAGCGTAACTTATGCCTCCTAACCCAATAACGGCAATGGTTTTGATCAAAGAAGTTGAATGAATAAATCGATCAAGCGAAAAAACAATAGAAGCCATGACGAGGGTGGATAAAAAATATTTGATGGGCTTTATAAAAAAATCGGAAGTAAAAAAAGAACGATTGATAATAAACAAGGAGATAAAAATGAAAAGCTCAGCAAGTACAGAACCAATGGCTGCGCCAAATGCACTGTAACGAGGGATGAGTACTAAATTTGAAAGCACATTTACAACAGCTCCTATAATTATCGCGATCAAGAACGATCTTTCCTTATTAAGCGGATAAAGAATCTGCATCCCGAAAAGATTATTCATGCTCACCAAGAACATGAGCACTGCTAAAACCTCAATAATACTGTGCGCCGGAAAAAAGTTAACCCCAGAGAACATCACGATAATTGATTTTGATAAGATCACTAAACCTGCCATGCACGGAAAAGACAAAAAACAAATGAAATGAAAACTTAATTTAATAAGATCTTTGAACTCCTTCATTTGTTCATTTTTTACATGAAAGGATGCGCGAGGAAGAAGCACTGTAGACAGGGCCAACACCACGGTTATTAAAACCCTTACGATCTTCATGCTTGCAGAGTAAAGACCGATCTCTCCATCAACCGACATTTGCCCAAGCATTATCACATCAAGACTTAAATAAACACTTCCGGCTAAAGCCATGGATGAGGTTACCAAAATGGAACGCAAGTGTTCGGAAAACGCAGACTTGAAAAAAGAAAGTTTGAAGTAAGAGAACATGGCTTTGCCGTGTTTTCGCAAAACATAAAAAAAATTGAATAGGGAATTTCCTCCTATACCAAGAACCAAAAGCATGGCATAAAGCACAATATCATCCTTTGTTTTGATGAGAACAAAGATCAAAATAAGGGACACGATCTTTAAGATGAGATTTCTTATGGTAATGAATTTGTAATTTTCGGTTCCCTGGAAATACCATTCCATATCCATTAACGAAAAAATAATAAGAGAGCTATTAATGAAGATCAAATACGGCTCTTTAGCTATTTTCCCGAAGTAAATGAGCGAACCCAATACAGCATAGGAAATGATAGCGAAGAACAGATTTATGGAAAAGATGCCGGCAAGTTTTTTTTGAAGCAATGGCAAATCGTTTCGATGCTTTGCTATTTCTCGCAGGCCGTATATTGGAATACCTAAACTCGAAAAAAGCACAAAGTAACTTACAACAGCTTCTGCATAATTAATTCTACCAACACCTTCGGGAAGCAATACCCTCGACACATATGGAAAAACGATCAATGGAAACGTGATCTTAACCATCGTATTGATGAGGTTGTACATAAAATTATGTTTTACCGATGGTAAATTCATTGTTTTTTGGTATTTTAATATTAGCGAATTAATTAAGCGCTTGGCTTGGCCCCTTATTATATTTTCAATACTACGATGTTCGTAATATTAAAAGCTTTATAGGCCAAAACATCCAAAATTTATGCATATTTGAATAGACGCAAAACCACTGTCAAGGCTATTTTTGGAATGAATACCAAATAAAAAATGTCAACACCCCTGATCACTTTAATAACCGTTGTTTATAATGGAGAACGCCATCTGGAGAGGACCATTACTTCCGTATTAAACCAAAAGTATGAGCCGCTTGAGTATATTGTGATCGATGGCGGCTCGAGGGACGGAACGCTGGACATTATTCGTAAATATGAAAGCCGGATATCCTATTGGATCTCTGAGCCGGATAAAGGCATTTTCGACGCTTTCAATAAAGGATTGAAGCAAGCGAAAGGGGAGCTTATTGGATTTATAAATTCAGACGACTGGTTAGAGAACAACGCTCTAGAAGCAATAAATAATTCCTATAAAAAGGGGACTATCGTTTATGGAAATGTTTGTTTCTGGAAGAACGGAAAGCAATTAAACACTTCTAAAAGCGATCACACAAGGCTAAGGAAAGGAATGACAATGGCCCATCCGGCAGTTTTTGTACCAAAAGAAATTTACGATCGATATGGAAATTTTAAAACAAACCTTAAGATCGCAAGCGACTATGAGCTATTGGTGAGATTTTTTGTGAATAGGGTAGAGTTTGTAAAAATTAATGATGTGATCGTGAACATGAATTTAGGCGGTATTAGTCACTCAAGATGGGTTTTAGCAATAGTAGAGGACTTAAAAGTGAAGAATACATATTTCAGTAATACATTATTGAACTATTATTATTTTTTTAAACAATTTTTTTATCTTTTCTTTGAAAGAACCTTAAGAAAATTCGATTAGGCCATAGAGTCACAACAACATATTCATTCGGTTTGGATGCGCATTAAAGAAGGAGCAAAGCCAAACTATAACCTGAATGGCTTCAATGTGCTCATTTTATTCACTGCGTTATTCGCCATAGCGCAATTAGTATATCCTTTTTCTTCAACATCAGCACTCTCGCTTTTGATATTTGCATTTATTTTGTTCACTTATCTTTTAATAAAAGGGAATACTAACGATCTTTTTATTTTTTTGTTCTTCACGTCGATCATGAGAATAGTTTTGCCAAATAATTTTCGGGAAGTGTCGCTATTTTTCCCTGTATTGATCGGAAGTGTTATCATTGCAAAAAATAGCGCAAAATTCCTATCAATTAAAAAACTTTATTTTAATTCTGTTTTATTTTTACTTTTACTTTTTTTCTTTGCGATCTCATTCCAATTATTCTATCATGTACAATTACCCGGTTTTTTAGGATCACAAACGGGGAATACGGGATTTTTAAATCGATGGAACTTGATCAATAACATCATCGTTTTTGCGTCGATATTCCTAGGCTTCAATATAAACGTACTTAATTATCTCATTGAACGCATCAATACATTCTACATTTTTGTGTTTGCCATATCCATGTTGATGTTGCTTTTTGGAGTGAATAAAATTCCGCTTTTCAATACGTTTAGTTGGACGGTTGTTGTTGAGAACGAATCATCAAAAAAAATGATCATTGCAGGTGCTGCATCCATTATGTTGCTTTGTTACCAATTAGCATTTAAGCGCAGAACAATTTTTTGGCTCGGATCTTTGGTTTTGATATTGATGGGCGTAGCGCTCTCGGGTTCGCGCACCGCATTTTTATCTTATTTTCTTTTAGCGCTATTTGGTTTTTTGATCTATCATCGTTTCATGGTCAGGGGGATCTTGGTATTATTCCTTTCATCGGGTATCATTGCCGCTTTGCTTTTATCGCCTGTAGTTTTACTAATTCCTGAAAAGTATCAACGGTTGTTTGTTATATTTCCATCCGAATTTTACACAGGAGAACTTGCGCAGTTAAAAGCAAGCGCCGCTGCCAAAAGCAGTAGTTTTAGGTATGAGATGTGGGCCAAGGCTTTTGAGAAAATAAAACAACATCCATTCATGGGAGAGGGCATAGGTATTCCAAAAGCACAATACGATCTTACGGCAGAAGGCATGGCTGCTTTTCAAAAAATAGATTCAAAAGTGTTGATCGAAGATTTTATGAATTCAGGAAGTTTGCACAATACATTTGTTTCTATTGCTTATATTTTTGGCATTCCTGCACTTGTTCTTTTTCTTGCATTCATTTTTACACTATTTCTAAAAACCTATCGCCTTACGCAAATTTACAGCGGCGAACTAAAAGCGGTTTATGGTTTTTTTACACTCGTTATTTTGAATTACCTTATTCAAACATTTATTTCAGACATTCATAATAGCATGGAGTTTTATGTATTTATGGCCGTTATCATAAAAACTGTTTTGCTTGCACCAAAATTAGCAGAAGAAAAAGAGGGCAGCTTAACATGAACAAAGAACCATTGATCTCCATCATAATCCCAACCTATAACAGAGAAAAATGCTTGTTAGACACCCTTCATTCTCTTTTAGCGCAACCGTATCAAAATTTCGAGATCGTTGTGATCGATCAAAGCGAAACTATAAGTGAAGAAAAAAAGCTACTTATAAAAAAGGAAACAAAGCGGATAAGATATTTTCAGATCAACGAGCGCGGAAGATCTTTGGCGAAAAACTACGGCATACTTCAAGCAAAAGGCGAGTTGATACTGTTTTGTGATGATGACATTTTAGTAGAAGCCAATTTTTTAAATACGCATATTGCCATTTATGAAAGAGATCCTAAGATCGCAGCGGCTTCATGTCGTTTGGTTGAAGAAGGAGACCCCTCCGAGCCGATTGAAGGGCCGCTGCGAACAACCGGGTATGGCAAATTGGTAAATAAACCTTGGTCAACCCGATCGGGATACGTAAGTTCATTGAACGGTGGAAACATGTCGTTTAAAAAAGAAGTACTTACGAAGGTTGGTTTTTTTGAAGAATACTTTGAAGGCACATCCATGGTTGAAGAACCCGACATGGCTTACCGAGTTATAAAGAGTGGTTATAAAGTTTATTTTAGCGCAGATACAACGGTACAGCATTTTCCGCAGTACAATGGAAACGTTGCGTATATGAAAGAAAAAAGAGCAGAGTGGTTTTATTTTTATTTTTATAATTTGTTGATCTTCTACACAAAATACAAACGCACTATTAACCTACCCATTGTTTTTGTGTATGCTTTATTGGTTTGTTCCAAGCATATCATCATTTATGGAATGGCGATAAGTGGGTATACAAAAATGTTCAAAGGATTTTTTGGCGGAATAAAAAAAGGTGGTTTGATCTACAAAATAGAAAAAGCTTCGCCATACTTTACAAATTGCCGTTCACCAAAACTAAAGATAACGCATCTGAATGGCTAAACTTGTTATATCTATAGTAACTTGGAATTCGGCGGAAAGCATTGAGGCCTGCATTGCTTCGGTGTTGGCGCAAACGTTTACAGAATACGACCTGTTTGTTTTAGATAACGCCTCGACCGACGACACCCGTTTGGTAATAGAAAAGCTAAACAATGGAAAAATAAAGTTTATTCGCTCCAAAAAAAACAGTGGTTTTTGCGAAGGTCATAACCAGGTGATCAACTCAACAAAAAGTGAATTTGTTCTTTTAGTGAATCCGGATATAATACTGCAGCCCGATTATGTAGAAAAGGCTTTAGACACCATGATGGAGAAAAACAACACTGGAACTGTTTGCGGCTTATTGGCGCAATCTAATGATCAAAATGCTGTGATCGACAGCGCAGGACTTATGCGTTTACCATCGGGCATCATGAGTTTAATTGATCATGGAAAAAGAACAAATGAAGTTGAATTGAAAAAGAAAGAAGTGTTTGGTGCCGATGGTGCTTTGCCTTTGTATAGGAGAGCAATGATCGATCATGTTTCTATCAACGGGAATTTTTTTGATGAATTGTTTTTTGCTCACAAAGAAGATTGGGATGTTTCGTGGCGATCATCTATTTATGGTTGGAAAACAATTTTTGATCCCAACTGCAAAGCAGTTCATCCTCGTGTTTTTAAACCCGGCAATCGCAAGGTGAGAAAAACAATGTCTGATCAAATAAAGATCGATGCGGTAAAAAATCAAATGATTCTGTTAAAGAAAAATCTTTCTACAACTGAATTCTTTGCAAATTTCTTTACCATTGTTCCGAGGCAGTTAGGAATATTTTTTTATATCCTGTTATTCGAACGCTCGTCGCTAAAAGCATATAGCATTTACTCAAAACACAAGGCTGAGATAGAACAAGCCAGAAAGATCATTCAAAGCAATAGAAATACGGCACCAAATTCATGAGTGATACAGTTAATATATTATCTGTGAGGATCTCTAAAAAGAATTTAAGAGAAACCACCGATCTATTATGTAAATGGATAGACGACAAGCAGAAAAAACGTTTGTGCGTAACGCCGGTAAATTGCGTGCTTTGGGCCTATAGGAATCAAAACCTAAGAAAAGTGTACAATACTTCCGATCTAAATTTGGCCGATGGAGTTCCGTTATTATGGGCATCGAAATTATTTGGCCAAAAAATTCGCGGAAGAGTAACGGGTCTTGATCTTCTACCGGCGTTTACCGAAGTAGCGAATGAAAAAGGATATAGCATTTTTCTTTTAGGGGCAAAAGAGGGTGTGGGGCAAAAATTAGCCGATACATTTAAAAAGGAGTATGCAAATTTGAAGATCGTTGGAGTTTATTCGCCACCATTTGCCGAAAAATTTTCGGAAGAAGAAAATAAAAAAATGATCGACATGATCAATACAGTAAAACCAAATGTATTGTGGGTAAGTTTAACCGCGCCTAAGCAAGACTATTGGATCCATGAGTACTTAGAAAAATTAAATGTAAACATTGCTATTGGTGTTGGTGGCGCTTTTGAAGTAACAGCGGGTTTAATTAAACGTGCGCCGAAGTGGATGCAAAAATCGGGACTAGAATGGTTCTATCGCTTTTTACAAGAGCCAACGCGGTTGTTTAAGCGCTATTTTGTGGAAGCACCGGTTTTTATTCCGCTTATTGTATTTCAAAAATTGGGATTCATTAAAAACAAGATCAATTGAAGATCGGCAGTATAGATACAAGCGCAACCATGTGGAAAGGACAGCCTTTGCACGAGAGACTTTATGTTCTTTTATGTTTGCTTATTGTGGTTACTATGCCTCTATCTGTTCATGCAAATAGTATATCTATAATGCTTTTAGCTTTGAACTGGATCGTAGAAGGGCAATGGAAACAAAAAGCTCAACGATTGGCATCTTCTAAATATGCCATCTTGTGGATAGCATTTTTCTTTTACCACGCAGTAAGCATTGTTTATTCGGACCACAAAAAGGAAGCGCAATTTGAGTTAGAAAAGAAATTAAGTTTTTTGGTTTTTCCGCTTATTTTTTCAACTACCGATTTTATAACGGGCAAGAATGCCCGAACGATTTTAAAGTATTTTATTGGAGCATGCACTATGGCCTGCATCATTTGTTTAGGTAATGCAACATATTATTATTTTCAAGGGAACTCTAGTTTGTTTGTTTATCATGGTCTTGGTTCTGGACTTGGATTTCACGCGGTATATTTTTCAACTTTTATTGGGCTTTGCATTTTCTCCGTGCTCTATCATCTTTTGCAAAATATTGGAAAAATGAAAACGCAAAAAAAGACGACTTTTATCGCTTTAATATTTTTCTTTTTTATATTCCTTACCCTCTTATCATCAAAAACAATAATCGTTGCCGTATTCTTTATTTCGTTGGGCATGGGCATTATGCGTTTTCTTAAACGCTATAGCAAATTAGCAATGATTGGTGCCACTGTGCTTTGTTTGGTGGTGTTTGCTATTATTGTTCGAAAAACAGCTTATTTAAATGGAAGATTTCAAGAAATATTTGTCGAAAATTATTCTAGCGTTCTTGAAAGAAGTGATTATCGTGGTTTTCATTTTACGGGAGGAACTATTCGAGTGGCCATCTGGCGTTCGGTGTTTGATGTGGTAAATAGAAATAATGCCGTTTTGTTTGGCGTGGGAATTGGCGATGCGCAAACCTTACTTACAAACTATTATAACGAAAAACATATTTATCCCGGCGATGCCGTATTGGGATTTAAAGGATTTACGCACTACAACGCACACAACCAATACTTACAGTTTTATTTAACGCTAGGCATCATGGGCGCCACATTATTTTTGCTGATATTGATCTACTGTTATAAAAAAGCAATTAAGAGTGGTAACGTGCTATTGCTTTCGTTATTATTAATGTTCTCCGCATTTTGTTTAACCGAATCGGCACTGTGTTCGCACAAAGGGGTGGTGTTCTTCATGTTCTTTTGTTCATTATTCATGTTGCAAAAACGAGAAGAACAAAGTAGAAATTAAGCCTCTGCGGTTTTTTTAAGGTAAGAGAAAACATATCTCAATAGAAATACGCTGCTAAATAAAGCGAGCAGTAATAAAGGCAGCGATACCATTTTACTAGCAATGATCTTCTCCTCGATGATGTCTTTGATAACACTCACCTCTCTGATGGTTTTACCGCTATCTACCAGATCTAATTGCATTTTTTTGGTATCTGAAAATAAAGCCTCTTTCGTAAGAACGAGATCGTTAAGCTGAGAATTTTGATTGATGCTGATGCCATTATCTTTTGTGGCACTTGCTTTTTTACCAAACGTATTTAATAAACTATCGATCTGAGCGATCATCTCGGTATTTTTTACTATTTTATTTTTAGTGAAGTCGATCGCAACCTTACCATACTCGTCGTAATATGCATTTTGGTTGAGGTACGTTAAAAGGGCCGTGATGCCGTCATCATCTACCGAACTTCCTTTTTTATATATGGTGATCTTATGAAATTTAAAATGTTGGCTTGTATTAAGATCAGATGTTACTTTTGCAAGATCTCCTTTTTCGGTAAGTAATTTAAATACATCAATATTTGTTTTTTCTTGTTTTACCAGGGTATACACATCTTTTACAGGCTCGATTTGAATTTCTTTTATGGAATTGTAAGTTAAGAGTTTTAGTTTCTCAAAAAAAATATTGTCTTTATTCTTGATCTTAGAATTGATCATTTCAATGGTTCCATACAAATATTCGGTGCTTCCGTAATTAGGGATCACAATGATCTCGTTCTTATAATTCTTAGTAAAAGAAGAATCCATGAAATAACCACCAACTGCTCCTCCAAAAACTAATATCAAAACAATCACGGTATACTTTCTGTAAAACGAAAGCGCTTTGAACAGAAGCTTGAGGATGTTCACAAAAAAATTCTTGAAGCCTGTAAAAAAAACTGAAAGTTCTATTTCTTCGCTCATGGTTTTTTTGTTTTGATCGTTCATATTACCTTTTTAGAATGAACTAAAAGTACTATTTTTTTAAAAGAAATCAATATGCGTTCGTATCTTTTCTGAACATAAGTAATACAGTAGCCCAAACTACCTTAAGGTCGAGGTAAAAACTCCAATTATCAATGTAAAAACGATCCATCCTAACACGCATTTTCATCAAATAAAGATCATGCTGTGTTTCTCCCCTGTAGCCCATTACCTGCGAAAGACCCGTAATTCCGGGCTTTACCAAATGTCTTACCATGTATCTGTCAACTTTTTGAGAGTATTCTTCGGTAAGTTTTAAGGGATGTGGGCGTGGCCCTACAATAGACATGTTCCCTATCAACACATTAAAAAATTGAGGCAACTCATCCAAACTGGTTTTACGTATAAAAGCGCCTATTTTTGTAACACGTGAATCGTTTTTTGTGGCCTGTTTAAACTCTGCATTCTTTTCGGTGCGCATGCTTCTAAATTTGAAACATTTGAAGGATTTGTTTCTGATTCCTGAACGCTCTTGAAGAAAAAATACAGGGCCTTTTGAACTTAATTTTATTAAGATAGCAATGATAGCCATGAGCCACGAAAGCACAAACACAATTACGGTAAGAGAAAATAAAATATCAAAACCGCGTTTTAAAAATTGATTAGTGGCTTCATCAAAAGGATTTTTATGAAGCGCCAACAAAGGCATGTGTTCAATGAAAGTGGTTACCAAAGTTCTTCCTAAAAATCCGGCAGAATCGGGAATTATCTTAAGGGAAATAAAATTATTCTCACAGTATTCTAAAATATTATTGATATCATCCTTACTCAATTTATCGGCCGAGCAAATGATCTCGCTGATCTTATTGTTTTGGCAAAAAGGAATAAGATCGCTCAAAGGCCCAAGAACATTTACTTTTTCGTTTGTTTTGTTGGTAAAAAAACCTAAAATATGTATCCCATATTCTGGATGTGCCTCCACAAATTCTTTAAAGTGAATGCTAGCCACACTTACTCCGGCAATTATAACAGGCTGACGGTTTTTGCTAGCCTTTAGTGTACGTTTAATGAACGTGAATACAAAAATGCGCCAGATAAGTAAGAAAACATAAAGCCAAAGTGAGAAAGTGATGATCTGCTTGTGCGAAATTTGTGTTTTATGAACTAGCTGAAGATAAACAAACAGAAATAAAAAGTACAGCAAAAAATGTTTACTAAGATTAAGCGCGTTGATCAATAAACCCGGTAAACGGTTGATGTAATAATTTTTTGTAAGCAAAGTGCTTACCATCCAACAAAACGTAAGAAAGAAAAAAATGTCCAAAAGAGTTGGCACAACGCCGCTACATAAAATCCATAAAGCGATGATAATGAGCTCGCCTAATAAATTGAATGGTAATAAGTAACGGTGAAGCGACATGAATTTTTACGGTATAGAAAATAAATGTACAACAATTCGCGTAAATAGCAAGTCCCGCACATCAGCTTTTAAGGATTATTATATATTTTATGAATTTGCTTGTGCTTATCTTTATAAGGCCAATCTAGCAGGGATCGAAAACAATTCATAAAATTACTTTCACTAATTCCCTTAGCCGGCATGAACATAAAATTATCTGATATCAACGAATTTTCACAACAATTACCCGCTACCGAAAAAATGCCCGTGCTGTTCTTAGGACACGGAAGTCCTATGAACGCCATAGAAGAAAATGAATATGTAAGTGGATTTAGAACTATTGCTAAAACCCTACCAAAAGTAAAAGCAATAGTATGTGTATCGGCGCATTGGTATACCAAAGGAACAATGGTAACGGCAATGCCTCAACCAAAAACAATTCACGATTTTGGTGGATTTCCTGAAGCCTTGTATAAAGTGCAATACCCTGCTCCCGGAGATGCTGAATTGGCAAAGCAACTAAACAGCTCATTAAAAAAGCGAGCGTTGATTTAGATGAAACGTGGGGTTTGGATCATGGCGCGTGGTCGGTGTTGAAACACTTATTTCCAAACGCAAACGTTCCGGTTATTCAATTAAGTATTGATTATACAAAAGATGCGCAGTGGCATTTTGAATTGGCAAAAGAATTGCAAAGTTTGCGCGATAAAGGAATTTTAATTGTGGGAAGCGGCAACATTATCCATAATTTATACGACGCGGCTTTTGATCGCATTAACGAGAACTTTGGTTACGATTGGGCCATTGAAGCAAGAGAAAAAACTAATGCACTCTTATTGAAAGGAGATTTTGATCAATTGATCCACTACGAAAAACTAGGTAAGCCTTTGCAAAAAGCAGTACCAACGCCCGATCATTATTTACCGCTCATATATACGCTTGGATTGAAGAACGAAAAGGACAAGCTAGAGCTTTTTAACGATAAACTTTTGGCAGGTTCGTTATCAATGACCTCGGTAAAGATAGGGTAGTTGGAAGTTTGGCTTCTCTTTTGTAAATTAGATATATGAAAAGGACTATTACATTACTCACGATCATTATCAGTAATTTAGTAAACGCACAGGATATTTATTATTCTAATTCTCAGCAATCGCTTATTGTGCTAAACCCTTCTTTTGCGGGCTCCAATGGCGGGGCAAGAAACCAAACTAATTTTAGATCAGTAAAGGGTTATTTTTCAGCTAATTCTTCGTGCGATGTTTATTATAGGAAGATCAATGCGGGTTTTGCCGTAACGTATAATCACGAAGATTTTGAAGGAGGATTATATAAGAACGATGTATTCCATATTACTTATGCGCAATACTTTTATTCATCTGATAAACAAACCAAATTCATACCTTCAGTTCAGCTAGGAGGATTTGTAAGAAATCTTGACAAAACAAAACTGTCATTTGAGGATATGTACAATAGTTATGGAGGACGAGCAAGGTGTTTTGTGTGGGACTATACTGAGCCAGCATCACAAAAAATAAATTTTGATGCAAGTGCCGGTTTACTTCTCCAACACAAAAATTTTATTTTTGGATCTTCAGTTTACCATGTTACGCAACCAGATGAAGGAATGTGGGGGGTACAAAAATTGCCTATTCTTATAAATATTCACTCTTCTTACAATTGGATAGTAAAGGATAATTTTTTGATCAATCTATCCGGACGTTTTTTTCAACAAAATAAATTTCAATCGCTACAATTTATGTCAAAAGCCTTGCTGTTTAAGCATTATATGATAGGAGTAGGATATCAGTCATACAACGGAACAATGTATAATATCGGATACAGACACAAGCTATTCAACATAAGCGTTTCAGGAACATATAATTTTGAAACTAAAAATAGTATTTCCGAAATAGGGGCATCGTATACCCTGAGAAACAAAGATCAACGTAAGCAATTAACGTGCATGGAAAATTGGTAAAAAAAGCAAAATGAAAAAAGCCATTATTTTTATATTAATTTGCTTAGGAGAAATGAATGCACAAGATGTGGAATTTAATAATGTAAATCACTCGCTTGTTTATTTGAATCCATCTTTTTCGGGATCAAACGGCTATTTACGAAACCAAACCGATTATAGAAATCAATGGCCAAATTTGAGCGGAACACTTGTGTTGTACAATACAAGCTTTGATGGTTACATAAAACCAATAAATGGCGGCGTTTCTTTTAGCGCTTTTTCAAACAACATAGCGTATGGACTTATAAGACAAACCAAATTTTCGGCCGCCTATGCTCAATATTTTTCTTTTGCTAATTCCGATTTGAAGATCATCCCATCCGCACAGGTATCGTATGGAATAAATAAGCTCGACAAAGGCAAACTTAATTTTGGTGGACAAGGTTATCCTGCTTATGGCTTGCCGGCAACTTGGACTGATCTACCTTCCGGGCAAGTAAATTACTTGGATCTTTCGGCAGGAATAGTAGTACAAAAATACTTTTCTTATTTTGGAGCAGCACTTTTTAATATTTTGGAACCAAACATTTCTTTTGCGGGAACGTACAAACTTCCTATGAGAGGAGTGATTCATGCATCTGACAATTTTGTTCTTAGTAGAAGATCAAAGGCAAATGTGTTTATATCTTACACAATGCAAGGAAATAACTCATGGCTTAATTTGAGAGTATTAAATACATATAAAAATATACTTTTATATGGCTTAGGATACAAAGCGTATTTGGGTAACGACCCAAAATTTGTTGATATTTTTGCCGGGAAAAATAATGTGAGTTTTTATTTAGGAGTAAGACACGAAGCATTTACACTTAATTACTCTTACGATCTTGAGCCATCAAAATTATCAGGGAATACCGCGGGAAGCCATGAATTATCTATGAGCATTTCTTTAAAGAAAAAGGGTGAGAAAAGATCAAAAACCCTTGAGAAAATGTAAATTACTTCTTCAACCAATCTCCCAAACTAACTTTATACAATCTACTTTGCCCGTTAGCATAAACGTTTATTGCATCAAGTAATTCTTCAGTAGTTAAATTTTTTTCGAATTCGGCATTGGTGTTACTTCGCTTGCTTGTAAAATAAAGCGTTTTAGTGCTTTCATCTACAAAAGGGCAATAGTCCATAAATTTTGAATTAAATGCTTCGCCCATGTTTTTTGCTTGCGTCCAGTTGCCATCTTTTTTGTGGTAAGAAACATAAAGATCCCCACCTCCCATACCATCGGGTTTATTGTATCCGGTAAAAATAATATAATCTTCATCGGGCCCAACAAACGAATTAAATTCGTAACCTTCGGTATTAATAGAGTCGGAAACAGAGATCGGACTACAATATTTTCCATCGGTAAATTTGCAAACAAAAATATCATCTTTTCCTTTGGATCTTTTTCCATCATTGGTAAAATACAAATTACCACTTTTGCTTACGCTTGGATAAAATTCATTTTCCGAGGTATTCACCGGCGCACCTAAGTTTTTTGGCTCTCCCCAATAACCCGCAGGATTTCGTTCGCAATACCAAATATCAAAATCTTTTGTGGAGTTGCTTTTTTTATCAAGGGGACGATTAGAAACAAAATACAAACGTGTATTATCCCAAGATAAAAACGGCTCCAGATCATTGAATTTACCAGAGAAACTCAACACTTTGGGCTTGCTCCACTTATCTTTCTTTTTTTTGCTCCAAACAATGGCCGAAATTTCGGAGCTCGGGCTTTGCACACTAAAATAAATTTCGGTTCCCCATTTGTTCATGGCATAATCGCGAACATTCGAAAACTTGAAAAGATTCAACTCTTCCGGCTTTGTATTCTTTCCGTTTATTATATTGGTAAAATTTACCTGCGAATTGCAAATGGGTAACGCAACAAGAAACCAAAAACTTAAAACAAGAAACCTCATTATAAATTGTCGATAAAGTAATTACAAACCTTTTCCATTAAGTGAGCCCTGTCTTTTCCCAACACATTATGTTCATGCACAGGGTAAACAAAATAATCTATTTGTACGCCTTTATCCACGCATTTTTTTACGTACATCATGCTATGTTGCCAAACCACAACCGGATCTTGCGCGCCATGTATCATCAATAATTTCCCTTTCAAATTACCAACATAATTCAATAAATTATTTTTATCGTAACCTTCTTTGTTTTCTTGAGGGGTATCCATATAACGTTCGCCGTACATAATTTCATAAAAACTCCAATCAATTACCGGTCCGCCAGCTACTCCAACTTTATAAACTCCCGGATTTCTTGTCATTAAGGAAGTGGTCATAAAGCCACCGTAACTCCAACCGTGCACGCCAATTCGAGTTCCATCAACATATGGTAATGATTTTAAATAGTCAACGCCCTTTAATTGATCCTCAATTTCCACTTTACCTAACTGACGATGAATTGCTTGTTCAAAAACCTTACCACGGTACGATGTTCCTCTGCCATCAACCGTAAAAACCATAAATCCTTTTTGTGCCATGTATTGATACCAAAGTTCTCCTCCGGCCATCCAAGTATTTACAACCATTTGGGAGTGCGGCCCATTATAAAGATATACCAGAACGGGATATTTTTTTGTACTATCAAAATTAACCGGCTTAAACATCCGGCAATACAGATCTGTTCCTTCGCTATTTTTAATAGTAAATAAATTCCAGCTTCCGAGTTTATAATCTTTAATGGGATTATCAGCTTTAAAAATACTTGATGATTTTCCTTTTGTGCTTACAACATTATACTCGCGTGGAATATAAACACTTGAGTAATTATCAATAAAGTAATTTCCTACCGCGTCTAACATACACGCATGCGTTCCTTCTCCGCTGGTTAGTTTTTTTATTTCAGATGTTTTTAAATTTACACTATAAAAATCTTGGTTAACAGCCCCGGTGCTATTGCCGTGAAAGAAAAACCGTTCGCCTTTTACATCAAAACCATTAGATGATTTAACTTCCCAAGGCCCGCTAGTAATTTGACGGATGGGCTTGCCCGAAATATCATACAAATATAAATGTGTAAAACCGTCTCTTCGGCTATGCCATAAAAATTGGTTTGCATTGTTGGGTACAAATAGCATTTCATGTAAAGGCTCTACATATTTTTCATCTTTCTCTTCAAACAAAGTTCTTACAAGTTCACCGGTAGAAACGTTGTATTCATTTAACTGCATAAAATTTTGTTCGCGATTAATTTCGGCGATGTAAATAAATTTTTCATCAGGACTCCAAGCAATGTTGGTGAGGTAATGATCTTTTGGCCCCTTTGTTTTTAAGTAAACAACACTTTGCGCAGCAATATTATAAACGCCAAGGGTTACATAATGGCTTTTCGACCCGGCCATTGGATATTTGATGTCCTCGTTTTTTGCAGGATAAGGTTTCCAATCAACAATAGGATAACTAAACACATCCGATTGATCCATTCTATAAAAAGCGAGTAAATTTCCCTTGGAGCTCCAAAAAGTTCCTTTAGAAACCCCAAATTCGCTTTGATGCACATTTTTGCCACCATAAGTTAAGTTCAAGTTGCCATCAATGGAAATTTGACGATTGTCGCCCTCTACATCAACGTACAAATTATGGTCTTTGGTATATGCAACGCGCTTTGTTGCTTTATGCTCGTCGGCATCTTCTTCTTTTAAAGAAGGATTGATGCTTGCCGAAGAAATGGTTTTTGTTTTAAGATCGAATGTAACCACGTCTTTTCCTTGACTGAACCAACACGTATTGGCGTCTTTAAATTGTAAACCCGGAAAAGAGTTTAATGTATCGCGTTTAGCATTTTTTAAAGAGCCATTGAGTTCTGTTAATTTGAACCAATCGTTTGTTTTGCCATTGGTATTATCTCCTTTTAATACTTTCTCATTATCCACGTAAAAAAAGGAACTTGTTCCCGAAACAAACTGAATGTTTTGCAAACGCTTAGGGGCTAGGTCTGTTCGGCCTTTTAAAACGGCATCCTGAATGGTGAGTAATTTATCTTGCGCTTTAACTATTAAAGGCAACAAAGCAATTAAAACTAGAATTTTACGCATACAATGTTTAATTTTAAAACATTAAATATAGAGTTAAAATACTTATTCTTTGCCCCGTTTGTGTAATTTTTACAGCGCATTTCTTGTTTGTGACCTGGAGAGCCTATCCATTTAATAGGGAGCCGAAACAAAAAATGGATTTTTATGCCATGAGCTATTGCAATCCGTATTTTTATCAAGATTGGCGAATGTTTGCGCCCGGAACAAGATATAATTACAGTATTTATGCGGTATATGAAGTTAACGGACAAAAACACTATTCGTTTCCCATACAAGAAGTTCTTTCTGATCGTAACATTTTTAGTGGACGAGAGTTTCTAAACACTTCCTTAACCGACGCAAGTATTTTTGTACACAACACAGCGGTAAACGTAAGTGGAGAGCTGTATAAATTTAATAAAGATAAGTACTATCAAATATTTGAACATATTAATATACAATATTTACAAAAAAAGCACGACTCAAAAATTAAAAATTTGAAATTAATGTTGTGCGCAACACATATTCAAACAAAGAAAAAAACATATTTGGTAAATGAATAAAGTGGTTACATATTTTTTTGATGAATACCGCAAGCAAAGAAACGCTCGTTTGTTCAAGAATTTGCTTTATGTGTTTTTAGTTGTAAAGTGTTTATTATGGCTATTTAATTTCGATATTCTTTTTGGGGAGTACGCTGTTTCTTTAACCTATAAGGAACCAATTGGATTCTTTAAGAGTTTTGCTTACATCATTTATTTAAGCAAAAGTAGCAACCTAGCACTTTGGTTCATTTGTACCACACTTTTATTGAGTCTTGTTTCATTATTTGGTAAGCGATCTTATGTATTAGCAGATCTTATTATTTATTTGCTTGTTTTGAATTTGGATATTAGGATCTATACAACAACAACTGCCGGAGAATCACTTTTAGTGAACTTATGTTTTTTAAGTGCATGGTTGCGAAAGGATTTTAATAAAGGCATAGGAACATATGATCAAATAAAAGTTCTTTTGCATAATACTGCTTTTATTGCTTTAATACTGCAAGTATGTGTTTTGTATGGTTTTTCGGCTTTAGCAAAGTGGTACGATGCAGATTGGATAAGTGGCGAGGCTGTTTATCTTACAACCAAAGCGGAACATTATTCTAGGCCTTTTATGGTTAATATAGCTGATCCAATTCATTTTTTAACTGTTGCTGTTACTTATATTTTGTTGCTATACCAAAGCTTATTTCCTTTATTAGTGTGGATAAAAAAAATAAAACCTTATTTCTTGCTCATTGGCGTTTTAATGCATTTGTATATAGCATTTGTTTTGGGCCTTTTCTTTTTTGGCCTCATTATGGTAATAACATATGTATTGTTTTTTGATTTTAAAACTCACGCCGACGTGAAAGCGTAAAAACTTTTTTGTTTGGAATTATCTATTCGTGGCGAACAATCCCTCATTACGGAATTTATAAAAGTCAGATGCCTCTAGAACCGGTAGCGCCAGGGATGCGGAGGGCGTGGCTCTTTTTTGTTTGGCTTTTTCGCCAAACAAAAAAAGCCGAGCGATAGCGAGCCCGTGGCAGCCCGACCCATTTGCCTCCTTAATTGCAGATGGCAAAGGGGTGGCGCCCAAAAACAAAAGAAAAATTGTATATTTACCGTCATGTTCACACAAGACCAATTAAAAGACGTTAACTCACGTCACCTGGCATTAAGGGGGTTTCTTTGACTACGATAAAAAGAAACACGATCTCTCATTACTAGAAGAAAAAACTTTAGACCCTAATTTTTGGAGCGACAGCAAAAAAGCCGAAACGGTTTTGGCTGAAGTTAAACTAAAAAAAGTTTGGATAACGGGCTATGACGAATTAACCAAAGATGTTGACGATGTTAACACGCTTTACGAATTTTTTAAAGAGGGAGAAGCTACCGAAGCTGAAACACAGCATCAATTTGAAATTACTATTAAAAAATTAGAAAGCATTGAATTCAAAAACATGCTTCGTAACGAGGAAGATCAATTAAGTTGTATTCTTCAAATTAACGCCGGAGCAGGCGGTACCGAAAGTTGCGATTGGGCCAATATTTTAATGCGCATGTATACTATGTGGGCAGAGAAAAGTGGCTTCAAAGTTTCTCAACTTGACTACAATGCCGGCGATGCGGCAGGAATAAAATCAGTGTCGCTTCAAATTGAAGGACCGTACGCGTATGGATATTTAAAAGGAGAAAATGGCGTTCACCGTTTGGTGCGCATTAGTCCATTTGATGCTAATGCAAAACGCCATACAAGTTTTGCTTCAGTTTATGTTTATCCAATTGTGGATGATACTATTGAAATTGATATTAAGCCTGCTGACTTAGAAGTTACAACTTCGCGAAGCGGTGGTGCAGGTGGACAGAATGTAAATAAAGTAGAAACTAAAGTGCAAATGCTTCACAAGCCTTCCGGAATTGTGGTAGTTTGTCAGGTTGATAGAAGTCAGCACGGTAATCGCGAGCGAGCTTTGCAAATGATCCGCTCTCAATTATATGAATTAGAAATGCGCAAACGCAACGAAACAAAAGCTGCGGTAGAAGAGGGGAAAATGAAAATAGAGTGGGGGTCGCAGATTCGCAGTTATGTTTTGCATCCTTACAAAATGGTGAACGATCACCGAACCGAATTAAAGATAACAGATGCAGAAGGAGTGTTAGACGGAGATCTTGACGAATTAATAAAAAATTATTTAATGGTTACTTCGGGAAAACAAAAAACATAAACATGGCAAACATTTTTGAATTTAATGGATACGTGCCGGTGATAGATAAAACCGCATTCATTCATCCAAACGCCACGGTTACAGGAAATGTAACTATTGGAAGAGATGTATATATTGGGCCGGGCGCATCAGTGCGCGGTGATTGGGGCGAAATTATTATTGAAGATGGCTGTAACGTGCAAGAGAATTGTACCATTCATATGTTTCCGGGAACAACAGTTTTGTTGAAAGAAGGTGCGCATATTGGTCATGGAGCTATTATACATGGAGGAACAATTGGAAAAAATGTATTGGTAGGAATGAATAGTGTTATTATGGACAGCTGTGTTATTGGTGATGAATGCATTATTGGCGCATTAACTTTTGTACCTGCAGATACAATTATCTCTAAAAGAAAAGTGGTTGTAGGAAATCCTGCAAAGGAAGTTAAAGATGTAAGTGATGAAATGATAGCCTGGAAAACCGAAGGTACAAATTTGTATCAAAAATTACCAAAAGAGTGTCATGATACATTAAAGGCGTGTGAACCATTACGACGTTCGCCTGCATTTAAGCCAAAACAACAGGATATTTATAAGACCTGGAACGAAAAAAAAGAAATTAAGAAATCCCCTAAAAAGTAGTTTAATGAAAACTCAAAGCCGTTTGTTTTGTTTTTTAATAGTATTGCTGTTGAACGATAAAAGTAACGCTCAAGGTGTTGATGAGGGCGATGAAATAATAACACCTTATTATGGCCCTTCGTTATTTAAAGGACTTTATAATCATTATAGTCCAAGTTATTCAGGAGCCGCCGCCACGTACAAAACAAATGATATAGGAACTTTTGGAATAAGTTCCGAGTATTTAGTAAACGATGTGATTGGCCTTGGAATTGATCTTTACTATAATAAAACCGAAACCTCTTGGACTCAAGTTGTAGAAAAGTATGACCCTAATAGCGGACTTACTCAGTTAAACACTTATAGCTACAAGATAACCGCACCAACATTTGCAGCGTTGGGAAGGGTGAATTTTCACTATTCAAGCGCGTTCAGTATGCTGAGCATGTTAAGTGATGAATTTGACAGTTATATTATTGTGGCGTTTGGATACAAAAAAACAAATTATAAAGTAGTAACAACTGATCCCGACTATGTTTTTGACCCTCGCCGAAGTTTATTTTCGCTCTTCACGCCATCAAATCCAATTGGTGGAAAATTAGGAGCAGGCTTTAGGTATTTTTTTACGGATGAAGCCGGAATAAATATTGAGGTTATGGCAGGCCAGCCTTTTATTGCAGGCGGAATATCCTTTAGATTTTAAATACGAAGAAAAAAGCAGTAATGATATTGCGGTTTACCTCACTCTTCCATTCTTGATCTCTTCAACAACATTTGGATCAAGGAGTGTACTTGTGTCTCCTAAATTAGCTACATCACCTTCGGCAACTTTGCGCAAAATGCGCCGCATTATTTTTCCGCTGCGGGTTTTTGGCAAACCACTTACAATTTGAATTTTATCGGGTTTGGCAATCGGGCCAATGATCTTATTTACTTGGGCAATAATTTCCTTTATTAAAATGGCATGATCTTTTGTTGTTGATGGCACAATTACATAGGCATAAATTCCTTGTCCTTTTATATCGTGAGGATAACCAACAACCGCACTTTCTACAACATCGGCATGTGCATTTATTGCGCTTTCAACTTCAGCGGTTCCAATTCTGTGTCCGCTAATATTCATCACATCATCTACGCGCCCGGTAATTCTATAATAACCATTTTCATCGCGCTTACAACCATCGCCTGTAAAATAGAGATTGTGGTAAGCGCTAAAATATGTTTGCTTGCATCGTTCATGATCGCCATAGGTTGTGCGAATAATAGATGGCCAAGGATATTTAATGCATAAATTTCCTTCCACATTATTTCCTTTGATCTCATTGCCTTTGTCGTCAACTAAAATGGGTTGCACGCCCGGTAATGGCAAAGTAGCATAACTCGGTTTAAGTTTTGTTATTCCTGCTAGTGGAGAAATTAAAATGCCACCGGTTTCGGTTTGCCACCACGTATCAACTATAGGGCATTTTTCTTTTCCAATGTTTTTGTTGTACCAATGCCAGGCTTCTTCATTAATGGGTTCGCCAACACTGCCTAAAACTTTTAAGGAAGTTAATTTATAAGGCTTTACAAAATCTAACCCTAATGCTTCCAAAGCGCGAATAGCGGTTGGAGCCGTATAAAAATGTGTGACTCTATGTTTGTCAATTATTTTCCAAAATCTTCCGGCATCAGGATACGTTGGAACACCTTCAAAAATAATGGAAGTGGCACCGCACAACAGCGGACCATAAGCAATATACGAATGCCCTGTAACCCAACCCACATCGGCAGTGCACCAATATACATCACCTGAGTTGTATTGAAATACATTTAAAAAAGTATACGCCGTGTAAACCATATAACCACCACATGTATGCACAACGCCTTTTGGTTTTCCGGTTGAGCCCGACGTGTATAAAATAAACAACATGTCTTCGCTATTCATTTTTTCAGGCTCGCAAACAGACTCTTGATTCGGAACAAATTTGTGCCACCAAATATCTCTATCGTTGTTAAACGCGATGTTTATTTGAGTATGTTCATACACTAAAACTTTTTGCACCGAAGCACAGGTTTCTAAAGCTTCGTCAACTACATTCTTCAAATTAATACTTTTATCTCCTCGGTAAGAACCATCAGAAGTGATCACGATTTTGCAATCGCTATCTTGAATTCTATCAGATAAAGAGGTAGCGGAAAATCCGGCGAACACCACAGAGTGAATTGCTCCTATTCGTGCGCAAGCTAACATACTGTAAACTGCTTCAGGGATCATTGGCAAATAAATGCAAACACGATCACCTTTTTGTACACCTAATTTTTTTAGAGCATTTGCAAGCCTGCATACCTCATCATGTAATTCTTGGTAAGTTATTACGCGACTTACTTTATCTTCATGATTTGATTCCCAGATAAAAGCGATATCTTTTGCTTTGAGAGGCAAATGGCGATCGATGCAATTCTCAGTAATATTTAAACTTCCGCCATCAAACCATTTTACGTTGTAGTTTTTAAAATCCCAATCTACAACCTTATTCCATTTTTTGTACCACGTAAAATTTTCGGCGATCTCGCCCCAAAAAAATTCGGGCCGCTCCACACTTTTTTTATACGCTAGCTCATACTCTTTCAATGTATGTATTCTCATTTCCTAGATCTTTATTCCCATTATTAATACATCGTCCACTTGTTCCAATTTACCTTTCCAATTATGAAATGCTATTGAAAACATTGCGTGTTGTTCTTTTAGAGTAATGTTTTGTGACGAAAGAAGCAGCTCTTCCAAATGTTTGTGTTTATATTTTTTCCCACGTGGACCGCCAAACTGATCTGCGAAGCCATCCGTAAAAAAGTACAAACCGTCTCCTTGTTTCAGCTCTATGTTAAAAAGGGTGAATGGATCCATTTTTATTCCCATTCCTACAGGCATTTTATCTACGCCTAACGTTTTCAGGGCTCCGCCCCTAACTAAAATAGGAGCATTGTGTGCAGAGGCATATGTAACTTTATTATCTTTTTTATTGAAGCACATCAGTATACCATCCATGCCGTCTTGCTGCCCTTCATTTCCAATTCCTTCGATCAAACGTGTTCGCACATAATCTAATATTTTATTTGGCTCAAAAATATTTCTTTCATTAATAGCCTCACTCAAAAAACCAATATTCAATAAGCTCATAAATGCCCCCGGCACACCATGACCCGTGCAATCGCAAACGGCCAAGTAGTAATAATCCTTACTTTCGGTGACCCAATAAAAATCTCCGGCCACAATATCTTTTGGAAGGTAAAGGATAAAATTTTGTGGGAAATAGGAACTCACCACATCCAGTTTCGGAAGAATGGCTTGTTGAAGTTTTTTTGCGTAGTTTATAGAGTCGAGTATAGAGGTTTGCTTTTCTTCAACAAGAGTTTTTTGGGATTCAATGATCTGGTGTGATCTTTTTTTATCGCGGTATGCAAACCCCGAAAGCACCAATAATATAAAGATCAGCGACCCAACAATGATGCTTGTTCTGGTAACAAGTTTTTGGTTCTTTAGTTGCTCTCCTGAGTAAATATCTTTTTTTAATTGTTCCTGTTTTAATAACTCTTCCTTTTTGTTGAAATCGTAGTTCATTTTTTGTTCAATCAAACGTTTGGTGTTCTCCTCGTTAATGGAACTGTCTCTATAAGTAAGAAACAATTGATGATCTTTAAGAGCGTCTTTGTATTTGCCATCAGCCTCATCGATCTCGCTTAATAGCAAATAGTAGTTACTTAGCAGGGCACTTCCAACATTTAGTTTTTTATGCCCAATATTTTCTACCAGTCTTTTTCTAGCAGCAGTTAGTTGTGTTTTTAATAATTCGATCCTGGCAAGAGAAATATTTACTTCAACTATATTATCTATGTCTTCCGTTTCTATATACAAAACGAGAGCCCTTTCAAGATATTCTTTTGATTCGGTGAACATGGTTCTGTTCAAGTAAACCTCACCAATGCTTTCATACGCGCCGGCAATACCTCTTTTATCATCAATGGTTTTATGAAGCTCAAGGGCATCTTTAAAATAAATAAGAGCGCTATCGAGAAGGCCTTGTTGAACATAAACTAAACCAATATTATGTTTCACGGTTGCAATTCCAAACACTTCTTTGATCTTATCAAACAGCGTAGTCGCCTTTGAATAATAACCGATGGCTTCAGAGTAGTTTTTTTGTTGATAGCAAACATTACCAATGTTTAAAAAAGAAGAGGCAATATCTCCTTTATCATTTTCCTTCTCCCTGATCCTTAATGCTAAAAGGTAATTTTCGAGCGCTTTCGAATAATTTCCCTGCTTATTAAAAATGATGCCAATATTATTATAACATCTGGCAGTAGTTTTTTTATCACCGCTTCTTATCCCCTTATTTAATAGGTCATAAGCTTCAACAAATTTATTCATGTTCATGTTGGCAGTACCCATTATAAAATTTGAATATGCCATTGCAATAGTATCTTTCAGTTTTTCATAAATGGCGCGAGCTTCCTTCCCATAATTTATGGCACGCTCGGGATCGTTTCTTCGAAGATCAAGTGCTAAATGATTTAATTTACGCGCTTTTGAACTATCAACTTTTTCAGAAAGGATCTTTAAGTAAAGAGAATCTTTAGCGTTAGTAACTGAAGGGGTATTGCCCTGCGAAAATGTGTTGACCCAAAGCAGCAGAATAGCAAACAAATAAAGCAAGCTGCGCCTGCAAAAAAGTTCCATAAAAAAAGTTATGCATTAAAGATAATGCTTTTTTATCCAACGCAGCTTAACGCGAAGACGGATTAAAGTGGTTTTTTTAAAGTTTACGAAATAACAGGTGGCGGTTCCATAACAGTACCACATTTTTTACAAGTGCGGAGGTCTTTATTTTCATAAAAAAGTTTAAATTCTCCTTGAAATTGTGATTGAATATCGGTTAACATGAAATAAGCTTCATGTAATTTATGATTACATTTTTCGCAGAACCACAATAGCCCGTCTTTTTCTGTTTCTTTACGTTTACGTTCAATCACTAATCCAATCGTATCTTTAAAGCGACGCGGATTGTGTGGAACTTTTGGAGGCACTAAAAAAATATCACCTTCGTTAATTGGAACTTCTTTCATTTTACCATCAATTTGCACCTGTACAATAATATCGCCTTCTAATTGATAAAAGAATTCTTCACTTTCGTTATAGTGATAATCTTTTCGGGAATTTGGTCCACCAACAACCATTACAATAAATTCTGTGTCTGTGTAAACAACTTTATTATTTACGGGCGGCTTAAGTAAGTGTCGATTTTCTTCGATCCACTTTTTGAAATTAAAGGGAAGTGTTAACATACATTAAAGTTAAGGGAATAAAATTAGAATTCAAAACCACAATAGCCACTAAACCACAAAGAACAAAAACTTCGCGCCTTTGCGGCAAGTTTGTTCTTAAAACGAATGAACTTTATTCGCAATTAAATATTCGGCAATTTGAACCGCATTAGTGGCAGCTCCTTTTCTTAGGTTATCTGAAACGATCCACATGTTCAACGTTTTTGGTTGTGTTTCATCTCTGCGAATACGGCCCACAAACACTTCATCTTTTTCATGTGCCGTCATTGGCATTGGATAGATCTGATTCTTAAGATCATCTTGAACAATAATTCCTTGCGTAGCTCTTAATAAATTCGTTAGCTCTGTTACATCAAATTCTTTTTCAAATTCAATATTAACACTTTCGCTATGTCCACCCATAACCGGAATACGAACTGTGGTTGCCGTAACTTTAATAGAATCATCGCCCATGATCTTTTTGGTTTCATTCACCATTTTCATTTCTTCTTTGGTATAACCATTGTCCAAAAACAAATCAATTTGCGGAATAGCATTCATATCAATTTGATACTTGTAAGCCATTTCACCTTTCACGCCTTTGCGTTCGTTCATTAATTGATTAACCGCTTTTACACCAGTGCCAGTTACACTTTGGTACGTGGAAACCACCACGCGTTTTATTTTGTATGCCTTATGTAGTGGTTCTAGCGCAACTACCATTTGAATAGTAGAACAATTTGGATTGGCAATGATAAGATCATTTTTTGTAAGTGCATGCGCATTCACTTCGGGAACAATTAATTTTTTTGTTGGATCCATGCGCCAAGCAGAAGAATTATCAATTACAACTGTTCCAACCTCCGCAAATTTTGGAGCCCATTCTTGCGATGTTGATCCTCCTGCCGAAAATAAAGCAAAGTCTGGCTTAGAAGCAATTGCATCTGTCATGCCTTGTACTTTGTATTTTTTTCCGTTGAACTCAATTTCTTTTCCAACCGATCGCTCAGAAGCAACCGGAATTAATTCTGTAACTGGAAAGTTTCTTTCCTTAAGAACTTGTAAAATTTTTGCGCCAACTAAACCTGTGGCACCAACTACTGCAATTTTCATTTTGTGTTTTTCTTATAATTAAAAAAGCCTCTCCACTATGGAAAGGCTTTGCTTTATATCTATATAAAATAAATGCCCTTCCTTAAAAAGGAAATTTTTTATGACATTTTATTTTTTTAGTATTCATTTTTACAAGAACAAATATCTGTAAATTTTAATGACTGACAAAATAATTGAGCAGAAAATATTAACAAAGCCATATTAAGCTCAATGAAGTTAAAAACGGCCGAATTAGTTTTTAATAAACTTAGAAGTTGCCATAGTTTCACCCACTTTGTTTTTTAAACGTATATTGTAAATCCCGTTTGGTAATTTAGAAACACTGATCTTAGAGCTTACCTCGTTTACCTCGGATTTTACTAAAGTTTGTCCAAGAAAGCTCGTAATTTCTAAAGTTAAATCATTGGTGTAGAGCGATTGGGGAATAGTTATAACAACAAAATTGCTTGATGGATTAGGAGAAACCCCAAGAGATGAAATTAAAGAAGGGTTTTGTTTGACTGTCATCGCTAGGTCTTCACAAAATGTATTAAGCGTAGCGCCTCTTGCAGATGATAAAGAGATGGGCGTGGCGACTAAATCGTTGATGGCAGTCATTGAAACAGATGAAGATGTAAGCAGGATATTGGTAATGGTTTGAGAACTTATAACTGAATTACAGTATAAATTCCCATTCGCATCTGTTTTTGCTAAAAACAAATCGCCTTGCCCCGCGCCTAGTTCAGTATTTCCTGAAAAGACTACGCCCCCATCGTTATCGATTTTTATACCCTCAACAACATTCATGTCCTTAAAACTTTGTTTCCATAAGAGGTTGCCGTTCGAATTAAACTTTAGCAATAAAATGGAATTTGCTAATGTATTACCAATGACATATGCGGTTTGCGCTGTTACAAAAACATCATCGTTTGTGTTTTTGACAATTGAAGATGGGTAACAAAATAAGCTATCAGAAACAAGCTTCGTGTAAATGTGATTTCCTAGAGAGTCAACTTTTGTAACGGTTAGCGAGTGTTGAGGAGAGTAGCCAGTGCTTCCGCTTAAAATCAAACTTTTATCACTCAATTCAACCAATGAATTGCCATCGAATCCGAGAGATGGCGATCCAATTGCCCTTGCCCAAAGTGTATTGCCTAATTTGTCTGTTTTTAATAAAAATTTTTGGTAAGCAGAATTATAAAGGATGTGACCAACGGAAATTAGACCTCCATCTTTTGATTCAATGGTTTGTTTAATTAAACTACTTCCATATGAAGCATTTGTCACCTGGTAACGATTGCCAAAAAGTAAATTGCCATTGGCATCAACGCGGCTTATAAAGGCCATGAAGTAACCTACCTGAATTTGCCCAGAAATAAAAAACGTATTATCTGATAATCTCCCGCCATAAACACCGGTTGCACGCGCCCCAGAAGCATTAGCAGGCTTATCAATTGCAACACTCCATAGAACATTAGCATTAGAGTCGGTTCGTATTAAGCCAGCTCCAAGAAAGTTGTTAAATCCTGCACCTATAATAAACCCTCCATCAGGGTTTTGTTCAACTGTTTGCCCAATGTTTTTTTCAATAGAATCTAATACAAAGAAGTGTTTAGTAAACAGAGTATCTCCGTATTTATTGGTTTTAAATAAACACATACCAAAGCTGCCTTTATAGCCGAAGCCGTAACCAGATCTTACAAAAGCATAACCATTCCCATCAGACAATTGACATAAATTTCTATACCCAGAAAAACAGTTGACATTACCATCAAAAAAAGCAGTTCCATATGTTTTAAAAAAAGTATTTTGTGAAATAGCAGAAGAGTAATAAAGAATAAATAGTAAAATGAATCGAAGGTTTTTCATAAGACATCATGTGATAAAAATCATACCAAATTTTGTTAAAAACTCTTCAGGGTTAAAAAGTCAGCCAAAAGGATAAACATCTTTCTATTCAACTTAATTCAATAATGATCTGCTCATACAACAAACCAATCAATGAAACCTGTCCAAGAAAACATACAACCCAAGGTCAAAAGCTTACATTTGCTTCCATGAAAGCAAGCGCTTCTTCATGGCTAATTCTCATTGTACTTTCCATTGTGTGGGGAAGTTCTTTCATCCTGATGAAAAGAGGCATGGATGTTTTTAGCGCCGACGAAGTAGGTGGTTTACGAATTGCCATTGCGTTTGTGTTTTTACTTCCTCTTTACCTAAAGAAGCAACAAATAAATTTTAAGAAGAATTGGAAGGGCCTTGTGATGATGGGCGTTTTTGGAAATTTTATCCCAGCTTTTTTATTTACCGCCGCCGAAATTCAAATTAGCAGCAGCTTGGCCGGAATGCTGAACGCGCTTACACCACTTTTTACAATTGTAATTGCAGTAATATGGTTCAAAGATAAATTCAAAACTATTCAAATCGTTGGAATTTTGAGTGGTTTAGCTGGAGCTATCTGTCTTTTGCTTTTTAACGAAGGAGGAGATGCAAACCAAAATATCTTGTATAGCCTTTTGGTTGTTTTGGCTACCATTTGCTATGCCATTAGTATTAATGGGATAAAGCATTACCTCCAAGGAATGAATTCGGTTACGGCCACTTTGGGGGCCTTTACTATTACCGGACCTCTAGCACTAGCCTATCTGTTTTTAAGGACTGATTTCATTAATGACTTGAAAAGCAATTATTTAGCGTTAAAAGCATTTGGATATGTGTCTATTTTAGCCATTATTGGAACCGCTCTTTCGGTGATCATTTATAATGTCCTTATTAAAAATGCAGGGGCGCTTTTTGCATCTACCTGCACCTATCTTATCCCCGTTGTTGCTGTGATTTGGGGCCTTGTAGACGGAGAGGCCGTGAATTTAGTACAAATGGGAGGGGTAATTGTCATAATTCTGAGCGTTTACCTTATTAATAGGCGCTAAATATTTGTCAAAATCCAATTTTTCTCATACATTTGCGTCCCTTAAATTTTTAACTATTAACGATCCAGAGTGGTTTTAAGGGAACCATTAAAGATCTAAAAAACGAACGCACATGTACGCAATTGTAGAAATAGCCGGGCAACAGTTCAAAGTAGAGCGTGGACAACGAGTTTATGTTCACCGCCTTGAGGCTAATGAAGGTGCTAATGTGGAATTTAGTAAAGTATTGTTGTTAGACAATGCCGGAAAAATTTCAGTTGGTAATCCTTTAATTGATGGCGCCAAAGTAGCAGCCACAATAGTATCGCACGTAAAAGGCGATAAAGTAGCGGTATTCAAAAAGAAACGCCGTAAAACGTATCAAAAGTGGAATAACCACCGTCAACTTTTCACCGAGATTTTAATTCAAGGTGTATTAGGTAAAGGCGAAACATTGAAGGATTCATTACCTGCAGTGAAATACCCGGTTAAAACACACAGAAAGTATGATGCAAAAACTGCAGAAACAACTGAAGTAGTTGAAAAATTAGCAGTAAAAAAAGCTCCCACAAAAAAAGTAACAAAGAAAAAGGAAGACTAAAAAAATGTTGAATGTTGAAAGCTGAATTTTAAATTTAGCACCATTCAAAATTTATAATTTAACATTCAAAATTTAAAAAAATGGCACACAAAAAAGGAGCGGGTAGCTCAGATAACGGTAGAGAGTCGCATGCAAAACGCTTAGGCGTTAAGATCTTTGGTGGTCAAAAATGTATTGCTGGCAATATCATTGTTCGTCAACGTGGAACTAAGCACAATCCCGACAAAAATGTTGGTATTGGTAAAGACCACACACTATATGCATTAACAGACGGAGTTGTTGTTTTCAAAAAGAAGAGAGACGACAGATCCTATGTATCGGTAATTCCGCCTCAGGCCTAAGTAACCGAATTTTTGATTATTAGAAAGCCTGTGTCGGTAAAACGGCGCAGGCTTTTTTATTTTTATATTTGAACCTATGTTACAATTAAATTATATACGCGACAATAAAGAAGATGTTTTAAAACGTCTTGCTATTAAAAATTTCAAAGATGCAGAAAGCATTATTGGAAACGTTATGGATTTGGATACCAAACGCCGTAATACACAAAAAGATACTGAAGCAATAAAAGCAGAAGCCAACAGTTTAGCAAAACAAATTGGCGAATTGATGAAGAGCGGAAAAAAGGAAGAAGCCGAGCAGATAAAATCAAAAACAGCTTCTTTAAAACAAAAAGAAAAGGAACTGGATGAACAATTGGCCGGCATTGAAAAAAGCATTCACAATATTTTAGTAACAGTTCCTAATTTACCAAACACCACCGTTCCTTCCGGAAAAACTCCGGAAGATAACGTAGTTGTATTTGAACATGGAGAAAAACCAAAGCTTCACGATAAAGAAGTTCCGCATTGGGAATTAACAACGCGTTATGATCTTATTGATTTTGAATTAGGCGTTAAACTAACCGGTGCAGGATTTCCTGTATATAAAGGCAAGGGCGCAAAAATGCAGCGCGCTTTGATAAATTATTTTTTAGATAAAGCACACGCCGCAGGATACATGGAAGTTCAACCTCCAATTTTGGTAAATGAAGATAGCGGTTATGGCACAGGTCAATTACCCGATAAGGAAGGACAGATGTATCACGTGGGCGTAGATAATTTTTATTTGATTCCAACCGCTGAGGTTCCAATTACAAATATGTATCGCGATGTTATTTTAAAAGAAGCAGATCTTCCTATTAAAAATTGTGGATATACGCCTTGTTTTAGAAGAGAAGCAGGAAGCTATGGAAAAGATGTGCGCGGATTAAATCGCTTACATCAATTTGATAAAGTAGAGATCGTACAAATTGCTCAACCCGAAAAGAGTTACGAAATTTTGGAAGGTATGCGCGATTATGTGGCGGGATTATTAAAGGAATTGAATTTGCCTTTTCGTATATTAAAACTTTGCGGTGGAGATATGAGTTTTGCTTCGGCTTTAACATACGACTTGGAAGTATGGAGCGCAGCACAACAACGTTGGTTGGAAGTAAGTAGCGTTTCTAATTTTGAAACATTTCAAACCAACCGTTTAAAATGTCGTTTTAAAGATAAAGATGGCAAAACACAATTAGCGCACAGTTTAAACGGAAGCGCTTTGGCATTACCGCGAATTGTTGCCGCTATTTTAGAAAATAACCAAACGCCGGATGGAATAGCCATGCCAAAAGTGTTAGTTCCGTATTTAGGATTTGATGCTATTAAATAATTGATGAAAGAAACTTTTATCATATCAGCCTGTTCGGCAATTTTGCTTTTACAAAGCTGTAGTATAAAAGATCAGGTTGCTGCCGAAACAAAGCGATTAGACAGCGTTAACATTATTCTCAATAGTAAATTACAGGAATTAAATAAATGCGATACGGCCTTATTGGGAAGAGCCATCACAAAATTTAGCAATTACTCCACGTTTATTGAAAATAACATTACCGATACCATTACAAAAGAGGAAGCAAATAGTCTTCAGCAATTTTATCAGAGCGGGAAAAATTTAAAAGCCTTTAGCGTTAATTACAAAAGCTTACGATCGCGAACATCTTTGGTATCCGATCAAATTAAAAAGTTAATAAGCGACGTTGAAGAAGGAAGCATTTCAAAAAAAGATTTTTTATCTCATTTTGAAAATGAAGTGAGTGCTGCATCTCAATTGATCTCGTTAACGTCGAACGAACTAAAAAATAATTTGAATAGCATTCAGGATTTCAAGAATTCATTATTGCCGGTAGAAGCACTAATTAAATCGCGCAACAGCGGACAATTACCTGAAGCCATAAAAGATAAAGTTGATCTATAAAATGATAATCTCATTTACATCACACTACAAAAAATTCAAACTTCAAAAAAGCGCATCCTTAAAAAAATGGGTTGAGGCGGTTATTAAAAAAGAAAAAAAGAAAGTTGGCGAGATCCAGTATGTGTTTGTAAGCGATGAAGATCTTCTAAAGATGAACAAACAATTTTTGAAGCACGCTACTTACACTGATATCATTACATTTGATTATTCAGATAATGAGACCATAAGCGGCGATATTTTTATCAGTATTGAACGGGTAAAAGAAAATTCTGTTAAATTCAATACCGAATTTAACGATGAGCTTCATAGGGTATTGATCCATGGTGTTTTACACCTTTGCGGGTATAAGGATAAAACCAAAAAAGACGCCGCTTTAATGCGCAAAATGGAAGAGAATTCACTCAGTAAAAAGTTCTTCTAAAACGTTATAGCACAGGGCTTCACCATGTTTTCTCAATACATATATATATTTTGCTACATTTGGCAAGGATCAAAAAATCTATCTAAATGAAAAAAATTATACTCGTATTTCTTACTCTTTTTTTAGCAAATACTTCAAGTGCACAATCCAGCAAAGATGCTGCAGTTGAGTTATGGGCAAAAGTTCAAACGGCTGCCCCAAGCGTTACGCTTAATTGGATCACTAGCGCTATCGCAACGAGTTATGATGTAGCAAAAAAACTAAAAACAACAACATCGTGGACAACCTTAGCGGTTGGTCTTTCAGGTACTACAACATCTTATATAGATAACAGCGTTGTTGCTGGTGGTAATTACGAATATCGTGTTATAAAATACGCACCAACATTAACCTACAATGGTTACGGATACATCAACGTTGGAATTGAAACGCCCGTTGTTGAAAATCGCGGCAAATTAATTTTGATCGCGGCAAATAATTTAACGCCAACACTTGCGCCTGAGATAAAACGTTTGGAGGATGATCTTGAAGGCGATGGCTGGGAAGTTTTAACTAGCTACGTTAGTACTACAATGGTAGTTACTGCTTTAAAAACAATGATCAATAACACCTACAATCTTGATCCACTTAATACGAAGGCGCTATTTTTTTTAGGACATACTCCTGTGGCGTATAGCGGAAATTTTGGTCCTGATTCACACCCCGATCATCAAGGCGCTTGGCCAACAGATTCTTATTTTGCAGAGATGAATGGCACTTGGACAGACGCATCGGTTAACCAAACAACGGTTTCTGCTAGAAACATAAATATTCCGGGCGATGGTAAATTTGATCAAAGCAATTCAGGAATAGTTGAATTACAGGTAGGCCGTGTGGATCTTTCGAGTATGCCGGCGTTCACATTAACAGAAATTCAATTAACAAAAAATTATTTAGATAAGGATCACGACTATCGTAAAAAAGTTTTTAGTCCAATAAGAAGAGCGGTGATAGACGATAATTTTGGTTATTTTAGTGGAGAAGCGTTTGCATCAAGTGGCTACAAAAATTTTGGGCCTTTAGTTACACCAACAAATGTTGTTGCCGGCGATTATTTAATTACCATGGCAGCAGGCGCGAGTTACTTATGGTCGTATGGTTGTGGCGGTGGAAGTTTTACAAGCTGCGGGGGAGTTGGAGTTACAAGCGATTTTACAACAGCCAATTTGGGCGGTGTATTTACGATGTTATTTGGAAGTTATTTTGGTGATTGGGATATTACCAATAATTTTTTACGCGCACCATTATGCCAAGGTAAAACATTAACAAATCTTTGGTCGGGCCGCCCGCACTGGGCATTGCACCACATGGGACTAGGTGAGAATATTGGTTATAGTACACGAGTTACTCAAAATAATACCGGAACTTATTATTACAGTTACGCGCAAAATTTTGTTGGCATTGCGTTAATGGGCGATCCAACATTACGTAATGACGTTGTTACACCGGTTTCAAATGTGGTTGCAACGCGAATTGGAAACAATTGTAATATTAGCTGGTCGGCCTCAACTCAAACCAATGTATTAGGATATAATATTTACATGAAGAATGATACAAATAAAACGTATGTAAAAATTAATCCTTCATTGATCACCGGAACAACGTATACAAATTTGTGTTTGGTATACCCGGGTATTTATAAATACATGGTGCGCGCTTTAGTTTTAGAAAATGTACCAAGCGGAACATATTATAATATGAGCGAAGGAATTGCAGACACAGCTATGAATACAAACAACCTTGCCATTTACGCAAACGCAGGAATTCAAACGCAAATTGGTAGCACGGTTAACTTTACAGCGGCCGCAACAGGCGGAACTGTGTTTAGCTGGAACTTTGGCGATGCAACAAACAGCAGCTTACAAAATCCACCGCACGCATATACTACAAGCGGAAATTACACAGTAACCTTGGTAATAAGCAATTCGTGTAATTCAAAAACAATTACTATTCCCGTGGGCATCACAACAGGCATCACGCCAAATATTGTAGATGAATTTTTTGTTATATTCCCAAATCCAAGCAATGGCAACATAATGATTGGCACATCGTATATTGATAATTTTGACATTACTGTTTTTAGCAGCGACGGAAAACAAGTGTTTTATCAAAGTGCTTTGAGCAATCAAAAGGAAGTGAATTTAGAAGGCTTAGCAAAAGGATTATACCTTGTTCAATTAAAAGATAGAGATAATCGAACGGTGAATAAACGGTTGATCATTGAGTAGAAAAATTAAACCCTAACAATTTGTTAGGGTTTTTTATTTTCTTTAGAATCTATTTCACATTGGCCGAATAAAAGGCATTTATTAAGTAGGCCAAAGATCAAAATTATAGCTCCAAGGATACCCATACCCACGATTTGGTTTACAATGGCAGAAACAATGATGGTAATTCCAATGGGCATTAACGTTAATCTAAAAAACCCTATTTTATTAATAAGCCTCATCATAGCGTAAAGTTAATCATATAATGATAGATTGTACAATGGTTACAGGATCAGCAATGTGATTAAGACACAAAAATGTAAGCACTCTTCAATTCTTTAACAATAATTAGGGAAGTACAATATCCAATTTTCATTTCAATAAATGTAAACTGATCATACAAATTTTTGCAGAAACCAAAAACCTATAACCAATAGGCCTTGTAAAAGAATAGTTCCATCTAAAATGGCGTAGTGGTACAGCGATGATCGTTTGGCTTTATCCCACTTTAAAAATATAAATGTACTAATGGCAGAAATAACCATGGCCATGGCAATAAATGCTTGATTAAGCATACTGTAATGGAAAAGAGAAATAGCAAGAAATAGCAAGACGCTAGCGTATGACATTATCAGCGATCTTTTTTCGCCCAGCAATAACGGAATGGTTTTGGTGCGGGCAATCCTGTCGGCGTCCATGTCGCGTATATCAAAAGGAATTGTAATGGCAAGTATAAAAACAAAACGCTCGGCAAGCATTAAACCAATATGCACTGAATCAAATGATCTACCCGTATGAATAATCGGAAGTAAAACCGTGGTGGCCGACCAAGTAAACGCAATAATAAATATTTTTAAATATGGAATTTCGCGCAATCGGAAAATACTTTTTTTATTTCCGTATACAGGGATAGAGTAGAGAAGTGTTAATGCAGCAATGGGCGCAAGCGTAAGCAATACTTCTTTTTTTGCCATTAGAGCCGTTACAATAAAACCGGCAACTGATAAAAAAACCAACGCGTAAAAAGCAATAAGGTTATCTTTTACCCATTTATGTTTTTCGGAATTTAGCGCGTCTTTATGAGTTAGTACTGTAATAAAACGATGAATATTATATTCGCAAAGTGTGGCAAAGAAAATTAAAAAAAGATAAGGATACCATTCGGGATTCATACCCAATTGAATTTGCGTTTCAACAGTAAATAGCGCTGCTGCCAGTGAAATGTAAATATTTGAATGTATTAATGTTCGAATGATCTGCACCACAATACAAAGAAACGAAATATATCTGGTGAATCAATTTTATGAGGAATAATTAAAGCAACTCTTTTTCCATGTACACGGCCCCTTCAATTGGATTAAAGCGATAGCTCTCAATTTCGTGAAAACCAAATTGCTTATAAAGTAATTGTGACTCTTTCATTTGAGGGAGAATATGCAAACGAATTATAGAATAATTTAGCTCTGATGCTATCCGAAATTGTAGACCCACTTAGTGCATACAACCAAAATAAACGAGGGTTCGTTTCACGTAACTTTTAGGATAATGTTGTTTAATTTTTTTAACGGCCCGGTTAAACTCTTCATTCTCTTTATGTCCGTTTGCGGCGATCACAATAAAATAGCCTTTTTTAAAACCGGTATAAGCATTCGAATATTCTACACTTACATAAGCTCCGTCATCGTAACGACCTCTGGCCACATAACACGGCCATTCAAAGCCAAATGTTTTGCAGGTATCAATAGGAAAAGTTGCGCCGGCAATCGTATCTTTTTCAAGAGCATTATCTCTGAATTTAAGACCGGTTTTTTTAGAAGCGGCATTGGCCAAAGTAAAGGCCTCCTTTATATTTTTTGTTGAGGCAATAATCAAAAAACTTCTTTCGCTATACGCATTGTCTGCTTCCGTAGAAGTTTCTGCTGTTTGCGTTTGTGCTAATGATATAAAGCAGTTCAGGATCAAAAAAGCTACCAAATGTATTTTCATATTCAAAGATACAAAATTCCAACTAAAAAAGATTTAAGATTTCCAGGGCAAAAGTTTTACCCACATAACAGCATCGCCGCTGTTTTTTGTATTTAAAGAGGTCATTCGTAAAAAAAGACCATAGGATTCCTTACTAACTTTAAATTTCATGATGATTTTATCTTTTTCTTTACCGTTAGCCATACTCAGCTCATTACCATAAAGAACATATTTTGTATCACGATCCTTAACAATGACATTTTTATATTCCACAAAAATTCCATCCGGTTTAAATTCGCAATATTCTTTTTTTGTTGAATCAAGGGAGGAATATGAATACCATTTTCCAATGATCTCCAAACGACCAGCTCCTGTTTTTGTTTCTTTATTCTGCGCAACAAATAGGAGTGGGAATGTAAATAATACAAAAAAGATATGTGCAAACCGGACTCTCATTTATTTTTTCAGTTTTAAAAAATCACCATCTACAATAAATAATTTTACGCCATTAACCGAGCTTGTGCGGTGAGAGCTTAATTCGTCTGATACTTGGTAACTCATTCCTTTTGTAAGCTTCACAATTTTTCCGTCGGCAAGCTCGGTATCCATTTCTCCTTCAAGGCAATAAATAATATGTCCTTTTTTACACCAGTGATTGGCTTTATAGTTTTTAGAATAGTCAACCACGCGAATACGCAAGCCGTCAAATTCTATAGTTTTCCAACGCGCGGTACCGCTTTCGCCTTTATATTCTAGGGCTACAATTTTATCCCAATTGGTTAATTGAAATGGTATGTTTTTTTCCATGAGGTTTTTTTATTTAAATTTAAAACTATTCATGATCTTTTCTCCGGGTGCTTTATAGGTTTCAAATTGCGAGGCTTCGCAAGTTAATACGTAAGCTTTTTCGTTCTTTATCCAATAGTACTGCTCATATTTTAGTTTAAACATTTGGTCGTCGGAAGTATAGATCATTTTTTGAAACTCAGATCCATTTTCTTTTCTCCGTTTGGTTTCAATAAGTTTGCCATTGGCAGCTAAGGTAGATATTTGTTCTTCTGATATCTCAACGTATTTTGTAAGGTCAATATTTTTTCCTTTAAGATCTTGGACCAAGAGGTTAATGTTTTCTTTAAATTGATCATTAGGGGATGTGAGTTTAGAAAAAACAACAAGGCTCATTCCCATTTTTGGAGCGCTATCCAACAACCAATTTTCGGGATACTGAATAGTGTAGTTATCTTGGCTAAACGTTTTCCAGCCCTTTTCAATTTTTGGCGGTGATTGACCTTGCGCAATAAATGCCGATGCTAAAAATGTGAGGACTATAAGTTGAGGTTTTTTCATGAATTGGTTTTTTATTTTGCATATGGTGTTTGTAATTATTTTTTATGTGTCTTTTTTAAGCTGTTCAATTTGCTTTAGTACTTTTTCAATTTCTTCTGGTTTTTGTGTGCCAATTAAAAAGTTCATGTCATTATCGAAAACAAGTTGCAGACCTTGGTTTCCCGAAACATTAAATGCTTGTCCGCTACCAAAAAGGCCTATGCGAAATCCCCAACCGCCAAATTCAGTTAATGGACTGTACTGTCTTACAAATTTTTTTTTAAGCCTATGCCACAAAATTTGCTTGTAAGATAATTGAAAAGGGTAGAGGCGGTAGTAAATTCCATCGCTTTTTATTTCGGTGTCGAGTCTTATGATCCAAAACAAAAGCGTAAACAGCAACATAATTATAGCTGTGATAAGAAGTGCTAGGTTGCTCATAGGATTGTCGCCAAAGTTATATCCAAAAAGCACTTGACTTACAAAACCGTAAATAACAAGTCCGTTAAGGCCAATCAATAAAATCCAGATCCATACTTGTCGGAAATATTGACTCTCAGAAAAAAGTGTATTTGATGATGAGCTGTTCATTTTATTGAAGGTACGAATGTTTTTAGTGAGGGCAAATATTAATAGTCCGATCTATCTGCCATATTGGTTCGCTTGCTTGCTGTTATTTCCATTGGAAAGAGAGTGCTCGAACAATATTTGCAATGACCTTGTCTGTGAGGTCATAATTTTCGGCAATAAATATTTGGTTTGCTTTACAACATAGAATTAAGTTAGCGCTTTTCCAGAGTTCAAAGTCGCCTGCTTTTGTCCAAATTTCGTTGAATAAATTCAATTCGGCTTCGGATAATGTCTTGTCATTGGAAATAAACTCGTGAAATGTCCACGGTCGCGGCCAATTGTCGAAGCTTAATATTTTGTCCTCAAGCGTCTCATAAAATGGCGGCTAATTTACCCCTAACCCCAATAAATCTCACTCCATTAAAGACACAATATTTTAAAACGGCTTTTTGTCGGATAAAATCATAATGAATTAAAGCCATTAAGAAACGCTTATTTAATTCTATATATTATTTAATTTCAATAAGTTACAATATAATTTATTCACTTAAATAAATATTAACCGTTTGTTGTCGACTTTAAACGCTTTCTATACGGCTCCCGTTTTTGTGTCGCCATACCTTTGTGTCGTCAAACTATTAGAATGGCCGTTCGAGAAAAATTGACAACAAAAATTAAATAATAAATAACAATCAAAAAAACAAAAACATGAACACATCTGTAAAAAACCGCGTACAATTAGAAGGAAATCTTGGCAAAGCACCCGAAATGAAAAACTTTGACAATAGCAAATTAGCGAGATTCTCGGTTGCTACATCCGAGTACAAAAAAAACAAAGCCGGCGAGATCATCACCGAAACGCAATGGCATAACATTGCCGCATGGGGTAAACTAGCCGACCTCGCCGAAAAAACGTTAGACAAAGGAAGCCACGTTACAATTGAAGGAAAATTAGTTAACCGCTCGTACACTGATAAAGAAGGGAACAAGCGCTACACAACCGAGATCCATGCAAGCGAAATAACGTTGATCGCTAAAAAAGAAGAAGCGGCTGCGTAATTGAATAGCCACAAGGACGCAAAGGCACAAAGAATACAATAAGCCCGTAAGCTTAATAAACAAAAAACTTTGTGTCTTAGTGCCTTCGTGACAAAAAATAAACCGCATAACTACCGGCAAGATAGATATACGATAAACAAAGCGAGGGCCCCGCTTGCCTGGCCGGCAGGTAAGGCCCTGCTTTTTAAAAAAGAAAATAATTAAACACATAAATAATAAGTTAAAGAATGAAAACAATTAAGAACAAAGTACAGATCGTAGGGAACTTAGGTAATACACCTGAATTGAAAATTGTGAACGACAAAAAATTAACCCGCCTTAGTGTAGCCGTTAACGAACGGAAACGCTACTCCAATGGCGAAGTGCGCACAAAAACATATTGGCACTACATCACCGTGTGGGGCAAACTAGCCGAACAGGTTTGCGAACTAGCTAAAAAAGGAACCTCGGTAATGGTAGACGGACGATTAAAGAATATTAGCTACACCAACCGCCTAGGCAGAAACTGTATTGCCACGGAAATAGTGGCGAGTGAGGTGGTAATAAATTATACACAGGCTGCGTAATGGTAAACGGTGTGATAGGATTTACCTGACCCGTAAGTTGGGTAAACCTACACACAGTTTTATTCTTTTGATAGGCCGATAGGCCTATGAACTTGGCGTACTTAAATTAAACACACGCTGTTTTAACCACAAAGACACTAAGTCACGGAGTGATTTATTTAAGGAAACTTAGAGACTGTGTGCTTCCGTGGTAAAAAAACAAATACAGTATCACAGCAGCTACCGCTGCTCCGTAATCACAAAGGAAACAAAGGCATAAATGTAAAAAGCAATGGAGAATAATACAAAAGTAGAGCATAAAGAAATAAGCTTAGAAGATAATAGAATTGGCAGGGAAATAGTTGATGTTGCTTTAAAAGTACACAGAACATTTGGTCCCGGTCTTTTAGAGAAGGTTTATGAATTTTGCATGGAATTCGAACTTAAAAAAAGAGGATTCAAGGTTGAAAGACAAATGTGTATACCAATTACTTATGAAAGTGAGATTTTTACTGAAGCATTAAAGCTTGACATGATTGTTAATAATAGAGTGATCATAGAACTGAAATCAACTGAAAAGCACAACAAAATATGGGAAGCGCAGATCCTAAGCTATTTAAAACTTACAAACCTAAACCTTGGTTATTTGATAAATTTTAATGTTCCGTTAATTAAGTTAGGCATACAACGCTTTATAAACAGTTAATAAACCGTAATTTAGTAAACCATGTCAGCACCAACCCAAGCAGCTTTAGTAGCCAGCAAATTCATCAATCAAACTAATCGTCATGTGTTTCTCACAGGAAAAGCGGGTACAGGCAAAACCACCTTTTTAAAACACATCATCACACATACACACAAAAAAGCAGCCATCGTTGCTCCAACTGGCATTGCAGCTATTAACGCCGGAGGAACAACTATTCACTCTATGTTCAATATTCCTTTTGGAAGTTTTGTTCCGGTGCAAAATTATACACAAAAAACAAATTCATATATACAAGTTACCGATAGACACACACTTTTTAAAACGCAATTCATTAATAATACAAAACGAGCTATTATTCGAGAATTAGAATTACTCATTATTGATGAAGTAAGTATGTTGCGTGCCGACGTTTTGGATGCCATAGATGCCGTAATGCGTCACGTAAGAGGAAAAAGTTATTTGCCCTTTGGAGGCGTTCAGGTTTTATTTATTGGCGATATGTATCAATTGCCACCAGTGGTAAAAGATAACGAATGGCAAGTATTAGGTGAGTTTTATAAGAGTATTTATTTTTTCGACGCACAGGTTTTACAAAAAGAACCTCCCATTTATATAGAACTTGATAAGATCTACAGGCAAAATAATCCGGAGTTTATTTCGGTATTGAATAATTTACGCAATAACTGCATCACAAAAAACGATACAAATATTTTGAACAATTATTATAAACCTAATTTCAAACAAACGGTAAATGATAATTATATTACCCTTACTACACATAATCGCAAGGCAGATCTCATCAATAAATCTTTTCTTTCGGAATTAAAGTCGCCATCTTTTTTTTACGAGGCAACCATAAAAGGAGAGTTCCCCGATAATATGTTTCCCATTGAAAAAACACTTGAATTAAAAATGGGATCTCAGGTTATGTTCTTAAAAAATGATCTGAGCGGCGAGCAAAAATATTTTAATGGCAAATTGGCAAAGGTTATCGAACTTACAACAAAGGAGATCTATGTGGAATTTGAGGATGGCAAAAAACTGAAACTGGACGAATACACATGGGAAAACAAAAAATATATTTTAGATCCAGCAACCAATGAGATAAAGGAAGACACTGTAGGGCAATTTATTCATTTCCCTATAAAATTAGCTTGGTCGATAACCGTGCACAAAAGTCAGGGTTTAACTTTTGATAAAGCTATCATAGATGTGGTTGACGCCTTTGCGCCCGGACAAGTGTATGTTGCACTTTCTCGTTTACGCGACTTGAGTGGATTGATATTAACCTCGCCAATTAATTTTACAAGCATTTCAAGTGATGAAAAAATAACTGAGTTTTCGGGAACAAAAGAACTTCAACACGATTTGGATGTTCAACTTGCTAATGAGACCAACAAATTCTTAAAATATTATCTCAATTATTGTTACGATTTTAATTGGCTTAATAATTCACTGAATCGCCATTACAAAGAACATTTTGAGGATCATAAAAGTAAATTGAAAGTGCGTTTTGCTAATTGGATGCAAGACCTGATTGAAAAAACGGAGAAATTAAAGAACCACGCGGCTAAATTTGCCGGAGAACTTAACTCAATCATTGAATTAGCTCAACCTGGGTGGAAAGAAAATCTTATTAAACGAACAAAAGATGCGCAAGGATATTTTTCGCCTATGTTAAAAGAAATGTCGAGTTCGGTAATTGGGCAAATTGAATTACTAACGGATGAAAAGAAAGTAAAGCAATATATAGCTGAATTAGCAAAGCTGGAGATCTTATTTTTTGAGCAGTCTAAAAAAGTTCAAAAGGCAGTTGGCTTATGTGAAGCCATTATTCGTGGAGAAGAATACACAAAAGACAATATTGAGCAGATCATAAAAGATAGTGCGCGGGATGAAAAAGTTGAAGTGATAGAGACGGCAAAAAAACGAACGAAAAAGGAAAAAACACCAAAGGAAAAAAAGATAGACACGAAACAATTAAGTTTTGATCTTTACAAAGAAGGAAAAACAGTTAAAGAAATTGCGGCAATCCGCAATTTTGCTGTTACTACAATTGAAGGACATTTGGCACATTTTGTAAAATTAAAACAAATAGAGGCCACTGATTTTGTATCGAAAGAGAATATAAAAAAAATATTGAAGGTTGCGGCCTCTTTGGATAACCCTTCCCTAAACCAATTAAAAACAGAACTAGGAGATGGGTATTCTTATGGCGAAATTAAAATGGCATTAGCAACGGCGGATGAAAAATGAATTGCAAAGCATAAATTGCATATGAACTCAAATTTTCTCATAACACTCAATAACGAACATCCGGAAGGATATGAGAATTCATTTTATGAATTAAGAGACGGGCAAGGCGAGTTTGTAATCGATTCGGTTGTTTTGATACAGTATGATGGAGAACAAATGTTTTACCCCGTAAAAGAAAAACGTTATTTCGAGATAAGCGAACTTAAAGAAGCAGACAACAACAAACCTTTAAAATTAAACACACTCACTAACAAACAAGACTACATCAAACGTGTAAATGAGCTTAAGCAGCATATACACGTGGGCGGTATTTACGAAATTAATTTTTGCGTAGAATTTGAAGTAAAAGACGTTGACATAGATCCGACTTCTGTTTTTTTAAAACTTAACCAATTGGCTAAAGCTCCTTATGCAGCTCTCGCAAAACTGGCGGATACTTATATCATTAGCGCCAGTCCCGAATTGTTTTTAAAACGCACCGGAGAAATTCTTATCACCAAGCCCATCAAAGGCACAGCCAAACGAAGCGCAGATGCTCAAGAAGATGAGAACCTTAAACAGCAATTGCATTTAAGTTTAAAAGAGCGAACCGAGAATGTGATGATAGTTGATGTATCGCGAAATGATCTTTCAATTTTGGCGCAACGTGCAACAGTTACGGTTCCAAAATTATATAATATAGAAACGTATCAAACCGTTCATCAAATGGTAAGTACGGTACAATGTAAATTAAAGCCAGAACAAACATTTGAGAACATTATTGCAGCAACTTTTCCAATGCCAAGTATGACGGGTGCACCAAAAATTCGTGCTATGCAGTTGATAGAGGAGTTTGAACAATTTAAACGCAAAGAATATTCAGGAACATTAGGATATATAAATAAAAACGGAGATTTTATTTTATCTGTTCTCATCAGAACGATCATTTATAATGCGAAAACAAAGCGCTTGTCGTTTGCCGTTGGAAGCGCTATTACACATTTGTGCGACCCGGAAAAGGAATACGAAGAATGTTTATTAAAAGCAAAAGCTTTACTTAAAGCGATCAACGGGGTAATACCAAATACAAATATATTTTAATCCAATTTGCTTGTTCTTTTACACTTATGCTTCTTCAACAAAATCGTCAGTATTCATTACTACGCAAGAATTTTTGTTCCTCGCCTACGCAAAAAATAAATTCGCAGGCTTGGAACAAAATATATCCGTATTTGGTATTATTCAATAATAAGTTTTTTGCTCGTAATGGTTTTGGTGCCGTTTTTAATTTGCACCATATAAACACCTTTTGCAAAATTCTCAGTATTTATTTTAACCGATTTTTCTGCTACAAGAATTGAATAAACTTCTTTTCCTTCGGCATTTATGATGTTAATACTATTGTAAACTTCTTTTAATTGAGCAAGATCAACGGTAACACTTCGCTTGGCAGGATTTGGAAATAAACTCACAGCACCCATATGTTTAGGTATTTCTTTTACGCCAATAGCAAGGGTAGTGTCGCCATGATTGGCAAATGTGTACTCGCCTATTTTTAAAGTATCAACTTCAAAAAAGCCTGATTTTATTCCAGGTGCAGTTTTAACGGCATTCTTTACCATTTTCCAATCATCGGCTGCATCTTTGCGATAATACAAACGTATGCTATCTCCATTTACTCTGCACAGCAAGGTGTCTAAATAACCAAAGGCGGAAACATAAGACAAACCACCGTCGTAGCTAAAGCGGGCTTTTGCAATAAATCCGTTCGACCACACACCACCAATTTTCCAATAATGCTGATCAGAGATCAAAGCACTTTGCAGATTATTTTTAAAAGGATCGGGCTTAACAAAGTTATGTGCCATATAAACAAAGTTAGAATCTGATCCAACGTTGGTAGGCGTAAGTCTTATTCGCGCTCTATTAAATACCACATTGGTTAATACTTTGGCGGTATACGTTTCACTCGAAACAGCATCGCCTATTTTGCTATCGTAATTTAATACGGTGTAATCCGAAGCGTGAGGAATTACCATGGTAAATGTTTGCGCTGCACCACTAAAAGTCATTTTTCTAACGGTTCGTGTCCAATCACTTTTAAAAAAACTTATTTCTAAAGGCACATTGTTATATAGAGAAGGGGCTCCATAAAGTTTTTGTTTTACGCTAACTTCTATAGTATAACTTCCTGCTGTTTGTTGCAATATTTTTGTAGAATCTATGGCAAAATGTGGCCAACCACCATTAAATACCCAATTATTAAAAAAGTCGGTCAAACTTTTTCCGCTAGAGGTTTGCATCATATCGCGAAGCTGAATGCTATTGATGTGTTTCAATTCATTTTGCGCCATCACATATTTACAAGCATTAAAAAACAAAGTGTCTCCTAAATAATTTCGCAACGTATGCGCCACATCTGAACCTTTTAAATACACATGATCGCCATAGGTTAAGTTGTGTGGTAAACCGGAAATTGCTCTGAAGCCAGTTTCTTTATGATGTAATTTTTTTAATAGATCGTCGTGTTGTACGCGAATAGCATTTATGTATGCCGCTTTGCCATATTTCCATTCGGTGAACATGAATGCACTGAACGAAGCCATGCCTTCATTGATCCACATATCTTCTTGTGTTTGACAGGTAATATTGTCTCCCCACCAATGATGTGCGAGTTCGTGCCCCATTAACGAAGCTTCATATCCCATGTTTCCCAGCACAGCTTTGGGATATGCAATATTGGTGGCATGTTCCATTGCCCCACTATTAAATGGCACGGAACAATAACCAAAGCGATTCCAAATATATGGACCAAAATAATTTTCAAACCCCGTAATGCAATTTGGTAAATTCACAAAACCATTTTTCATGAGCGTTGTGTCCGCGCCTCTTGCCACAAGCGTAATTGGCTTTACGCCGTTCAAAGTATTTACCGTCCAATTTACTTGCTTGTAATTGGCTAATGCCACACATGCTAAATACGTGGGAACTTGATCGTTCAACACCCAGGTGCGTGTGCGATTAGGAAGCGTAATAATATCCGACAATAAATAACCATTACAATAAGCGCGTCGGGCAGTATCGCTTGTAATAGCGAATTGATATCTGCTGCGCTCTACAAAATTATCAAAACACGGAAACCACACTCGCCCGTAGTTATGTGGATTAGCAGCAAAGCCAACTCCTAAATTGTAAGCATAATTGGAACCATCCGAATTATCAAAATAAAAACCTCCCCAGCCGCTGGCATCACCCTGAGGAACGCCATGATAAAATACAGTTACATAAGCAGTATCATTGATGTTTTTTGTTGCAGCAAAATTCACTTTTAAAATGGTGTCGTTATATCCATAAGTTAATAAAGTACTTCCTTCTTTAACCGAATCGATCAATAATTTTAAAAGGTCAAAACGAATGAATGTTTTATTATTTTGTTTAGGCGCAAATTTAATAATGGTGTTTCCTTTAATGAATTTATTAGCAGCAGTGCCAATTTCGAGGTTTATAAAGTACTTAAAAACATCAAACGTGTCGCTTCTCAAATTAGCGGCGCTGTAGTATGGAGGGGTTGCCGTAATAGCGGCCTGTTTGGCGTGTTGACACGAATACTCTTGTGCCATTGAGTTCAAACTCAGAAAAATAGCAACTATTAATGTAATTAATTTTCTTAACATCATGTGTGGGAAATGTAAAATTAAATGTAGTAAAAAAAATCCATTTTTGAGCCTTTGTACGTATATTTAACATTGGAACATTGTACGTGGTAGACCTGAACGATATAGCCGACCTTATCCGTAGTCTTGGTAAAGCAGAAAAACGTTTTTTTAAGATGATGATATCAACTGAGAATGTTGATGTTGATTTGCTCGTAAAACTATTTAATGAGATTGAGAGGGAAAGCGTAAGTATTGAAAAGCTGGAACGCAGCGGTTATTATACCGAATACGATATCGACAAACTCTACAACCTGATCTTAAAATCTCTGCGAGGATTTCACGCCGAGAGTTGTACTATTTTTCGTATCAAGGATGAGATCTTGAATTTGCGCTGTTTATTTGATAAAGCGCAATACCGACAATGTAGAAAAATGTTAGCTTCTTTAAAACGCGAGTTGTACGATGAAGAGCAGTTCGGTTTTTTATTGAAATTATTCGACGTAGAAAAAAAACTCATTGTGTTTGAGGAAGGCAAAGAAATTCAATCTAAGCCTGCTATTATTGCCCAAGAAGAGCAAAGCGTGATCAATAAGGAACAAAAGCTATTGCAGTATCGAAAATTATTGATCAGTATTACGGCGCGCGTTTCAGAAAAGGATGATACCTTATCAGGCACTCTTAACAATCCTTTTGTCATCGACAACTTAGACGCCTTATGCAGAAAAGAACGTGTATTTGTTTTAAAATGTAAAGAACGGATCTACTCCTTCTTGAATCAAAAAATAGAATCAGAACTGTGTCGCGCCCAAATAAGAGAATTGTTTAGAAAACATAATTTTTTAAAGGAATATTTTTTAGAAGTAGTATAAAGTAAAATGAAACCAAGTTTATTGTTGCATGAGATCATTAGATCATTGAGTCCTGAAGAAAAGGCAGCGTTCCTTCAAGGCTCCTCATTGCAACAAGGCGAAAAAAATTATAAAAAGCTTTTTGTTTATATGGATTCGGTGGAAGAATATAATGAAGAGAAGGCCAAAGAATATTTTAAGAATGAAACCTTTGCAAAGCATTTAGCCTCGGAGAAAAATCAACTGTTCCATCATATTTTGAAAAGTTTAAGGCAACAACGTATACATGATAAAAGTTCGGCCGCAACATTCGAAAAAATAAAGGACGTTCAATTACTTTACGATAAGAACCTTCCTAAAATGGCAAACAAAGAGGCGGAGCGAATTCGTTACCGCACAATTCAGGAAGAATTATTTTATTCACATTTGGATCTCATTGAGATAGAGATACAGTACATGGCCGTTAATGGTTACGACCAGGAAGAAGCCGCGGCTAAATTGCAAGTGTTGTTCGAAGAAAAGGAACTCATCCTTAAAAAGGTTGCAACTCTTAATAAGTACCAGCAATTGTTAAGAGAGATAGAATATTATTTTAACCAAAATATTTTGGTGCACGATCGCTCTAAAAAGCACTTGCTCGAAAGCTTTTTAAGCAACCCATATATTGCTGATCTTACTTACGCAAATAGTAAAAAGGCGTTGCTTCATGGCACGTTTTGTAGATTGATATGCTATCGTATCATGCGCGAAAACGAGGTGCAAGGACGGGAAATAGATAATGCAGTTGAATTATTTAAAACCTATGGATATTTAAAAGAGGAGTATCCAAAAATGTATATTGGTTTGAATGGATTCTTAGCGCGATACTTAGCTATAAATGCAAATCTTAAAAAGGCTAAAATTGCTATTGATCATTTGCGATCTATAAAGGATGATAAGTGTTTTCAAACACAGGATCTTCAAAACACAATTTTTACCCGCTTAACGGTTTACGATCTTATTTTTTATAACTATTCCGGTCAATACGAAAAAGCAGAAGTGCTTTTCCCGGAAATAGAAGCAAATCTTGAAAAAAACAGGAATGATTATGAAGGGCACGAATTGACCACCATAAATTTTTTAATGTTCGTTACTTATTTTGCAAGAAAGAATTACAATAAGGCATTGAAATGCATCAACGAATTAAATAATTCTAATTTTGAAGAATCACGTCAAGATCTTTATAGGTATGCCAAGCTCTGCAACCTTATCATTCATTACGAATTGAATAATATAGATTACCTGATCTATTCTTATAAATCCACGCAACGCTTCTTCAAGTTAATTGACTATCCGTTCGACTTTGAATCTACCTTCTTAAACTATTTTAAAAATATTGCTATTTCTAAAAAACGTTCAGCAAATAAAAAAATGATATTCGGCGAGTTCAGAGCGCAATTGGAAGAGATATTCAAAGACCCATACCAAATGATCGCATCTGAGTATTTTGACCTAATTGCATGGATAGACAGTCATTTGAACGAAACCGATTACGCTACCGAGATCATAAAAGCGAGAACAGATCAGTAATTCTTTAGCCACGGAGGCGCCAAGACGCGAAGTTTCTTTGCCAATTAGTAGTTGCGATCGCAAACAATTTAACGAATATCCTGCAGGGCCATAATTGCTAGAAACAAAAACAAAATTGCTTTTAGCATATTTTGAATCTTTGAGCCTTAGCGCCTTTGTGGCTAATAATATCGATTTGAAATAAGGTAATTCTTTACGTAATCACTTACGCCTTCCTCTAATGTGGTGAATTCCTTTTTAAAACCCGCTGCTTTTAATTTGGCCATATTTGCCTCAGTAAAATATTGATATTTATCGCGAATATCAATTGGCGTATCAATGAATTCTATATGGGGAGTTTTTCCTAAAGCACTAAAGGTTGCTTTAGCAAGATCAGAAAAACTGCGAGCCTTACCGCTTCCTAAATTATAAATTCCATTCGTCGGACTTTTTTCAAATAAGAAAACCAAAACATCTACCACATCTTTCACATAAACAAAATCGCGAAGCTGTCCACCATCAGTATACTTCGGATTATGTGAGCGAAATAATTTTACTTTACCTGTTGAATTTATTTGACTGAACGAATGAAAAATAACCGAAGCCATGCGCGCTTTATGATATTCATTTGGCCCATACACATTAAAGAATTTTAAACCGTACCAATTTGGCGGTGTTTGCCCTTGTGTAATAGCCCATTTGTCAAAATCGTTCTTACTGTCACCGTAAGGATTCAAAGGCTTTAAATGCGAGATCTTTGTTTCATCATCGTCGTATCCAAACTCGCCCAAGCCATAGGTAGCCGCTGAAGAAGCGTAAATGAATGGAATTTTATTGGAACTACAAATTTGCCAAAGCGATTTGGTATAATTCAAATTAAGCTCATTAAAAACAGCCACATTAAATTCGGTTGTATCGGTGCGTGCGCCAATATGAAAAATAAATTTTATATCTTTTGCATTTTTGCCCAGCCACTCAATAAATTGTGAGCGATCAATTTTTTCGGAGAATTCTTTTGAGGTATAGTTAGCGCTCTTATCTTCTCTTGAGAAGTCATCCACCAAAATAAGATCGGCATGCCCTAAAGCATTTAGTTTGCTTACCAAACAACTTCCAATGAATCCGGCCGAACCCGTAACTACTATCATCTTTCAAAGATAAAACAAATCTGTTGTGTTAGAAAGCAAAAAATTTTATATTAGTATTTTATTTCATTATGGAGATTACACGGGTATTCGATATTTTAGACTTGCACAAAGGCAAGTATCAAAAGGATGACATTCTTTGCGGGAAGATCAACCTGCCAAACGGTAAGGCAGTTAAGGAGTGGAAAAAATATAATAGCAATGATCTTGTGGATCAAGCTAATTTAGTAAGCTACGGTTTATTAAATTTGGGTTTGGGCATGGATGATAAAGTGGCTATTATTTCCGGCAATCGTCCCGAGTGGTGTTTTGCCGATTATGGTTGTCAGCAAATAGGCGCTGTTACTGTTCCTGTTTTTCCTACGGCGAGTAACAATGATCTTAAATTTATTTTAAAGCACGCCGAAGTAAAGGCAGTATTTATAGATGATAAAAATATTTATACAAAACTGGCCACCATTGCGTCTGAAATTCCGGGTTTAAAACATATCATCAGTTTTAATCAATTAGGCGGCACTATTTATTTTACTGATTTTTTAGAAGAGGCTGCTAAAGCTCCGGCCTTAGAAAAGGTGAACGCTATTAAAAGTACAATTACATCGCAGCATTTACTCACCATACTTTATACATCCGGAACAACCGGCACTCCAAAAGGCGTAATGATCTCGCATCATAATTTGGTACAAAATGTAATTAGCATGCGAAACTTTGCGCCTTTTGCAACGTGGTGGAAATCGTTAAGTTTTTTACCCTTGAACCATGTGTACGAGCGCATGTTGATCACTCTTTATTTACACCAAGGCATTTCAACCTATTTTGCAGAAGGCTTTGAAACTATTGGTGATAATTTAAAAGAGATCCAACCACAAATTTTTGTTTCAGTACCACGTTTGATAGAGCGTGTATGGGAAAAAATATCCGGCGCCGGAGAAAAACTTACCGGCGTTAAAAAGAAAATGTTTGATTGGAGTGTGCGTTTAGCGTTAAACTATGAAGTGGATGGCACCAATGGATTTTTTTACGAAATGCAACGCAAAATGGCCGATAAACTCATTTACTCTAAGTGGCGAGCAGCCATTGGAGGAAAATTGGTGTGCATGGCCTCAGGTGGCGCAGCCTTAAATCCAAAACTCGAACGCATTTTTTTATGCGCTAACATTGTTGTTTTGCAGGGGTATGGTTTAACCGAAACGTGCGTTGTTGTAAGCGTAAATCATTTTGGTAAAGGAAATATTCGCATTGGATGTGTTGGCCCGGTAATTGAAAACGTGGAAGTAAAAATTGCAGAAGAGGACGGAGAAATTTTAGTAAAAGGCCCAAGCATTATGATGGGGTATTATAAAAATAAAGAAGCTACCGATGAGGTGATGGATGCCGAGGGATGGTTTCACACAGGAGATGTTGGCAAATTTGAGGGACGATTTTTAAAAATTACCGATCGAAAAAAGGAAATATTTAAAACCAGCGCCGGTAAATATATTGCGCCACTGGCTATCGAAAATAAATTGAAAGAGAGTCGATACATTGAGCAATGCATGGTTGTTGGCGAAGGACAAAAATTTGCATCCGCCATCATCGTTCCAAATCTTGGAAATTTTAAAGAGCATTGTAAGCAAAATAGCATTGAGTGGTTGGATAATGTTACCATGACACAACATGCCGAACTAAAGACATTTATTACAGCGCATGTTAAGCAAATGAACACAACGCTGGCCCCTTACGAACAATTAAAAAGGTGCGAGATCCTAAAAGCTGAATGGACAATTGATGGCGGAGAATTAACCCCCAAACTAAGCCTCAAACGAAGGGTAATAAAGGAAAAGAACCTAGATGCTATCAATAGGATTTACGCCGTTGAGGATTAAGCAGATAAAGATGAAAGTTTATTTGACTTTCTGTCAATTTTTTTCGTTATTTGTTACCCTAAAATTAAAGCAACGCATAAGGGCCAAAAGCTATTTATGTTGCCAAAATTAAAAAACACAAACACATGAAAGTTGGAATTCCATCGGAAATATCTGCAAATGAATTAAGAGTTGCAGCAACTCCAAAAACCGTTAAACGATTACAAAAACAAGGCTTTGAAGTTCAAATTCAAAAAGGCGCCGGCGTAAAAGCAAATTTTTCGGATAAAGATTTTGAAGAAGCAGGAGCAAAAATAGTAAATACGGCAGCCGACATTTATGGCGGATCTGATATTGTTCTCAAAGTAAAAGAACCAACCGTTGAAGAAATTGGTATGATGAAAGAAGGATTAGTGATGTTGAGTTATTTATGGCCTGCACAAAATCAAGACCTTCTTAAAAAATTAGCTGAGAAAAAAGTTAACGCAGTAGCGATGGATGCTATTCCGCGTATTTCCAGAGCACAAAAAATGGATGTATTGTCATCTATGGCAAACATCGCAGGATACAGAGCTGTTATTGAAGGTTCTTATCATTTCGGAAGATTTTTAAATGGACAAATCACAGCAGCCGGAAAAGTAGAGCCGGCAAAAGTATTAGTTATTGGTGCTGGAGTTGCAGGTTTAGCAGCTATTGGAGCAGCTAATTCATTGGGCGCTATTGTTAGAGCATTTGATACGCGTAAAGAAGTTGCTGAACAAATTGAATCCATGGGTGCGCAATTTTTAACTGTAGAAATTGAAGAAGACGGCGCAACATCATCGGGTTACTCAAAAGAAATGAGTAAGGAATTTATTGAGGCGGAGATGAAATTATTTTTAGAGCAAGCAAAAGAATGTGATATTGTAATTACTACTGCACAAATTCCAGGCAGACCAGCGCCAAAATTATGGATGGATTATCACGTAGCTGCTATGAAACCGGGTTCTGTTATTGTGGATCTAGCTGCTTCAACTGGTGGTAACTGTGCGCTTACAAAAAATGGGGAAGTTTATACAACCGATAATGGAGTTACCATGGTTGGTAAATTAAATCAATTACCTAGTCAAGCATCACAATTGTACGGAAACAACTTATGTCATTTATTAGATGATATGGGTAAAGCAGAAAAGTGGAAAATCGATATGGAAGATGCTGTAGTGTCTCGCGCTATGGTAACTTACAACGGAAAAGTAAATTGGCCGCCAGCCCCACTACCTGTTAGTCCAACCGCAGGTGGAAAAGCAAAAGTGATTCCTCCTACTGCAGAAGAAATAAAAATATCCGATGCTGAAAAAGCAAAAAAAGCAACGCGATCTATGTTTATTAGCTTGGGCGTTGTTGGAGCTTTATTGTTGTTGATCGGTCGTTTTGCACCGCCAGAATTTATCCAACACTTTACAGTATTTGTTTTAGCAGTATTTGTAGGATGGCAATTGATCGCAAACGTTGCTCACTCTTTACACACACCTTTAATGGCTGTAACCAATGCCATCAGTGGTATTATTGTTGTGGGTGGTTTATTACAAACAACAGATGATATTAAAAGCCCAATGACGATTATTGCATTTGTTGCCATTTTAGTTGCCAGCATTAATATTGTTGGAGGATTCATGGTTACTCACAGAATGTTGAAAATGTTTAAAAAATAATACTTCGGCAGGCTAAGCATGCCTTTTCAACGAAACAAAATTATAAAATAGTAAAAAGAATTAAATTATGTTTATCGCACAAGAAATACAAACAGCAGCATATTTATTTGCAAGTATTCTGTTTATTTTAAGTTTAGGGGGTTTGTCATCTCAAGAATCTGCAAAACGCGGTGTGTTTTATGGTATCATCGGAATGGCTATCGCTATTGTGGCTACGGTGCTCGGTGAAGGTGTTGCCGGCCATGTTTATATTATTATTGCCATTGCCATTGCTTCGGTAGTAGGATTAATGTTGGCGCGTAAAGTAGAAATGACATCCATGCCTCAACTCGTTGCCATCTTGCACAGCTTTGTGGGATTAGCAGCTGTATTGGTTGGATTCGGTTCTTATTTAGATCCAAAGTCTCATGAACTCACTGGCGCGGCACACATCATTCACTTAGTAGAAGTGTTTATCGGTATTTTTATTGGAGCCATTACGCTTACGGGTTCTATCATTGCTTGGGGTAAATTAGATGGAAAAGTTCCTTCCAAACCTTGGAATTTTAAAGGATTGCAAACAATGAACTTAACACTTCTTTTAGCATCTACAGCTCTTGGTATTTTATTTTGCAAAGCAGATGGAACAGGCGGAATGATGTATTTGCTTATGATGACTGCTATTGCTTCGTTTATTGGAGTTGTGCTTGTAATGGCAATTGGTGGCGGTGATATGCCGGTAGTTGTATCGATGTTGAATTCGTATTCTGGTTGGGCTGCATCAGCCGCAGGTTTTATGTTGGGCAACGACTTATTAATTGTTACAGGAGCATTGGTTGGAAGTTCGGGCGCTATTCTTTCAATGCATATGTGTCATGCCATGAATCGTTCTTTCTTCTCTGTAATATTTGCAAGTGCAACAGCTTCTTCTTCTCAAGGTGGTGAGAAAAAGGCAATAGAAGGAGAAGTAACGGCATTGAATCACGAAGAAGTTGCTTCTTTATTAAAAGAAGCTAAATCAGTTGTTATTGTTCCTGGTTATGGAATGGCTGTTGCAAAAGCACAGTATCCAATTTATGACATGGTACAAACTTTACGCAAGGCAGGAAAAAATGTGCGTTTTGCTATTCACCCAGTGGCTGGTCGTTTACCGGGCCACATGAATGTATTGTTAGCAGAAGCAAATGTGCCTTACGATATTGTTTTGGAAATGGATGAGATCAATGAAGATATGCCAAATACAGATGTTGTAATGGTAATTGGAGCAAACGATGTTGTAAATCCAAGCGCACAGGATGATCCGGCAAGTTCTATTTACGGAATGCCTGTAATTGAAGTATGGAAGGCTGAAAAAGTGATCATCATGAAACGTTCTATGAGCGCAGGTTATTCAGGCGAAGATAATCCATTGTTCTACAAGCCAAATTCAGAAATGCTTTATGGAGATGCTAAAGTTAGCGTTGAGAAATTATTAGGATTTTTAAAGGCATAACTCAAACAAAATAATTTTTATTAAAGAGGCGGAACGATTGTTCCGCTTTTTTGTTTTCACAAAGGAGAGGCAGTCCTTCGACTTCCTGCCTAGCTAGTCGCCCCTCAAAAATTCTGTAACCCTTGCCATTATTGAGTTTGTTTAAAAATAGTGCGATAAAAATCTACCGAAAAAAGTAAAAAAAGGGATTAAACCGTAAATAGACAGTAGGCTTTTAAAAATCCTGTTAATCCTTTGTTATTGTTGATTTTAGAATAATCCCGACCTTGTAATCAAAACTTACAAG
>Ga0163149_10000142_pt1 | contig 89827 bp, 81 predicted proteins | sample OliLakLV19MP5G1_FD_148604 | JGI IMG/M metagenome (GOLD analysis project Ga0163149, IMG submission 148604) | Freshwater microbial mat bacterial communities from Lake Vanda, McMurdo Dry Valleys, Antarctica - Oligotrophic Lake LV.19.MP5.G1 | ecosystem: Environmental > Aquatic > Freshwater > Lake >...
CCTTTACGCAGAACGGCCTCGCTGCGGGGCTCGACCCCACCGAAGCCCGCGCCCGCGCCCAAGCCACCTTCGAATTCCTCTTAAAGCACGACGCCGGTCCCACACGCGAACTCGTGCGAAAGATCCTGGGCCACGGCTCTTTGAGCGCCGTCGTCGCCGTGAAACGCTTCCAGGCGCTCGGCCTCTCGAGCGACCAGGCCAGGGGACTCGCCGTCCTCTTCTCGTCGCACCATCCGGGCTTCCCGATCGACTTCGTGAAGAACATCGTCTTGAAAAACATTCCCTCGCCGCTCTTCCAGGGCGCGGCCGCCGAGATCACGGCCAAGGGCTTGGACCCCATCCTTCTCATCGACCAGTCGACTTCGACCCCGACCTCCGCCGATGACCTTCGCCGCGCGCTCGCCTTGAGGGCCGCCGAGCTCCTCGGCGTAAGGGGAGAGGGTGTGGATACGATCGTCCAGGCCTCCGCGCTCGCCTACGGCTTCGACCGCATCGTGCCGGGCAACGGCGAGTGGCTGAAACGCGCCAAGGTCATCACCTCCAACATCACCGACTTCTCCGCTCTCGTTGTCTCTGAAATCTACAGCCGCAACGCCGCGGGCCTCATCAAGGAAGCCGACGCCGGCGTCAATACCGCCAAGTACTTCGGATTCGACAACGTCCGCTCGATGCTGGAAGACAAGACGCGCCTCCAGCCCGGCGTCCCCAACGCCGAGGTCGTCTCCTTCATCGAGACCACTCAGCGCACCCAGGCCAGCGCCGTCGCGTTCCTTGAGACTTTACGTACGCAGGGCTTCTCGGGCCACGTCGCCGACGCCGCCGCCGACTTCGTGATCATCGACGGCATCTACCAAGAGACGCGGGTCATCGACCCCAACTTCGCGACCGTCCAAGCGCTCCGCGAAACCATCCGCGCGGGCCTTCTCGACGCCTCGAAGAATCACGTGAAGAACATTCTCGTCGCCAATCTGGGACAACTCCTCTACGAATACGCAAAGAACGGCGCCCAAGGCCTCGCCCGGCTCGGAGCCTTGACCGACGTGGACGCGGCGGCGACGCTTCTTCCGACGCTCGCTCCGGCCAACGAATCCCAGCGCGTGGCCCAAAAGTATTACACGAGCGTCTTCGCCCCCGACTCCCGCGCGCTTGCCGTCGCCGCCCTGAAGGCCGCCTCCGGCGAATTCGAGAAAGAAAAGAAAGCTCTGGCCGAAGGCCCCGACACTCAAGAGCGCCGCTCTCAGATCGAGGCCGCTCAGGCGAAGCTCGCGTCGATGCAGGGGGCTCGTTTGGCGACGGAAGCCGAGGCGCTCAGCGAGATCGCCCGGCAACAGGACCTTCTGTTCTCGAGGATCGACGCCGAGGCCGGTGCCGTCGGGTCGGGGGCTCGTGCGGACAGTTTCCAGGCGTTTTACGGCGTCTCCGGACGTTTGCCGCAGAACTTTACCGTCCAAACGAACGCCGCCGACCAAGCGCTTTTCTCTTCGATCGCCGCTCAGGACGCCTCAAGCGTTCTCGGGCGCGGCGTTCTACCCATCACCGTCTCAACAGGCTTCACGGGAGCCGAGTTCGTCAAGCAGCGTGCCGGCTATCGCGTCGATTTGAACGACCCGACCGGAGCTAGCGCCGAAACTGCCGCCGTCACCCTCGGCGCCGCGGCTCTTCGCCAAGCGGCTCCGGCGCCCGCCGGCACCGAAACCGCCGACCCGATCGTGCGCATGGCTCTGGATGAAGCAGCTGCCGGCGACCGGACGTCAAAAGGACAACTCCGGAGGCTTGTCTCCCGGCTCAACGAGTCGAAGACCGTCATTTACACGCTCGGAGTCGAAAGCCAGGATCCGAGGGAGATTTCTCGCGTCGTCCAACTACTCAAGCAAGAGTTCAAAGACGCTTCGTCCAAGCTCAACGTCCTTATCGAGTTCGCGGACAAGGACGGCAAACGCCTCGAGAACTTCGAAGGGATGCAGTCCGACGCGCTCAGCGCCGAGATCGAGCGGGGAGCGAAGCGATTCTTCTCGGGCGTGCGGAATCAGGGGATCATCGACCGCGCCGCGGAGCTCGGTGCGGGTTACCTGCCTGTCCAACAAGGCGTCGCCGACGCGCAGAACTTCAACGTGATGCCGCACGAACAGTACATCCGCGCCGCCATCGCCGCCGCGGTAACGGACGCGGAGGACGAAATTCTTCAGCAGATGGTCAAGAGCCTCACCAAAGCCTCCCGCGTCAGCGCGAACGAAATCCAGTTCCTCCAGAAAGTTGCGCCCGGCACGACGGCTCAGGCGTACGAGGACAAGGGCCTCATCGTCCGCGCCCTCCAGACGCTCTCTCAAGAGCTTTACCGGGCCTACGTGGCTTTCCGCGCGGTCGCTTCGTCCGCCTAATCCTTTCCGGGGCGGCTTATTCAGCCGTTTTTCTTAAGAACTTCTAATGAAGTTCGTCTGCGTGGTATGGTAGAACCATGATTCGTCTTCGGCACTCCGACGAAAGGGGCCACTTTAACCACGGCTGGCTCGATACGCGTCACACCTTCTCCTTCGCCGAGTATTTCGACCCGGCCTCCATGGGCTTCCGGTCCCTGCGCGTGATCAACGAGGACGTCGTTCAGCCCGGAAAAGGATTCGGCACACACGCCCACCGTGATATGGAGATCGTCACGGTGGTCCTTTCCGGGGCGCTGGAGCACAAGGACAGCATGGGAAACGGCTCTGTGATCCGTCCCGGCGACGTCCAGCGAATGTCGGCGGGCACGGGTGTGACGCACAGCGAGTTCAACGCGTCGTCGTCGGAGCCTGTGCACCTCCTCCAGATATGGATCCTTCCCGAGCGCCCGGGGCTCTCCCCCGGTTACGAGCAAAAAAACTTCGCGGCCGAAAAACGCCGGAACCGGCTCTGCAGAGTCGCATCGCGGGGCGGGGAGGAGGGGGCGGTCCGCTTGGAAAAGACCTTCCTCTCGGCAGGCGACGGCGCGGCCGTCAGCGAAGAGACAAGTTTCCTTCTCGAGGCTCTGGAACCCTCCGAAATTCTGATCTTCGACCTCGTTTAAGGCCTTTCCATCCGTCCGAAAAAGCGCTAAAATCTTTCCTTCTAACCCTGGGGATTCCACATGAAAGCCCGGCGCCGCAGTTCGCTTAAAAATGGCAGAGTCATTAAGAAGTTGCCCGCCAAAGAGGGGGTGGAGGGGATTCTCACCCTTCTCCACACGACGAGCGGGGTCGATTTCCGCCTGTACAAGTCTCCCACGATCCAGCGCCGCATCCAGCGGCGCATGTCGCTCCGCAAGATCAAAAAGTTCGAGCGGTACCTCGACTACCTCAAAAAGAATCCCGCGGAAGCCCAGGAGCTCTATCAGGATCTCCTGATTCGCGTCACGAGCTTCTTACGCGACCCCGTGAACCAGGAGCTCAAGTCTGCCAATAAGGAGCTTAGCGCGCGCAATGCGGAATTGAAATCGAGCTTCGAGCAACTGGCCGAATCCCGCAACGCACTCGACGAAGCCCAGTCGGTCGCCCGGGTCGGAAGCTGGAGCTGGGACGTGAAAACCAGCAAGGTCGCTTGGTCGGCCGAGCTTTACCGCATTTACGGACTGAAGCCCGGTGACCGGCCGCTCACGTTCGATTCTTTTCTCGAGCGTCTGCCGGCCGACGACGCCTCCGCCGTGCGGGAGCGCGTCCAACAGGCGGTCAAAGACGGCAAGCCGTTTCAGCTCGAGCACCGCATCCTGCGGCCCGACGGCACGTTCCGAATCCTCGAAGCGCGCGGCCGCGTTGTGAAAGACACGGGGGGCAAGGTCTGCCGCCTCATCGGTACCGGCCAAGACATCACGGAAAAAAGGCAATCCGAAGAGGCACTCCGCCAGAGCGAGGAGCGTTTCCGGCTACTCGTCGAAACCGTGCAAGACTACGCGATTTTCCTGCTCGATCCCGACGGCAACGTGGCCACCTGGAATGCCGGTGCCGAGCGTCTCAAGGGATACGCGCCCGAAGAGATCATCGGCCGTCATTTCTCGGTGTTCTACTTGCCCGAAGACAAGGGGAGAACCGAAGAGGGGCTCCGGGTCGCCGTGCGTAAGGGCGTGTACTGCGAAGAAGGCTGGCGGCTCCGCAAGGACGGCAGCCGCTTCTGGACCCACGCCACCCTCACCGTCCTGCGCGCCGCCGACAAGAAACTCTTGGGCTTCGCCATGATCCTGCGCGACATGACCGAGCGCAAACGCATCGAGGACGCGCTAGAGGCCTCGAACCGCGAGCTCGAAAGCCACGTCCGGGAGCGCACCGCCGAGCTCGAACAGGCCTACCGCGCGCTGAACGATTTCTTCGAAAATGCCACCGTCGGCCTGCACTGGGTCGGCCCGGACGGGACGATTCTACGCGCCAACCGCACCGAGCTCGAGATGCTCGGTTACGAGCCCCACGAATACGTCGGCCGGCACATCGCCGAGTTCCACGCCGATTCCGACGTGATCGAGGACATCCTGAAGCGGCTCACCAGCGGCGAGAAGCTCCACAGCCGCGAAGCGCGTCTCAAGTGCAGGGATGGTTCGATCCGCCACGTACTGATTTCTTCGGACGTCTATTGGGAGGACGGCAAGTTCGTCCACACGCGCTGCTTCACGCGCGACGTGACCGAGAAAAGGCTCGCGGAGATCGCAATCGCCGAGAGCGAAGAGCGCTTCCGAACAATGGCCGATTCGGCACCGGTGATGATCTGGACTTCGCGGGCCGACGGCCGCCGGGACTACTTCAACAAACCTTGGCTTAATTTCACCGGCGCGTCGCTTGAAAAAAACGCCGGTGAAGGGTGGCTTCAATTCGTCCATTCCGACGACGCTGAATTGCTCGTCTCGGTTTACGGTGCGGCCATCAGGGAGCGCGGTAAATTCCGCTACGAATACCGCTTGCGGCGCTACGACGGGCAGTACCGCTGGGTACTCGCGCACGGCGAGCCGCGCTTCCGCGACGGCGAATTCGCCGGGATGATCGGTTCGGTCATCGACATCACGGCGCGAAAGAGGGAAGAGGAGAATCTCCGTCTTCTCGCGGAGGCCAACGAGATCCTTTCGCGGACGCTCAACGCGCAGAAGATGGCGGGTCATCTGACGCGGGTCATCGTGCCTCACTTCGCGGACTGGTGCGCGGTCTATCTCACGAAGGAGGATGGGTCGATCGAACACGCTGTGATCGCGCACGGCGATTCCGCGAAAGTGGAGATCGCCCGGGACCTCGTGCGGCGTTATCCGCCGTCGCCCGGCGATCCGCACGGCGCCGGCCACGTCATCCGCACGGGTCAGGCCGAATTCATTCAGGAAATACAAAGCGAATTTCTGGAGGCAGTCGCGAAGGATGCGCACCATCTTTCCGTGCTCAAATCGCTCGGGCTCGTTTCCGGTATGACGGTGCCGCTCGTTGCGCGGGACCGCGCGTACGGCGCGATCACGTTCGTCACGTCTGAATCCGGCCGCCGCTACGACGCGACCGACCTTTCCGTGGCGCGCGAGATTGCGCGCCGCACGGCTCTCGCGCTCGACAACGCGCGCCTCTATGAGGTGTCCCGCGAGAACGAAGGATCGCTTCGGACGCTCTCCGAAGCGATCCCTCAGATCGTCTGGACCACACGGCCCGACGGCAACGTCGACTACTTCAATGCCCGGTGGTACGAGTACACCGGGCTTTCCCCGGACGCCTCCCTGGGCCAAGGTTGGCTCGTCGTCCTGCACCCGGACGACAAGGCGAAAACGATCCAATCCTGGCTCGCCGCCGTCCACGGTGAAGGGGCGTACGACGTCGAATACCGCCTCCGCCGCTCGGATGGGACCTACCGGTGGCATCTGGGCCGGGGATTTTCGCAGCAAGACGAACACGGGTGCGTCGTCAAATGGTTCGGGACGTGCACGGAGATCCACGGCCAGAAGCTGGCGGAGGAGAGCCTTAGAGAGAAGACGCTGCAGCTCGTCGAATCGAACAAGGAACTCGAACAGTTCGCCTACGTCGCCTCGCACGACCTGCAGGAACCGCTCCGTAAGATCATCGCGTTCTCGGACCGGCTCAAGGCCCGCGAGATCCCGGGAATGGGCGCGACGGAAAAAGATTACTTCGACCGCATGCAGGGAGCCGCGCTCCGTATGAAGACGCTGATCGAGGACCTCCTCAATTTCTCACGCGTCACTTCGAAAGAGGCGCTGGTGAGCGAGGTGGACCTCGAGCAAACCCTCCGCGAGACGATACAGGACCTCGAAGCGCGCATCACGCAGACCGGCGCGATCATCGAAACCCACGCCCTTCCCGTCGTTTTGGCGAACCCGCTCTACATGAAACAGCTCTTCCAAAATCTCGTCGGGAACTCACTTAAGTTTTCGAAAAAGGACGTGACGCCGCTCATCCGCGTCGAAGGCCGCGCCGACGGCGATTTCCACGAGATCACGGTCACCGACAACGGCATCGGCTTCGACGAAAAATACCTCGACCGCATTTTCAAACCTTTCCAGAGGCTGCACGGAAGGGAAGAGTACCCCGGCACCGGAATCGGCTTGGCGATCTGCCAGAAAATAATCCAGCGTCAGGGCGGCTCGCTCGTCGCGCGCAGCCGCCCGGGTGAGGGCTCCGTTTTCACGGTCCGCTTTCCCGTCAAACCTCCCGAAAATCCTTAAAATAATCTAATCCCGCTCTAATCCGTTTTCTCGATAGCCCCTTAAGAGCTTAGAAACTTTTAATCCCAATCTAACCGTTCTCTAATTCCTCCAGCGCTATCCTGTATTCACAAAGACCGTTCTTTTACGGAGATCATTTTGAAGCTTAATTCGGTATCTCACGCGGTGGTCGATTTCACGCTGGTTCTCGCTTTCACCGCCGCACCAACGATATTCGATTTTCCAGGCGACGCGGCCCGTATCGCGTACTCGATCGCGTTCGCTCACGCGGCGCTTTCGCTTCTTACCGCCTATTCCTTCGGCCTCGTGAAATGGATTTCTTGTGGGGTCCACGGAGCGATGGAATCCGCGGCCGCGGTCGCATCCATGCTCCTTCCGTGGCTCGCGGACTTCAACCACCGCCCCACTTCGTTTTTTTTCACGGTGGCCGGCAGCGCGCTTCTTCTCGTGAAGCTCGCCACCGATTGTTCGACGCACGACGAACCTGTCCGGGGACGGCGCTCTTTCGCGGACCCGCGGCAGCGCACGTAAGGAGGATCGAAAATGTCGAGAAAACCGAGCGATATCGAATCGTACGACATGAAATTTCAAAAGACTGTACGGATCAATAAATCGCGCGAAGAGCTTTATGCCTTCTGGCACGACTTCGAGAATCTTCCGAGGTTCATGGAGCATCTGGAAGTCGTCGAGATGATCGACGAGACCCGGTCGCATTGGGTGGCGAAAGCGCCGCTCGGTGTGAAGGTGGAGTGGGACGCCGAGATCGTGACCGACCGCGTGAACGAAGTGATCAGCTGGAAGTCGATCGAGGGCTCGCAAATCGAGCACACCGGTTCGGTGCGCTTCGACAAGTCCCCGGACGGCGGCACGGATGTAAAGGTGGAGCTCGCCTATAATCCTCCGGCAGGCGCCGTCGGAGTCGCGTTCGCGCGGCTATTCGGCGACGAACCGTCCCAGCAGATCGACCATGACCTTGACCGTTTCAAGGAACTCATGGAAACGGGCGTAGAAGCCCGTTATTAAGAAGGTCGCCGTTGTCCGAGGTGGACCACGGCGTTTTTTAGAGAATACGAGAGACAAAGGAGATTTAAAATGAAGAACTACGCTTTTATGATGGTCGGGCTTTTGCTCGTCGCGGGAACCGCGTCCGCCGACGAAATCAGGGGCACCGTTTCGAACTTCGATTCTTCGACGGGGATGATGACGGTTCGCAAGGATGACGGCCAGGAAGTCCAGGTTAAGATGAACCAGGACGCGAAGTATTCGGGCACGGGCACTTCGGCGGCGGACGTTCAGTCCGGCTCGATGGTTATGCTCGACGCGAACGAAGACAACGGCGCCTTCACGGCCAGCTCCGTCGAGCTGAGCGCGGCGGCGGACGCTTCCGACGCTTCGACGACGGCCACGTCCTCGGACGCGACCTCGGTCGACGCCTCGGCCATCTCCGGCACCACCGCTTCGGCGGACTCCGGGATGAGCGCGACGGGTTCGGCGGATGCGGGTTCGATGGGCGCTTCCACGTCGGGCGACGCTTCGGCGACCGGTTCCGCGGGAACGGGTTCGACCTCGGCTTCCGGTTCTACCGGCAGCTCGATGTAAGACAAGCACCACAACGCGCTATTCTTCGGGGATCGCCTTCGGGCGGTCCCCGATTTTTTTAGAGACGCTGGGTCCAGGCGGGGTCGGCGTACCGGGCGGAGAGCTCACGGGTCAGCGCGTGCGGGGGCTCTTCGGAGCGAGAAGCTTTCCAGACGGCAGCGAGGGCGGCCTTCACGCGAGCGGGAGGAATTCCCAAGTTGAGCAGGAAGGCTTCGTGCCCGCGCCCGCGACGGTACTCGGGAGCAACCGAGGGGGCGGCGAGCGCCTGCGCCACGAGCGAGAGGTCCATCGAAAGCAGGAGCGTGCCGTGGAAGAGGAAGTGTGAGCGTTTCCGGCGCTGGGAATTGCCGGAAAATTTGAGCTCCCCGAGACATAGGTCCGTGTGACCGCGCACCGCGACCGTTTCACCCAGAAGAGATTCTAGGGCCGCGCGGTGGCGTTCCATCACGTAGCCGTTGGCCGCGCGTACGGAAGGGGCTCGCTCGTTTTTCAAGATCACCGCGTAATTCAGGCAGCCAGGGGCTTGAAGCACGGTGCCGCCGCCCGAGGCGCGGCGGAAGACCGGGATGTCGAGGCCCCGGCAAGCCTCGACGCGCGTCTCGGTTTGGAGGCGATTCGAGTAGCCGAGGACCACGAACGCGTCGTGCGGTTCCCAAAACCGCAGGGCTTCCCCGCCGTCGGTTTCGCACGCGTCGAGCAGCGCCTCGTCGCAGGCGAGGTCCTCCGCCGGGTTTCCGAACGTGTGGTCTATAAATTTCATCTGTTGCAACAGGCTCCCCGTGTAGTAAAATGAGCGTCCGCTTGAGTATAATATAGCGGAAAACAGGCGGACGGACATCCCAAATGGATCCTAAAGAATTGAAGGCCGTGGACCTCTCGAAGGCCAACGGCAACGACACGCAAGAATGGCTGGACTCGCTCGAGCACATGCTCGAGTACGCGTCCCAGACCAACCCCTATTTTCTCGATAAGCTGATCGGCCGGCTCTCGGATTCGGGCGTTCAGATCCCGCGATCGGTGAACACGCCGTACGTGAATTCGATCCCGGTCGAACAAGAGCCGCCTTATCCCGGCGACATGGCGATCGAGAAGCGCCTGCGAAGCTACGTCCGCTGGAACGCGATGGCCATGGTCGTGAAGGCCAACCGCATCAACAGCGGCCTGGGCGGACACATCTCGACGTACGCCTCGCTTTGCACGCTCTACGAGGTCGCGTTCAATCACTTCTTCCGCGGCGGGGAAAACGGCGACGGTCCGGGCGATCTCGTTTATTTCCAGGGCCACGCGTCTCCCGGCAATTACGCGCGCGCCTATCTCGAAGGCCGTCTCACGGCCAAACACCTCCATAATTTCAGGCAGGAGCTCGCCGAGGGCGGCGGTCTTTCCTCTTATCCGCACCCTTACTTGATGCCCGATTTCTGGCAGTTCCCGTCGGTCTCGATGGGCCTGGCGCCGATCATGTCGATCTACCAGGCGCGCTTCCTTCGCTACATGTCCGCGCGCGGCTTCCTGAAAGGCCGTGAACCGAAGGTTTGGTGCTACGTCGGAGACGGCGAATCGGACGAACCGGAGTCGCTCGGCGCGCTCACCGTCGCCGGCCGCGAACACTTGGACAATCTCATCTGGGTCGTGAACTGCAATCTCCAGCGCCTGGACGGCCCCGTGCGCGGCAACGGCAAGATCATCCAGGAGCTGGAAGGTCTTTTCCGCGGCGCCGGATGGAACGTCATCAAGGTCATCTGGGGCTCCGATTGGGACGAGCTCCTCAAGAAGGACCATAAAGGCCTCCTCATGAAGCGCATGGAAGAGGCGGTCGATGGCGACTACCAAAAATATTCAGTCGAGCCGGGCAGCTACACCCGCAAGCATTTCTTCGGCAAGCACCCCGAGCTCCTCGAGATGGTGAACCACCTTTCCGACGAGCAGATCCAGAAGATGCTCCGCGGCGGCCACGATCCGAAGAAGGTTTACGCGGCGTACAAGGCGGCCGTCGAGACGAAGGGCCGCCCGACCGTGATTCTCGCGAAGACGGTCAAGGGCTACGGCCTCGGCGAAGCCGGCGAAGGCCGCAACATCACGCACCAGCAGAAAAAGCTGAACGAAAAAGAACTGCGCGAATTCCGGGCGCGCTTCAACGTCCCGATCTCGGACGAAGAAATCGTCGACACGCCGTTCTACCGACCCGCGCAGGATTCGGTCGAGATGAAGTATCTCCTCGACCGGCGCAAAGCGCTCGGCGGCTTCCTCCCGAAGCGCGTCGTGAAGCACGAGCCCGTTCGGATTCCCGAATCCGATTATTATTCCGAGTTCCTGAAGGGCTTCGGCGAGACGGAGGCTTCGACGACGATGGCGTTCGTCCGTATCCTGACGAAGCTCCTACGCCATCCCGAGAGCGGCCGTCGCGTCGTTCCGATCATCCCGGACGAGGCGCGCACGTTCGGCATGGACGCGCTTTTCCGCCAGATCGGCATCTACTCCCCGAAGGGCCAGCTCTACGAGCCGGTCGACCGCGAATCCCTCCTTTATTACCAGGAAGCCAAAGACGGCCAAATTCTCGAGGAAGGCATCACCGAAGCCGGGTCGATGGCGTCTTGGATCGCCGCGGCCACGTCGTACGCGAATTTGAGCGCGCCGACGATCCCGTTCTTTATCTATTATTCGATGTTCGGCTTCCAGCGCGTCGGCGACATGATGTGGCTCGCGGGCGACATCAAGGCACGCGGTTTCCTGATCGGCGCGACCGCCGGCCGGACGACGCTGAACGGCGAAGGCCTCCAGCATCAGGACGGACACAGCCACATCATGGCGAGCACGATCCCCACGGTCATCGCCTACGATCCCGCTTACTCTTACGAGATCGCGGTGATCATCCGCGACGGCATGCGCCGCATGTACGTGAACAACGAAGACATTTATTACTACGTCACGGTCCATAACGAGAACTACCATCAGCCCGCGATGCCCGAAGGCGTTGAAGAGGGGATTCTGAAGGGCCTCTACAAATTCCGCCCCGGCGCGGCCGGCAAAAAGCACAAGGCCCAGATCCTCGGCTCCGGCTCGATCCTCCGCGAGGCGCTGCGCGCCCAGGAGATCCTCGCCGAGAAGTACGACGTCTCGGCCGACGTCTGGAGCGCCACCAATTACAAGCAGCTGCGCGTGGACGCGACGAACGCCCAGCGCTGGAACATGCTGCACCCGACCGAGAAGCCGAAGAAATCGTACGTCGAGACGGTGCTCGAAAAGGAGCAAGGCGTTTTCGTGGCCGTCTCCGACAACATGCGCATCGTGCCCGATCAGATCGCGCCCTGGGTCCCCGGTGGCCTCATGACGCTCGGCACCGACGGCTTTGGGCGCAGCGATACGCGCGAGCACCTGCGCCGCTTCTTCGAAGTGGACGCCGAATGCACCGTGATCGCCACGCTTTTCGCCCTCCATAAAAAGGGCAAGATTGACGCGTCCGTCGTCGCCCAGGCCGTACGCGACCTCGGCGTCGATCCTGAGAAGATTTACCCCATATGCCCGTAAGGGCTTTTTTTATTTAGGAGATTTGGAATGGACATCCGCATTCCCCACCTCGGGGAAGGGGCCGACACCGGGTCGGTCGTGAACATTTTCGTCAAAGAAGGCGACACCGTCGCCAAGGACCAGACGATCCTCGAGCTCGAAAACGAGAAGGCCGTCGCTCCGATCCCTTCCACGCATGCCGGCGTCGTGAAGAAAATTCTCGTCAAGGTCGGCGACAAGGTTTCGGTCGGCCAGGTCATCGTTCAGCTCGACGGCGCCGGGGAGTCTTCCGCGCCGGCTCCCGCGGCTCCGAACGCGCGCAGCGCCGAGCAGTCCGCACGCCCCGCGCCGGCTCCCGCTCAGTCCGCTCCGGCACAGTATTCGTTCCAGTCTCCTGCCGGCATTCCGCCGGCCGCTTCTCCGACTGTCCGCAAGCTTGCGCAAGACCTCGGCATCGACCTCTCGCGCGTGCGTGGCTCCGAACCCGGCGGCCGCATTACGGTCGGCGATCTCCGCGATTACGTCCTGAACCTCCAGCAGATGGCTTTCTCGGGCGGTGGCCAGCCGGCCGCTCCTTCGGCTCCGGCCGCTCCGAAGCGCGAATCGATCGATTTCTCGAAGTGGGGTCCGGTCACCAAGAAGCCGCTCTCGTCGCTCCGAAAGAAGATCGCGGAGAAAATGACGGAATCGTGGACCACCGTCCCGCACGTCACCCAGTTCGACGAGGCCGACATTACCCAGCTCATGGCGTTCCGAAAGAAGTACGCAGCCGCCTACGAGAAGAAGGGTGCCGCACTCACCGTGACGCCGTTCATCATGAAGGCCGCCGTTTCCGCTCTTAAAAAGTATCCACAGGTCAACGCGTCGCTCGACGCCGACGGCGAAACGCTGGTCCTCAAGGACTACGTGCACCTGGGCGTGGCCGTCGACACCGAGACCGGCCTCATCGTTCCCGTCCTCCGCGACGCGGACAAGAAGAGCCTTTTCGAAATCGCCAAGGAACTGGGCGATCTCGCGGAGAAGACGCGCCAGCGCAAGGTTTCGGTCGACCAGCTGAAGGGCGGCTCGTTCACGATCTCGAACTTGGGCGGCATCGGTGGCACGTTCTTCACGCCGATCGTGAACGTTCCCGAGCTCGCGATTCTCGGAGTCGGCAAAGGGTCGATCAAGCCCGTCGCCGTGAAGGAAGGGGACAAGACCGTTTTCGAACCCAAGCTTCTCCTGCCTCTTGGCCTTTCTTACGACCACCGCGCGGTCGACGGCGCGGACGGCGCGCGTTTCCTGCAGGAGATCGTGCGTTTCCTCGAAGAATTTAAAGAAGGGGACGTGAAGATATGAAGGGCTCCCAGAAGGTCGACGTCGTCGTCATCGGCGCCGGCCCCGGCGGCTACGCGGCGGCGTTCTACGCGGCCGACAAGGGCCGAAAGGTCGTTCTGATCGAGCAGGAAAAACGTCTCGGCGGCGTGTGTTTAAACCGCGGCTGCATCCCTTCGAAGGCGTATCTCCACGCCACCAAAATGATCCACGAGGCCGAGCTCTCTTCGGCGCGCGGCATCGAATTCGCCAAGCCCGTCCTCAAGATCGACAAGCTCCGCGCTTGGAAGGAATCCATTCTCGAGAAACTGGGCGGCGGCATCCAGCAATTGGCCAAGGCCCGTGGCGTCGAAGTCGTGATCGGGCGTGGCGTGTTCGAAGATTCTAAGATTCTGCGCGTCGAAACTCCGGACGGACAGAAGTTCCTCCAGTTCGACAAGGCGATCGTGGCGACGGGCTCGAAGCCCGCGCTTCCCAAGGCGTTCGACCTCGGCAACAAGCGCATCATGACCTCTACCGAGGCGCTCGAGCTCGAAGAAGTGCCCCAGGAGCTCCTCGTCGTCGGCGGCGGCTACATCGGCATGGAGCTCGGCACCGTGTACGCATCGCTCGGCTCCAAGATCACGCTCGTCGAGGCGATGGGTTCGATTCTCGCCGGCGCCGACGCCGATCTGGCCCGTCCGGTGGTGAAATACGCGGAAAAGAATTTCAAAGAAGTGCGCCTCGGCGCGAAAGTTTCCAAGATGTCCACGAGCGGCAAGCAGATCAAGGTGCACATGGATTTCGGCGGCAAATCGGTCGACGAACTCTACGACCGCGTGCTTGTTTCCGTCGGCCGCACCCCCAACTGCTCCGATATCGGCCTCCAGCACACGAAGGTGCAGCGCGACGAGAAGGGCTTCATCAAGGTGGACGCGCAGCAGCGCACTTCGGACCCGAATATCTTCGCCATCGGCGACGTGGTCGGCGGGCTCATGCTCGCGCACAAGGCCGCGCGCGAGGCGCGCGTCGCCGTCGACGTGATCCTCGGCGGAGAGAACCAATTTAAGGACGTGATCGTTCCGGCGGTTGTCTTCACCGAACCCGAGATCGCCTGGTGCGGCGTGACCGAGAACGAGGCGCGCGACAAGGGCCTCGCCGTCAAGGTCGCGAAGTTCCCGTGGGGCGCCTCGGGGCGCGCGCTCGCCACCGACAAAGAAGGTCTCACCAAGCTCGTCGTGGACGCCGAATCCGAGCGTATCCTGGGCGTGGGCATCGTCGGTGCCGGCGCGGGAGAGATGATCGGTGAAGGGGCGCTCGCGATCGAGATGGGCGCGACAGCATTCGACCTCGCGAACACCGTGCACCCGCATCCGACGTACGGCGAGACGCTGATGGAATGCGCCGAGGCCTTCTATGGCCATGCGACCCACGTCTATTCGCGCAAAGCGCCCGCTCCGGCTCCGCAAAACGCCTAAAAACCCCCTAGAATCCGGTTTCTTTTTCGACCCGCGGATGATATAATATCGTCCGTAAGTCGATCCGCCGCACGACTCCCGTCTTTTTTGCTCGATCCGGTACCGAATCTGAAAATCGCAGTTTTCCTCCTTCTTAAAGCCTTTTGCTAACGATCAGACGATCCGTCCTTTCAAGGTCAACCCGCAAAGAAAGGTCCCACGCCATGGCCCGTAAAATGAACATCCTGCTGATCGAGGACAACAACGAAGACGTGCGAATGACCCGCGAAACGCTGAGCGAGAGCGACATGGTCAACCGTCTGGACGTCATCCAGGACGGCGAATTGGCGTTCGAGCTCGTGCAGGGACTCACCGAAGACAACCGTCCCGACCTCATCCTTCTCGACCTGTATCTCCCGAAGCGCACCGGCTTCGAGATCATCGTCGAGATCCAGGCCAATCCCGCGCTCCGCAACGTCCCCGTGGTCGTTCTCACGGCGTCGACTGCGAACGAAATGTTCCTCCAGCGCTTCAATATCCGCCCCACCGCATGCCTTTCGAAGCCGATCGAAATGTCGGAACTCTCGAAGATCACCGCCGCCGTCGCGGCTTGATCTACACGGTCGGCCATTCCACGCGCCCGCTCGGAGAGCTCGTCGGGCTCCTCGAAGCGAGCGGCGTGAAGGCGCTGGCCGATGTTCGTCTGATTCCCCGCTCGAAGCGCCACCCGCAGTACGACATCCGCACCCTTCCGGAAGAGCTCGCTCCCTCTGGCATCGCCTATCTACATTTCCCCGATCTCGGCGGCCGTCGCCGTCCCCGGCCCGATTCGCCCAACGGGGGATGGAAGAGCGATTCCTTCCGCGGCTACGCCGATCACATGGAAACCCCGCAGTTCCGCCGCGCTCTCGACGCGCTCCTTTCCTTCAACGCCGATAAAGGTCCGGCCGCCGTCCTGTGCGCCGAGTCCGTGCCGTGGCGCTGCCACCGTTCACTCTTGTCCGACGCGCTGACGGCGCGCGGCGTCGAAGTGTTCCACGTCATCTCCGGAAAAACCGCACAGAAACACAAGCTCACCCCTTTCGCGAAACTCGACCGCGAACGCGTTCTCTACCCGCCTGAGCAGGCCGAATTCAAATTCTAATCGAAATTCAAAAATATAAAGTCGCATAGAAAATAGGTTCCGGAACGGGTGGGGAGTTTCGGCTTCTACGGAACTCCGAATACGTCGTTCCTCGTACGAAGCCGAAACACCCCACCCGTTCCTTCTGCCCATGTCGAATCCCTTTGCGGAAGGGAGCGAGGCGTAAGCTCTCGCCGTCGTACAAGGAACGACGTATTCGGAGTTCCGTAGACGGCGAGAGCTTACGCCTCGCTCCCGTTTGACTTCGCAACCCCTCCTTTGTGATACTGATGTATGCCCAAATTCCGTCCCGGCCGCGTGCTCGTTGCTTACAAGAAGAGCGCTTACGAAGCCTATTTCGACGAGTACAAGCCCTCGGGGCTGAAACGCGCCTTCGAGGCGGGGGACGTGAACCTCGCCCATCTTAAGCGTTCGCACGCCGAGCACTACGGGACCGTCCGCGAAGTGCTTTCGGCTCTTCAGGAGCGCGGACTCTCGGTCGAAGCCAAAACGCGCGGGGAGCTTCACGGCGTCGAGCGGTACGGTTTCATCGTGACGGTCGGAGGCGACGGCACGCTCCTCGAGGCGGCGCGTTCCGTGGACCGACAGCCTGTTCTGGGCGTGAATTCGGACCCCAATCACAGCGTCGGCAAACTATGCCGTGCCGACCGCCGTTCGTTCGCGCGCATCCTAGACCGGCTTCTGGACGGGAAGGCGAAAGTGGTCGAGGCCGCGCGCCTCTCGCTTCGCCTCGACGGGCGTCCGCTGAAGGAGCCGGTCCTGAACGACGTTCTCGTAGCGCATTCGAATCCGGCCGCGATGAGCCATTACGTGATCGCCGTAGGGAAGCGCCGCGAACAGCATCGCAGCTCCGGGGTATGGGTCGCCACCGCAGCTGGGTCCACGGGAGCCGCGTTTTCGGCCGGCGGCCGAGCCCTTGCAGTCGCTTCGAGCTACTTCCAATACGTTCCCCGAGAGCTTTATTACGCGAATCGTTACGGTTACCGCCTGCGTGGCGGCGTTCTGGGGGCCGACCGAAGGATACTTCTTAGGTCGCTCATGCGTGAAGGCGCGATCTTTCCGGACGGCGCTCACCGGCGCCACGCCTTTCCGTACGGCTCCGAACTCGAAATTGCCGCTACCGGCAAGCCCTTACGGGTCGTGGTTTCGTAAGAGCAGCAAATTCAGGGTTTTCCGCCTCCTTTTCGATTGAGTAAACCCTCCTCGGGGTGTAAAATAGGGGTCTGCACCAAGGAAAGTCAGGACAGGATCCATTCTCAAACACGCTAAGGAGAAAGCCATGTCTGAAACTCTAAATTCGAACCGCAAGATCGACGAAGCCCTCCAGCTCCTCAACGAAGCCGCCAAAGACAAAAAAGACGAGCTCCGCCGGCTTCTGGGCGAAAAATACTCCACGATCCGCGAGACGCTGACCGAAGTCGCGGTCAACAATAAGGACGTGATGAACCAGGTGCGCCGCGTCGCGGCCGAACGTCTCGAAGAGGGCCAGGAAAAAATCCAACAGGCGGCCGAGGACTTGGACCGCGAAGTGCACCGCAATCCGTGGCCGTATATCGGCGGCGTCGCGGCCGGTGCGGTCCTGCTCGGTTTCATTCTCGGCACGAGCAGCCGGCGATGATTCAAGGCTTTATCCGGCGCTTCGGCGACGTCCTTTACGATGTTTCCGTCGGGCTTCTGAAACAATACAAGCGCACCACCGTCGACCTCGCGAAGATCGAACTCGCCAGCTATTACGTGCGGGCCATCAAGATCATCCGCAAGGAATGTATGATCTCGACGCTCGTCATCCTCGGTGTGATCATTTTCGCGAACATGCTCGGCGTGATCCAGTTCGCCATTTTGCTTTACGCGCCGTGGAGCATTCCGGCGCGTGTGGCGGCGGCATTGGGTTTCGGTATCGTCTGCGCGGTGATTCCGCTGGTGATCGTCCTCCAGCTGTTCTCGGAACGGCGCTGGATGGCCGTCACGAAAGCGGACGAATTCGTGGCAAAGGCGATGAGTGGCGCCACCAGCGTTCCGGCGGACGGAGTCGAGTAGGCCGCCGGGTGCCGGGCGGCCCGTGGTACGTGTACATGATCGAATGCGCCAACCGCGCGCTGTACACGGGCGTAACCACCGACGTCGACCGGCGTTTCGCAGAGCACTCCAAAGGGGGCGCGCGCTACACCGCATATAACCGCCCTCTACGCGTGGTTTACCGCGAAGACGTCCCCGACCGTTCCGCGGCCTTGAAACGCGAAGCGCAGATACGCCGTCTCGACCGTACGGGAAAGCTTCGCCTGGCCGCTTCGGCCGGTGCGATCCGATGAAAACCGCAAAGCGCCCGCTTTGCGGTTTTTTTCCGCTTCGCCCCGACGTGCCGCTGATTCTCGCAGCTTCGGCTTGGCTTCTGTACCGCGGCCTCAACATGCCGATCCTCACGGTCAGGAAGCTTTGGAAGCAGAATACTTTCTCCATCCTGGAAGGCATCCAAGCGCTTCGCGACGACGGCCACCTCTCCCTTGCGGTGCTTGTCTTCTTTTTTTCCGTGATCTTTCCGATCGCGAAACTCGCGATGCTCACGTGCGCGTGGTTCGTGCCGCTCGGGGAGACGCTGCGCAGCCGGGTGATCAACGGGCTATCTTTGCTGGGCAAGTGGTCGATGCTCGACGTCTTCATCGTGGCCGTCCTGATCGTGGCCGTCAAACTCGGCGCGCTCGCCGAAGCGAAACCGCTCCCAGGGGTTTATTATTTCGGCGCGTCGGTTCTCCTCGCCATGCTGGCGACCGCGCTCGTGCAGCACCTCAACACGAAAGCCTGCGGCCTCGCCGCGAGGAAAAAAGCGTGAAGAAAGGAAAAAGAAGAATGCCGGGAAAGCGTAAGGGAAAGGCCAGGAGCGTGAAAGTCCAGAAGGAACCCCGCGATATCCAGAGCCTCACGGTCGTCATCGAGATTCCGAAAGGAAGCCGCAACAAATACGAGTACGACAAGGAGCGCAAGGCGCTCAAGTTCGACCGCATGCTCTTCTCGTCGGTCCATTATCCGAGCGATTACGGCTTTATTCCCGGAACGCTCGCGCTTGACGGCGACGCGCTGGACGCACTCGTGCTCGTTTGGGAACCTACGTTCCCGGGCTGCATCATCGAGGCGAAGCCCGTCGGTTTATTCAAGATGTGGGACGAGAAAGGTCCGGATGAAAAAGTCCTCTGCGTTCCGCTAAACGACCCGTTCTGGAACCACATCCAGCAGCTCTCGGACGTTCCGCCGCATCTTTTGAAGGAAGTGGAACATTTCTTCACGGTGTACAAGGACCTCGAGAAGAAAAAGACCGGCGTCGAGGGCTGGCACGACCGGAAGACCGCTCTGCGCATCATCGAAGAGGCCGAGCTGCGGCACCGGAACCAGAAGAAGCGCTCCTCCAAGCGGCGCTGACCGTTAAACGGCCGTCCCCGAGACTTTACTCCTCCGTAACATCACCGAAACATTCCCCGGGCAGAATAACGTCGGATTGAACGACGTATGATTCGCCAAAGGAGGAATGAATGAAAGACGCATGGAGAGGGTTTAAAGGGCTGTTCACGGCCCTGTTCGTCCTGGCCGGAACGGCGCTTGTGCCGGCCATCGCGTTTGCGGAAGAAGCGGCAGCGCCCACGATCGATACCGGCGACACCGCCTGGATCATCGTCAGCTCCGCCCTAGTTCTCCTCATGACGCCCGCGCTGGCGTTCTTCTACGGTGGTCTGGTCCGCAAGAAGAACTTCCTATCGGTGCTCATGCAGTGCTTCATGGCCGCGTGCATCATCACCATCCAGTGGATCCTCATCGGTTACACACTCTCGTTCGGAACCGACGTGAAAGGCCTGATCGGCGGTCTGAACTTCCTCGCTCTGGCCGGCGTGGGTGCCGAGCCGAACGCGGACTACGCTGCGACCATCCCCCACACGCTCTTCATGCTGTTCCAGTGCATGTTCGCGGTCATCACGCCCGCCCTGATCCTGGGCGCGTTCGCCGAGCGAATGAAATTCGCCGCTTACTGCGTGTTCATCGTCCTCTGGGCGACGCTCGTTTATGACCCGATCTGCCACTGGGTCTGGGCCGTCGGCGGTTTCATCCGCACCATGGGCGCTCTCGACTTCGCGGGCGGAACGGTCGTCCACATCAACGCCGGCATCGCGGCGCTCGTTTGCTCGCTGGTTCTCGGCAAGCGCACCGGTTTCCCGAAGAAGATGTCGCCCCCGCACAACCTTCCTTACGCCGTCCTCGGAGCGGGTCTTCTCTGGTTCGGCTGGATCGGGTTCAACGGCGGTTCCGCGCTCGGAGCCAACGGCCTGGCCGTCAACGCGTTCCTCGTCACGCACGTCGCGGCCGCCGCGGCGGGCCTCACGTGGGCGCTCCTCGACTGGAAGATCAACGCGCACCCCACGATGCTCGGCATGATCACGGGCGTCGTCGCGGGCCTCGTCGCGATCACTCCCGCGGCCGGTTTTGTCACCCCGATCGACGCGATCTGGATCGGCATCGGCGTGTCGCTGATCTGCTACTTCTTCGTCGCGGTTGTGAAGGTGAAGATGGGCTACGACGATTCGCTCGACGTGTTCGGCGTGCACGGCGTCGGCGGCATCTGGGGAGCCATCGCAACCGGTCTCTGGGCGAACAAGACGGTCAATTCCGCCGGCGCGGACGGGCTGTTTTACGGCAACCCGGGCCTTTTGTTTATCCAGCTCAAGGCGGTCCTCATTACGGTCGTCTATTCGGCGGTCGTCACGTTCATCCTGCTTAAGGTCGTGGACTTGATCTGCGGCCTGCGCGTCACCGAGCAGGAAGAGCGGATCGGCCTCGATTTGACGCAGCACCGCGAAGCCGCTTACACGACCCTGGACTAAGGAGAAAAATAATGAAATATATCATCGCGATCATCCAGCCCGACCGGCTCGACGAGACGCTCGACCGGCTGGAAGAAAAGCAGATCCACCTCGTCACCGTGACCGAAGTCATGGGACGCGGCCGCCAGAAGGGCATCTCGGAGGTTTACCGCAGTCACAAGGAAGCGGGGAGCCTGCTCCGGAAGGTGAAGATCGAAGTGGCGGTCAACGAGGAGTTCGTGAAGCACGCCGTCGAGGCGATCACCGCGGGCGCCCGCACCGGCAACATCGGCGACGGCAAGATCTTCGTCGTCGACCTGGCCCAGTGCGTGCGTATCCGGACCGGCGAGACGCAAAACGTCGCCATCGGTTAAGCGAGAAAAGAAGTCTGGCGGGGAGGGGGAGACCCCTCCCCGCCTTTTTATCCTACCTGGCCCCTTTTATAGGGAAAAGACAGTCGGAAATTGATATAATAGGGCTACTTAAGTCATCCCGAAAGGTAGCCGATGCCGTCCCAGCCCTCCAGCTGGTTTTATTCCCTGAATCAGGTTCTGCCCGCTTATCTTTTCGCGCCTGCCGTCGTCGTCGCTTGGCTCCTGATACTATGGCTTTTCAAGAAGATCCTGTTCCGGCGGTTCAAAGTTTGGGCCTCGCGCACCACGGCGGTCTGGGACGACATCCTGATCGACGCCCTGTCGTTTCCGCTCAACCTCATCATTCTCGCGTCGGGCATGGCCCTCCTCATGGAGCTCCTGCCGCTTCCGGAAAAGGCGAGCCAGCTCGCGCGGATCGCGCTTCAGGGAGCCGTGGTTTTGGCGGTCGTCCTCTTCCTCGATCGGCTCGTGCGCGGGTACATGACTCGGCATTCGACCCCCGTGTTCGGAAGCGTCTCTCAGGGGGTCGCGAAGGGCCTTGTCCGCGGGTTCATCATTGGCCTCGGCGCGCTGATTTTCCTCGACCTCATGGGGATATCGATCACGCCGATCCTCGCCTCGCTGGGTATCGGTTCGCTGGCGGTGGCACTCGCGCTCCAAGACACTCTTTCTAATTTTTTCGCGGGCATTTACGTCACGATCGACAAGCCGGTCGCGATCGGCGACTTCGTGAAGCTGGAAGCCGGGCAGCAAGGGTACGTCACCGACGTTGGATGGCGCAGCACCCGCATCCGCGAGCCTTCGAACAACATGATCGTGATCCCGAACGCGAAGCTCGTCTCGAGCGTGATCACGAACTATTACGCCCCCACGAAGCTGATCGCGGTGCTCGTTGAGGTGTCCGTGCACTACGAAAGCGATCTGCCGAAAGTCGAGCGGGTCGTCACCGCCGTGGCCCGGGAGATCATGAAGGCGACGCCGGGAGGGGTGGCCGATTTCGAGCCGTTCATCCGCTTCCACTCGTTTTGCGACTCGGGAATCGGCTTTAGCGTGATCATGCAGGGCAAAGAATTCACCGACCAATACCTCATCAAACACGAGTTCATCAAGGCCGTTCACGAACGCTTCCGCAAAGAGGGGATTACGATCCCTTACCCGACGCGGACGTTCTCGATCTCCAAGGAAACGACCGTACAGATTCACGACGCGCTGACCGAACCTCGTAACGCGCGTTAAACAAACCCGATTTTTCCTTCCCCGGGAGTGCCGTGCGGGCTACTTTAAAACTTATCGTAACTTTGCTCCTGGTTCTCGCTGCGCTCTTCATCGTTTCTTCGCTCTGGCAGGTCCGGACCGAAAAAGCGCGGCTCAAGTCGGAGCTCGAACGAAACGCCGGGCTTTTGGCCGACAGCTTCCGTGAAGCCGTCCGTCCGGCGCTCGCCGAAGGGCACCTCGAGAAACTGGCGCCCATCGCCGACGAATTTTCGAACCGCGAGGATCTTCTCGGGCTCTGCGTGCACGACAAGGACGGTCGCCTCGTGGCCGGGTCCTCGGGCGTGTTCGGCGCGGCCGAATCGCCCAAAGCGGTGCGGGACGTCGTTCAGACCGCCGTCCGCCAGGGGCGTCCGGCCGGCGATTTCATGCGTCTCGGCGAGCGGGATATCCACGCCTACTCCACGCCGGTCCTAACCGGCGCCGGCGAATACGCCGTCACCGTCTTTCACAAAGCGGGCTTCATCCACGAGCGCCTGCGCCGCATCTGGCTCATGAACCTGCTCCGCATCGCGGTTATCTGGGTGCTCGTCTCCGCGACGACTCTCGGCGTTTTTTATCTCAACGTGATGCGTCCGATACGCAAGACCGCCGACTGGATCAAGAAAGTCCGCATGGGCGAGGCGAAGCCAGACCAGCTTTCGCCGGCCGAAGAGCGCCTCTTGGGTCCAATCGCCAAGGAAATCTCGAAGCTCGCCATCAGTCTCGTCCAAGCCCGCGAGGCGGCTGAGGAAGAAGCGCGTCTGCGCCAGTCGTCGGAGTCACTCTGGACGCCGGAACGTTTAAAGGAATTCGTCCGCTTGAAGCTCCAGGGCCGCCCGCTCTTCGTTGTCTCGAACCGCGAGCCCTACCAGCACGTGAAGAAGGGCAAGGAAATCGAGTGCGTCGTCCCCGCGAGCGGACTCGTGACCGCGCTCGAGCCCGTTCTCAAGGCGTGCGGCGGTACCTGGATCGCCGAGGGCAACGGCGACGCCGACCGCGAGACCGTAGACGAGTCGGACCGCTTGCGCGTGCCGCCCGAGGAGCCGCAGTACACCCTCCGCCGCGTCTGGCTCACCAAAGAAGAAGAGGCCGGCTACTATTACGGATTTTCGAACGAGGGGCTCTGGCCTCTTTGCCACGTCGCCCACACGCGTCCCACGTTCCGCGAAACGGACTGGCAGGCGTACGAAGCGGTGAACAAGAAATTCGCAAAGGCGCTTCTCCAGGAGCTCGAGGGCACGTCCGAGCCCTGCGTGCTCATCCAGGACTACCACTTCGCGCTTCTGCCGCGGCTCATCAAAGCCGAGCGCCCCGACGCGCGCGTGGCCATTTTCTGGCATATCCCTTGGCCGAACCCGGAATCGTTCAGCATTTGCCCGTGGCAGCAGGAAGTCTTGGACGGCATGCTCGGCGCCGACCTCATCGGCTTCCACACGCAGTACCACTGCAACAACTTCGTGCAAACGGTGGACCGGATCCTCGAGTGCCGCATCGATTACGAGCATTTCAACGTCAACCGGGAAGGACACACGACCTGGATCAAGCCGTTCCCGATTAGCATCGCGTTTTCCGGCGGCGAAAGCCCGGCGACGGCGCCGGTCTCGAAAACGGAGCTCCTTAAGCCCTACGGAATCACGGCGGACTTCGTCGGAGTCGGCGTCGACCGGCTTGATTACACAAAGGGCATCCTTGAGCGCTTCCGTGCGGTGGAACACTTCCTCGAAAAGAACCCCGAATACCAGGGCCGCTTCACGTTCGTCGAGCTCGGGGCGCCGAGCCGGTCGCTCATTCAGAAGTACCAGGAATTCGTGTACGAGGTCGAGCGGGAGGCTGAACGCATCAACGCCCGCTTCAAGGCGAAGAATTGGAAGGCGATCCTGCTTCTCAAGAAACATCACAGCCAGAAAGACATCGCCCCGTTCTATGCCGGAGCCGACGTCTGCATGGTGACGTCGCTCCACGACGGCATGAATCTCGTGGCCAAGGAATTCGTGATGGCACGGCAGGACGAGCGGGGCGTCCTCATCTTGAGCCAGTTCACTGGGGCGGCCCGGGAGCTGAGCGACGCCGTGATCGTGAATCCTTACGACACGGCGCAGACGGCCGAGGCGATCCGCACCGCGCTTCTCATGCGGCCCCACGAGCAGGAAGAGCGGATGCGCCGCATGCGCGCGCTTCTCAAGGACCGTAACGTGTACCGCTGGGCAGCCGACCTCATCCACGAGCTGGCGGGCGTGCGCCTCGATCTTCACCCTACGCAAGCGGTCAACGTCCGCATCCTTTAGCCATGCGTTTACTTTGGCGGGACTGGCCGGCGATCAAAAAGAGGCTTCTTTCAAACAAGAAGAAGCTCTTGATGTTGGATTTCGACGGGACGCTCGTTTCGATCGCCCCCACGCCCGACGAAGTGAGTTTCTGCGACAGCACGAAGCGGCTTCTCCGTCAGCTCGTGAAAAAACCTGGTTTTCGTGTGTCGATCATCAGCGGCCGGAGCTTGAAGAACCTGCGGACGTATTTTGACCTGAAGAATGTCGTCTACGTCGGGAACCACGGGCTCGAAATGGAAGGGCTCGCCCTTCCATTGGAAGCGAAGAAGGCGCGTCGCCTCAGGTTCACGATGTGGCTCCTGGTCGAGAAGCTGAACGCCGATTTCTATTACCTCCCGGGCATCCTGATCGAGGACAAGGGACTCACGATCAGCCTCCACTTCCGGAATCTACCCAAGGAGCACACACCCGCGTTCGGGCAGATGGTGGAGTTCTTCAAAAAACATTACGCCAAGCATCCGCTTGCGTGGCGCAAAGGCAAGAAGGTCTGGGAAGTGTTTCCGAAGATCCGCTGGCACAAGGGATTCGCCGCGGTGCATCTTTTGAAGAAGTATCCCGGCTCGCTGCCGATCGTCATCGGCGACGACCGCACGGACGAGGACATGTTCAAGGCTATGGGACGCTTCGGACTCACGATCCGCGTCGGCCGCTCGCGGAAATCGCACGCACAGTATTACCTCGATTCCCAAAAAGAGGTCGACAAATTTTTGGAGGAACTCAGCCAATGTTAAAGGCGGAAAAACCCTTCTATTTCAAGACCCAGCTCAGTCTCGTCATGCTGACGGGGCTCAAGGCGAAGAACCTGCGGGAGCTGCGGGACCATCTCTCGGTGGTGCCCGAATCGTCGGTGTACTACCACACGCACCATTTCCTGCAGCAGCACCAGTTCCTGACCCCGGAGCCGCCGAACGATTTTGCATTCTGGACGACGAACGTTCTTCAGGAAGACAGGATGGGCGAGCGCTTGGCCGCGATCGACACCGTGCGCTTCGATTCGCTCGAAGACCTGCGGACCGCGATCGCGGGCGCCATCGACCGGTTCCTGCACGAGAATCCTACCGTGCGCGAGTGCCCGCCCGGAGAAGAGTTTCATTTCATGAAATCGATCCTCTTCGACCTGCCGACGGAGCTCGTGGCGCGCAACCTCGCAGAATTCCGGGACTGCCTGCGGAAGGTGACGATCAGCTCGCTCTATTACCACATCTTCACTGGGCGCCTGCGCCAACCCCTCGGCGTGAACGATTTCTCGGACTGGCTGAACCACAACGGCGAGCACGAACTCGCCCGACAGATCGACAAGCTCGACCCCTATACCCAGACGATGGAGGGCCTGCGCCAGCGTATCCTCCTCCTCGTCGAGAAGCGTCTCAAGGAGGAGGCCACCCATGTCACGGCTTAAACCGACCTTAAGCGATTACGAGCCGATCGTAGGCAAGCAGGTGATGGACGAGATCCGGCTTCTCGCGCGGCAGCTCCAGGGGAAACGGATACTCAATATCAATTCGACCGCCGTCGGCGGCGGCGTGGCGGAGATCCTGAACCGCATGATTCCGCTCTTTCAGGAACTCGGCGTCGACGCCAAGTGGGACGTAATCAAGGGCGGGGAGGCCTTCTACGCCGTCACGAAAAAAATGCACAACGCGCTTCACGGAACGCCCCAGCACTTCGAGCTACGCGATTACGACACGTTCATGGCGGTGCAGGAGGAAAATCTCGCCGCCATGCCGCTCGACGAAGACATCATCTTCGTGCACGATCTCCAGCCCGCGGGGCTTGTCCAGAGGAAAAAGAAAATGGGTAACAAATGGGTCTGGCGCTGCCATGTGGACGTCTCGAACCCCGATCCCGGGCTCTGGTCGTTCTTAAAGCAGTTCATCGAGTCCTACGACAGCTCGGTTTTCTCGGCCCCGATCTTCGCGCAAAGCCTCTCGATTCCGCAGGCCCTCATCTCGCCGTCCATCGACCCGCTCGCGGAGAAGAACCGCGATTTGCCGCAGGAGGAGATCGACGCGATCATCAGTCGCCTCGGCATCCCCCTCGACAAGCCGCTCGTGACGCAGGTTTCGCGTTTCGACCGGCTGAAGGATCCCGTGGGCGTGGTGCGCGCGTTCAAGCAGGTTCAGGATTACGTCGACGCGCGTCTCCTCCTCGTGGGGGGCACGGCGGCCGACGATCCCGAAGGCGCCGAGGTGCTGGCCGAGGTGAAGAATGAGGTCGGGAACAATCCCGACATCCTCATCATGCTTTTGCCGCAGACGAGCCATCTCGAAATTAACGCGATCCAGCGGGTGTCGACGGTGATCCTCCAAAAATCGCTGAAGGAGGGTTTCGGGCTTACGATCACCGAGGCCTTGTGGAAGGGAAAGCCGGTCATCGCGAGCGCGGTCGGAGGCATTCCGCTCCAGATCACGCACAAGCACTCGGGGATTCTCACGCATTCGATCGAGGGAACCGCTTACTGGCTGAAACAGCTCCTTCAGGAACCCGCCTTCGCCCAAAAGCTGGGGGAGAACGGCCGCGAGCACGTGCGGCAGAACTTCCTCCTCACGAGGCACCTGCGCGATTACATGCTGCTTTTCCTCTCGCTCTTCCACGAAGGAGACCGCGTCAGCCTCTCTTAAAGTCTTTCCGAAAAAAGAGCCGCCCGCACCGGGAACCCCGGTGCGGGCGGTTTTTTCGTGTTTAGAGGGCTTTTAGCGGCCGAAAGCGGCTTCGACGAGCCGGACCAGCGGGCCCTGCCAAATACCCAGGACCACAATGCCCGCGATGCAGAGATATTGGATGATCTTTTGGTCGGGCGAAAGGCGGATGGGGTTCGTGTCCGCCGGTGCGTCGACGTACATGGCTTTTACGATCTTCAAGTAGTAGAAAAGCGACGTCACGACGTTCAAGACGCCGATCGCGACGAGCCAGAGGAGGCCTGCTTTCACGCCGGTCCAAAGCAGATAGAACTTTGCGAAGAAACCCGCGAACGGTGGCACGCCGGCCAGCGACAGGAGGCCGAGCATGATCCCCGCGGCCAGGAGCGGCGAACGGCGCGAAAGGCCCGCGAAATCGGCCACCTCGTCGGCTTTGGCGGTCTGGGAAAGCGCAACGATCGCCAAGAAGACGCCGCCGGTGCTGAAGAGATACGCCATGAGGTAATAAAGGAGCGATTCTCCGCCGCCCGCGGAGAAGGCCGCGAGGCCGATGAGGAGATAGCCCGCGTGGCCGATACTCGAATAACCCATGAGGCGCTTCACGTTGGTCTGGGGGATCGCACCGAGGTTGCCGTAGAGGATCGTGAGGGCGGCGAGGACCGCGAAGAGAGCGGAAAGCGATTCCTGCGCGGGCGCGAATGCCGTCATGGAGAGGCGAACGAGGCCCGCGAAACCCGCGGCTTTGGAGCCGATCGCGAGATAAGCCGTGACCGGCGTCGGCGCGCCCTGGTACACGTCCGGCGCCCAAAGGTGGAACGGCACCGCGGCGATCTTGAATCCGAGCGAAGAAACGACGAGCACCATGCCGAAGAGGAACGAAACGGGCACCGAGGGCATCGCCGCGATGCGAACGCCCATTTCGGTAAAGGACGTGGTACCCGAGGCGCCGTAGAGGAAGCTCAGGCCGTAAAGGAAGACGGCCGTCGAGAGAGCGCCCAGGACGATGTATTTCACGCCCGCCTCGATCGACGACTCGCGGTCGCGCAGATAGGCCGTCATCACGTAGAGAGACACCGTCAGCGTCTCGAGTGCGATGAAAAAGAGAAGGAAATCGTTCGCCGAGGCGAGAAAGATCGTGCCGACCAGCGCGAAAAGGATGAGGAGGACGAATTCCTCGCGCCCGCGCTTGAGCTTCGACTGGTACTCGCGCGCCATGAAGAGTGTGAAGAACGCGGCTAGGAGGAAGATCAGCTTGAAGTAGAAGGAGATGCCGTCCTGGACGAGCGAGCCTCCGAACGCGGCGCCGAAATTTCCCCATTGGAAGCAGAGCTGCCCGAAAAGAAGCGCCACGCCGATCATCGCGATCGAGGCCAGGGTCTTCGCGCGCTTTTCGGTGTCGGGAAGGAGGATGTCGAAAATAAGGCAGCCGAGCGCCAGGACCACGACGCCGATCTCAGTGCGGAAAACCTGGCAGACGGCCGAGAAGGCGTTAAACATGGGCCACGTTTCCTTCCACGACTTCCACGCTTTGGATCGTGCGGTCGAGCACCGGGCGCGTGCCCGACTCGACGACCGGCATGATGAGCGCCGGGAACATGCCGACGGCCAAAAGAACGCCGGCCAGAAGAAGATAGGGAGCCCGCTCGCGCAGGGTGCGCGCGTCTTCGAGCGCGTTCCAGCGGGCCGGAAGGGGCCCCTGGATCGCCCCGCGGACCGTCCGCAGCATGTAGCCGGCCGTGATCACGAGGCCCGCCACCGCGAAGACCGCAGGCCAGCGGTATTTGTCCCACGCGCCGGCCAGGATCGTCATTTCACCGACGAAATTCGCGAAGCCGGGAAGACCGGCCGACGCCATCGCTGCCATCGCGAAGAGAACGGAGATGAACGGCATTTTCTTGCCGAGGCCGCCCCATTCGTCGAGCATGCGCGTGTGCGTCTGTGCGTAGATCCAGCCCACGAGCGCGAACGAAAGGGAGGCCATGATGCCGTGCGCGAACATGAAGAAGACCGTGCCGTTCAGCGCAACCGGCGTGAGGCACGCGAGGCCGAGAAGGATATAGCCCATGTGACTGCAGCTGGAATAGCCCAGGATGTATTTCAGATCGCGCTGGGTGAAGGCGACGAGGCCGCAGTAGACGATGTTCATGACGGCGAGCCACGCGACGTAGGGCATCCACTGTGCGGCGCCGTCGGGCATGAGCGAGATTCCGAGGCGGATGATGAGATACGCACCGAGTTTCTTCAAGACGCCCGCGTGCAGCATCGAGACCGACGTGGGAGCCGCCGCGTAACCCATCGGAGACCACGTGTGGAAGGGCCAGAGCGTGAGGATCACGCCGAAGCCGACCATGATACAGGGGAACGCCCAGCGCTGGAACGCCAGCGGAAGCGGGTTCGCCCGAAGCGCGCTCTCGATCGCGGGGAAGTCGAACGTGTTGAGCCCTGTCGCAAAATAGAGCGCGAGGATGGCCAGAAGCGCGAGCACCGCTCCGAGCGTGAGGTAGAGCGTGAGCTTCATCGTCGCGTATTCCTTGTTGCCTGAGCCCCACACGCCGATCAGCGGGAACACCGGAACGACCGCGCACTCGTAGAAGAAATACATGAAGAAGACGTCGAGCGCGGAAAGCACGCCGAAGCAGCCTGCGATGAGGAAGAGGTAGAACGTCACGTATTCCTTCACGCGCTCGGTGACCGAGCAGGTAACGAGCATGCCGGCGAACGAGACGATGGCGGTCATGAGAAGTAGCGTGAGGTTGATGCCGTCGGCGCCCACGTGGTAGGAGATGCCGAGTTTCGGGATCCATTCGAATTTGTCGACGAACTGGTAGCCGCCCGCCGTGATGTCGTAGCGCAGGAACGTCGCAAGCGCCACCGCGAGTGACACGGACACCGCCGCCACGCCAATCCGTTTGATCCACTCGGGGCGGTTCTGAGGAACCAAAAGAACGAGCAGACCGCCGAGGGCCGGCGACAGGAGAATCCAGGAAATCGGTCCGAGGGAGAGCATTCGGCTAGCCTTTCAGCAGGATGAAATAGACAGCCGCGACGATCCCGAACGCGAACGCCGTGGCGTACGTGCGGACGCGTCCGGTTTGCGCACGGCGCACGCGGTCGGCGGCCGAGCGGGTGAGCGCGGCCGTGCCGTTTACCCCGCGTTCGATGACGACCTTCACGTCGAAGCGGTAAAGAACGCCCGCGACCGCGTTCTGGACGAATCCGGCCAGCGCGGAAAAGAAGTCGTCCAAATAATACTTTTTCACGATGAGGTGATAGAGACCGCCGAGACCCTTCACGACCGGGTCATGGCCGGGTTTGGCGTTTTTGTAGAGCAAAGTGCCGAGTGCGATGCCGCCCAGGGCCACCGCGGTCGAGAGACCCGCGACGAACCAGTCGATGCCGTGATGCACGGCTTCGCCGTGGGGGGCGCCGTGCTCCGCGGCGGAATTCAGGAAAGCCGGCAGGCCAAAAAAGCCGGCCGTGACGGAAAGGACCGCGAGGAAAATGAGCGGAAGCGTCATTGGAAGCGGCGACTCGTGCGCGTGGCCGTCGTGCCCGGCGTCGTGCGCGTCGTGGGCATGCGCTTTCTTGCCGTGGGATTTCGCCTTCTTCTTTCGCTCGCCGAGCACCGCGACCCAGACCGCGCGGGTCATGTAGAAGGCGGTGAGCCCGGCGCCGAGGGTGGCGACCGTGAAAAGGACCCAATTTTCGCGCTTGGCCAGGACAAGGATTTCGTCCTTCGACCAGAAGCCCGAAAGAGGCGCGATGCCGCAGAGTGCGAGCGTGCCAATGATGAACGTCCAGGAGGTGATAGGCATCTCTTTCCGAAGCCCGCCCATCTCCCAGATATCCTGCGTGTGAAGCGCGTGGATCATCGAGCCCGCGCCGAGGAAGAGAAGCGCCTTGAAGAAGGCGTGGGTCGTTAAGTGGAACATCGCTTCCGTGCGACCGCCCAGGCCGAGCGCGAGCACCATGTAGCCGAGCTGGCTCACGGTCGAGTAGGCGAGGATCTTTTTGATGTCGTTCTGGACGAGTGCGAGGCCGGCGGCGAGGACGAGGGTGATCGCGCCGATCACCGCGATCGCCGTCATCGCGGCTTCGACGCCGGAGACGAGGAAGAAAACGCGCGCCAGCATGTAAACGCCCGCCGCGACCATCGTGGCCGCGTGGATGAGCGCGGAGACCGGCGTCGGGCCTTCCATCGCGTCCGGAAGCCAGATGTAGAGCGGGAACTGCGCGGACTTACCGACCACACCGCAGAAAACGAGGAGCCCCGCGATCACGAAGAGACTCTGCGGGATCGTGCCCGCGTGGAGAAGTGCGGGGATGCGGTGCGCGAGCTCCTGGAACTGGAACGTGCGCTCGGCGCCGCCCATCCCCGAGAGCATCCAAACCATGAAGATACCCAGAACCATCCCGAAGTCGGCGACGCGATTGACGATGAACGCCTTGTTGCCCGCGTCGGCCGCCGAGGGCTTCTCGAACCAGAAGCCGATGAGAAGATACGAGCTGACGGCCACGAGCTCCCAGAAGATGAAGAGCATGAGGAAGTTGTCCGCGAGCACGATCCCGAGCATGGAAAAAGCGAAGAGGGAAAGAGAGGCAAAAAAGCGGGGATAGCTCGTGTCGCCCTTCATGTAGGAGGACGAATAGAGGAAGACGCAACTTCCCACCCCGGTCACGACGAGGAGCATGACGAGAGTCATTTGATCGATCAGGTAGCCGAAACCGATCTTGAAACCGGGAATCTTGACCCAGTCGTACGAGATCGTGGCCACCGCCGAGTGCATCTCGACCGTGTTGAACCAGCAGAGCGCGGCGCTCGCGATGAAGGGAATCACGATGCCCGCCAGCGCGATTCCCGCGGCCGCCCCGGGACGCTTCAGCGCGAAAAGAACGATCAGGACACACGCCACAAGCGGCGCGAAGAGGATCACCCAGGGCAGCGGGGGCAGGTTTTCTACCATTTCAACTCCGCGGCGTCGTCGGCGTTGATCGAGCCCTTCTTCCTATATAGGAGCACCACCACCGCGAGGCCGACGGTCACTTCGGCGGCCGCCACGATCATCGCGAAAAAAACGACGACTTGGCCGGAGAGATCGCCCCGGTATGAGGAGAAAGCGACGAACGAAAGATTGGCGGAGTTGAGGATCAGCTCGATCGAAAGGAGAATCATGAGGATGTTCCGGCGCGTCAGAAGGCCGACGAGGCCGATCGCGAACACGAGCGCCGAAACCGCGAGATAATGGTGAAGACCGATCATTTGAGGCCCTTTTTAGCCAGGACCACGACGCTCACGACCGCCGCCAGGAGCAGGAAAGCCGTCAATTCGAAGGGGAGTACGTACTGGCGGAAGAGGGTCTCGCCAATCGCGGCCGTCGTGCCGTGCACGGACGGGGCGGGTTCCAGGCGGATCGTGCGGATGACGCGGAACGTCTGGAAGAAAAGAAGCGCCGCACCGGCGATCGCGAAGGCGGGGGCGGCCCCGAAGCCCTTCCAGTCCATCGAAACGGTGCGGAAGTCGATCAGCATGACCACGAAGAGGAAAAGGACGAGGATGGCGCCCGCGTAAACGAGGATGAGCACCGTCGCCAAGAGGAAGGCCTTCAGGAGCACGAACAGGCCGGCCATCAGCCCCATCGCCGCGACCAGGCACAGAACGCTGTGAACGGCCGAGCGAGACGTGATGACGCCGATCGCGGATAACAGAATTCCGAATGAAATGAGGTAAAAGAGTCCCGTCTCAAGCATAGAGAAGGGACTATTGTAGAGGCGGGCTTACGGCCTTGTCAATAAAAGGAAACGCCGTTCGAAGTCACTCCGAGTACGAATCCCCGCGAGACTCGATTAATCCCGACCTCCGTGCTATAATTTCGCGCTCATGGACAACGCGAATAAAGACTCATGACTCCATCCATTTCCGCTCTCGCCATCACGCTGGGTGTGCTGTTCTTTTTTTCGGCGTTCTTTTCGGCCTCGGAATCGGCGCTCATTTCTATCAACAAGGTGCGCCTGCGCCACATGATGGAAGGGCGCCGTAAAGGCGCCACCCGCATTTACCGCATGGTCTCGCGGCTCGACAAGGTCATCGCGACGATCCTCGTAGGCAACAATCTCGTCAACACGGCCATCGCCGCGATCTCGACCGTCATCTTCACGCACTATTTCGGCGGCGAGGGGATCGATCTTTTCTTCGTCACCGTCCTGACGACCATCGTGATCGTCATTTTTTGCGACCTTACTCCGAAAGTGATGGCCACGAACCACCCGGAAGGCACGGCGTTTCTCTTCCGCTATGTGATCGAATTCTTTATCGCGCTCTTCAGCCCCCTCACGCGCATCCTGACGGTGATCTCGAACGCCGTGATCCGCCTCTTGGGCGGAAATCCGCACCACCGTTCGCCGATCATCACCGAGGAAGAAATGAAGATGATGATCACGATCGGCAAGGAGGAGGGTTTCTACGGCGAGAACGAGCGAAAGATGCTGGAGCGGATCTTCCGTTTCGACGAGATCGAAGTCCGCGACGTCATGACCGCGCTCGAGAAGATGATCTCCGTTCCCGTGACGATAGACGAAGAAGAGCTCGAGCGGGTGCTTCTCGAAGAAGGGCACAACCGCATCCCCGTTTACCGCGACACGCGCGACAATGTGATCGGGATCCTTTACGTTCGCGATCTCCTTTATCTCTTTAAGAACAGCTCGCTGATCCGCGCGGAGGACCTTCTCTCGACGCCCTTCTACGTCGCACCTTCCAAGCGCGTGGCCGAGCTCCTCCGTGAGTTCCAGACGCGAAAGATCCAAATCGCGATCGTCCGCGATCCGAAGACGCAGAAGACCGTCGGTCTCGTCACGCTCGAAGATCTTCTCGAGGAGATCGTCGGCGAGATCGAGGAGATCGACACGACGCTTCTCGACTGACCTTTCTGGTAGAATGAGTCCATGATCTTTCCTTTCAAGAACAAAAAGCCCGTGATCCACAAGACCGCGTTCGTCGCTCCGGGAGCGCACGTGATCGGCGACGTGCGCCTGGAAGCGGGCTCGAGCGCGTGGTTCGGCGCGGTCCTTCGCGGCGACATGGGCCCGATCCGCGTCGGCCCGGATTCGAACGTCCAGGACGGCTGCGTCCTGCACGGCGATCACGGCAAAGGCGCGGTCCTGGGACGCGGCGTGATCATGGGGCACCAGGCGGTGGCGCACGCGTGCGACGTCGAAGACTACGTACTCCTCGGGATCGGCTCACGCGTGCTGACGGGCGCCCGCGTCGGCGCGTACAGTCTCATCGCGGCCGGAGCGCTCGTGCGCGAGAACGCGCGGATTCCGGAGCGCTCCCTCGTCGTGGGTGTGCCGGGGAAGGTGGTCCGGACCCTCACCAAAAAGGAAGCTTCCTTTCATAAAGACCAGGCACGGCGTTACAAGGAATACGCGGCGCAGTACAAGAAAGCGCTCGGTTAAAGCTCTCTCGTCATGACGCACTTGGTCATCGTCCGCCACGCGGAATCGGAGTTCAATCTCCAAAACCGGATCCAGGGCCATTACGACTCGCGCCTCACCGCGCGGGGGCTGCGTCAGGCTAAGCGGCTCGCGCAGCGACTCGGAAAGATCAAGATCGACAGGATTTATTCGAGCGATTTGGGCCGCGCGTATTCGACTTCGCTCGAGGTGGCCCGCCGGCTCGACCTCAGGATCGCACGCGAGCCGCTCCTGCGCGAGATCAATTTGGGTGCGTGGGAAGGAATGACACCCGAGGAGGTGGACCTCCTCTACGCGAAAGGCTACCAGCGCTGGCTCCGGAAGCCCTCGGCCTGTGTGATCCCGCGCGCGGAGCGCGTTTCGGCGTTCCGGAAACGCATCGTGAAATGCGTTAGAGGCATCGCGCGGCGGCACCGCGGAGAAACGGTGCTCGTCGTCACCCACGGTGGCGCGATCACCGCGCTCATCGCCGAATGGCTCGAGGCCGATTTCGACGCGGTCCTTTTCAACGTCCAAATCGACAACACGAGCGTCACGCTCGCCAACGAGACCGACGCGCGCGTGAAACTGCTTTCCATCAACGACACCGCGCATCTCAACGAAAGAAAGAGGCTTGTCCGTGGCTAGACCGAAACCCAACCTCCTCGACCACACCCCCGAAGCGCTCCGCAAGAAATTCGAGGAGATGAGCGTCGAGCCGTACCGCGCCGAGCAGGTTCTGAAATGGGTCTTCGAGAAAGGCGTGTACGAATTCGACAAGATGACCGATCTTTCGGTCGATCTCCGCAAGCGCCTTTCCGAGACGTTCGAACTGGCGATCCCGCCGGTCGTCGAGCGCCAGCTTTCCGAAGGCGACGCCAGCACGAAACTTCTTCTTAAAATAGGCGAGAATGATTACGTCGAGGCCGTGTACATGCCGCTCGACGACCGCCGCACGGTCTGCGTTTCGTCGCAGGTCGGCTGTAAGTTCCACTGCGCGTTCTGCGCGAGCGGGCAGGCGGGATTCTTCAGGAACCTCAAGATGTCGGAGATCCTCCTGCAGGTGCTCGCCGCGCGCGACACTTCGCCGGACAAGAAACTCACGAACATCGTCTTCATGGGGATCGGCGAGCCGTTCGACAATTACGACGAGCTAATGAAGGCTATCCGCGTCTTGAATTCGCCGGCGGGCCTGGGCTTGGGCGCGCGCAAGATCACGATCTCGACCTGCGGCATCGTGCCGAAGATTCAGCAGCTCACGCAGGAGGGTCTGCAGGTGGAGCTTTCGGTGTCCCTTCACGGCCCGAACGACGCGGTGCGCGGCGCCATCATGCCCGTGAACCGCGCGTATCCGGTGAAGCCTTTGATCGAAGCCTGCAAGCAGTATGCGAAGGTCACCAAACGCGCGATCACGTTCGAGTACATTCTGATCAAGGGAATCAACGCGTCGGAGAAAGAAGCGAGAGAACTCGGGAACCTGCTCCGCGGGATGCTTTGCAAGGTCAACCTCATCCCGTACAACGCGATCGAGGAATTTCCGCACGACGCGCCGAATTACGCGGAGGTCGTGCGTTTCCAGCAGATTCTCCAGGAAGCCGGCGTCCGCACCACCGTCCGTTTCTCGAAGGGTCGCGACATTCAAGCTGCTTGCGGCCAGCTGCGATCCGCCCGCCTCTCCTCGCCCGCCAAGGATTAAAATTTTTTAATCGGAATTTAATCGGTCTTTAATCACTTGGGGTCTATAACCAAGTGAAGGGACGGACTCCGTCCGCCTCTCAAAGCACCGCTCCCCACGAAAGGCCGGTAACCATGTTGCTTAAAGACGTGATGACCAAACAGGTCGAAGTGATCGAATCCGACGCCACGATCAAGGAAGCGGCCGAGAAAATGAAGCGGCTCGACGTGGGGCCGTTGCCCGTCCTGGAGGGGCACCGCCTCATCGGGATGATCACGGACCGTGACATCGCGATCCGTGCCGTCGCCGAAGGCCTGGACCCCAATGTCGCCAAGGTACGGGAGATCGTGACCCCGGACGTCGTTTACGGATTCGAGGACCAGGACGTGCAAGAGGCCGCAAAACTGATGGGCGAGAAGCAGATCCGACGCCTCGTGGTTTTGAATAAAGAGCAGCGGCTCGTTGGAATCGTCTCGCTTGGCGATCTCGCGGTGGACACCGGCGACACGGACATGGCCGGCGCCACTCTTGAGGACGTTTCTCGTCCCGCGCGCCCCAAAGGCGTCCGGAGGCCGTTATGATCGACGTCGCCCGCAAATCGAAAGTCCGCGCCAAGGCAGGAAGCGGGCGCGTCCGCTACGCCGTGGTGGGGATCGGCCACATTGCCCAAGCGGCGGTCCTTCCGGCGTTCGAGCACGCTTCCAAGAATTCGGAGCTCGTCGCGCTTATCTCCGACGATCCGGTCAAAAACCAGAAGGTCGGCCGCCGCTACGGCGTGCGGACGTACTCGTACGACGAGTATGACGAGGCGATGCGGAGCGGAAAGATCGACGCGGTCTACATCGCGCTCCCGAACAATCTGCACTGCGATTACGCAGTGCGTGCCGCGCGTGCCGGCGTTCACGTCCTCTGCGAGAAGCCGATGGCGGTTACCGAGGAGGAATGCAGGAGCATGATCGAGGCCGCGGACGAAAGCGGCGTCTTCCTCATGGTTGCCTATCGGCTCCATTTCGAGGAGGCGAACCTGAAGGCCGTCGAGATCGCCCGGTCGGGCCGGCTCGGCGAGGTCCGGTTCTTCCATTCGGCGTTCTCCATGAACGTGAAGCCGGGCGACATCCGCCTGCAGGCGGCGCTCGGCGGCGGAACCGTCTACGACATCGGCGTCTACTGCATCAACGCGGCGCGTTACGTCTTCCGCGCGGAGCCTTTAGAGGTGACCGCGCTCACCGAATCGTCCGGCGATCCCCGTTTCCGGGAGGTCGACGAGATGGCGGGCGTGGTCCTGCGCTTTCCCGGCGACCGCATCGCGACGTTCACGTGCAGCTTCAGCGCCGCCGGCTTCTCGACGTACGATATCTGCGGTACGAAGGGCAAGTTGCGCGTCGAACCTGCGTACAGTTACGATCTGGAGCTGGGACACGTGCTCACCGTCGGCGGAAAAACCGTGAAAAAAACGTTCAAGCGGCACGACCAGTTCGCTTCGGAGCTTCTCTATTTTTCGAATTGCATCCGAAAAGGGGAATATCCGGAACCCTCGGGCGCCGAAGGCCTCGCCGACGTTCGCATTATCCGCGCGATCTACCGCTCGGCGGAAACCGGCCGGACGGTCCGGCTCGAGGAATTCAGCCGGGCCAAGCGTCCGAACCTTTCGCAGGAAATCGACCGTCCGCCGGTGAAGCGCGAACCGCCGCTCGTGCACGCGCAGTCGCCTTCGGTCACTTAAGAGGCCGTCCCATGATCCGCTCCAACCGCACGCCGGGGAATCTCGAACCGCTTTGGACCGCCACCGCGCCTTCGCTTCGATTCGAAACGCTCGACCGCGACATCGACGTCGACGTGGTGGTCGTCGGGGCCGGCATCACCGGAACGACGCTCGCGTACCTTCTCTCGAAGGAAGGGTACCGCGTGGCCTTGGTGGACTCCGGCGCGGTGGGCTCCGGCGAGACAGGCCGCACGACGGCGCATATTTCGGCGTTTCTGGATTTCGGCTACGCGGAGATCCAAAAGATGCACGGCGCCGAGACGGCGCGCGCGGTGGCCGCGAGCCAGTGCGAGGCGATCGACCGGATCGAATCCATCGTTGCCGAGGAAAAAATCGACTGCGATTTTCGCCGGGTCGACGGCTACCTTTTCCTGCATCCGGAAGACGGTTCGAAGATTCTCGAGAAAGAGCTGGTCGGCGCACGGTCTGCAGGTTTCGAGGCGGAGCTTCTCCCGAGCGGGCCTTACCCTTTCTTCGAAACGGGTCCGACGCTGCGCGTTCCGCGCCAGGCGGCGTTCCATCCGATGCGCTATCTCGAAGGTCTCGTGAAGGCGATCGTCCGGCAAAAGGGGACGATCTTCACCGACACGTTCGTCGAGCGGGTCGAGCCGGACGGCGTGCAGACGCGTGGCGGATTCAAGATCACGGCCAACAGGGTCGTCGTCGCAACGCATTCACCGATCAAAAACGTCCTTTTCTTCCTGAAGGAATCCGCGTACCGCACGTACGCCACCGCGTACCGCGTTCCGAAGGACTCGGTCCCGGATGTGCTGGCGTGGGACACGGACGACCCGTACAACTACGTGCGCGTGCACCGGGAACCCACCTCCGATTACCTGATCGTCGGCGGCCGCGATCACAAGACGGGGCAGAACGACGATTACGAGCGCCCGTTCCTCGAATTGGACGAATGGACGCGCGCCCGTTACCCGATGGCCGGGGAAGCGGAGTACCGATGGTCGGGTCAGGTGATCGAGCCCGTCGATTCGTTGGCTTTCATCGGCCGCAGTCCCTATCACGACAGCATCTACATCGCCACGGGCTATTCGGGAAACGGAATGACGTACGGCACGCTCGCCGCGGTGCTTTTGGCGGACCTGATCGCCGGAAAGAAGAACGCGTGGGCGGATATCTACGAGCCGACGCGCAAGAACGTCCGCTCGGCGATGACCTTCCTCGAGGAAAACCTCAACGTCGTCACCCAATTCGCCGCCGACCGCGTGAAAAAGGAGGATCTGGACTCCCCCGAAGACCTCGCTCCCGGCGAAGGCGGCATTTTCCGCCGCGGACCGGGCAAAGCCGCGGCTTTCCGGGACGAAACGGGCGAACTGAGCGTGTTCTCCGCCACGTGCACGCATCTGGGATGCGTCGTCCAGTGGAACGGCGCGGAGAAAAGCTTCGACTGCCCGTGCCACGGGTCGCGGTTCGGGTGCGACGGCTCGGTCCTTACCGGCCCAGCGACGCGGAATCTGAAGCCCCTAGACGTCCCCGCGCCGCAATAGCCTCCGCGCGTCTTTCGTGGTAAAATAGAGCTCTCTCCGACCGAAGGGACGCCGCCAAACGTATGTGGATGAAATGGATTCCGTGGAGGTTTGTCGTGCGCCGCGTGGCGCGCGCACAGGGCTTCCTCGACCCGATCTCGCTTCTTTCGAGCCTTCAGCGTTTTTCCCAGCCCAGCGAAGTGATGGCCCCGACCGAGCTTTTGCGCGCCGGCGCCGTCCTCCAGGCCCGGGGTCTCATGAACAGCCAGGCGATTCAGCATAATCTGGACTGGATCTGGCCGTTTTGGGTCGAGCGCCAGTTCGACCCGTACGACGTGGCTTTCGTGCCGCGCGCTTTCAACGTCACCCACATCAATCTCACGCACCGGAATTGGACCGCCGTCGGCGTTCCGGACAGCGACGAAATGCCGATCGTCGATCCCCGGGGTCTCGTGACGCCCCTTTTCGACGGCTGGTCGGTGGACGCGTGGATTTTCCCGGACGGAGCTGCTCCGCTGGTTCCCGCGCGCGTCCGCGACGCCGAGCAAAAACTTTCGATGGGAGACGGGCTTTCCGTGGAGACGCGTTCAGCCTCCGCCGGCCGCGAGCTTTTCGCCCGCGCGGAAGTCGGTCACGCCGCCGGGGAGACCGTGTGCCGCATGCGTTACGAAGCGCTTTCCGACGTGCCCGCGTGGCTCGTGGTTTCGCTTCGGCCCTACAACCCCGAAGGAGTGAGCTTCATCCATCACATCGCCTCGACCGAAGACCAGCCGGGCTGGAAGGTGAACGGGAAGAATTACGTGCGGCTCAGCGAGGCGCCCGAACGGTTGCGCTTCTCGCGCTACGAACGCGGCGACGTCTCCCGGCGCCTGGACGACACCGCAAGCGAGGGTGAAGTCAAATGCGACGTCGGCATGGCGACGGCCGCGGCGCTCTACCGTCTGGAACCGGGCAAGCGGCGGACGATCGTCGCCTCCACGTCTCTCCCGAAGAAATCGGCGCTCCGGTCGGCGCTCAAGCACGCGCCGAAAGATCCCGAACCGATGGAATGGGAGGAAAGCCTGCGGGGCCACTCGCGGCTGGTGGTGCCGGACGCGCATTTCCGTTTTCTCTACGAGGCGGCGATCCGCACGCTCGTTCTCCATTCGCCCGGCGATGTTTACCCCGGTCCCTACACCTACAAACGTTTCTGGTTCCGGGACGCCGCGTTTATCCTCCACGCGCTCATCTGCGTGGGGCTCGCGCACCGCGCGGAACGGGTGATCGATCGCTTTCCCTCCCGGCAAACGCCGTTCGGTTATTTCCTCTCGCAGGAAGGGGAGTGGGATTCGAATGGAGAGGCGCTCTGGACCATGCGCCGCTGGTGCGAGCTGACCGGAAAAGACCCGAAGGCCGCTTGGAAGAACTCGATCTTGAGAGCCGGCAAATGGATCGTCCGTAAACGTCTGGCCTCCGATTCCGGCAAAGGCCACGCCGGACTCATGCCCGCGGGATTCAGCGCGGAACATTTGGGGCCCAACGATTTTTACTATTGGGACGATTTCTGGTCGATCGCGGGACTCGAGGCGGCGGCGTGGCTTTGCGACCGGTACGGCGCCTCCGGCGACGCGGCCGTCTTCCGGCGCGAATCCGCCGATTTCTCAGCGTGCGTCGACCGCAGCGTCGCGTCGGCGACTTTTCCCGGCACTGCGGCGGTGCCGGCGTCGCCGTACCGCCGCCTCGACGCGGGTTCGATCGGTTCGATCGCGGGCGGTTACCCACTCCAGCTTTGGAAGCCGGCCGACCCCCGGCTGACGGACACGGCGAATTTTCTCATGCGCGATTACTTCGTGGAAGGCGGCTTCTTCCAGCAGATCAGCCATTCCGGAATCAATCCCTACCTCACCCTCCACGTGGCGCAGATCCTCCTGCGGGCGGGCGACCCGCGTCATTTCGATCTCACGCAGGCCATCGCTCGCCTGGCGTCGCCCACGGGGCAGTGGCCCGAGGCCGTCCACCCGCAGACGAAAGGCGGCTGCATGGGGGATGGCCAGCACGTTTGGGCCGCAGCCGAATGGGTTCTCATGCTCCGTAACATGTTCGTTCGTGAAGAAGAGGCCGAAAACAGGCTCGTGATCGCCGCGGGGATTCCCCCGGAGTGGACCGCGTCGGGCGAGCCGATGTCCTTCGGAGAAACGGCGACCACGTGGGGCCCCGTTTCGGTCGAACTCCGTCCAGAAAACGGAGGCATGCGGGTCACTTGGAGCGGACAGTGGCGTGGCGAAGGGCCGGAGATCGCGATTCGCCTGCCCGGTTTCGTTCCCGCGACGGCCCGCACGTCCGCGGGTTCCGTATTAGTCAACCCGCTCGGAGGCGCTCGGTGAACATTCTCATGATGACCAATACCTACAAGCCGATCGTGGGCGGCTTGGAAAAATCCATCGAGGCTTTCACCGAGGAATACCGCCGTTACGGCCACAACGTCGTCGTGGTCGCGCCCGCTTTCGAGGGCACGGACGGCGAAGAGCGCGGAGTCATCCGCGTGCCTTCGATGAAGAACGTCCACGGTACGCCCTTTTCGCTCAAATTTCCGGTGCCGGTCGTGCTGGCCGAGGCGCTCGGAGAGTTTCGTCCGGAAGTGGTTCATTCGCACCACCCTTTTCTCATGGGCGCCACCGCGCTGCGCGTGGCCCATAAACACAAAGTGCCGCTCGTTTTCACACACCACACCCTCTTCGAGCAGAACATGCATTACGTCACCCATGGCGAATCCGAGCGTCTGACGCGCTTCGTGGTGGAGCTGGCGGTCGGCTATTCCAATCTCGCCGACCACGTGATCGCGCCCAGCGCGTCCGTCATGCACATGCTGCGCGAACGCGGCGTGGAAAGCCCCATCGACGTGGTTCCGACGGGGATCGACGTCGAGCGCTTCGCTTCGGGCAACCGCGAAGAGTGCCGCCGGAGCGCGGGGATCCCCTCCGGCGCGTTCGTCGTGGGGCACATCGGACGCCTCGCCCCGGAAAAAAATCTCGAGTTCACCGCGCGCGCCGTCGCCCGGTTCCTAAAAAAACGCACCGAAGCGCATTTCCTTCTGGCGGGCAAAGGGCCTTCGGAAGACGCGGTCCACGCGATTTTCGATGAAGCGGGGGTTTCGGACCGAGTGCATGCCATCGGCATCGTGAAGGACCAGGCGCTCGTCGACGCCTACCACGCGATCGACGTGTTCGCGTTCGCGTCGCAGAGCGAGACGCAGGGCCTAGTCCTCGCGGAAGCGTTCTCGGCGGGTGTCCCTGTCGTCGCGGTCGACGCCTGCGGCGTCCGTGACATCGTCGTGGACCTGACGAGCGGCCGGCTCCTTCCGGCGGAAGACGAAGAGACCTTCGCGGGCGCGCTCGAATGGGCGGCGGATCTTTCGCCCGAGGCCCGCTCAGCCCTCCGGGAGGCGTGTCTTAAGACCGCCGCCGAATATTCCATGCCGCGCTCCGCAGCCAAGGCGCTCGAAGTGTATTCGCGTCTCACGCGCCGGTCCCGACGCCGCACCGACGCCGCAGGCGGGAAGTGGGCCACGACAATGCGCGTCCTGAAAGCCGAATGGAAAATCTTCAAGAACATCGGGAAGGCGACGAAGGAATCGCTCGCAAAAAAAGAAAGCACGGAGGCGGTCGTCGTCTGAGGGCGCCCAAATCCCCCGCCTCGCTTTCCAAAAGTGCCGCGACGCGCGGCTTTACTCCCGCAACAAGATCGCGATGAACGCGAATTTCCCTAGAGCGTGGAAGTGCTCGCTCGTGGCTCCAATCGGAGTCACCGACAGGGTTAAAAACTTCTAATCTTAATTTAAGGCCTCTTTAATTACGTCCGCGCTATAACGTTCTCTGGGCAGGATCGATCCGGGGGTCTACGGAGGGTTTCGCCCCGCTTTAAAAAAACGTTAAGCCCGAGTCATTCCCGACCGGTTCTGAGGAGGACCGCCAACCCCATGAACCTCTATCCGCTCCGCCCCGAAGAAGTATTCAGTCTTTTTCTCTGCCTGTATGCGTTCGCGGTCATAGGTTATCTCGGCGCGGCCATCGCGTGGTCCTGGCGCCGCGGTCCGTTCGGTCCCGATGGTATTTAAACTGAGCCGGGTCGTCCGGGTGTTCCGTCGCGTCTTCAGCCGGAGCGAGTGGGCCATTCGTCTTCTCGGTCTTTCCCGCGCGAACGCTTCGCCGACGACGCCGGGCCTCGTCATGGTCCAGATCGACGGTCTTTCCCGCCCGCAGCTGACGCGCGCTCTCTCTGCGCACGATATGCCGTTCCTCAAGCGGCTCGTCGATCACGAAAACTACACGCTCCACTCCCATTATTCCGGCATGCCTTCCAACACGCCCTCCGTCCAGGGGGAAATCTTCTACGGCGTCAAAAGTTGCGTGCCCGCCTTCAGCTACCTCGACCGAAAAAGCGGCCGCATATTCAAAATGTACGACACCGCGTCGGCAAGCGAAGTCGAACGGCGACTCGAGAAGGTTGCTCCCGGTCTCCTCGCCGAAGGCAGCTCCTATTCGAACGTGTTCACCGGGGGAGCGAAAGACGCGCGCTTCTGCGCGGCGAAAATCGGCTGGAAGGCCCTTTTCTGCGCTCCGAATCCGCTCGTCCTTCCGATTCTGATGGTGCTTTATTTCGACATTCTCTTGCGCACCGCGATTCTCATGGTGATCGAGTTCGTCCTTGCCACGATCGACTGCGTACGCGGAACGTTCGCGGGTAAACGTTTTTGGAAGGAGCTCGAATTCGTCCCGACACGCGTGGCGGTCTGCGTGCTTCTGCGGGAGCTCGTGATCGCAGGCGCGACGATCGACGTCGCGCGCGGCCTGCCGGTCATTCATTTGAATCTTCTCGGGTACGACGAGCAGTCGCACCGGCGCGGGCCCACTTCCAAGTTCGCGCATTGGTCGCTCCGCGGCATCGACGACGCGATCGGGCGCGTGTGGAGATCGGCCCACCGCTCGGCGCAGCGCCATTACGACGTTTGGGTTTATTCCGATCACGGCCAGGAAAACGCCCACTCCTATACGCAGAAGAACGGTCGCTCGCTCGAGGCCGCGGTCGCGGAATTTTTCGGCAAGCGCGTCCATTCGGACGATCCGGGGCCTCTTTCGCATTGGGAATCCGGGGCCGGTCTTCTCGAGTCGCACGCGCTCGACTCGCGCCCGGGGGAAGAGCCGGCCGACGAAAGCCTGACCCCTTCGCGCGTGATCGTGACCGCGATGGGTCCGATCGCGCACGTCTACGTGCCGGGCGAGATGGACGCGTGCGACAAAGAACGCTTCGCGTCCGAGATGCCCGCTCGTCTGGGCGTGCCCGCGGTGATGCTGCCGAGCCGGCCTGAAGAAGCGCTCGTATGGACCGAAGACGGCCGTTTTTCTTTGCCCGCCGATGCCGCGCGGCTCCTCGGACCAGATCATCCTTTTCTCGAAGAAGCCGCGCGGGACGTCGCCGCTCTCGCTCATCACCCCGACGCAGGCGACTTCATCATTCTCGGCTGGCGTCACGGAGCGCAGTCGTCCAGTTTCCCGCTCGAACACGGCAGCCACGCCGGGGCGGGACCGCAGGAGACGCACGGCTTCGCGCTTTTGACGTCGGACGCGCCACTCCCGCCGCTCGAAAAGCCCTATCTCCGGCCCGCGCATATCCGGGAAGCCGCGCTCCGCGTGCTCGGCCGCTCGGACGGCCGCGTGAAACGCGCGTTCCGCCCTGCGTCGCTCCGTACCGTCCGGATCATGACATACAACGTGCACGGCTGCGTGGGCCTCGACGGAAAATGCTCGCCCGAACGTATCGCGCGCGTGATCGCGCGGCACGACGCCGACGTCGTCACGCTACAAGAGCTCGACGTCGGCCGCTCGCGCTCGGGCTGCGTGGACCAAGTCGAACAGATCGCCCGGCGGCTCGACATGACGTTTCATTTCCACCCGACCTTCCTCATCGAGGACGGCCAGTACGGAAACGCGATCCTCTCGCGTTTCCCGATGTACCTCGTGAAAGTCGCGCCGCTTCCGCAGCTGCGCAAAGATCTCGAGCCGCGCGGGGCTATGTGGGTCGCGATCGACATCGGGTTCACCAAGCTACAGCTTATCAATTCCCACCTGAGCATTTGGCCCGCCGAGCGTTTGCTCCAGGCGGAGGCGCTCTCCGGCGCCGACTGGCTCGCGAATTCGGCGTGTTCGGGGCCGGTCGTCCTGTGCGGCGATTTTAATGCGCTGCCGACGTCTCCGGCTTACCGCAAGATCGGTTCGGTTTTGCGCGACACGCAGCTTCATCTCAACGCGCACCGTCCGCAGAACACGTGGATGGGGCTCGGGCGGATCGACCACGTGTTCGTCGGCCCGCGCATCCAAGTGACCGGCATCCGCGTCCCCACGACTTCGCTCGACCGGCAATCGTCAGACCACTGGCCCCTCGTCGTCGACATCCACGTCCCCGAGGAGGACGCACCGAGCTTGGACGGCCTTCCGCTTTCGTCCCGTGCGTGGGTGATGCGGACGGATCCCAAGACCGGCCGGCGGGAGATCGAAAAAGAATCCCGCGAAAGAACCCGCGATTAAAAACTTTTAATCCAAATCTAACCCCCTTTTAATCGCCAGGCGCGTATAAGAGAAGGATATCAATCTGGGGGTCCCTATGGCCGCGACCGTGCATGCCCGCACCTGCGATTTTCTCCTGGTGTCGCGTTATAAGGAGGTCCGCTCCCGCACGGAGGCCCTCGCCTCGGCGCTGAGCGCCGAGGATTGCGCGCTCCAGTCCATGCCCGACGCGAGTCCCGTCAAATGGCATCTGGGACACACGGCGTGGTTTTTTGAGACTCTCGTTCTCGCTCCTTTCGTTTCAGGCCACCGCCCGTTCCACCCCAAATACGCCTATCTGTTCAATTCGTACTACGAAACGCTCGGCCCACGTCAGCCGCGCGCAGAACGCGGTTTGCTTTCGCGTCCGCCGCTCGCGGAAGTGATGCGCTACCGCGCCGCAGTCGACGCGCGAATGGAAGCGCTCATCGGCACGGGCGCGGACTCCGAGCTCGAACGGCTCGTCGAAACGGGCCTCCATCACGAGGAACAGCACCAGGAACTCCTTCTGACGGACGTGAAACATCTCTTCGGGTCGAACCCGCTTCGGCCGGCCTACCGTTTGCCGGACGAAGAAGAAGCGGAGCTGGCCGCCGGGACGCCTGCGCGCTGGCGCGCGTATCCCGCCGCGGAGACGGAGGCGGGGCACTCGGGGAGCGGTTTTTCCTACGATAACGAGACCCCGCGGCACCGTGTCCGCTGCGAAGAATTTCTTTTGGCCGAGCGCCCGACCACGTGCGGCGAATTCGCCGCGTTCATCGAAGATGGCGGGTACCGCAGGCCGGAGCTCTGGCTTTCCGACGGATGGGATGAAGTGCGCACCCACACATGGGAAGCCCCGCTGTACTGGGAGCGTCACGGGCGCGATTGGCGGCATTTCACTTTGGAGGGGATGCGTCCGGTAGATCCCGAAGAGCCGGTTTGCCACGTGAGTTTTTACGAAGCCGACGCCTACGCGCGGTGGAGCGGCGCACGCCTGCCGACCGAATTTGAGTGGGAATACGCCGCGGGTCCCGAACGCATCGTAGGAAATTTTCTCGAAACCGGGCGGCTCCGTCCGCGTCGCGCCCCCGGGGGCCGCGGGATCGCCCAGCTTTTCGGCGATGTCTGGGAATGGACCTCGAGCGCGTACGCTCCCTATCCGGGGTTCCGTCCAGCCGACGGAGCGCTCGGGGAGTACAACGGCAAATTCATGTCGAACCGCATGGTTCTCCGCGGAGGCTCGTGCGCGACGCCGCGCTCCCACATCCGTGTCTCGTACCGTAATTTTTTCCGCCCGTCGGACCGCTGGCAGTTTTCCGGCATCCGGCTCGCCCGGGACGCCCGCTCATGATGCGCGTGGAGACCGAAGGGCCCCGGTTATACGATTTCTCTCCTCCGGAGACGACGTTCAAGGAGGAAGTTCTAGCCGGTCTGCGCCTTCCGAAGAAAGAGTTGCCGTGCAAGTATTTCTACGACGAACGCGGGTCGTGGCTCTTCGAGCGCATCGTCGACACCCCCGATTATTACGTCGGTCGCGTGGAGACGAAGATCATGCGCGAGAACATCGACGACATCGTTGGGCGAATGGGGACCGACTGCCTGCTCGTGGAATACGGCAGCGGTTCCGGGAGAAAGACCCGGCTTCTTCTCGACCGCATGCAGTCTCCCGCCGGCTATGTCCCGATCGACATCGCCCGCGGCGCGCTGGTCGAGACGGCCCGGCGCTTTGCGACCGCCTATCCGGGACTCGACGTCTGCCCGGTGTTCGCCGACTTTGTCGATTTCTACGCGCTACCGCCGTGTGGCGGCTACGTGACGCGCAAAATCGTTTATTTCCCCGGTTCCACGATCGGCAACTTCGAACCGTCCCAAGCCCGCGAGCTTCTCGAGAAAATATCGAGGCTTTGCCATCCAAATGGTGGCCTGCTCATCGGAGTGGACTTAAAGAAACCGCGGGAGATTCTAGAGCGCGCTTACGACGACCGAGAGGGGCTGACGTCCGCATTCAATCTGAATTTGCTCGTTCGCATCAACCGGGAGCTGGGCGGCGATATTCGCGTGGATAATTTCCGGCACGAGGCCGTCTACGCGGAGGGCGAAGGCCGTGTGGAGATGCGGCTGGTGAGTGCGTGCGAGCAGATCGCGACGATCGACGGGGAGACGTTCCGGTTCGGACAAGGGGAATCGATATTGACGGAACGCTGTCACAAATACGACGTGGACGGATTCCGGCGTCTGGCGCTGGCCGCGGATCTTGAGCTCGAGGAAGTGTGGACCGACGAAAACGAGTATTTCGGCTTATTTTTCCTCACGAACGCTTGATTAAAAAGTTCTAATTTCATTTTAACCATATTTTAATCGCTCTAGGCGTATAACTATCTGTACGCACAAGACTTCCAAGGAGGCGCCATGGTCGACCCCGCCGGTGATTCCAAAAATCTGCTCGTCGTTTTGAAAGACCTCTTTTCCATCTGCCGTGACGGCGAGCTGGGCTACCGCATGGCCGCCGAGAAAAGCAGACACGATTCGCTCCATAAGCTTTTTTCGACTTACGCAGAACAGCGTGCCCAATTCGCCGACGAACTGGACCGCGAGATCGAACGCCTGGGCGGCAAAACGGGCGGAGCGGGGACCGCCGCCGGCGCGGCCCACCGCGGATGGTTCAAGCTGCGTACCGCCGCTCAGGGACACGACGAAGGAGCTGTGGTCGAGGAATGCGAACGCGGCGAGGACGCGGCAGTGAGGACGTACGCGGAAGCTTTGAAGGGGGATCTTCCCATCGAAGTGAGGGACGTCGTGGAGCGTCAGCACGAGTTCATCAAAGCAGCGCACGACCGCATGCACACGCTCGAAATCCAGAATCGGACGATCCGCGAAACCGGCCTCATGGCCGAAAGCGCCCCCGGTTCCGCCACCGACGGCGCCCCCGACTAAATCCGTTCTACCCAAGCGGAGCCACGCAGAGTGGCCTCGGTGTCCTTCCTGATTTACTTTCTATATTCTTAAAATTCGAGGAGATTCCCATGAAAAAGAAAAACAAAAAGCCGTCCAAACGCACCGAAAGATTCGAAGAGCCTGGCCGCACGCCCGGAAGCGCCGAAGGCAAGGAAGCTGGCGCCGACCGCGGCCGATTCGAGGAAGCCGGCCGCACGCCCGGAAGCGCCGAAGGCGAGAGGTGAAGAGCGCATGACTTCGGCGGTCAGCGGACGAACGGGCTGGAAGATGGGTCTCGGGGCGGAAGCGCGTCCCGACGGCGTCTTTTTCAGGATCTGGGCGCCGAAGCGGCGGTCCATCGAGGTCGTTCTCGAAGATACGAAGCGTGCCTATCCGCTCGCCCCCGAAGACGGCGGTTATTTTTCCGGAACGGTTCCCGAAGCGCGCGCCGGATCGCGCTACCGTTATCGGTTGGACGGAGGCGACGCGTTTCCCGATCCGTGCTCCCGCTGGCAACCGGACGGCCCGCACGGTCCTTCGGCAGTAGTCGATCCGGACGTTTTCAGATGGACCGACGCCGGGTGGCGCGGGCTCCGAATGAAAGGCCAGGTTTTTTACGAACTCCATGTCGGATCGTTCACGCACGAAGGCACGTTCGATGCCGTCATCGGCGAGCTCGACGAGCTGAAGGCGTTCGGCGTCACGTCGATCGAGCTCATGCCGCTCACGGAATTCCCCGGCCGCTGGAACTGGGGATACGACGGAGTGGGGCTCTACGCACCGGCACATGTCTACGGCGGACCGGAGGGTTTGAAGCGCCTCGTCGACGCCGCGCACGCCAAAGGCTTGGGTGTCATCCACGACGTCGTCTACAACCACATCGGCCCCGACGGCAATTATCTCGGACAGTATTCGGACGATTATTTTTCGAAGCGTCACACGACCGACTGGGGCGATGCGATCAATTACGACGGCCCGAATTCGACACCGGTCCGCGAATTTTTCGTGCGAAACGCCGCCTATTGGATCGCCGAGTATCATTTAGACGGCTTGCGGCTCGACGCGACGCAGAATATCTACGACGATGGTCCGGTTCACGTCATCGTGGAGCTCGCGGGGCTCGCGCGCGAATCGGCCGCGGCCCGCACGATCTTGATCGTGGCCGAGAACGAGCCCAACGACGCGCGGTGCATCCTGCCTGTCGAGGACGGAGGGTTCGGATTGGACGGCGTCTGGAACGACGACTTCCACCATTCGGCCCGCGTCGCGCTGACAGGCAAACGCGAAGCGTATTACACGGATTATACCGGCACCCCGCAGGAAATCATCTCCGCGGTCAAACGCGGATTCCTGTATCAGGGGCAGTATTACGCCTGGCAGAAACAAAACCGCGGAACGTCGGTCCCTTTCGCAAAGGGCGAGGCGTTCGTCACGTATCTTCTCAACCACGACCAGATCGCCAACAGCCTGTTCGGCGAACGGCTGTACGCGCTGTCGGGTTTCGCGCGCTACCGGGCGATGGCAGCTATCGTTCTGCTTGGGCCCGGGACCCCTCTTTTTTTCATGGGTCAGGAGTTCGGCGCGTCGGCGCCGTTCGTTTTCTTCGCCGATCACAACGCGGAACTGGCGTCGAAGGTTCGCGCCGGCCGGCGCGACTTCCTGAAACAATTTGCCAGTTGCGCAGGCGCAGAAGCGCTGGGATCGCTCGATGCGCCCGACGTCGACGCGACGTTCGAAAAGTGCCGACTCGATTTCTCCGAACGCCTTTCCAACGCGGGCCTTTACGCCTATCAGCGCGAACTTCTCGCCTTGCGCCGTGACGATGCGGTCATCGCCGCGCAGGACCGTTTGGCGATCGACGGCGCCGTGCTGGGTCCTCAAAGTCTCCTTCTCCGCTGGGCAGGTGAGGAAAAGGGGGACCGGCTTCTCATCGTGAATCTCGGCGGGGATTTCGACCTGACCCCCGCTTCCGAGCCGCTCCTGGCTCCGCCGGCGGGCATGCGGTGGCGCATGAAGTTTTCGAGCGACGAGGTGCGTTTCGGAGGGCAGGGCAGTGTCAATCCCTGCGGCGCGGCGGGCTGGAAGCTTTCGGCCACATCGGCCGTCTTTTTCAGTTCTGAATCGGAGGATTCTTGATGGTCGAGCCGATCGTCTACAGCGGTCCTTTCGAAAACGACGGCGCGGAGCTCCTCACGAAAGAGTGGCTCGTGACGAATGGCCTCGGAGGGTACGCGTCAGCTTCGCTCCGGGGCGTGGGCACGCGCCGTTACCACGGCATTTTCATTCCGAATCTGCCCGCGCCGCGCGGCCGCACCGTGATGATTCCGCGCCTAGACGACTCCGTAGAAGCGGACGGAAGCTGGCTCGATCTGACCGGTGCCGAGCACGCGGACGGACGTATTTCGGGAGACGCTCATCGTTTCTTAAGCGAATTCCGTCTCGATTGGCAAACGCCCGTCTGGACGTTCTCGGTCGCGGGCCGCGTGATCGAGAAACGCATCGTGATGCCGTACGGGCAGAACACCGTCTACGTGAACTACCGGCTCGTCTCCGGAAAGACGATCCGCACGCGTCTGCGTCCCTATCTTTCGTGCCGCATGCACGACGGCCAGCTCGGTTACGCGCCGCAGTGGCCTTTCTCGATGAACGTCACTCGCGGCCGCTACGAGATCCACGCCTTCGAAGGCGCGCCGACTCTCCGCTTGCGCTTGCAGCCGAAAAACGGCGCGTTCACTATCGACGAACGTATTTCTTCGGGCGTGCTTTACCGCGTAGAAAAAGACCGGGGCCACGATTCGGTGACGAATCTCTACAGCCCCGGCGCCTTCGAATTCGAGCTGAAACCGAGCGAGAACGTCTCCTTCGTCGCGAGCACCGAGCCGTGGGAAGCGCTCGAGTGCGACTGCGAAAAAATTCTCGAAGCCGAAAGGAAACGTCTCGAAAAACTACTGTCCCTTTCTCCGCGGGCGTCGACCGACGCGTTCGCGGCGCGTCTTACGATCGCCGCGGACCAGTTCGTGGTCCTCCCCTGGACCCGCTCGGACGAGAACGTCCTTTACCGGGCGTCGGGGGAGCGTCTGCGCACGGTGATCGCCGGCTATCACTGGTTCACCGACTGGGGCCGCGACACGATGATCTCCCTCGAAGGCCTTACTCTCTGCACGGGCCGCCACTACGAGGCGAAGGCCATTCTTCAGACGTTCGCGCATTACGTGAAGGACGGGCTTTTGCCGAATCATTTCCCGGAGGGCCAGCGCACCGGGATCTACAACACGATGGATGCGACCTTCTGGTTCTTCCACGCGATCGACCGTTATTACCAGGTGACGGGCGACAAGGAGACGGTGAAGGGGCTCTATCCGGTCCTGAAGACGGTTATCGAGCACCATCAGCGTGGAACTCATTTCGGCATTTACGTCGATCCCCGGGACGGCCTAGTGCGCGGTGGGGCCGAAGGTCTCGCGCTCACGTGGATGGACGCGAAAGTCGACGAATGGGTCGTCACCCCGCGCCGCGGCAAACCCGTGGAGATCCAGGCCCTGTGGTACAACGCACTTAAACTCATGGCGACCTGGTCGCGCGAGTTCGGCGAGTCGCCGGACGAATACACGGCTCTCGCGAAGAAGGTGTTCGATTCGTTTAACGCGCGTTTCTGGTTCGAGCCGGGCCAGCATCTCTACGATCTCATCGACGGGGAACGCGGGAACGACCCGGCGCTTCGTCCGAACCAGATCTTCACCATGGCGCTCCGGTATTCCGTTCTCGACCGTTCGTACTGGAAGCCCGTTCTCGATTCGGTCGCGAAGAAGCTTTTGACGCCCTACGGTCTCCGGACGCTGGATCCGGGCAACAAGGAATATCACCCGCGTTACGAAGGCGACCGCTGGTCCCGAGACGCCGCCTATCACCAGGGCATGGTTTGGGCGTGGCTCATTGGACCGTTCCTGAACGCCTGGATGCGCGTCTATCGCGACCGGGTGAAAGCGCGCCAGATGCTGGACAGTTTTCACGGGCATTTGAAGGAAGCAGGCGTCGGCAGTATCAGCGAAATTTTCGACGGCGACGCGCCGTACTCGCCACGTGCCTGCATCGCCCAGGCGTGGAGCGTGGCCGAAGTGCTTCGCTCCCACTTGGCTCTCAAAGATCTGGAAGATTTGGCCGCCACACAAACGTCCGTAACGGAAGGGAGGAAGGAATGATCATTCGTTCGATTGTCGGTATCGCGCTTCTCGTGGGGGCCGCTTCGATTTGCTCGTCCGCTTTTGCGGAAGACGCGCTCGCTCCCCCATCGGAAACGGCTGCCGTCTCTTCGACGCCTTCACCGGTCGCGCCGCCCGCCGGCGACATGCCCGACGCGCCGACGGTTGAGGATCAGTCGCAGAGCGCCGACGATATCCGAATCACCCAGACGATCCGGAAGGCGTTGATGGCGGACGACTCGATCTCTTTCGGCGCCAAAAATACCGCGGTCATCACCGCCGGAGGCCGCGTCACGCTCCGGGGCCGTGTGAACGAATCGGAAAGATCTGCCATCGTCCGGCACGCGGAAACGGCGGCGCCCGGCCAAGTCGAAGACCTTCTCGAAACCGAACGCTCTTAAAAACAGGAGAAAGTCATGTCCAAACAAGCCGTATTCTGCATCGCAACGACCGAGATCCAAGCCGAAGACGTTGTCAGCCAGCTCAAGAACGAAGGGTTCTCGAACGACGATATCTCCGTGCTCTTTCCCGATAAGACCGGCACGAAGGATTTCGCTCATGAAAAACACACGAAAGCGCCCGAAGGCACGGTGCGCGGCGCGCTTCCCGGCGGGGTGCTGGGCGGCGTCGTCGGCTGGCTGGCCGGCATCGGAACGCTCGCGATCCCGGGCATCGGCCCGTTCGTCGCGGCCGGCCCGATCATGGCGGCGCTCTCCGGAGCGGCGCTCGGCGCGGCGGTCGGCGGAGTGGCCGGTGCGCTTATCGGCATGGGCATTCCCGAGTACGAAGCCAAACGTTACGAAGGACGCGTCCGCGAGGGGAACTTCCTCATCTCGGTCCACGCCGAGAACAACCAGGAAGCCGACCGCGTGAAGGACATCTTCAAGGAAGTGGGCGCGCAGGACATCTCGACTTCCAAAGAAGTGCACGTCACGAAGTAAGTAAAGGCTGTCAAACGAAAGGCGTTGTCCACGAAAGGAGACGTCATGAAGATCACCGATCAATCGGGTAAAGTGGGCTGGGTGGTTCTTTGGATGCTCGGCGTTCCGATCCCCGTTCTCCTGGTCCTCTTCCTGCTGCGCGGCTGCACGTGAGCTGCGCGGCCGAAAAAGGCCGCGGTTTCCGCCCGGGACGCATTTTGCCCGGTTCAAGCCCCGGTTCTGGTAAAATGGCCTCTTAAAAGGGGGTCGTCATGGAATCGCTTCTCGGCAGCGTCGAGCGGCTGATCCGCCAGAGCCCGGGGCCCGTTTTTTTGAATCTGCCTCCTCTGACGTTCAGTTCGAACGCTTTCATCTATTTCTTCGCGGCCAACGCGTGCCTGCTTTTCGGGCTCGCCCTCCTGGGCGCGTTCCGTTCGCCGTTTGCCCGCTCGAGGGCCAACGATGCGGGGGCACGTTCGCTTTGGATCAAGAAAGCCCTGGGCTGGCTCGCCCTCGCGGCCGCGGAGTATCTTTTCATCACAACCGGAGGGCTACTGATATGACGTTCGTGCGACGTGCGATGACGGTGGCGGGTCTGGGGGCGGCGCTCTTCGCGATGGGCTGCGGCACCGCGGCCCGGATCGAGGCAGACGAGGTGAAGGGCGAGAAGCTCTTCACGTTGAAGGACGTCGACGGCAATAGCGTGAGCCTCGAAAAGGAACTCGCCGCGCACAAGGCGGTCCTCATCAACTTCTGGGCCACCTGGTGCCCTCCCTGCCGCGAGGAAATCCCTGACCTCATCAAGCTCCAATCGCAATTCTCCGGCCGCGGTTTCACTATCCTAGGCGTGGACGTGGGGGAGTCCGAACAGCGCGTGAAGACCTTCGCGAAAAAAGCGGGCCTCAATTATCCACTGCTTCTGGATTCGGAGAAGGAAGTCGCGACCAAATACAACGTCGTCGGCATTCCCACTTCTTACCTCGTCGCGTCCGACGGAAAGATCCTCGGCGAGTACCACGCGGCGACCCCGCAACTTTTCGACGACGTCGAGAAGGCCGTGAGCGCCTAGCATGCTTCGAATGTATTTCCTGGCGTTCGTGCCGATCTTCGTCGCGGTCGACCCGCTCGGCATGATCCCGGCGTATCTGTCGCTGACGCGGCGCATGAAACCCGCCGATCGGGAAGCATTGGTCAGGAATTCGACCCTCGTCGCGCTCGCGGTGGCGCTCGTCTTCGTGTTCGTCGGTCGCCTCGTGTTCCGCTGGCTCGGAATCACGATCAATGATTTCCTCGTGGCGGGCGGTGCGGTGCTTTTCATCGTATCGATCCGCGACCTGCTTCTCTCCCACGGCAAGGGTTCCGACCTTCCCGAGAACGAAGTCGGCGTGGTGCCGCTGGCCGTGCCGCTCATGGTCGGCCCAGCTGTGCTCACGACCTCACTCATTCTCCTGGGCTCGTTCGGGCTTCTGCCGACGATCTTCGCGATCGTGGCGAACCTGCTTCTCTGCGCGGTGATTCTCCAGCTCTCGCCTTTCATTTCGCGCGTGCTGGGGGAGGCGGGGTCCAACACGCTTTCCAAGCTCGCGAACCTGCTCCTGGCCGCCATCGGCGTAATGCTCATGCGTCGCGGTGTGTTCGACACGCTTTCGGAGTGGGTGACTCTCCTGCGCCAGAGCTAGAGAATTTTCGGTTGACAAAGCGAGCCTATTGAGATATATTCTCAAATGCGACTCATTCTCATATTGAGTCTCTTTTTTTAAACTTCATATTGAGACCAAGTCTCAATAGCTATGGAGAAATCAATGAACGTACGGATTGCGCTTCTGGGGGCCTTCACCCTTCTATGTCTGCATGCCGCACCCGCTTCTGCCGACGCAGCGGCTCCAAAAACTAAAATGAAAGAAGTGTTGGTCACTGCCGAGTCGGGAGAATCGTTCAAGCAGGACGTCGAAGGCACGCGTATCTTCGCCGGAAAGAAAACGTCGGTGGCCCTCCTCCAAAATCAGCCGCAGATTCAAAACAACAATTACCGTCAGGCCTTCTCGCAGCTGCCGGGGCTTCTGGTTTCCGAGCAGAACAACCAGGGACACGTGAACGTCAATTACCGCGGAATTGGCGACCCGCATGAGTCCCAGGACGTGCTGACCTTGAAGGATGGTCTTCCGATCGGCATGGAACGCTACGGATACTCGACGACGTACTACACACCACCGCTCGAAGCGGTTGAGCGCGTGGAGCTGATCCGCGGCGGCAGCTCGCTTCTTTACGGACCGCAGCCGGGTCCCGCATTGAATTACGTCACCTACGATCCCGTCGACGACCGCGCGTTCACGGCGGACACGCAGCATGTTTTCGGCTCCGACGACCTGTACAGCACCTTCAATCGCGTGACCGGCACTTCCGGCCGCTGGGGTTATCTTGGGTACTTTCACCACAGCCAGAGTGAAGGTCAGCGCAGCGAAAACGAGGATTTCGAGCTTTACGGCGGCAGCTTCAAGCTGACGATGGACGCCGCGACCGACACGCGCTGGATCCTGAATTTCGACGCGCACGACAAGGACGCCGGCGAACCGGGACGTCTCACGCTCGCGCAGTACGAGGCCGACCGTTATCAGACGATCCGTCCGTTCGACCGTCTCGAGACCGAGCGTTACGCGATGAGCCTCTCGTTCGAACGCGACCTTTCGGAAGCGACTCTCTGGACCACGACCGTCTACGGCAGCTATTTCGACCGCTTCAGCCACCGTCGCACGACAAATGTCTCGAACGCCGCGAACCTGGACCGCCGTGAAGTGTACTCCGCCGCGATCGAGTCCCGCGTGCGCCACGACTGGGACGCCTGGGGCGAACGGCACACATTCACCGGCGGCGTACTCTTCTACGGCGCCGACGCGCCGCGCTCGCAGGACCGCACGACGAGTTATCCTTCCGACCAGGGGACTCCGATCTTCGACTTCGACTACAACACGCTCTCGGCCTCGGTATTCGCGGAGAACAAGTTCCAGTTCGGGGCGTTATCGGTGAGCCCGGCGGTCCGCGCGGAACTGATCCAGATCGAGGTGACGGAGAACTTCAACACGGGGAAAACGTCGCCGCTCCACAACATCGAGGAAACCTACGCGGTGCCGCTCTTCGGCCTCGGTTTGGAATACGCGCTGCCGTGGTCGGCCGAGCTTTACGGGAATGTGTCGCAGGGCTACAAACCGCCGTCGTTCGACGATCTCGCGCCGTCGGGCAACAACACGCTGCCCGCGACCGACCTCGAAGAAGGCAAGACATGGACGTACGAGGCGGGCGTGCGCGGCCGCGCGACGCCCTGGGCCACGTACGACGCGAGTGCGTTCCTCACGGACTACGAGAATTTTTTTGGCACGCTTTCGGTCGGTGCCCTGACGCAGCGCGCGAACGTGGGCGACGTGCAGTACGACGGCGTCGAGCTCTCCGGCGAGATCGACCTTTGCCGCTTCGCCTCCGACGTACGCGGCGTCGAGCACCGGGAGCATCCGCTCGGCACGCTCAGTTGGTACGGCAGCGCCTCGTTCCTGAACGCCGAATTCGAAGGCGGCCCGCTGACGGGCAAGGAACCTGCGTACGCTCCGAATTACGTTTTCAAGACGGGTCTCGTCTGGCGTTTCCTCGAAGGCCGCGGCAAGGTCGCGCTGATCGGAACGTTCGTCGAGGACCACTACTGGGCGGACAACAACCTCGCCGGGACGACGGGTCTGAGCGCGGTTCCCGCATACGAGGTCTGGGATCTCACCGCCGAAATCCCCGTGTACAAGGACGCGGTGACGGTCCTCGCGGGTATCGGCAACGTCACGGACGAAACTTACTTCTCGCGGGTTCGCGCGGACGGGATCGAGCCGGCGCTCGATCGCACGTACTACGCGGGCGCCCGCGTCCGGTGGTGATCCGATGACCGAGCTCATTAAACGCGGCGGACCGATCATGTGGCCGCTTCTGGCCGCGTCGGTCGTCGCCCTGTCGGTCGTCCTCGAGCGCATGTTCTTCATCTGGCGCGAGCGTACGCGCCGCAGCCCGGAAACGGTGGAGCGCATCCTTGCGGAGGCGGAGCGGGGCGACTTCAACGCCGCCGCGCGCGCGGGACAAGACAGCGGCGACTTCGTCGCGCGCGTCCTCTCCTACGGCTTGTCGAACCGCGCGAAGTCGTTTTCGGGCGCGCTCCTGCGCGCGGCCAACCGCGAACTGAAGCGCTTTAACCAGGGCCTGTCCGTGCTGGACACGATCGTCACGCTCGCGCCTCTTCTGGGTCTACTCGGCACGGTGACGGGCATGATCCGCGCGTTCGGTCTTCTGGGAAACCGCGAGCTCGAAGCGCCGGCCGTCATCACGGGCGGCATCGCCGAAGCGCTCATCGCCACCGCGTTCGGCCTGGGCATCGCGATCGTCGCGCTCATCCCGTTCAATTATTTGAGCGCCCGCCTCGAAGAAGCGCGGCACGAGATAGAAGACGCGTCCAATCACCTCGAAATCCTCTTAAAGCCCCATGAGAATTCCTTTACCGACCGCTAAACGCCGCGCGCGTATCGAGATCATTCCGCTCATCGATATCGTCTTCTTTTTATTGGCGACGTTCGTGATGGTGTCGATGTCGATGGTGAAAAACCAGGGCGTTCCGGTGAAGCTTCCGGCCGCGGCGACCTCCGCTCCCGAGAAGCGCGACGCGCACGCGGTTATCACCGTCACCGAAGCGGGCGACGTCTACTTCGACAAAGACAAGCTCTCTCTCGATGAGCTCGGCCCCCGGCTCGACGCGCTCAAAGCTTCCGATCCGGACGCGAAGGTGTTCGTGAACGGGGACGAGAACGCGAAATTCGGTGCCGCCATCCGCGTGCTCGACGAAGCGCGCAAGCGCGGGATCGAAAAAGTGTCCATTCAAACGAAAGGCATGGAAGCCGCATGAACGTCGCCTTCGCAGAACCCCCCGTCGCCGTGCGCGCGTATCCGTCCGAAAGTCCCCGCCGTTCGGACAAGTGGCTGTCCGCGGGCCTAGCCCTTCTCCTTCACGCCGCGCTCGTGTTCGGCGGCGGCCGCCTTCTCGTTGAAGAGGCGCGCTACGGCGTCGCCGCTGGCCTCTCGAGCGTCGAGGTTGATCTCGTCGCCGCGCCGCCGGCGCCCGAAGCCGCGCCCGCCGAAGCACTCGCTCCCCCTGTCCCGGCCGTGCCTTCGCCGCAAGCCGAAACCGCTTCGCTTCCCGAGCCGCCCCAGGCGGCTCCCAAACCCGTCGTCTCCGGAGACGGCAGCTCTCCCGTTCCCGGCAAAGACGCCACCACGCTGCGCGCCGGTGCGGGCGCGGTTTCCGGCGCGTCCGCCGATTACCTTCGCAATCCGCCGCCGCGCTATCCTGAAGCTTCCCGTCGCGCGGGAGAGGAAGGCGTCGTCCTCCTTGCGGTCTCGGTGAACCGGAACGGCCGACCCTCCTCTGTGGCGCTGTCCCGCACCTCCGGTTTTCCTTCGCTCGACCGGGCGGCCATCGAAGCCGTCCGCCGCTGGCGTTTCCAGCCCGCACGCCTCGGGGGCATCGCCGTCGACTCCGAGGCGGAGGTCCCGGTCCGATTCCAACTGAAATCCAACGAAAGGAACGCCCCATGAAGAAAATTCTCTCCGCGGCCGCCGTTTTTCTGCTGACGCTTTCCGCGGCCTCCGCGAAAGAAAGGATCGTCATCGCCGTTCAGCCGACGTCGACCCCCGCGGAGCTTACCGACCGCGCGAAAGACCTCGAGGCACGCCTCGAGAAAGCTACGGGCGCGGACGTCGAAATCACGTTCCCGACGAGCTACGCCGGCGTCGTCGAGGCGCTGCGGTTCGGGCACGCGCAGGCGGCGTTCATGGGCGCCTGGCCAGCGGCGCTCGCGGTGGAAAAGGCCGAAGCGCGCGTCGCTCTCGCCGAGATCCGCGAGGTGTTGATCGACGGCGAAAAGAAGGAAGAGCCTTACTATTTTTCGTACTGGATCGTGAAAAAGGATTCGCCCGCGCAGTCTCTGTCGGACTTGAAAGGGAAGAACGCAGCGTTTCCCAACCCGCTTTCGACGTCCGGCTACGTCGCGCCTTTGGCGAAGCTTGTCGAGCTCGGCCTCGTTCCCGCGACGGAAAGCGGCGCCGATCCGAAGGCATTTTTTGCGGGTGTCACGTTCTCCGGCGGCTACGCGCAGGCGGTCGAGGCCCTGAAAGCTGGGCAGGCCGACGTGACCGTCATCGCCGGCGATGTTCCCGAGAAACTGTACCGGGAGACCATGGATTCCACGCGGGCCGTCGAGAAGCAGGGCCCGATTCCCTCGCACGCGATTGTTTTCTCGAAGGACTTCACGGGCGAATCTGCCGAAAAATTGAAGGGTGCTCTCCTTGGCATGAACGACGAGGAAGGCAAAGCGCTCATGCGGAAATTCGTCTCGGGCATCTTCGTGCGGTTCGCCGAGGCGGATGAAAAGCATCTGGACGGCCTGCGCCAGATGCTCACGAAAACCCGACTCCCGTACGAGGAATCGAAGAAGAAATGAAGTCTTCGAAAGGTGCCTGCCGGACTCCGGTACTGTCGGCGAACGACGTCTGGTTTTCCTACGACGACCGCACGCCCGTCCTCCGAGGCGTCTCGGCCACCGTCCGCCGCGGCGAGGTGGCGATGCTTCTCGGCCGCTCCGGCTGCGGGAAAACGACGCTCCTCAAGATTATGCAGGGCATTCTGCGGCCGCAGAACGGGGAACTCACCTCGGCGGATTCGCCTCACCGGAACGGCGTGCAGTGCCGCCCTGCGCTCGCTTACATCCCCCAGTCTCTCGGGCTCGTGCGCGGACTGACCGCCCTCGACAACGTGCTTACGGGCGCGCTCGGCCGCACCGGCACGTGGCGATCGCTCTTTAAGGCATTCCCGAAGGAAACAGTCGACGAGGCCAAAGGGCTCCTTCTGCGCATGGGCCTGGCCGACAAGGCCGAGAGTCCGGCGCGGAACTTAAGCGGCGGCGAGCGCCAGCGCGTGGCGATCGCGCGCGCTCTCATGGCGCGCCCCCAGCTCATCCTGGCCGACGAACTCGTCTCCCAGCTCGATCCCGTCACGTCCCACGAGATCCTCGGAATGATCCGCGCGCTCGCGGGGCAAGGTCTCGGATTCATCGTGACCACGCACGATGCCGACACCGCGGCTGAATACGCCGACCGCGTGATCGTGATGCGTGAAGGCCGCGTGGTGCGCGACGCGGAAGCCTCCACCCTCACGGCGGAAGGAATCGTGGAGCTTCTCCGATGAATCACCGGAATCGCTCGCGTTTTTTTTGGTGCCTCCTCCTCGCGGCCGCGCTCGGAACTCTCGGCCACCTCGGGCTTCTCGACGTGCGCGGCTTCTGGCCGGCGGTGAAGCGCCTCGGAATTTTTTCGCGCGATCTTTTCCCCCCAGACACCGCCGCGTTCGGTCCACTCGCGTGGGCGATGCTCGAGACGGTCGAGATCGCGTTTGCGGGCACGCTCGTGGGGCTTTGCCTGGCGATGCCGCTCGCGTTTTTCGGTAGCCGCTCTCTGTTCGGTCCCGGCGCGAGCACGGTGGCCCGCACAGTGGTGGGTATCCTTCGCACCGTGCCTTCCATCCTCTTCGGCGTGGTCTTCGTGGTGGCGCTCGGGCTCGGCCCCGCGGCGGGGGTGATGGGAGTCGCGTTCTACACGGTGGGGTATCTCGGCAAGCTCTACTACGAAGCGTTCGAAGGGGTCGATCCGGAGGTCCTCGAAGCCGTGCGCGCCACCGGCGCCAATCCGCTCCAGCTTTTCCGCTTCGCGATCCTGCCCGAATCCGCGAATGCGACGCTCTCCCAGCTCTTTTTCATGTTCGAGTACAACATCCGCGCGTCGTCGATCATGGGCTTCGTCGGCGCGGGCGGCATCGGGTATTACATGCTCGGATACGTCCAGATGTTGCAGTACCGTCACCTCCTTTCGGCGCTCGTCCTCACGTTCGCGGTCGTTATGGCCGTCGACGCGCTCAGCCTGCGCGTGCGAACGACGCTCCTTCCCGCGGCGTTCAAGAAATAAGTCCTTTTCGCGGTTAGGGTTGACACGTTCCTTGCGCTTCTGCTAGTATCCCCCCATGGGGGATACTGTGAAGCACCAATACGATAAGGCCACCGCCGACCGCCTCAAGCGTTGCGAGGGCCATCTACGGGCCGTGCGCGCGATGCTGGAAGAAGGGCGCTCGTGCGAGACGTTGTTCGTCCAGCTCGCGGCCGTGCGATCCGCGATGAACCAGATTTCCCTCAAGGTTTACGAACGCCATATCGATCACTGCCTCAGCGGTAAGAGCCCCAAGGACGCGCGCGCCAGGGAGCTCAAGTTCATTTCGAAACTTCTCCTGTCGGGGAAAGCATGAAGAAACTCGCGGCGGTTCTCCTCGTTTTTTGCCTGGCCGCTTCCGGCGTTCCCGCCGGTCTCGCGGCCGTCGCGCACGTGCACGGCGCCGATTCCGATCACTCCGATCATACCGGCTGTGCGCTCCATCATTTTCAGACTCACGGCGCGTCGTTCGACGTCTGCTCGGTTTCGCCAGCCGTCCCGCAGAATGGGGCCGCCGTTTTCCTTCGCGCTTCTTCGAACGTCCGCTTCCTCCCGCTAGCTCCGCTCTCGGCCCGCGTCCCGCGGGCCCCTCCGGCCGCCCCTTCTTTCTAGGGCGGTTTTTCGTTTTCACTCTCAACGGAGGTTTACCCATGAAATTCTTTTTTGCACTCGTCTTGTGCGTATGCTGCGCGCTCCAGGGCGGTCCCGCTCGGGCGGCCGACGCCGCCTCGCTCGAAACGCAGGTCCAGGAGCTCGGGCGTCTGGTGAAGGACCTTTCGCTGACCGTCGAACACCAGCAGCGCGAGATCGCACTCCTGAAAGGCCAGACGCCGCCGGCGTTCACGACGCCCGGCCCGCAAAGCGGTCCTTTGGCGGGCCGCCCTGCGCCGTCCGCCGGACGCTGGAACCCCGACATCGGCGTCATCGGCGACGTCGTTTTCACGTCCGACAGCGCGAAAGAGGACGAGGAAGGCGCGGACCGGATCAGCGTCCGCGAGCTCGAAGTCGTTTTCGGGGCGGCCGTCGATCCCTGGACACGCTTCGACGCGACGCTCGGCATCGCCGATTTCGAGGAGATGTCGATCGAAGAGGCGTACGCCACGCGCTTCGGCCTGCCGCTCGGCTCGACCGCTCGATTCGGACGCGTCCTGCCGAAGATCGGCAAGGCGATCCCCGTGCACCGCGACACGCTCGACACCGTCGACGAGCCGCTCGTCGTCGCCCGCTACTTCGGCCATCACGGCTTCTCGAAGTCGGGCGCCGATTGGACCGTCCCGCTCGATCTGCCGACCGGCGGCGCGCACGAAGCGACGCTCGGTGTTCTCGAGGGCGGCAACGGGGAAGAGGGGACGCTCTTCGGCGAAAGCCGCCGCGAGCCGACCGTGTACTCACACCTCAAGAACTACTGGGATTTCTCCGACGTCTCCGGGATCGAACTCGGCGCGTCGCACCTGGCCGGTTCACGTGATGACGACTCGTCGTTCGAGGTCAACGTGATCGGCGTGGACGGCACGTTCAGGCACCGCTTCGCCGCCGATCGCGGGTTCAAGCTGCAGTCCGAGCTCTTTTGGGTGGACCGCTCGGAATCGTTCTACGAGAGCGAGGACGAATTCGGCAATCTGATCTACGAGGACCTCGACGGCTCCACGTGGGGCGCGTACCTGCTGGCCGACCTGCGCTTCCACACGCGGTGGTCGACCGGCGTCCGTCTGGACGCAGTTGATCTCATCGCGCTCGAGCCCGGAAGCCCGGACAGCCGTGACGAAGGCGTGACCGGCTACCTTACGTTCCATCAAAGCGAGTTCGCGCGCTGGCGCGTGCAGTTGTCGCACTTCGATCTCGCGGATGGCGAGGACGACAACCAGGTGCTCGTCCAGGGCACGTTCGCCATCGGCGAACACAAACACAAGCTCGTCTAGGAGAACGCCATGAGAATGATCCGTGCGATGAAAGTGCTTTTCCTGGCCTGCTTATGGCTCGCGGCGGCGCACCCGCTTCACGCGTCCGCGAAGGTGCGCGTCGTGACCACGACGGCCGCGTTCGCCGAGATCGTCCGCCAGGTCGGCGGCGACCGCGTCGCGGTGAAGGCCGTCGCGCCGCCGAAGTTCAACGTGCATTACGTCCAGCCCCGGCCGAGCGACGTGCGTGACGTCCGCAAGGCCGACCTTTACGTCTCTTCGGGGATCGACTTCGAGGCGTGGAGCGATCCGCTCGTGGAGGCCGCCGGCCGCCCGGAGATCTTCCGCGGCGGCACGCGGCACGTGGGCTTCTCGGCGGGCGTCCGTCTGCTAGAGGTGCCCGAGCCGTCCCAGCTTTCCCGGGCGGCAGGCGACATGCATCTCGACGGTAACCCGCACTACCATATGGACCCGCGGAACGCTCGGCCGATGGCGGAGACCCTCGCCGCGAAATTCAAGGAAGTCGACCCGGAGGGGGCGGATCGGTACGATGAAAATCTCGCGACGTTCCTCGGCAAGCTCGAAACGAAACTTTCCGAGTGGGAGGCGGTAAAAGCCGAGCTTACGGGAAAAGAAATCGCGTCTTACCACAAGGACATCGTTTACTTCGCCGATTTCCTGGGGCTCCAGTCGACGCTTTTTCTTGAGCCGAAGCCGGGAGTACCTCCGGGCCCCCGGGAGTTGGCCGCGCTCGAGAGGGAAATGAAAGCGCGGTCGGTGAAGGCGGTCGTCCAGCCCTCGTACTACGGACGCTCATTGTCCGAGGCCGTCGCCGCCAAAACCGGCGCGCGGGTCGTCGTTGTCGCGCAGAACCCGGGCGAGGTCCCCGGCACCGACGGTTTCTTCGAATGGGTCGACTACAACGTGAACGCTCTTCGGGAGGTTCTCAAAGGATGAACGAATTCCTGCAGGTCATGCTCTGGCCGTTCGCCGCCTGTCTCGTGCTTGCCGGCATCCACGCCTATCTCGGCATGCACGTCATTGAGCGGGAGGTGATCTTCGTCGACCTTGCGCTTGCGCAAATCGCCGCCGTGGGCGCGGGCGTTGCGCTCGTTCTCGGACACGACCTGCACGGAACCGCCGCGTACTGGCTTTCACTGGCGTTCACGCTCGTCGGCGCCGGACTCTTCGCGGTCACGCGTTACCAGAAGGCACGCGTGCCGCAGGAAGCCGTGATCGGCATCGTCTACGCGGTGGCGGCCGCCCTTCTTATCGTGCTCCTCAGCCGCACGGGGTCGGGGGACGAGGAAATTCGCGAGACGCTCGTCGGGAACGTCCTTCTCGTGCGTCCCGAAGAAGTTCTCAAGATGGCCGCGATCTATGCGGGAATCGGTGTGTTTCATTTCATTTTCCGCGGGCGCTTCCTCGCCGTCACGCGCGATCCGGTGGCCGCATCGAAGGTATTCAGCGTGCGGCTGTGGGATTTTCTCTTTTACGCGACGTTCGGTATCGTCGTCACGAGCTCGGTACGCGTGGCGGGCGTGCTTCTCGTGTTTTCGTTCCTCGTCGTGCCGGCGGCTTGCGCGGTGCTTTTCGCCGACCGCGTTCGCACGCGCCTGGCGCTCGGCTGGTTCCTGGGCTTTTTCGGCAGCGCGGCGGGCGTCACGGCGTCCTACGTGTTCGACCTCCCGACGGGCGCAAGCGTCGTCTGCGCGTTCGGCGCTCTGCTCGCTTTCCTGTCGGTCGTGAAGTATGCGATCTCGAAGATTTGACCCCGGGGCCGCGGTCGCGAAGCCGTTCGGGTGATGGCTTTATGACGACAGTTATGATAACATCTTGAATCGTGAGCAAAAGACCTGCGCTCCTAAAAGTTCTCGTCGTATTTTTTATTCTCCTGAGCGCCTTCATGTTTTCGGGAACGGAGGCCGCTTATTGTGACGAGGGCATGCAAAATGCCCCTGCCCACGAATGTTTTAATTGCCAATCCGGCCATTCTATTGCGATTCCTGATCATTCGTTCATCGCCTCCCCGCTTTCCCCTAAGACGCTTTCCCGCATAAATATATTCTTGTTCTATCCCCAGGTTCCCAACCTGGATTTTTTCCGCCCCCCGATCTCCGCTTAATTTCCGCTGGTTTTTCTTCTTCGTTAAAAAGTGCTACTCACTTCTTTTTTTAAAAGGTGACATTTGCCCAGACTTCTTTTTTACAGAACGTTCGCTGCCTTCGTAGCGATATTCCTCGCAGAGGGCTCCGCATTTGCTCCGGCGAATGATTCCAGTCCCGGTATCGCTACGCCGGTCGCCGCGTCAGGCAAGGAGCTGAGCCCCGTCGGTCTTGAAGCTCTGGTTGCGGAGGTGTTGGAGAAAAACCCGGAGTTGAAATTTTACAAAGCCGAGATCGATGCCGCGAAGGGAATCCGTACCGCCGCCGGGACATGGGCAAATCCGGAGCTCAGGGGCGGTATCGGCCAAAAAAAGGTGTGGAACGAGGATGAAGAGCTGACAGGCAAAGGAAGGGCGGCGGAAGTTTCTATCACGCAAACCTTCGAATGGCCCGGACGCACGGCGTTGCGCCGCGCGATCGCGGGCCGTGACGCTCGACTCGCGGAGCTCGGTTTCGAGCAGTTTCGCGCTTCGCTTGCGGCGAGAACGCGGATTAAAGCGTATGAGCTTTTCGCCAAGCGGGAAGTCGCCGCGGCGACCCTCGAAGTCGCGGATCATTTCCGTTCTCTCCGAGAGGTGTTGGTTCAGCGCAGCCCCGCCGGACTCACGCCCCTCTTGGAAACGCGCGTGATCGAGGCGATGGATCTGAGTATACAGCGAAAGGCCACTGAAGCTTCCCTGGCCGCCGGCGTCGCTCAGTTGGAACTGAATCATATGCGAGGAGCGGCGGTTCCAGACGAATTCCTTTCGCTGGGCCGGATGGAAGTAGCGTTTCATCCTTTGAAAAAAAGACAAGAGGAACTCCTTGAGCTTGCCGGGACCAACGCTTTTACAGTTCGCGAACACGCCCTCCGGCTCGAGCAGCGCAATCTCGAGGTGGGATTGACGGAAAACGAGCGCCTCCCGGCCGTTTCCGTGGGCCCGTCTTTCTCTACGGAGCACGCCGGAGAGCGTGAGCGCGTGATCGCGGCGGTCGTATCGTTGCCGTTGCCGGTGTGGAATCACAATCAGGGCAATATCGCCGCGTCCAAGGCCCGCCGTTCGCAGGCGGAAGCGCTGCTCGAGACGGCGCAACACGAAGTGGAGCACCAGGCGATCGAAGCGATGCTCACGTACAACGCGAAGTTCAAGGAAATGGCGAGTTGGCAAGCGGACTCCGTTCAGCACTTTAAGGAAGCAGCGGGACTTGCAGATCGCCATTACCGCCTAGGAGCCGTGCCGGTATCCGTTTATGTGGAACTTCAGACGCAATACCTCGAGGTGATCGCCGGTTTATACGGCACCCGGCTCGAAGCGTTGGAAGCCGCGGCCCGACTTGAAATTTTGACGGGTACGCGTTTGTCGCTGATCGACGAAAGCGTTGCCGGGGAAAGAAAATGAAGCGGACTCGACCCGTTATGTTCTTTTGGATTCTCAGTCTGGCCCTCTTGGGGACGGGCTGCAGCGGCAACCAGGGCGCCGCGGAGAATAAGGAAGAAGCGGGCCACGAGGAATCCCCATCAGGCGCCTCCTTCAAAGCGGGAAAAGGCGTCGCGCTTACCGACGAAACACGTAAAATTCTGAATGTGGAAATTGCCGACGTGGCTGAAGAAAATCTGCCTCAAGTCGTTCGGTTTAACGCCCAGGTTTTTGCTGATAGGACCCACACGGGCTACGATCTTCACGGGTCCGGTTTTTTACCTGCCGAAAAGGCGGCCTTCCTCAAGCCCAAGCAGCCGGTTCGTTTGACGGCCGGAAACGAAATATTGGAGGGCTTCGTGGTGGGGATTCAAAAAGCGCTCGCTCACGGAGAAAACGAAGTCATCGTCGGGATCACCAGCGTCGGGACAAAAATCAGAGACGGCGAATTTGTGACGGTAGTCGTCGTTCTCCCGCGCGAGAAGCCGGTGACGGTGGTGCCGAGCTCGTCCATTCTCGAAACAGCGGAAGGAACTTTCGTTTACGCGGTCAACGAAGCGAGCTATTACCGCACCGCCGTAAAAACAGGCAGCGAGAACGAAGGCAAAACTGAAATCGTAGACGGTCTATATCTAGGCGATCAAGTGGTGACGAAGCCCGTTGAAACCCTCTGGCTCATCGAGCTTCGCGCCACCAAAGGAGGGGGACACTCCCACTAAAGCCATGCTGAACCGCATCCTGGAATTTTCCGTACGTCAACGAATGGCCGTAATTTTAGGGACCCTTTCTCTTATGGGCGTGGGTATTTGGTCGGCGATCAGGCTGCCCATTGACGCCGTCCCGGATATCACGAACGTTCAGGTGCAGGTCAATACGAACGTTCCGGCCCTCGCGACCGAGGAAATCGAGAAGCTCGTTACGTTTCCGATCGAAAACGAGATGGCCGGTATTCCCGGCCTCACCGAACTCCGATCGCTTTCCAAATTCGGCCTTTCGCAGATCACTCTCGTTTTTAAAGACGGCACGGACATTTACCGTTCGCGGCAGCTCGTGAGCGAGCGCCTGCAAACGGCGATGGACGAACTTCCGCCCGGCCTGACGCCGAAACTGGCGCCCGTCAGCACGGGTCTCGGCGAGATCTTTTACTACGTGGTCGATTACGCGCCCGACGCCCCCAATAAGCCGGCCACGCGCGAAGAGCAGCTGATGGAGCTTAAGCTTATTCACGATTTTTTGATAAAGCCGCGGCTTCGTTCCACTCCAGGTATTGCCGAAGTAAATTCTTCGGGCGGTCACGAAAAGCAAATCGTCATTCAAGCCAATCCGGACAAGCTTAAAAGCGTCGGGATGTCGTTCAGCGAGGTCGCCGATTCCATCGGTGAAAATGTCGAGAACGCGGGCGGTGGCGTGATCCAGATCGGCGGTGAGCAAGTCGCTGTGCGCGCGGCGGGACGCGTGCAAAGCATCGAGCAGATCGAGCAGTTGCCGCTTAAATTCGGCGCCAGAGCGACGCCGCTTCGAGTAAAAGACGTGGCGGAGGTCATTATCGGCAAGGCGGTGCGAAACGGAGCCAGCACGTATAAAGGCGAAGAGTGCGTCTTGGGATCGGCGCTCATGCTCGCCGACGAAAACAGCCGCATCGTCGCGAAAGCTGTAGACGCTAAACTCAAGGAGCTTCAAAGCAGGCTCCCCGAAGGCGTCAAAATCATCCCCGTATACGATAGAACCAAGCTCGTAGACCGGACCATCCACACCGTGGAGTCGAGCTTATTCGAGGGGGCGATTCTCGTCGTCGTCGTGCTCCTCGTGATGCTGGGCAACTGGCGCGCGGCCATCATCGTCGCTTTAGCCATTCCTCTATCGATGCTTTTCGCCATCACGGGGATGGTGCAGGGGCGCATCTCGGGCAATCTCATGAGTTTGGGGGCCATCGATTTCGGTTTGATCGTGGACGGTGCGGTCGTCATGGTCGAAAACATCATCCGCCACATGGCCGAGAAACAGCATCAGCTGAAGCGGCAGCTGACGGCTTCCGAACGTATTCAGGAAATTCTCGTCTCGACGAAAGAAGTCGTGAACCCCATGTTTTTCGGGGTGCTCATCATCATGGTGGTTTATATCCCCATCCTTGCTCTCACGGGCATCGAAGGGAAAATGTTCAAGCCGATGGCGTTCACGGTCATTCTCGCGCTAGCGGGCTCATTGGTGTTGGCTCTCACTCTTATTCCAGTGCTGTGTTCTTATTGGTTGGGCGGCGACATCAAAGAAAAGGACTCCTGGCTCGTCCGTCTCGCCAAAAAAGGCTACGAGCCCGTTCTATCCTTCGCGCTCCGGTCCCGCTGGGTCGTCGTGAGCGGCGGTCTTGCGCTCTTAGCGCTGGGGGTCTTCACCTTTACGCGGCTCGGCGCCGAGTTCGTGCCGCAGCTCGACGAAGGCTCGTTTGCGACGCACATGATCCGCACGACGAGCATCGGTCTTGACGCCAGTATCGACATGCAAAAACGCGGCGAGAAGATGCTTCTCGATAAATTTCCCGAAGTGGATTACGTCTTCGGCCGTCTCGGCACGGCGGAGGTCGCGACCGACCCGATGGGCGTAAACGTTTCCGACACCTACATGATGTTTAAACCGCGCGAAGAATGGCGGAAAATAAACGGTAGGCGGATGACGAAAGACCAGCTGGCGAATCTGATGACCGAAGAGCTGGGCAAGCACGTGCCCGGCGAGGCGCATCTTTTCAGCCAACCGATCGAGATGCGTTTTAACGAAATCCTCGAGGGCACGCGCGCCGACATCGCCGTCAAAATTTTCGGCGAAGACTTTGCGGTGATAGAGAAAATTTCGACCCAGGCCCGTGAAATTTTGGAAAAGATACGGGGTGCGGCGGACGTGGAGTTCGATGCTCTGGGCAGGTCGCCTCTGCTGGAAATCATTCCCAAACGCGATGCCATGAGTAAATATAATCTTCACGCCGCGGAGCTGAACCGGGTAGTGAACACCGCTTTGGCGGGCGAGGAAGTGGGTAAGCTCATCGAGGGCAACCGCCGCTTTGATATCGTGGTGCGCCTCAGCGAGAACCTTCGGGGGAACATCGAAGAGCTTAAGCGGCTTCCTGTCCGCGTAGACGACGGCGGGCTTCTGACGCTCGGCCAGGTGGCCGATTTTCGCGTCAGCGAGCAAGTCGCCGCCATCTCGCGTGAATACGGCCAGCGCCGGGGAGCCATCATGATCAATCTCCGAGGCCGGGATGTGGAGAGTTTCGTTCTTGAAGCTCAAAAAAAGATCGCCGAGCAGATCGAACTTCCCGACGGCTACACCATCGAGTTCGGCGGGCAATTCAAAAATCTCATCGAAGCCAAACGGCGATTAGGAATCGTGGTTCCTATGGCGATGGCGCTTATTTTTATTCTTCTTTTCGTGGCCCTTCGGAGCGTCCGCCAATCTTTGCTCGTGTTTCTGGCGGTTCCTTTGGCCGTGACGGGGGGCGTGTTCGCGCTCTTTTTAAGAGGCCTCCCGTTCAGCATCTCGGCCGGAATCGGTTTCATCGCCGTGAGCGGCATCGCCGTACTCAACGGACTCATGATCATCACGTTCTTTAATCAGCTGAGGGAGCGGGGAGCGGACATCCGGACAGCCGTTTGGGATGGCTCGTTGCTCCGCTTGCGTCCTAAGCTGATGACCGCCCTCGTGGCTTCGCTGGGTTTCGTGCCCATGGCGATCGCGTCGGGCGCGGGCGGCGAAGTTCAGAGACCGCTGGCCACCGTCGTCATCGGAGGCATTGTCACCTCGACGTTTTTAACGCTCGTCTTATTGCCGGTTCTTTACCAGTGGATGGAACAAAAAAACCCGACGAACAATGAAGGATTAAAAAAATGAAAAAGATATTCGTCCTTTTTTCCGTAATAGGCATTCTCTGTGCCGCGCCGGCTTTCGTGCACGCGGGGTCCGGCCATGAACATGAAAAATCCGGCGGGCCCAAAGGCGGCCGACTGCTCGAAGGAACCCAGCCTAAAGCGGAGTTCTTCGTCGAAAAGGACAACACGGCAACCGTCACTTTTTATGACGAGACGTTGAAGCCGGTCGCCGTTTCGGGCCAATCGGTCACTGTTGTCGCGGAGACGGGCGGCAAGAAAACGACCGTCGAGTTCGAGAAAAAAGGCGACGCGCTCGTCAGTAAGGGACCGCTTCCGGAAGAGCATGCCCTTAATCTCGTCGTTCGGGTCCTGCAGACAGCGGAAGCCAAACCCCTTAATTTCCGCTTCGTATACGAAGATCATGTCTGCGGCACTTGTAAGCGCGCCGAATACGCGTGCATTTGCGCGCATTGACGGAGCCGTGTGAAAAAGCGCTGCCGGAGCGCGGACGCGTTGACACCCCAACTCGAGCTTGCTAGGCTGAATACATGACCCACGAAGCCGAAAAGTCCTTCACGGACTTCCTAGAGAAAAAAAGCCTCAAGCTCACCACTCAGCGGCGCACGATCCTGCGCCGTGCGGTGGAAGCCGAGGGCCATTTCTCGGCCGACGAGCTGCTCCGCCTCGCCAAGCGCGAGGACGACACGATCTCGAAAGCCACGGTGTACCGCACGCTCGATCTTCTGACGGAGTCGGGGATCCTGCAGCAGCAGGATTTCGGGGGCGGGAAGAAGAACTACGAGCGCGCCATCGGCGTGAAGCACCACGACCACTTCGTGTGCATCCGCTGCGGAAAAATCCTCGAATTCGAGAACGACGAGATCGAGCGTCTGCAGGACGCCGAGGCCCGTCGGCACGACTTCAAGATCGTTTACCACTCCTTGAAATTGTTCGGCTTTTGCGGGGAGTGTCAGAAAGAGAAGTAGCGATCTCGGCGATCTTTGCATGCGCCGAAGTGAAAGGGTAGGCCGAAAACTTTTTCGCGGGCACCCACGCCGACGGCCAGCCGCGGGCGTCTTTGGAGGGCTCGCCGCCTTCGGCCGTGAACACGTACAGCGTCTCCAGATGGTGCGTGTAGTTCCTTTTGATCGTTCCCGCCGGTTCGAACGCGTCGAACTCCGTCCCGAATTCCGAACGGGCACGGTCGAACGTGAGGTCGTGCGCTTCGCGCGCACTCATTTCTTTCCCGTGCGCGAGCTTCCATTCCGGAAATTCCCACAAGCCTCCCATGATCGCGCCGGCGGGCCGCCGGTGTAAGAAGAAGTCCGCGCCGCGTTTCCACACGAGCGCGCCAGCCGCCACGCGCACGGTCTTCTTCCGTGCGCCCTTCACCGGAAAAGCTTCCTGCTTTCCTTCCCGGAACGCACGGCAGTCGGCGTTCACGGGGCAGGAGGGGCATTTCGGATTCTTCGGCGTGCAGACGAGTGCCCCGTGCTCCATGAGCGCTTGGTTAAAGTCTCGCGCGCGGCCCTTCGGAATAAGTGATTCCTCGAGCGCCCAGAATTTCGCGCGTCCCGCAGCCGAATCGACGGGGTCTTGGATCGCGAAGAGGCGCGAGAGAACGCGCAACACATTGCCGTCGACGATCGGTTTGTCCTGATTGAACGCGATCGAGGCGATCGCACCCGCGGTGTAAGGTCCGATGCCTTTAAGCGACAGGATCGAGTCGAAATCGGAAGGGAACTTTCCGGCGAAGTTTTCCACGATGCGCCGCGCGGTTTCGCGAAGGTTCCGCGCGCGCGAGTAGTAGCCTAGTCCCTGCCAGGCCTTCAGCACTTTCTCCTCCGGCGCGTCCGCGAGCGCCTCGAGGGTCGGGAAGGCCTTCATCCAGCGCTCGTAATAGGGGAGCACGGTCTCCATCTGCGTCTGCTGGAGCATGATTTCGGAGATCCAGACCTCGTACGGCCGGTAGCGTTTCCGCCAGGGCAGAGGGCGCTTGTTCTTCTCGAACCACGCGAGGAGCTTCTTTTGAAAGGCCATGAGGGCAGTGTACCGCGGCGTCTAAGAATTTTCTAATGCTCCTTTAATCTCCTCCTAAGGTCCGCGCGGTTATGCTGTCTTTTGAGGACGAATTCCCGTCCCCGAACAGGAGTGCCGCCATGCCGATGACCCCGACCCTGCTTTTGGCCGAAGACCACGACCGTTTCAAGGAGTTTTTCCAGCAGTTCGAAGACGCCCAGTCCTTCTCTGAAAAAGTCGAAATTTTCAGGCGTTTCGCCGCGGAGCTTAAAGTGCACTCGAAGCTCGAAGAGGAGATCTTCTATCCCGAAGCGCGCGCCGCGATCGACGATGAAGAGATTTTCGACGAATCCGTCCAGGAACACCACGTCTGCGACCTTCTGGTGGCCGAGCTCGAGAACATGAATCCCACGGACGAGGCGGGGGAGAAGGAATTCGAAGCGAAGTTCAAAGTCCTGCGCGAGAACGTCGAGCATCATATGGACGAGGAAGAGCTCGAGATGTTCCCCGAAGTCGATGAGTCGAATCTCGACGCGCCCGTGCTCCTCGAAAAAATGATGCGCAAGAAGGAAGAACTTCAGCACCAGGCCGCTTAAGGCTTCACGGAAAATTCATGCCCACTTCATTCTTCCGTCACGCCCGTGGGGTATTCTCCTGGAGACGACAGGAGGTGGACATGAACCCGATGGAAACGCCCGGGGACAACTGGCCAGACGTCCAATCGTTCGACACCGCGGAAAGCGCGCCTTTAAGGGCACGCCCGTTTCGCGAAGTCCGACTCGACAGCTGGGACGACTGAAGTCCTCGACCCGAAGCCGCCCTGTTTAGGGGGCGGTTTTCGCTTTTATATTGCTATGGTCCCTCCGGGGGCCTAACATAGAAGGGCGTGCTTTCCGTGCCGGAAGGCCGCTAGGAGGAACCATGCGCGTCCTCGTTCTTTTGGCCGTTATTTATCTTTCCCTCGTCCCGTTCGGGACGTCCCTCGCCGGAGGTACAGAAGTGACCAAGCCCATGCCCCAAAACGAATCCGATTGGAAAAAGACGCTCACGCCCGAGCAGTACAAGGTCCTCCGCGAGAAAGGGACCGAGGCGCCGTTCACCGGCAAATACCATAAGACCAAAGACAAGGGCATGTACCGCTGCGCCGCCTGCGGCGAAGAACTTTTCAAATCCGACGTGAAGTTCGATTCCGGCACGGGCTGGCCGAGCTTCCAGGACGCGATCCCCGGCAGCGTCCGCTACGAGAAGGACGCGGCCTACGGCATGGAGCGAACCGAAGTGCTCTGCGCGAACTGCGGTTCGCATCTGGGGCACGTGTTCGACGACGGCCCGGGGCCGAACGGCAAACGCTATTGCATCAATTCCGTTTGCCTACTCCTCGAAGCCGAAAAGAAGGACGAGGCATGAAGCCCGCGCTCAACCGCAAACGGATACTGGTCGTCGACGACGAGCCGCTTCTTTTGTCGCTCCTCGAGACGCGCCTTTCGCCGCGCTATGAGGTGCTGACCGCGATGGACGGCGAGGAGGCCCTCCGCTTCGCGCGTTCCCACCGTCCCGACCTCATCCTCTCGGACCTCCTCATGCCGAAGATGGACGGGGCCGAACTCGCGCGCTCGCTCCGCTGCCACGTCGAGACCAACCGGATTCCGCTCGTGATCCTGTCCGCGCTCGAGGACACCGCTTCGATCCGCCGCGCGCAGGAAGCCGGCGCGGTCGATTACCTCATGAAGCCGGTGCACCTGACGGATCTTCCGGAGCTCGTCGCCCGCTACATTTGAGCCTCCCGGCTTTGCGCGCATTGCGCGCATCCGGTATAATGCCCGCATGAATTCTTCCCGCGCGCAGGACGCGCGCCACGCCTTGTTCCTAGCCCTTCTTTCGGGGGCGCTCTTTTTCTTCAATCTCGCCGGCTACGGCCTCATTGATCCAGACGAGCCGTTCTACGCGCTGACCGCCAAAGAGATGCTCGAGCGCCGCGACCCGATGACCCCCGTGATGTTCGGAGCGCCGCAGTTCGAAAAACCCATTCTCTTCTACTGGGCGCTCTACGCGTCTTTCCGAACGTTCGGTGTGAACGAATTTGCCGCGCGCGCGGTACCGGCCGCGGCGGGAGCGCTCGCGGCGTTCGCGGCGTACGCGCTCGCCCGCGCCGCGCTCGTAAAACCCCGCACCGCGTTTATCGCGGCCGCCGTCTTCGCCGGCTGCGCGCAGACGGTCGTTCTTTCGCGCCTCGTGCTGACCGACTCGCTTCTCTGCCTTTTCACGACGTCGGCCCTGGCGGCGTTCGCGGCGGGGTTCTTCCGCCCGCATCTTCGCCGCGCGGTCTGGCCGCTCGTCTTCGTCTTCGCCGCGCTCGGTACGCTCACGAAGGGACCACTTGGCGCGCTCCTACCCGCGCTTTCCGTGGCGGCTTTTCTCGCGCTCACTGGACGCCTTGCGACGGCGCGCGAACTGCCGTGGGGGAAAGGGCTTCTTCTTTTCGCGGCGCTCGCCGGTCCGTGGTACGCCTGGACGGCGCTCCAATACGGGCCGGACTTCCTCTCGCATTTTTTCCTCCATGAGAACGTCCGGCGTTTCTTCGTAGCCGAGCACCGCAGTCTCGACCGCTGGTACGTCTACCCAGGTGGGTTTCTCCTCGGATTTTTTCCGTGGGCGGGCGCAGCGCTCGCCGGGCTCGCGCTTGGTCTCCGGAAGTTTTTCGGGAGGCCCTCGGAGGACCGCGAAGCGCTCGTCTTTCTTTCGTGCGCGTTTTGGGCACCGTTTCTTTTCTTCTCGCTGGCTGAGTCGAAGCTCTTGAGCTACCCGTTCCCGGCGTTTCCCGCGGCCGCGATCCTCGCGGCGGCCTGGATAGAGCGCGCCGACCGAGGGCTTCGCGCCAGAGCCCCTCTCGCCGCGATGGCCGCGGGCACTGTTTTTTTTCACGGAGTCGTCCCCGTCGCGGTGACCGCGCTCCTGTGGGCCTACGCGGCGAAAGAAGGTCTTCGGCTCGACCTTCCGTGCGCGGCGTTCGCGCTCGCTGTCGCGGGCTCGGGCGCACTCGCCATTTTTTTCGTGTTCCGGCGCCGCGTGATGCGGGCGGCCGCGGCCGTCGCCGCCGGTTCCGTCGCCGCCGCGATCGTCGGTTTCGGCTGGCTTCTTCCGGCTTCCGCGCCCGCGTTCTCGTCGAAGGACGGCGTACGCATGTACCGCGAGCGCGAGCCGGTCCGCGAGGAGCTTCTCCTGGGCAGTAAAATGGTTTTCCGGGGCGTCGCTTTTTACTCCGGCGCGCCCGCGCGAGTGTTCGCCGAAGACCCCAAGCGCCTTTTCTACACGACGCCGCCCGCGCCGGCGGTCTCAAGCGCCGAGGATCTCGAGCGTCTGCCCGAGAACGCGTTCCCGCTCTACGCGATCCTTCGCGACCGCGAGCTGATCTACCTCCGGAAGGTGACCGAAGGCCGTTTCGCAGTGGAGACGACGCCTGCCGGGGGCCGCAAATCGCTCGTCCGCATCGAGCGTACGGCGTCCTCCACGGGTCGGCCGTCATGAAGAGCCTTTCCGCGTTCTTTTTCGTTCTTTTTCTGTCGGCGCGCCCGGCGTTCGCGGAGCCTTTGGCGCCCGCCGTTGAGAGGCTTCTGGTCGTGGCGCCGCATCCCGACGACGAAACGCTCGGCGCCGCCGGAGCGGTGCTGGCGGCGAAAGAAGCGGGAGCGGCCGTGCGCGTTCTTTTTCTCACGCACGGCGAGTCCAATGCCGTCTCCTCGATCTTCCACTTGAAGAAGCCTACGGTCGTGAAAGGCGATTTCCTGAGGAACGGCGAGATCCGCCGCCGCGAGGCACTCGAGGCCGCCGACGAGCTCGGTCTCGCCGCCGCCGATCTCGTTTTCCTGGGCTACCCGGATTCGGGTCTCGAGGACATCTGGCGCCGTCACTGGGGAGCGGCCGCCCCGTACAAGAACCTTCTTACGCGCTGGCCGCGCGTTCCGCACGCGGCCGCCGCCTCGCGCGGCAGCGATCACCGCGCCGAGAACGTCCTGCGCGACGTGAAAAAGGAAATTGAGGCTTTCAAACCCACACGCGTCCTCGTCACGGCGCCGTTCGATTCGAACGGCGATCACCGCGCCGCGTTCGGCTTCGTGCGCCTGGCACTGCTCGAACTCGAGGGAAGTTTTCCGGAGCCGGAGCTCGAATTCTATCTCGTCCACGCGCGCCGCTGGCCGAGGCCCAAGAGCCTCGAACCCGAGCGCTCGCTCGAGGCGCCGCGCGAGCAGGCATGGCGCGAGCCGCGCGTTTTCCCGCTTAAACCCGAATGGCGCACCCGCAAGCATCAGGCGCTCCTGCGGTACCGGAGCCAGATCGCGTACTCGAAGAAATTCCTTCTCTCGTTCGTGCGGCGCAACGAGCTTTTCTTCGCGGCGGGCCCGGCGAAGCTCGAGGAGCTGGCCCCGGAAGCCGATTCGCCGCCTCTTCCGAGCGCCGTCGGGCGCGTCGCGCTTTCTTTTTCGATCCGTGGCAAGGAGCTCTGGGTGCGGGCGCGTTTCAAGGAATCGGTCGATGAACTCGGCGCTCTCGATATCGAACTCTTCCCGTACCGGAAGGGGACCGCCTTCGGCTCGATGCCGAAATACCGCCTCCGCCTTTTCGGGCGGAAGCTCTTCGCTTTCCTGGGACCGGCCCGCCTGTCGGACCGCCGAATTGCCTACGCGCTCGGCCCCGACGGACTGACTGTCCGCATGCCGCTTTCGATGCTGAGGGACCCGGACGCGCTTTTCGTTTCGGCGTCCACCGCCAAGCGCGGCGCGTCTCCCGCCACCGAGGGCTGGCGCCTCGTTCGCAAATGAATTTTGGCGCGTCCGCGACCCTTTTGATATAATGGCCGCAACTTAAGGAGAACCCGATGAAATTTCGCGCCGAAAACCGTTCTGAAATTCTGCTCGCGCTGGCCCTCGTCGTGTTCGGAGCCGCCCTCCGCCTCCTTCCGCACCCGGATAATTTCACGCCCGTCGCCGCGCTCAGCCTTTTCGCGGGCCTGACGCTTCCCGCGGGCCTGGCTCTCACGGTGCCGCTTCTCATCGTCGCCGTGACTGATCTTCTCATCGGGCCTCATGATCTCGTGGCTTTCACGTGGGGTTCGTTCGCGCTCGTCGCATTCTTAGGTAACCGCCTGCAGCGCGTCGACCGCGTGGGCGTCGTCGTGTTCGGCTCGATTCTGGGTTCGGTGATCTTCTTCCTCGTTACGAATCTCGCGGTCTTCTTTTTCGGGCGCCTTTATCCGCTTTCGTGGAGCGGGCTCGTCCAGTGCTACGCGATGGCCGTGCCGTTCTTCCGCGGCACGTTCGCCGGCGACCTCTTCTACTCCGCGGTGCTCTTCGGTATCTTCGCCACGGCGCGGCTCGCGCTTCGCAAGGATTGCCCCGCCTGACGTCTCCCGGCCGCCCGCGGGCGGTCCCCGAGGGCCGCTCCTACCCGGAATTCCGTCGGGCTTTCCACAACTCGCCGTGCCTCGCCTGCGGGCTTTCGAAAACCCGCACGAACCTCGTTTTGGACCGCGGCAACGCGGCCTCTAAGCTCCTCATCGTCGGGGAAGCTCCCGGCGCGGAAGAGGACAAAGCCGGCCGCTCCTTCGTCGGGCGCTCGGGCAAACTCCTCGACAAGATATTCGCCTCCGTCGGTGTGGACACGAACGAGGACGCCTACATCACGAACGTGGTGAAATGCCGCCCACCGGCCAACCGCGTTCCGTCGGGGGAGGAAGCCGCCGCGTGCGCCCCGTTCCTGGATTTCCAGGTCCGCCTCCTCGAACCCGAGATCGTCGTCACGCTCGGTGCGACGTCGTTCAAGCGCCTCTCGCCCGACCGTGCGTTCTCGGATTCTGTCGGACGCCCGTTCGAGACCCGGCTCGGCGGAAGGCCAGTCACGTGCTTCCCGCTGTATCATCCGGCATACCTCCTTTACGATCCCAAGCGCCGCGTCGAAATGCGCGCGCACGTCCGTGCGCTCGCGGCGATCCTCGGATCCAAAGGGCTTCTGAAGGGAAGACCGATTTCCGAGGGGGGATTTTGATGGAAGAGTGCGAAGCGCGCTTAAATTCGCCGACTTTCGTCCGAATCCGCTGGCTTTCTGGGGTAATTTGTAATACAATAGTGACTGTCTCCCGAATCCGATGAATCCCCGATGAACGAAGAAGCAAAAAAAAACGTCCTCCGTAAGATTCCATACGGCCTCTACGTGATCGGCGTCAAAGACGGCGCCTCGAAACACGCTTTCACCGGCAGTTGGTTCTCGCAGTGCTCCATGAAGCCTCCGCGCGTCATGCTCGGCGTACGAAGCGCAAGTCAATCTCTCGAAATGATCAAGACCGGGAAGGTCTTTTCCGTGAACCTCATGCCGAAGACGGACAAAAAAATCCTCGAACAATTCTTCAAACCCACGCCCTCGGACGGCAATCGCTTCGGCGACGTCGCTTTCCGGGACGGCGTTACGGGCGCTCCGATCCTCGAGCGCGCGGTGGGTTATCTCGAATGCCGCTTGCACGACGTCTTCGAGACGGGCGACCACACGGTCGTTGTCGGCGAGATCGTCGAGGCGGGGGCGACGAAAGACGAAGCGCCGCTCGTCATGTCCGACACGCCCTGGCACTACGGCGGCTGAAGATTAAAACGCTCGCTCCCGCGAGCGTATTTTTTTTGCTCGCTCTCTAAAAATCTTTCGAATTCCGTCCGCGCCCGCGCACCTCCCAGATCCGTCCGAAAACGAAACGCAAAAACGAGGTCCCCATGCGAACCATCCGTCTCGCGCTCTTGTCGTCCGTCGTGGCCGCTACCCATCTTCTCTCCGCCGTCGCCTTCGCCGCGGATCTTCCGGCAGGATACCAGCCGGTCTCGGGAAGCTCTTCGTACGCGACGAGTGCGGACGGCAATTCCGGCACGCTGACGGCGACCACGGCCGCCTCGATCGGGAACTGGGGCGCGGGATTCAACGTCGCCTCGGGAAAGACCTTCACGGCGAACCTGCCGGCGGGCGGCGCGCACCTTTCGCGCGATATCACCGCGAGCCCCTCACAGATATTCGGCTCCCTGAACGTTCCGAGCGGCCGTTTTTTCCTCGTGAACACGAACGGCATCACGTTCTCCTCGACCGCGCAGGTGAACGCCGCCGGGCTCGTGGCCTCGTCGCTCGACATCCTGAACTCCGACTTCAACGCGCAAAATTACCGTTTTAGCCGCACGGATACCCCGGCGTCAGTCCGGAACGCCGGGCGCATCACCTCCGGAGCCGGCGGCGCGACGCTGATCGGATCCTCTGTCGAGAACACGGGCGTGATCCTCGCGCGTGGGAACCAGATCAACCTCGCGTCGGGCGACACCGTCTCCCTCACGATCGACGCGAACGGCGAGGCTTTCGTGAATCAGGAAGCTGGCACCTCGCAGGCCCCGTCGGGCGCCTCGAGCGCGGTACGCAACGCCGGGACGCTCCGCGCCGAAGGCGGGCACGTGTTCCTCGTCGGAGACGCGGCCGGTGCCGTATTCTCGAGGCTCGTGAACCAGGAGGGGATCGTGGAAGCCACGGCTGTGAACGGCCGCGGCGGTTCGATTCAGCTGATCGGCACGGGAGATGCGGGAAGCGTCCGTAACGCGGGACACGTGACCCCTCAGACGTACCTCGCGATCCGCTCGAGTGGGACCATCCGTTCCGAAGCGCCTTTGAACGGCCCGTTCTCGCTCCAGGCCGACGCGGTCGGCGACGCGACGTTCGCCGACATCGGAACGACGACGCGGCTTTCGGACGTTTACGTCACCGCTTCCGGCATGTCGCTCGGACAGGTCCGCACGACGGGCGACCAGGGTTATTGGCAGAGGCCGCAGACCGAGCTTCCGTCGATAAACGAGATCCGTCTGCGCGGAAGCCTATCCAACACGCTCAACGCGATCTCCTTGTACGGGAAGGTCGCGCTCGCGGCGTCCGTCGCGATCGACGGCGGCGTGTATCTTTATTTCTTTCCCGGTGTTGAAACGTTTTCGGGTGGCGGGTATCCGATCGGCCTGAGTGGCCCCTACGACCTCTCGTTGACCGCCGCGCGCCAAATCAGCTTTTCGGGCGCGTGGGCTCCGGTCCGCGGGACCGAATATCAGGGTTACGACGTCGCGGTCCGCAATTTCACGGCGACTTCCGACCGTTTCTTCGGGTCGGTCCGCGCTCAGAACGGCATCGACATTCGGGCGAACTGGATTGCGCCCGACATGCCGGACGTCCACACGTATTCGTCCGTGCTTTCCCAGGAAGGTTTCTTCAGCGAGGGAAGCGGCGTCGTCCATATCGCGGCCACGAACCTGACCGACCAAGACGGCGGCTACGGCTCGGGCGGATTCCACATTTCGACGCGCGGCCCGGTCACGCTGATCGGAAACTACACCGGCAACGGCCCGGTCGACGTCACCGGTTCGTCGGTCGGCGCGGGGATCCGCTGGCACGGGGAGATCCGCACCGAAGGGAACGTGGCGTTCCGCGGCCCGGTCACGCTGCTCGGGGATTCGTACGTGGGTACCGGCGCGGGTCCCGGGAACATCCTCTTCACTTCGACGGTGAACGCGACGAGCTGGGGCGCCGACGAACTGACGCTCCAGGCCGGCGGTGGCGACATCACGATGAACGGGGTCGGACACAATTTTGCCACCGGCACCGGCACGCGCCTCGGCCGCCTCACGGTCCTCGACGCGCGGAACGCGACGTTCAACGGCCACGTGACTCCGCTTTCTTTCGCCCAGCGCGCGGGCACCGGGACCACGACGTTCAAGGGCCGCGTGAACACGTACGATTCTTGGGGGATCAACCTCCGGGGCACGCATTTCGCGTTCAACGGCCCGGTCCAGACGACCGGCGCCGGGCCGCTCGTGGTGACGAATTCCGGCACGCTCACGTTCGGTCCGTCCGCCGACATGAGGCTCGACGGTGCTTTCGTCCAGGACGGCACGGGCCCGGTCCGCCTCGCCGGAGACATCCGCACCACCGACGATTCGATCACGTTCAACCGTCCGGTGATGCTGACGGGCGACGTGTTCCTCGGTACGGGCCGTGCGAACGGCGGCAACATCACATTCAATTCCACGGTGTACGGACTGAACTCGGGCCAGGAAGATTTAACACTCGAGACCGGAACGGGAGACGTGAACATGAACGGGCAGGTCGGCTGGAATCCGGCGACCGGCGTAGGCGTGCGTTTGGGCCGCGTACTTGCGACGCTCGTGCGCAATTGGAACGCGGGCAACGTCACCGCGGCTTCGATCGCGCAGGCCGAAGGAACCGGCACGTCGAGCTTTGGCGGCACGCTTCGCACCAACCAAGCGACCGGAATCGTTCTCACCGGAAACAATTTCAATTTGAACGGCGCGGAAGCCGTCGGCGGTTCAATCGCCGTGAATTACCGCGGTTACGCGAACATGCGCGGAACCTATTCGCCCGCAGTTGTCGTGAAAAAACGCGCTTAAGTTTTTTTTAAACGAAAAACCGCCCGAGCGGCGCCGTTTACGCGGCGCCGTTTTTTTTCGTGTTTTTAGCCCGCTGAGCTTCGTTTTATTAACTAAAATTTTATGTAATGTTTGCTTACTATTTATAATGAATTATTATAAAAGTGAAGGGAAGATAAATTCTTAAGGGTAAGTTCGTGCGCTACTTACGGAGAAAGATTAGAAAATTCTAATAATTCGATTGACACATTCTAAGCATCAAAATAAAGTGTGCAAACGGCTCCGCTCCACGGGGAGAACACGCGATATTACCCAAGCACAAACTTAGCAGTTTTATATAGGAAAGCAGGTTCCCTCTTGTTGAAGAAATTCTCTCTCGCCGTGGTCTTCGTTCAAATCCTTACGTCCTTCGCTCCCATTTCGGTTTTCGCGGCGGTCGTCACCCCGGGTCAAGAGCAGGAACGCTTCGAACGGGAAACACGCGAGTCCGCTTTCGACCGCGGCGAGCGCGAACCGCAGCCCGAGGCTTCCGTCCAGTTCGCTTCTTCGGAGCCCGCGTACGAATCCAGCGAGGAAGAAGCTCCGAGCCGTTCAAACGACGACGAAGACGAATCTCCGCGCCGCGCCGAATTTTCAGGAGACCGTTTCGCGATCCCGATCCGCGGTGCGATCTCGCTTGCGGATTTGAAAGAGCTCGCCGAGCGCATCAAGGACATCGAGGCCGAAGACGGCGAGGTCGAAGTATTCCTTACGCTCGAAGTCGCCCGCAAGCCGGGCACCGGCCCGTCGCGTTCCTCGAAGACGCGCGCCACCGAAGATTTCGAGAAGCCGATCGTTCCCGGCGATCCCAAAGAACGCGCGGATCTACGCCGCGCCGAGAATCAGGCCGCGGCCGAACAAGCCGCCGCAGCCGAAGCGCAGGCCGGTGAACTGCAGATTTCCGAAGAACTCCCGTTCTTCGTGGAAAAAGTCACGATCACCGGCAACTCCGCACTCACCACTGCGGAGCTCGAGCCGCTGACCGACGCGTACGAGGGCCGGGAAATCAAGCTCTCGCAGGCCAGGGAACTCGCCGAGAAAATCACGGCCGCCTACCGTTCCCAAGGCTATATCACCTGCCGCGCGTACATTCCGCCGCAGGACGTCCAGTCGAGGAATCTCACCATCAAGGTGTTCGAGGGCAAGCTCGGCAAGGTGAAGGTCCGCGGCAACAAGTTCTTCTCGAAGCGCGTCATCAAGCGCTACGTCGGCCATCTTCGTGACCAGGTCCTTAAATTCGATTCTCTCAAGGACGGACTGCGCCAGATGAACCTCCACCCGGACCGCGAGGTGAAGGCCGTCATCGTCCCGGGCCAGGAAGTCGGCACGTCGGACCTGCTTCTCGACGTGAAGGACCGCCGCCCGATCCACATCAACGCCGAGGTGAACAACTTCGGCACGAAGGATACGGGCCGCGAGCGTTATTCGCTCTCCGTACGCCACTCGAATCTCCTCGGCCAGGACGACATTTTTGCCTCGCGCGTGCAGTTCGGCGAGGAAGTGCTCGCGATCGGCCTCCAGCATCTTCTCCCGGTCGGTCCCTACGGAACCAACGCCGGCTGGACCTTCAACTACACCGACGTCCAGGTGGGCGGGGATTTCTCGGTGCTTGATATCGGAGGCGAAGCGTTCACGTGGAGCACATTCGTCAACCATCCTTTATATGAGGGTGACCGCTTGGACGTGACCGGCACGACGAGCTTCGAGTCGAAGTCGATCTACAACACGGTCCTGAACCAGGCCTCGAGCGAAGACCAGCTCCGCATGGTGCACGCGGGCGTTAATCTCGACTGGATCGATCCGTACGGCCGCACGTTCCTCGTCAACGACCTCACGTACGGCAGCGATTGGTTCGGCGCTTCGGAGAAGAACGATCCGCGCCTTTCGCGCCGCGGCTCGGGCGCGGACTTCTTTAAGTACAACGGTTCGCTGAACCGCATCCACCCCGTCTACGATCAGACGTACCTCTTCATGAAGGGCTCGACCCAGCTGACGCCCGACGCGCTCGTCCCGGCCGAACAGTTCGACTTGGGCGGCGTCTACTCCGTGCGCGGCTATCCGCAGAGCGACTACCTTGGTGACGGCGGCGTCGGCGGAAGCCTCGAGCTGCGCCTGCCGTGGTACTTCTTGCCCAAGGAAGTCAAGGCACCGGGCCTGCCCGATACGCCGCTCTGGGACAAGGTTCACTTCGTCGGCTTCTTCGATGCCGCCTCCGCGAGTCTGCGGAAGCCCGCCGTCGGTGAAGACCCCTCGAAAACTTTCTTCGGCGCCGGCGGCGGTCTTCGCATCGAGCTTCCGAACAATTTCCTCGCGCGTTTCGAATACGGCGTTCCCGTGGGAGACGATCCGACCGACGGTTCGAACGGCCAGTTTTATTTCACGATCAGCGGGGACTGGATTTAAGCGAGCCGACGCGGAATTCCATTTTTTTAATTCTATTCATAGATAGACAGGTTCTGAAGGTCAACGAAACGAGACGTAGTCCCTTTCGGGAAACCGGGAAGGGCGATCGTAAAAGGGGGTTGTTTTCATGTTGAAGCAGAATGGGTTCGGTCTCAAAGTCGTCGCGTCGTTTCTTCTCGTCACGTCCGTTACGATGTGGACGACGCCGATCTACGCCGAAAACCTCCCCGCGGGCTACGAATCCGTCTCGGGATCCTCGTCCTACGAGGTGAGTGCCGACGGAATCGTCGGAACGCTGACCGCCGGAGACGCGGTCACCATCGGAAACTGGAACCAGGGTTTCAACATCGGGGCCGGCCACACCTTCAGCGCCCTTCTGCCGGAAAACGGAGCGCACCTTTCGCGCGACATCACCGCGAATCCCTCGCAGATATTCGGCGCGCTGAACGTCCCGCGCGGCAAGTTCTTCCTCGTGAACTCGAGCGGCATCTTCTTTTCGCCGACGGCCCAGGTGAACGCCGCCGGCCTCGTCGCGTCCTCGCTGGACATGAACAACCAGGACTTCCTTTCCGGCAACTACAAGTTCCGCCAGACCGGCTCGAACCCTGGTGCGGTCGTGAACGCCGGTACTATGAACATCGGCAAGAACGGCGGCGCTCTCCTCGGCGGCGCGGTCCAAAATACGGGCGTCATCGTGGCGAAGGAATCGAGCCTCGCGCTCGCGTCGGGCAGCGAAGCGACCGTCAGCTTCGACGACTCGGGCATGCTCTCGGTCCTTGTGGACAAGGAAGTCACCCAGACCGTCAAGGACTCCGACGGCCAGGCGATCAAGGACGCGGTCCTTAATAAAGGAATCGTGAAGACCGAAGGCGGCTCCATCGTGATGACTGCCGAAGCCGCGAATGACATCTTCGACAGCCTCGTGAACAACGAAGGCATCGTCGAAGCCAAGTCGATCGGTTCGAGGTCGGGCAAGATCCTGCTCTCTTCCAAGAAGTCGCAGGGGACCGTGAAAACCTCCGGTACGCTCGACGCCACCGGCCTCAATGTCGGCGAAAAGGGCGGCGAGATCGTGATCGAAGGCGAGAAGGTCGGCGTCATGGACGGCGCAGTCGTGGACGCCTCGGGCGACCTCGGGGGCGGCAAGGTCAATGTCGGTGGCGGTTTCCAGGGCAACGATTCGAACATTCGCAACGCGCAGGTCGCGTACGTGGGCCAGAACGCTCCCATCAAGGCCGACGCGGTCACCGCGGGCGATGGCGGGGAAGTCGTGGTTTGGGCCGACGACACCACCCGTTACTACGGGAACATTTCCGCTCAGGGCGGCGCACAGTCCGGCAACGGCGGTGCGGTCGAAGTCTCCGGCAAAGGATCGCTCGATTTCGATGGTCACGTCGACACCTCCGCGGCCAACGGCCAGCGCGGCACGCTCCTCCTCGATCCGAAGAACCTCACGGTCATCAACTCGGGCACGAACTTCAGCGCCCCGAATCTCATCTTCTCCGCGAACGCCAACGGGAATTCCACGGTTAAAGCCAGCGGCGCGAACTCGATCAGTTCCCAGAACTCCGGCGTCATCCTCCAGGCCACCAACGACATCACGTTCACCGACGCGGTCAGCATGACGTTCAACAACCGCAACCTGACCATACAGGCCGGCCGCTCTGTCCTCATTAACGCGAACATCTCGACGACGAGCGGCAAGATCACGATCACGGCCAACGACTCTGCTGGCGTGAACAACCGTGACGGGGGCGCGGGCAACATCACGATGGGCTCGGGCGTCACGCTGAACTCGGGCGGCGACACGATCACGCTCACGATCGGCTCCACCGCGACCGGTCTTTATACGCCCGGCACCGTCACGCTCGGCAACCTTACGGCCGCCGGCAGCACGATCACGCTGAACGCGGCGGGCGCGGGTGCGTTCGGCCAGCAGGTTGGCACGGCCATCGTCTCGAGCGTCCTCTTGCTCGCGGGCACGGGCGCCTTCAATCTTTCGAATTCGACCAACAACGTCTCGACGCTCTCAGCGAACACGACGGGCGCTGTGACCTACCGCGACACGAACGACTTCGCGACGAACGCGATCACCACGAACGGCGGCGGGCTCGACCTGACCTCCGGCGGCAACCTGACCGTCCAGCAGGCCGTCATGACCGGCGCGGGCAGCGTGACCCTCACGGCCGACGGCGACGTCGACCTGAACTCTGCGAACTCGGACGTCACGACCACCGGTTTGTTCACCGTGAGCGCCGATGCCAACCAGAGCGCGAACGGCTCCTTCATCCAGAACAGCAACAGCAGCATCGCGGCTTCTTCCGCCTCGATCACCGCGGCCGAGTTCCAGTCCGGTGCTGGCAGCACCATCAACGTCGGTTCAGGCAGCGTCACGCTCGCGGCCTCCACGACCGGCGCTACGATCGGCGTGGGCGCAAACCGCAATTTCGACGTCAGTGACACCGAGCTTGACCGCCTGACGGCCGGTTCCTTCACCGTCGGGTCCTCCACGAACACCGGCGGCATCACCGTCGGCGACGACGAAGCCGTCACGGCCGGTGCGAAGAACCTTACGTTCCGCTCCGGCGGCACCGTCTCGTTCGAGGATAACGACACCACGACGACCGGCGACGTGAGTGTCCTCGGCAATAACCTCAATATTTCGGGCGGCGCGGACTTGAACGCCAACAACGTGAACCTCACGACCAACGCGGTCGGCGCATCCATTGGTGTCGGCGCGGCCGCTGGCACGTTCCAGGTTTCCGACACCGAGCTCGACAGCATCAGCGCGGCGGGTCTCGTCACCGTCGGCGACTTCACGCACACGGGCGGCGTCGCGGTCGACACGGTCTCGTCGAACAGCGCCCTCAAGTTCATCTCCAGCAACGTTACGCTCAAGAACGCGATCTCGACCGCCACCAAGGCGCTCGAGTTCGTCGGCGCGATCGCGCTCGGCGCGAACACCTCCGTCACGACTTCCGGCGCGAACGCGAAGTTCGACGGCGCGGTCACCGGCGCGGGGAATTCGCTGAGCGTCAACACCGGCGCGGGCAACGCGGACTTCACCGGCGCGGCCTCCAGCCTTTCTTCGAACACCGTCACCGCCGCCAACATCGGCCTCAAATCGGTCACGACGACCGGCGCGCAGACCTACACCGGCGCGACTTCGCTCAACGGCGTCTACCAGTCCACCACCGCGGGTTCGATCTCCGTGAACGGAAACGCGACCCTCGCGGGTGGCACGACCCTCCAGACGGCGGGCGCGGCGACCGACGACATCACTATCACCGGCACGGTCAACGGAACGGCGGTCGGCGCGGAAAATATCCAGCTCATCGCAGGCACAGGCGACATCCTCCTTCAGGGGGCGGTCGGCGCGGGCACGCAGATCGGCAACCTTCTCGTCAGCTCGGCGAACACCTTCACCGCGCAGTCCTCGGTGAATGCCGCTTCCACGAACGTCACGGCGAACTCCATCGCGTTTAAGGCCGTCACCACGACGGGCAACCAGACGTACGTCGGTACGACCAACCTCGGCGGCGCGCTTCAGGCCACGGGAGCCGGTTCCGACATCATCGTCGACGGCGACGCGGTCATCGCGGATTTGGACGGCAACGCCGGCACGGTCGACACTCTGAACGTCACGACGAACGGCGGCGACGTCACGTTCGACGGAAAGCTCGACGGCACGGTCAACTTCAAGCAGGCCATCAACGTCACGGCGGGCGCGGGTAACATCGCGTTTAACGACTCGGTAGGCTCGAGCGTTCCGCTCTTCGAAGTCAACATGGCGAACACCGGCGCCCAGACGTTGCCCGCGATCGTCGGCGTGGCGAACCTCACGATCTCGAACCTCACGCTCGTGGCCGACAAAATCATCTCGCTCGGCTCGGGCCTCCTCAAGATCGGCACGGTCGTCGGCAACGCCTTCAACCTCACGCTGATCGCGGATGAAATAAATTTCATCGCCGGCGCGAACTCCGTGGCCGGTAACGGCGCGATCGCGCTGCGAACGTTCACCAATACCTTAAAGACCGTCGTCGCAGGCGCGGCCGAACTGGCCAGTCAGCTCGATCTGACGACGACCGACCTTTCCGCTCTCGCGAACGGCTTCGGCTCGATTACCATCGGCGGCGCTTCGTCCGAAGGCGGTATCGACTTGAACGCCTTCACGTTCACCGACCCGACCGTTTTCCTCTCGCCGATCGCCGGCACGATCAATGTGCTCGGCGACCTGACGGGCGCGGACAACGCTTCCTTCACGTTCACCGGCTCGGGCAACACGCTCCACCTCCTAGCGGACATCGTTACGGCGGGCATGGGCGTCACGATCAACGACAACGTCTCCGTAGACACGAACGCCTCCATCGACACGACCAACGGCGCCGATCCGCTTTTCCTGACCGGCGCGAACGTTACCGTCAACGGCACCGTGAACGGCGCGAACACGCTGACGGTCCAGGGCGGCACGGCCGGCACGGTCAACTTCACCGGCCATGTCGGCAGCA
>Ga0163149_10000145_pt1 | contig 89455 bp, 78 predicted proteins | sample OliLakLV19MP5G1_FD_148604 | JGI IMG/M metagenome (GOLD analysis project Ga0163149, IMG submission 148604) | Freshwater microbial mat bacterial communities from Lake Vanda, McMurdo Dry Valleys, Antarctica - Oligotrophic Lake LV.19.MP5.G1 | ecosystem: Environmental > Aquatic > Freshwater > Lake >...
ACGCAAAACAAAGAAAAAACCGATCGACGACAAAGAACCAGAAGACTAAGAAACTAAAGGAGGTAACAGTTATGTCAAGCGGCAGATTTGACTGTCGTCAACCGGCAAAAGGCCTTGACGCCGATCATGGAACTCTCGAGCAGCTCATATCGCAAGGATGTCTGATACCGGTGGTGATACTAACCGGTTACGAAAATGTTCCTTTTGCAGTAGAAGCGATGAGGTTAGGCGCCAGTGATTATATTGTCAAAAACAATTTGACTCCAGAGGCGCTCGCCAGATCCATCAGTTTCGCTATCGAATCAACCAAGCGCGAAGCTATAGAAGCACAATTAGTTGAACGAAGCAGAGCAATAGCTTTAATCGCCTCGCTCGGTCAAGCTCTGATGTCTAACAGCGGTTTGCCGGAGAAGCTAAAAGGTTGCGCCGACGCACTCGTGGAGCATCTGGATGCCGCGCTTGCGCGAATCTGGATACTGGATGAACCTGGAACTGCTCTCGAGATGCAGGCGAGCGCGGGGCTCCTATCAATCGAAGATGATGCAGATTATCGAATTCCGGTCGGCGAGTGTGAAATCGGAACGGTTGCGTCGGAAATGCGCGCCTTACTGATTGCCTCGGTAATTGATTCTCCTGACGCCTCAAGACCGGCATGGCTACAGCACAACGGCATATTCGGCTTTGCGGCAAATCCACTCTTGCTTGACGGCCGCCTTGTCGGCGTCCTTGCGATCTACACTAAACATTTACTGCTGCCAACAATTTCAAGTCAACTAGAGGACGCGGCCACCCAAATCGCGCTTGGCGTGGAACGGAAACAAACAGAAGAGTCCGTGCGTAAAAGCGCGGCTCGGGCCCTTGAGGCCGAGCAGCGTTTGAGACTGGCTCTCGATGGATCGCATACGGGCATCTGGATCAACAACTTTGATCTTAATCAATTGTATTTCGACGATCAGACCAAGTCGCTTTTTGGAATAAGCGACTCCGAGATTCTAAACTTTGATGATTTTCTTCAATTGGTTCACCCTGAAGATCGAGCATCGCAAATAGAAACTAACATGCAGTTGTCTGAAGAAGAATCGGACTGTAACTCCGAATATCGGGTTGTTTGGCCGGATAAAAGTATTCACTGGATCGCATCCAAAGGCAAATCATACTGCGATTCGACCGGCAAACCTGTTCGGTCCGCAGGAGTTTGTGTTGATATTTCCGATGTTAAGCAAGCCGAGAAAGAGCGTTCGGAGTTGGCTGCAATTGTCGCTTCGTCCGATGCAGGAATCATCGGAACATCACTGAATGGTGTTGTTACGAGTTGGAATCGTGCAGCTGAAAAGATCTACGGCTATCGGGCAATTGAAATGATCGGTCAAAACATTTCAAAGCTGTTTCCCGAAGATCAGCCAGAGGCGATGGATAAAGTCAAAACAAGCGTTTTTTCCAGTCAGCAGATTGACGGTTCCGACCGTCGCAGAGTCAGGAAAGACGGAAAAGTTATCGATGTATCCTGGACAATTTCTCCAGTGAAAGAGGCTTCTGGTACTATCACTGGTGCTTCAACAATATCAAGAGACATCACAGACAGAAAGCGCTTAGACCGTTTGCATAATGTCCAGAATGAAGTGACGATCGTCCTTTCGGAATCACAATCGCTACTGGATGCGGCGCCAAAGATAATTCAACAATTAGCCACAGTCATGCATATGTCGTATGGTCAAATCTGGCGTGTAGATCCGACAAATCAGGTTTTACGCAACGTAGTAATCTGGCAGAAACCCAACGCACTCTTTGATCAGTTCGCCGAAATTTCCGAAGCTATAAGTTTTTCGAAGGGGCAAGATCTCCCAGGTCACACATGGCAGACTGGTAAAAGCGCATGGATTGTAGATCTACACGCGGCCCGCATAACCAGAGCCAGGCTAGCAACTAAATACAACCTTCATTTCGCATGTTCGTTTCCAATTATTATTGACGGAGAAGTCTTAGGTACCATCGAGTTCTTCAATGAATCAGCACCGAAATTAGATACAGCTGAAGAGCATATGATGGAAAATGTTTGCGCGCAAATCGGCCAGTTTATGAATCGCAAACTTGCAGAGGAAACCGCTAACCATGCGATGCTGGCTCAACAGACTATAACCAAAGCCGTACTCGAAAACGCGCCTCTGGGAATCGCTAAGCTCAGCAAGAACCTGCAATTCAACGAAGTCAATAACGCTTTCGACAGACAATTCGGAGACTCGGTCAGTAGACTGCCTGGCGAGTTTATCTTCGACATCAACTCGAGCTTTCCGATCGACAAACTTTTGGAAGTGGTACGCACCGGAGTTTCTTTTAGCGCCGAAAATATAGTGATCAAACTCGATCCCACAAAAGAATGTCCAATTCCACAAGACACCTGTTGGGACATGGCAGCGTGGCCAATCAAAGATGCATTCGGCATGACTGCCGAAATCATTTTGATGACAGCTGACGTGACGGAGCGCGCCAAACTTGCCCGACAACGAGAAGACTTTGTCGCCACACTTGCACATGACCTGAAAAATCCATTGATCGGTCAAAATCGTGTCCTTGACTTGCTTTTGCAAAATCAGATTGGAACACTTACAACGCGGCAGGAAGAAGTTTTTTTAGTTCTCAAAAACAGTACAGTCGACATGCTTGAGTTAATCGGCAATTTGTTGGAAGTCTATCGCATCGATGCCGGGGCACAACAGTTTAAGTTTGAAGAATTTGACGTGAAAAAGTTGGTCGACAGCTGCATAGCTCAATTGCATCTGCGTGCCGAAACAAAAGGTGTCACGATGACATCCAGTGTAGTCGATGTCACTATCTCAGCCGACCAACCAGCCATGCGACGCGTGCTTATGAATCTTCTAGACAATGCAATTAAATTTACTCGCCCGGGAACGGAAATTGATGTCTCTTGTCAAAATCAAGAATTGGAGTGCAGTCTACAAATCTCAGATAGCGGGCAAGGCATCAAGGCTGAATACGTGGCCACACTGTTCCAACGGTTCGCTCAGTCCGAGTTCGGTTCAGCCTATGCCAATAGCACTGGACTGGGTCTTTTTCTCTGCCGACAGATCGTTGAGGGTCATGGTGGCACAATCAGCTGTGAGAGCTCCGAAGGAATTGGCACCACTTTCATCGTCAAGATTCCGACAAAGGCGCATACTCCGATAGTAGTCCGAAGGTCGAGAATGCCGGCAGAGTCTACATTGTGACCCTCACGGATTAAACGCGAAAAGAAATGTCGTGACGAAATTAAATCCCGCGTGTCCGATGATCGTCGTTGTCGTGTTGGTGAAGCGTCTGACAAGACCGAAGCAAATAGACCAGATCGCAATTTGAATAATCAAAATTGGTGCATGAGCAAATTGCGCGTGGAGAACTCCGTGCAGGATCGCGGCCGGCACAATACCGAGAGCCGGTTGCAATGCGCCTCTTGTTAGGGTTTCTTCACCGACACCGGCGCAAATTGCAGTTGCCAGCGCAAGAAAAATTGATGCGCTTAAATCAGCACCGGATGCAAATGTTCCGGAGTTATATCCTGAAAGTTTAGTCGCCATGTCCTGTCCAGGCGCGGCATGAGTAAGAAGTGACCAGACCAGGTCGTAGCAGAAACTAAATGCGACAAGCAGCAACCCAATGCCCACGTGCTTGAGAGTAGGTTTTTCCCAACCCAATCGTTTAAACGCGGCTTTCCAATCTCTGGAAACGAAAATCCCGACACCGCAGAAGCTCAGCATCACAAGCCCGATTCCATTATATGAAAACAGCTGTTGAATAGAAACCGGGATCGGAATTGGAATGGAAGGAAAGTCCATAGCGGCAGGACTGATGTTCTGCAGCATGAATCCGAGTGCTGTGATGTAGACGAATAATCCGACGATGTGCGGATACGACGTCGGTATAAAAATCGTTTTGTCCACAAGGGCTTTCAGGGGCGCCATTTTGTGCCTGATTGGACCAGTCAGCACGCGCAACGAGACTATGCCGTCAACGCACGTCAACAGCCCTGAGTAAAGCTTCCTGCCGTGCAAGAAAAGGTCGATTGCAGTTGCTATCACCATGCCGATTAAAACTGACTGCGCGAACGGAGAACTGTTATCCGAGACGGCCGTGGCGCCCAATTCGAAGAGAATCGTGCAGATAATCACGATTCTCACAATCCATCGAAAAGCTTTGACCTTGACGGCGCCGTGCCCCATGAGGGCTAACACGGCTATGCAGGTGACAAGAAAAAAATCTTGCAAGTTGATCTCCAAATCGAGGCTACAATAAATGGGGTTCTTACTATTTCTACTGCTCGCCGACCATGCTATGATAAATGTCAAGATGGACGGTCCGGGTACATTCCATAATAGTCAAAATAACTCAGGTTAGCCCGGTTAAAAAGCCTGAAGTTCGGAGGTGAAAATACTAGATGAAAAAACGGATTCTCGCATCAGCATTGCTGGCTAGTGTACTAGGACTTGGAGTATTTGCGACGTCATCGTTCGCAAGTGGACCAATTATCCTCGGACCTACACCCGCGCCAGTAGTGACGGTAGCACCAGTTGTGCACGGCACTCCTTTGAAGATGAAAATGCTCACGACTTATCGTGCAGTCAGATCCTTCTGGTTGTCGCGGGCAATTGTTCGCTAACCGCGTACTGGCCTGAACAAAAACCTTCGGACTTGAGATGCAGGTCACCCAAAATTCTTGGGTGACCTTGTTGTTGGTTGAGTTTTAGTCCGATAACAGCGACGAGCAAACGGGCAGACAGGCTGGCAGCCATCGGCTCTTCAATTATTTGGCGATGCGAATAATTACTTCGTCAGTTCCGGCAAGATTCAATCGTTCTCTTGCCAGCCGCTCTATGCCTGCCGATGAGCGGTAGCTCGTAAGCCCATCACGAAGCTCTTTATTGATTTCTTCAGCCTGCGTTTCACCGGACTTTAACGCGATCGTTTGTTTATGCAAAAAGAGTTGGCGTTCAACGCTGCAGTTAATCGCTCTTCCCACCTGGAAAATTCCGAATAGCAAAACCGACATGATGCCAATCTGCTTCAGGAGATTCATCTTCTTGGTTCGGTCGTTCAAAATCTAGGCCTCTTTGCTTCTGGAAAAGTTTAGCAGCCAGGGGCGATCTTGTTAATACCCACCCCTGACTGAAGACCATTCTTTTACGAAACCGGCGCTTTCAGCAGTCCAGCGGTTCCACCATTTTTTACTTCGCGACTTTTGGAGTCTACCTTTGCGCTGCCCCCATCGAGCTCGTCAACGATTCTCTGCGCTTGCAGGTTGAAATCTTTGGCGATTCGCTCGACTTGCTCGAGTGATGTGCCTTCGAAATAGAGCCTGACGAGCGGTTCTGTGCCGCTTGGGCGAATCAGCATCCAGTTGTAATCGTCGAAATACAGCTTCAAACCATCTTTGCGTCCCACTTTGGTGACTTTGACGCCGCCAATTTCTTTAGGTGGATCGTTGGTGAGGCGGTCGATCAGCCCTTTTTGAGTGCTCATCGTCAGCATCAAATCACCACGCAGGAAGTGGAACTGCATGCCCACTTCTTCTTGCAGCTCTTCCCAGATCTGCGACAAAGGTTTTTCCTCATACGCGATCATCTCGATGATGAGCAGGTTTGCGAGGATTCCGTCTTTCTCGGGAATGTGTCCTTTAACTGACAGTCCGCCCGATTCTTCGCCACCGATGAGGATATCGCCGCGGCGCATCTCTTCTCCGATGAATTTGAAACCGACTGGAGTTTCGATGATATCGCAGCCGTAGAGCTCGCCTAGGCGATCGAGCAAGTGAGTGGTCGCCACGGTGCGAACGATAGAGCCGGTCTGTTTGCGGTTCTTCACCATGTGGCGAGTAAGCAGACAAAGCAGTTGGTTAGGTGAGAGATAGTTGCCCAGGTCATCAATAATGGCGAAACGATCGGCATCTCCATCAGTTGCCAGACCAACGTCCATCTTCTCGTTTTTGACCATGCCGATCAAATAACGCAAGAATTGCTTCTTCGGTTCCGGCATACCGCCGCCAAACAGAGGATCGCGCCAGTCATGAAGCGACTTCACGTTGACGCCCCATTGTTTGAGAATGTGATCGAGGTAACCGCGGCTGGTGCTATAGAGCGCGTCGTAACCGACTCTGAGACCGGCGTTGCCGATCTTCTTCATGTTGACGAATTCACTGAGTGCCGCCAGATATGGTGGCTGAGGATCGAAGTGTTTCACTTCTTCCTTGGAATACGGAATGAAGTCCGGCGTGTGTGCCAGATAGGAAAGCATTTTGTCAGAAATTTCGTCAGTAGCCGGACCGGCGTATTCCGGAATGTACTTGATGCCGCAATACTCGGGTGGATTGTGGCTGGCGGTAATGTGGATAGCGCCGGCTGTGGGCTCGTGCTGCGTCGCCCAGGCGATGCAAGGCGTCGGCACGTCACGGCTGGCCAGCTTCACAGGAACGCCCATCTCCATCAAGACCTGGGCGGCGCGTTCGGCAAATTTGTCGGCGAGAAAGCGTGTGTCATATCCGATCAAGACCGGAACTTTGTAGTCGGCACCTTTGTGATACTTATCTTTGACGTAAAGCCCGACTGCGTAAGCGATCCGTTCGACGTTTGCGAAAGTGAACTGATCGGCGATCAAAGCTCTCCAGCCATCCGTGCCGAACTTAATTACCTCTGTCATTTAGCTTTCCCATCCTTCTAAGTGATCGAGCCACAATATTAGCAATAAGCGCTTGTCGAAACTATAGAGCCGAAAGGTACTGCGATATATATCGATGGACCGCATCCCAGGCTGTGCCTGCTTGTCGGCGTCCTATCCATTCGCGATCGACAGCGCGGGATCCAGCAGACCAAATACGCGAAGGGCGCAGTGCCTCCAGATCTTCGTCGTTTTCGAATTGAATCATCGAACCATCACGACCATAGAATCGAAACTTGCTGCACTCCATACTGCCCAGCCAGTCCCCATATTTGCGATAGCTCTCGCGTTTGCTTTCTTGCAGTTTTTGAAATCTGGTCACCATGCGAAAGCCATCGCAAGTCAATAAAGCTGTCAAACAATTCCAGTTGCCGCTGGAGTCTTCCAGAATTCGGCGTTCAATGTGAATGCCACGCAGCACATCGAGACTCCAGAACTGACCATCGAATTTGCGGATGCTGACGCAGCCATAGCTGTCCACCGTCATCGAGTCACCTTGCGCGCGCAGAGCGCCGTGATCATCGCGCACGACTACGCCATGCCGGTCTTTTATACCTGTCGTGTGAATCTTGCCGGTTAGATCGGACCTGACAAACGATTTGAGATGTCCGCGATTATCGTACGAGAAGTTCATGATGGCGCCGTCATGCGAGCGCGCTTCAGTGACGCGACCGACCGCGTCTTTTAGAACATACGATCCATCGGCGGCTTCTTCTTTGCGCATGCCGTTGGGCATTGGCGAAACCTGACGAGCGACGTCATGGCGATCCCGATTGCGCGAACGTCGCCTGTTATCCGAAGCGGAACCATGCACGCGCCCGGAAGTGGACCGATCGCCGCCGGAAGTGGAACGCTCACCTGACTTAGGAACCCTCTGCGATCGGTCGATCAAGGATGGATCGACAAACGATGGACCGTTGAAACTAGTGCCCCGTGCGTTTTGAGCAGACGCCTTTTTGTTTGCAGCCGACTCTTTTGCGGAACCGGCGCCGTTATTTCCAGCATCAGGGCTCACTTCGCCCATGCGTTCCATCAAACGCTTGGACTCAGCCTTCTCCGCGGCAGCCTTTCTCAGCATCGCATACGTGCGTTCGCGTCTCTTCTCGGGCGAATCCAGTCCCTGCGCAAGCGGCTCGGCGTCGTCCGTCGAATCGAGATTTTCCTTGTTGAACCACTCGTTCAAAAGCACTGAAAGCTGGGAGATAAACTGCCCGTCCTCGTTTTGAACTTCAGCGACTCGCTCGACAATATTAGCCGGAACGTCCGAGTGCAGAATCTGTGGTCCGATCGCCTCATCCAGCGAGATCAACAAATCGTTGACCTCGTGAAAATCGACAGAGAAGTCTGCCTGAGGGTCCGGTTGAGAGTACTCGGCGATGGTGATGGACATCTCGATGTCGGAGCCAGGAGCAAAACTCAGGTTGTTGGCAATGGCGGCTGGCATCCTCGGATGTTCGAACTGCGGTGGCTCGCGCAGTTCGTTCATTGATTGCGAGATCGGCTCGTCCATCATGCGCTGAATCGGCGATCGCTCGGGCTGATTCGGTGAGAAGTTTATCGGGGCCGAAGAGGTTGAGTCCGGCGAAGAGGGTGGGGATGACGCTGATGTGGGAACCGGAAACGACGACGCTGACTGACTTTGCGCACTTGATATTATTGAACCGTTATCGGTTAAAGAACTTTGCATAGCTACGCGATAGCTCGCCCCAACGCTCGGAGAAGCGGACCTGATGCGGCGATTAACAATAGGCGGGACTTGCGCGAAGTGCGGAACTGCCGAGACATTGAGTAATTCACGTTCGCCCTGAGAAGCATGTTTGGACAAAAAATTGAGAAGGCGGCGATATTCCGGGGCGCCTGGAACCCCTGCGATTCGCCCATAGGCGCGCAACTTGTGACGAGGCCAGTCACCGGGCAGACACCAACTGTCGGGCCCCAAAGCCATTGTCAGTTACCCCAACCGCATTGCTCCGCCAAGAGCGCCTGCGTAAGCCATATTCCGCAATATACTAACATTCAAAGAGCTGGAATGCAGCTGAGAATAACGTTATGCGCGAATTCAGCACTACCCCTTGCGTTCTTAACCAGGCAGCACTCGGAAACCTTCAACTGAACCCGTCGTGGGGTTCGGCGCTGGCTTACGGCTACGAACCGCAAAACCAGGCGCAGCGGTGTTCCATACAAAACAACTGCTCGCGCGGATTGACGACGCGACGCGAGAACCGGTCGCGCATACGAGTTCCAATACCCAGCCGGGTTCCAACACCCTGCCTTACACGTCGTTCAGTTCTGCTAGCTTATTGCCGGCAGCGTTCTACTAATAGCTTGGCGGCGGCGTTTCGCTCGAGAGCCAGCCGCGAACTTGCAGCGACTCCGCCATTCTGATGCCCGTTGTTCTTTCATCAAACATAGCGACGGCAAATTGCCCGATCGTAATTTTGTTCGAAGAAAGCAGATACTCTGCCAATTGCAGCGATTTCATCTCAGGATCGGTGACATAACCGGCTTGCAAAACCAGGTCCACAAGCGAGATATCGGGATACAGGTTCATCTGGTTCTTGAGCGCTTGAACTTCGGCAGGTCCGATGAATTGAGCTTGCTTGAGCAAGTCGATCAGCATCGGCACCGACTCGAGCAATGGTTGAGTCGTCACCATCTGACGCTCTTCCACGCGGGTCGGCTCCTGCATCGCTTCCATCGGTTGCTCGATCATCTCGAGCGTTCCGTCTTCCGGAATTACGTGCCCTTCAACCAGAGCGCCGCGTGCCACGATCAAATCGTGACTGAGCCGCAATCTTGGCTTTCTGAGAATAAAGCCGGCATTGAGCAGCCTGTAATAGTCCTCTTTCAGGTCTTTAGGACTGGGGTGCTCACGCAAAAATCGTTTGATCGCTTTGAAGTACGCCGCCAACACCATGCTGGGGTTGACGTCACATGCGATTTCCAGAAGGTCGTAATAATTCGACGGCAGGTCGACCTGCTCACTTTTCGGAGGCGGCAACAAATCAGGGAATAGCTGATACAGCTCCTGGCAGGCTTTCACCATTCCAGTCACGTCAGTATCAGCCCAACTTTGACGCAAGGCTGCGCAGAGAATCTGACTCTCTAGCTCGATCCGGTTGGCACCACCAGGGCTAGCCATCTCTGTAGTACGAGGCCTCCGACAAAACTCTAATGATTATCCGCTTCGAACGTCAATTCCGTATGTCCAACCCGGATTTTATCTCCTGCGGAGAGAACCTGGCGTTTGACCACGGGGTGTCCATTGAGCAAGCTACCGTTCGTGGACCCCAGATCTTCGATCCAGAAATCGCCCTCTTCGAACGTAATCCAGGCATGGTGCCTTGAAGTAAATGTGTCATCCGGGATGACGACTTGATTGGAAGGATCTCTGCCAATCTTCACTTTAGTGCTTCTCAAAGGAATCTTTTGTCCGGTCTTCTGCACGATTACGCAGACGGATTTTGGAATACTGGTATCGCGATCGCCCTCGGCCTTTAAATAATCGCTTTGCAGACTCTTCAAATCAAGGTCCGTTACTGTGGCGCAGTAAACACAACGCTCACCCTCTGGCGTCGGTCGCCCACAACTTGGGCACGGTTCGGTTTGTGTGTTCATACTTATTTCCAAATCCCTTCACCCGTGCGACTGGCCCTTCCAGATCGAGAGAGGACAAAACTCCGAATATTATACGGGAACGAAGAAATCAACTGTAGCTTGGCTTCCCAAGTCTATACAACCAGAGATTCTCTTTGCAAACCTTCCACTACTTGCATGCCCGCAGGAGCGGGTTCGATATCAGTTTATCCGGCCAAATCAAACCGGTTTGAAACTTAACTGTCCTCAATTTCGAAGCCAATCAATCTGAGCACGGCAAGATTATCGCCATACAACTTGCGAATTGTGGCGATGTCATCAGATGTCGCCGTCTTCAAAAAAGCCTTTAATGAATCCAGCTTTTCCTGACTGATTACTCGTTGTACATAAACCACACCGCGATCGGCCACGTCATCCGCCCGGTTACGCCGGTCATCGGAAGGAGGTGGCGGCAGTGGCCCGGAGTTTGCATTTTCCTCGCCTGCCAATTCAAGAGACTCCTGTAGGACTGAGCACAAGCAATCATTCTACCCAAAACTAAGACGCACCAAGATCATGTCATGGTGCGTCATAAAATCTTTTATTAGATTGTCCACGGAACGGCGTCGATAGATCAGGCTGTGGCGATTTCCACATCACTAACCATGATTTCATGTTCCTCTACTTTAGTATCATCCTCAAGTTTCTTCGTTCTGAAGCAGTAGCTGCAATAGACCGGTCGATAGCCCTTGGGTTGAAATGGAACTCGCGTTGGTGAGCCGCATTCAGCGCAGCTGACCTCTGCAGTCTTGGTTGGATCTTCACCGTTTCTCATGACGCGCATCAAAATCCGACAATTCGGACAGCGTTTGGGTTCGTTAATCAAACCTTTTTCGCTGAAAAATTCTTGCTCTCCGGCGGAAAAAACAAAGAATTTCTGACAGTCACGACACGTTAGCTGTTTATCATCGAACACCATAATGGGGAACCTGTAATCATAGGGGTTATCCTTAGCGGAAGGATAAACTCGAGTAAAATCGACACTCCTCACGCTGCAAACCGCATATTTCGGCGGTTTAACCCATGCTAACATGACTCCCCCGAACCCGGAACAGGAAATGGTGCGAGTATATGGGAATTGCTATAGAAATATGGCAGTCCCCATAGGGTTGACCCACTTCCGTCATTCAAAAGTTGAAAGGATTCAACCTTGCAAATTTCGCTCCGCCAGGTCCCGAAAACGCGCAAGAAAACAGGCAAAGCAAACTGGCACAGGCACAACCAGCATCTCGCGAACTCCGCAAATCCTTTCATACAGTCGTATTGCCTAACAGCAAAACATCGTTCTAAATGTCCACACTTTGGCGCTATGGCAAACACCACATCAACCATCTGAAAAATGCAGCTAAAAGCGCGCTCAGACCAAAAAAGCGACACTTTTTTACTTCCCTCGGGTTTACCCCCGATCGGGGTTCACCTATAGGGTTGCCCCTGAAGACTGACGCGAATACGCCATGCAATCCAGGCTGGTTTCAACCCCGGCGAAATAGGCACATGACGCGACCATGGCGGCGTTGTCGGTGCAATATTTCATGGCCGGTATAAAGACTGAAATGTCGCCTTCGCCACTCAACTCGGTAAAGCGGCGACGCAGATCTTTATTGGCAGCGACGCCTCCAGCCAGGACAATCTTTCCGACTTGCAGCTCGCGAGCGGCCTGGACAGTTTTTTTGAACAAAACGCGATTGACCGCATCTTGAAACGAGGCCGCCAGATCGTTGACCGGCAGCGGTTGCGGAAGCTTTTCCACTGTTCGCAAAACCGAGGTCTTCAAGCCGCTAAAACTAAAATCGTAGCCTTTGACATTGCCTTCCGGAAATTTAAAAGCGAGCGGATTGCCTTCTTGAGCCATTTTATCGACCATCGGTCCGCCCGGATAACCCAACCCCAGCAAGCGCGCCACTTTGTCATATGCTTCGCCGGCGGCGTCATCCAGAGTTTGACCGAGAATTTCCCAGTCTTTATGGGTTTTTACGTGAATTGTTTGTGTGTGTCCACCGCTCACCAGAAGGCAGATGAAGGGAGGAGCCAGGTCCGTGTCGATGTAATTGGCGCAAATATGGGCGTAGAGATGGTCGACCGCCAAAAGCGGTTTTTGAAAGACCCAGCTAATCGCCTTGGCAGCTGACAAACCAACGAGCAAGGTGCCGATCAGACCTGGTCCCTGCGTGCAGGCGACGGCGTCCAGGTCTTCGGGTCGCACCCCGCTATTGGTCAACGCCAGATCGATGATTTCGTTGACTGATTCTAGATGGTAGCGGGCCGCCACTTCGGGAACCACACCGCCGAATTTGGCGTGAATATCGGTTTGTGAGTTGAGTTCGCTGGCTAAAACAATTCTGCCGTCTTTGACCACAGCAGCTGCGGTTTCATCACAACTAGTCTCCAGTCCCAGAATAATACTCATCGCCCGGTTTCCTTTTCAAACGTTATGAATTGACAGCCGAAGCCACTTTCGATATTACGCACCGTCGCAAAAATAACATCACAATTAATGCAAGATCAGCTCATCAAGAGGCTGACGACGGCATTATAACGGGTATGTCTAGATATGAGGACTGATCATCAGCCTGACGAGCGCACTTTTGCAACAAAGGAAAATGCCCGAAAAGCCAAGAGAATTAACCTTCTTCCGCATTAAAGTCCTATTGACAAGCAATATGTTCGAGAGTACTATTCACCTAATAAAAGCCCTGATTGTGCCTTTTTCCCGTTGAGTGGTCATCCCCCGAGACGCGAAGACCATGAAACACAGACGGGCACCGGGCGAAAGCTCAACCTTACTATCGAAAAAATTTGCCGACCTTCCCGAACCCAGCCAGGTGTAAAGCCGCTTATGCAATCATACAAGTCGCCACTTTCCATGTTTTTTGCTTTCGGAATTCTATTCTCGGGAGCGACTGCCGCTTCCGCTCAAAGCCTCGATAATGGCAGCATCCGCATGGGCTCCAATGGTCCTGTCGGTAGTTTCACGACAACCTCCAGCGCCATCAGCGGCCGGGTCAATGTCGGAGCAGGTGGAGTTCAGGCCAACACCAGTGTAGGCTCGTTTGGATTCAGCCTGCCGGGCGGCTCCAGCAGCACCGTATCGACCGGCGGTATGGGACCACAAGGTCAGACGCCGGGTGGATATTCCAGCGGGATCGGGTCGGGCGGCTCAGCTTATAGCTCTCAAGGTGCGACAGGCGAACAGTACCACGAGTCTGATACCACCAATACCAAGTTTCAGGGCAACTCTGCACAAACAAGCAAGCAAAAAGATGCTCTGTTTACTCGGCAAAGAACCAACCTATTAAGTACAGGCAGCGTCGATCCACGCAACTATAATTCCGGCTCTTTCGACTACGGATTCAAAGGCGGCAACATGGGCACCGTGCGCGGTTTGCTCAAATACGGTTGGGTTTTGCCCAGGACTTCGACAGGTTCGTTTGACGGCAACACCGTGAGCCCGTAGGAGTTACCGAATCAATGAGAGTCAAGGCTTCATCGATATTCACTCTAGCAGGAGCAACACTCCTGGCTGCTGGTGCCACTCTTCTTACCTCGGCACCAGCTCCGGCTCAGGAATCCGAAGATACCAATCCTTATGGATACGACCGATCATTTGTTTCCAGACCGGATCATAAAAAACCGAATAATCCGTTTGCAGCAAAGGCCGAAGACTTTTCTAAAAATAGTTATCGCCGAATGCTGCTCAACAGCCCGTTTGCAAGCAGCAGCGTCGGACTGGGCAGCAACGCCGCCAACAAGTTGTACAACCAGGAAGCTTATACCTACATGAATCCTGATTCGTTTAAAGCAAACGATGCCACTCCCGAAGAAGTAAATCGCTACATCGATCAAGTCTATGCGCCAAGCGCCGTCGGTAGCGAAAATCAAGGATACATGCCGGATAAAAATTTCAATCAGGCCAATCCATTCAACAACGGCTCGCAGAACCGTTTTCAATCCAGTGAAGCAAATCCATTCGGAAATACTTTTGACCGCGGACCAGACAGTCCATTCATGCAGCCCGAACCAAAACGCAAAGGTATCAAAGCCATTTTAGGGATCGAAAACCCTGATGGAAAGTCAGAAACGGTGCCCGGTTCCGACAGTCTTAACAGCCCTACCGACACGAAAAAAGTTGATACCAGCCAATCCAATTTTTAGTTCTACTGATTAGTATTTAACGGGAATTTCCCCACGCAGGAAAAGAGTCAATCATGATTAAACAAGCAGCAGCCGCCACGATCACCTTACTAGCCCTAGCAACCTTCAACGCTCCTGCAGCGAATGCCCAAGCCGCGCTGAACTCACAGGGTGCAACCGGAGTGTTTGGCAATAGCAGCCAAACCAGCAACAACTTCCGGCGAGCTAATTCATTTTTCAGCGGCAATCAGAGACTCCCCGGCGTCCGGCGGACAGGGTTAGGCGGATTGTCTGAAATTCACGGACCGACCGGCCGCAACGGTTTGCCCAACACATCACTGGATAGCTTCGTGCTCAACGCCGGCGGACACGCCGAGCATATCTATGGAGACGAAGGCGCTGACGGCATCCCGCCATACTTCGAATTCACAAAAGCTCATCGGATCAACACAGGGATTACTGGAACACGTGACACCGGATTAACCACCGGACACGGCAGTTACTTGCCTGACGCATGGGGCGGCGATGAATTCGTCGATGGACCGGAATGGAGTCAGTCCGGCTCAAACGGCGGCAACGCCCAGCACTGGACGCAAGGCATGTACTCTGGTGCCGATCCCGGCACACCAATCGAGCATCCGGATGATGTTGCTCCAGCGGACAACGTCGGGCTCGACCAGAACGGCGACATCAACAACTTGCCTTACAACCAGGGTTCGGCCGGAGATTATCGCGGCGACCAGGGACCAACTGCACCTAACGGCGTTGGTGATGGCGGCGGCGGATCCGGTTTCTAATCAAACAATCCGATTACAAAATCTAGATTCGAAAACCAGCCTCGAACTCGAAAAACATCGAGTTGGTTTCCCAAGAATTCATACGCAGTGACAATCTGCTAGCATTACCTCTTGCGTCGTTAGAAGTTGACTCTGACGCGGTAAGGAGATGTATGTTGCAGACTGTTCAAACCGACAAAGCACCCAAAGCGATCGGACCCTACTCGCAAGCCATTAAAGCAAATGGTTTCGTTTTTGTGTCCGGACAAATTCCAATTGATCCGGCCACCTCGCAATTAGCTCAGGGTTCTGTAGCTGAGTTGACTCGCCAGGTCATGCGCAATCTCACTTCGATTCTCGAGAGCGCGGGCTCATCTCTGGACAATGTAGTAAAAACAACGATCTACCTCAAAGACATGTCGGACTTTGATGAGGTCAACACCACCTACGCGGAATTTTTTCCCAATCACAAACCAGCACGGGCAACGGTTGAAGTGGCAAGACTTCCAAAGGACGTTAAAGTCGAAATCGACGCGATCGCAGTTTGTCCGTAAACCTGCACCATAACTGCGTCCGCAACGTTTACTAAAATCAGTTGAATGAAACGATTCGAACGCTTTGCGCAACAAGCTCGCTTATGGGCCTTACGCGCCACAAAGCCGCATGGTAAGTTGGACTAAGAAAGCTTCCTCTCATTACTAATAAATGCCGACTCTAACACTAACGCAAATTGCTCTTCTGGCAATCGTCACCGTCGCTGGAATAATCGACTGGAAGACGAAAAAAATCTTCAACGTCATCACGTTTCCTGCAGCTCTTCTGGGAATTGTTTTGAACGGTCTGGTTGGCGGTTGGCCGGCGGCACTAATGGCGGTGGCAGGCTGGATTCTTGCTGTCGCTATCATGGTCCTGCCCGACCACGTGATCATGAAACGACCGAAGATGTATTTCGGCGACGCAAAACTGATGGCCGCCATCGGTGCGTTTCAAGGTCCAGGCGGAATGCTGATGACCTTCTTCTACTTCTCTTTGATTTACGGACTGATTACTACCGTCAAAGTCGGACCGCTTTTGTACAAAGTACTGGCAAAACCATCAAACGCTGATGCCGACGAAGATATCGTCGCGTACAACCAGGCGAAGCAGGCAAAAATTCCGCTGGGCCCATCGATCGCTGTGGGCACCGCGCTCTCAATTTTTCTGCGCGAACCGACGCTCAACTTATTCGGATTCCATGACACCACTATTGGCGGAATGCCGATGGTTCTAGCGATGTTTGGACTCTAATTTAAACCGGCATTTAAACCGGCTCGATGTTTAAGCGCACGTTTTTGCGTGCGTTTTAACGATTCGTTTTAACGATGCTTTTTAGGAACGCGACTTAGCGACTCGAAAACGAAGTCGCATCTCACGAGCGCGTCCGTTTCAGTGACACCGCGTACGGTATCAGACTAACTTCACTGCGCAGCATATTCGAGTTGATCGCCAATTTCAGTATTCGTATCTCTGGCGCGGCCAGCCGGAAGTTCCAAACACGAATGCGCCTTTGGAATAATCGAAGACATTTTTCCTGGTGCGATGCTGTGCAAAATTCCGACGACAACTAGTTTCTTATCAACGAAAACTGCATCGATCGCATACTTCATTCCGAACATGTGAATGCTGTTGCACGGCACGATGAACAAGCCGCAGCCGGCGGGCAGTTCGGCAGTTCCAAGCAAGCCTTTTAAACGCGAGCAAAATGACTCAGCAATCTTCGCCTGGTCAGCAATGCTGGTGCCGCGGGTGGTGTTGCGAAAGTGATAGAGCGCGTCTTTCAAACCGGAAACGGTTATTTCATACTTCCCATAACCGGTCCGATAGCAGTCACGATGGTGACGACGGCGGGACCAAGCATGGGTGCAAGGATGAGAGGCATGATGAAGATCATGATGACCGGAACCATCTTAACTGGAACCTTACCGGCTTCTTCTTCTTTCTTTCTCTTCAGGCGGTCGCGGAGAGCGACGGCTTGTTGTTGCAGAGGATAACTGATGTCGGCACCTTTCGCTTCTGCTGCGATCAAGGACGACGCCATGTTGATCAGCTCGTCTACACCGCAACGTTCGCCCATTTCGCGCAATGCGTAAGGGACTGATTTTGCGAAGATTTTGACGTCGTTGATCAGCTGTTTCAGTTCAGCTGCCAGAGTTGGGCAGGAATCTTCAACTTCCCTGGAAATTTTGTCGATCCCTTGAAGCATACCGAGACCGGCTTGTGCGCAGACGATCATCAAGTCGATGATGACAGGCAGTTCGCGAAGTACTTGAGCTTTGCGTTTGTTGGCGCGACCAGCCAGGAAGAAGTTGGGAGTCAACCAACCAAGAACAGCAGCCGGAATAGCAAGAACCAGGTTGATCGGGTTGCTGGCAGCGGCGATCACGCCTAAGAACAAAATTGCGCCTGACACCATAGAACGAATACCGATGTAGATCGCCAAATGCTGAGGAGTACGATAGTTCGCTTGTGTGAGCAGTTCGACCGAGCGTTTGTCGGCTAGTGCCGGCATCACACTCAGTACCAGTTCACCAACAGTACGAGCAAAAAGTAGAATCGCCGAATCTTTTGGTTTTTCCGCGGTCGAATCATCGCCCTCTTTTCGAGGTCTGACGCGCACGGCATACGAATCAACGTAGATGCCCATGACCGGCCTCAAGAACAACAGCCCTGCAGCCAGAAACCCGCAGAATGTGAGCAGTGCGACCATCGTATTGTTCATGGACTTAAACCTCGAATGTTGTCATTTTCATCAGAATCCAAAAACCAATTCCTTCCCAGATGATGAGCATGAGAAGAACGATTCTTGCAATCGGATGATTCAAGAACGGAATGATGTAACCAGGAGTCGCGCAATACGTCAAAAGCGTGATTCCGTATGGCAAGCAGCCGATGAACATCGCTGTCGCTTTACCTTGTGAAGTCAACGCCGCTAAGAAGTCGCGAAGTTTGAATCGTTCACGGATGGCATCGGCGATGGTGGCAACTACGTCTGCCAAGTTACCGCCTACCTCTTGCGAGATAAACACCGCTTGTGTCAGTAGTCTGAAATCGGGAGCCTTGATACGGATACACATTTCTTTGAGCGTATCTTTGAACGGCTTACCGAGTTGAAGTGAAATTAGTCCGCGCTTGAACTCACCACGGATAGGGTCAGGTGAAGTTTCTGCGATCACCTTGAAGCATTCCAAAATTGGCGAACCGGCTCTCAGTGACGACACCATGGTTTCTAGAACTTGCGGCAGTTGTTCCGTCATTTTCGCCTGACGTTTTCCAGCCAGTTGCGAAAGGTAGAAAACAAACCCGGCAGCGCCGACAGGCACACCCAGGATGAATCCGACGATTGATAGTTCAGGTACGCTCAAAGCCAGAATGAGACCGAGGACCAGACCACCACCGACTGCACAGCAGATCCAGGTGGTTTTCATATGGTCGTATTTAGACTCGAGTCCGGCTAGAGCGAGCAGTCTTGCCAGATAGCCAGTCTTCTGGATGACGAAGATATCCTCGTCATCTCCTTCCTGGTTTTTCTCGGCCATTCTGCGCTTGTGTTTGTACAAGCGTGACAGTTCATCAGCATTACCACTCCGAAGAGCGGCGATCCCGATCAGTCCTATGATTAGGACTGCCATGAAAGTCATTACTCCAACGTCCATGTGAGCACTTCCTCGAACTAGCGAAGCATTTACCGAATGTCTCCTACCACTAATGTAGCAGTTTTAACGCAGCCACTCCAACTTGAATGGCACGGCTTCCTGCTCGAGTTTTTCAAGAAATTTCGGAGGTAGACCAGAACCGATGTGGCGGCATTTAAAGAATCCTCTTGGATCTCGTCCTTCACGCTCAAGGTTGAAGAGCGTGGAGATTGCAATGGTTTCGCCTTCCATTCCGGTTATCTCAGCCATTTCCGTACAACGTCTGGTTCCATCTTCAAGACGTCTAATCTGCAGGATTACCTCGATAGCTGACGCGATCAGTTCGCGTGCCGCTTTCTGAGGCATTTCCATACCACCCATCAAGATCATGTTTTCCAAACGCTTTGTACAGTCCCGAGGATTGTTGGCGTGGATCGTAGTCATTGAGCCATCGTGACCGGTGTTCATGGCCTGCAACATGTCGAACGCTTCTTCACCCCGACATTCCCCAAGGATGATTCTGTCAGGTCGCATCCGCAGACAGTTGATAACAAGCATGCGCTGTGTGATTTGACCACGACCTTCCGTGTTTGGAGGTCGAGTTTCCATCCGCACCCAGTGCTCGTGCTGCAATCTCAATTCGGCAGCATCTTCAATCGTGATGATGCGTTCTCTCGGGTTGATGTGCGCCGAGAGCGCATTCAACATTGTTGTTTTACCGGAACCTGTACCACCAGAGATGATCATGTTGATCCGCCCTTTGACACAGGCTTTCGCTACTTCAGCCATCTGAATGGAAAGCGCGCCCTTTTCGACGAGCTGACCGAGTGAGAGGATTGTCGTACCGAAGCATCGGATTGTGATCGTTGGACCGTCGATGGTTACCGGTGGAATCGTGGCGTTGACCCGTGAACCGTTTGGAAGACGGGCGTCTACCATGGGTGAGTTATCATCGAGTCTTCTGCCCAGGGGCTGAATGATTTTGTCGATTGTTTGTCTCAAGTGCCGTTCGTTTTCAAAAACAACGTTTGTTTTTTCAAGACGACCGTGGCGCTCTACATAAATGTTGTTGACGCCGTTGACGCAGATGTCACCGACGGATGGGTCACGAAGCAGTGGACCCAGAGGACCGAAACCGAACACTTCATCGAGGACGTTTTGCAGAAGGATGCCCTTCTCCATCATGGTCAACGGCGCTGGATCGGAGTTAACGATTTCACGGATACGGGCGCGAACTTGGGCTTGCGTATCTTCGGAGATGTTGGTCAAACGCGAAGTATCCAGCTCTCGTCTGAGCTGGTCGATAATGAACTTTTCTCGTTCTCTAATCAGTTGCTGGTTGGCTGAAAACTTACCGGAGTCTCCGCCTACATCAACGGGCTCTTCGTGGTACGAACTGTAATCGTCTTTGGCATCGATTCTCTCGATTTCCTGACGGCTCGGTCCATCCGGACCATGCGCGACTTGTTGTCCGCGCTGTTGTCCCGCTACGCCTGTTGGAGCTGGTCCACCACCTGGTCGAGCAACACCGCTCTGTCCAGCTGCTGGTCCTGAAGGTCTACCACCACCGACACCTGTCTGTGGGCCTTGTCCTTGTACACCTGTGGCTTTCTGTTGTGTCGGAGCGACTTGAGCGCTTTCACGCTGCTGACGAACCAACTGACCCATCAATGATGACGATGGTCGAGCGGGTAAATTCTCCTTCTTCTCTTCTGACATTTAGCACCACCTTGTGATCTTTTTTTATTTCTTTCCAAACATTGCCGGGAGGCTGAATGCAGCCTTCTTCTCTTTCTTTTGATCTGTGATGAGCAATTGCTCTCCACCGGCGATGCGTCTAGCGAGGGAGTCTAATGATTTACCCAACGCCGTGTGACCTGGTGCTATTTGACCCTGGTTGTTAACCCATTTAGCAGTCTTGGTGTCGTTAGGAATTTCATGGAAGACGGGGTAGTTGAGGTTGGCACGGCACTCAGACAGAACGTCTTGAGGTAACCATTCCGAACGGTTAACTACGAGCAGCAATTTTTCCTGGTTATAGTGCGCCTTGAATGTGTCCAAGCACTTTCTGGCGTTAAGGATGGCTGCCCAGTTGTATTCCGTGATGACCAGCACGTGGTCAGCAAGGTCGAGTGTCGCGATAGCCCGTTCGTCGAGAAGGTTCTTCGGCAGGTCAACTACAGTGAAACGAAACTCTTGTTTTGATGTGTATAAGATTTCTTGGACCTGGGCAGCATAGATGTCGCCGATGTCTTCAAGTTCAGGAGGTGCAGCCAGGATGCTCAGTTTGTCGTCATATCTGGTCATCAGGTTGCGCAGATATGTAGCATCGAAGTTGGTGTGTGAAAAGTCGATCGTACTCAAGCTGAACGATGGTTCAAGGTTGAGATAGTGAGAAACCATGCCGAACTGCAAGTCGAGGTCGACGATGCAAGTTTCTCCATATTTCCCGAGGTAGCCACCAAGGTTGGTGACAATAGTGGTGGCGCCGATGCCACCAGTTGGACTGAAGATAGCCACAACTTTACCGGCGGCAGTCGAGACTGACTCCGATTGGTGCTTCAGTTGGATACTTTGAACGGCAGCAGGCAAGTCTGTCCGCCAGCGCTCAGCATCCAGGAAGTCTGAAGCCCCGAGTCGATACGCGGTGCGAATCAACTCGGGGTCCGGAACTTCGTAGCTTACAAAGAAATAGAGTTGCGGGAAGGTCTCCCTCAACTCAGCCAGTAGTGAAAGTCCGCGAACGGGAGCGGGGCTTAACTCAATCCACACCAACTTCGGGTGCAAACTGCCGATCTGTTCTCGAGCCATACTGCCTGAGACCGTGCTCACGAGAGCAAGCGACGGCTGGCTGTGGATCAGATCCTCGATGGTTTGTCGTTTATCCAAACCGGCATCACAGACAAGAAGTGTGGTTAGTTTCATGACTTTAAGCGTTCTCCCCCATTGCCGACAGCCCTTGTAGTGATGTACCCACTAAAAGGCAATTGTTCACTCGTTCCCAAGAAGTTCTAGCTTTTTGGAACCGATAGAACATCTTTCTTACTGCCTGACCAAATCTCTATTTCGTGTAACGGTGGTGGTGGTGGTGCTGCTGATGGCATTTCGCCACCCATGCCGCCACCATCTGGTAGTGCTGGCAGGTCTCCTTCTGGAGCGCCTGGAACCGGTGGTGGTGGTAGGGCTGACGGAGGAGGCAAGGCTGACAGATCGTCAGTTTGCTTCTCTGGTGCCTTCGCGAAGAGCGAAATCACGTCTACTGTAGCTACCGGTGTGTGGTCCTTTTCGTTTCTCAAAGTCAAATAGAGCTTGGAAGCGCTGATTGATTTGATCAACTTGCCTGCATCTTCTGGAGATACGAGGACGGTGACCGAGTTAGCAGGTACTGCTGCTGTGCCGCCTGGTTGCTTCTGGTACATTTGACCAACTGCAATTACTTCGACATCAGACAATACTGGTGCAACTTTTGTCTCTGCTCCGGTGCCGACCATGGCATAAGCATCCACGCGGCTCTCTGGAGTGACAAACCCAGCAACACCGGAGTTGTTGTCGACGGCGAATGTCACCGCACGCATACCTTCACGGAGTCTGGATTCAAAACCAAGTGAGATTCCCTGAGGAGCAAGGTCATGTTGTGAAACAATCTGACCTTGAGAGATTCCGTATTTGGCGACACGACCAGCGGCGAGTGAGCCGGAGGTCAAGGCGTCTTGAGGAATTTTCGATTGCTCGATCTCTTTTTCTTCCAGAGCATCACTAGGAATTGTTTGTCCTTCAGGAATATCTTTAATCGCATACACGACTTTCCCTTTGGCACTCATTTTTGCTTCAAGGTCTTTCTTCTTCGCTTCGAGCTCTTGCTCTTGCTGACTCATTCGGCCTGTAACCATCATGGTAACCAAGACAGCCAAACCGATGATGATCAGCAACATAAGTGCTGGAGGCATCCGGGAAAGACTCAAGAATAACGCTCGTAATGGGTTCATTACGGTTCCCCCTTCTTTCTAGTAGAGAAAGATTAACCAATTACTATTAACGCACATCGGCGATACAAGGACAACTAAGGTGCCCTGCCCGCTCCCAAGATCTTTTACCCTGAGACGCAGGTTCCAACACGTACGGATTCTACAGTGTATCGCTGTCGTTGACATGCGATAAGGCGCGCTTGATATCCAGGTTTTACGAAAGTATGCAAAATGCGGCGCCTCTAAAAAGCCAAGTATTACCGGACGCCTGGTCAAAACTTAGAGACGTCAAGACAACCAGTTGCTGATAAACCCGGTTCTCAACAGGCTAATCGCATACTAATCAAGACCACAGACGGCGGCTCTTGGGCATCGTCAAGCCACTATCCAAGAGGATTTCCATCATATCGAAACAGGTTTGGATCTGATTGGTTTGGCCAACTTCTCTCAAAAACCTTCAAGCGTCGATCCGGCATTAATGTCGGTCAAAAATATTTTGATCATTGTTTCCAATGCGTAATATATTGCCGCTCAAGTACGGGATCGCGTGATTTCGAATCGGCCAAAATCAGTTTTCTGATGGCAAAAATTGGTCATTTAAAATTTTGGTCGACGAATTTTTTTCGTCGAATCGAAAAGCATTATCGACTCTGAGATTTTTTATCGGAAGCAAAACTAAACGAATGGATTTCGGCAGCTCCGGAATTCGTCAGCCGACTACTGCCAGAAAATCGTGATGATTAGCGGTTCTTCAATGACTACAGCTGCGTTTTCAGTTGCGAACTTCATTTTCGACTTGACTCCATCTCGCGTTACTTCAGTTGAGCGTCCCAGTCTGGACCGCAGAATCAGTCGCTGAGCCGTTCTTTAACCTTTCCGTCAACGAAGTTTTTGAACAGGCGATCGACATCATGCCGGTTGATGTGATGCAAAATCATGAAGTCAGTTTTGCGCCGCGCCGGCGCATGCGCTCGAAAACCAGTCAGCAAGCCAAAAAAAGGGCGGCCAGATGGCCGCCCTTCCCTATTTTTTCTTCTTGAACTTAGACTAGGACGATGCTGCCGCAGCTGATGACAGTGCGTTCAACTTCGTGATTACCGAGGAGAATGCAGCCGAAATTGCACCGGCCAATGCGCCTTGAGTAATCGCGAATACTAGAGCTACGAGGATGGCGACGAACGCCAAAATTGCGCCGTACTCTGTAATACCTTGTCCGGATTCATCCTGAATGAAACGATCGATCATATGAAAAACCTCCTTCAATGCTGCCCGTATCATAAGCCGAACTCAACGAGTCGACATGAACAGCAAATCAATTTGTAAATTTAATTAGTAACAATACCACTGTACAAAACCGAAGTTAAAAACCAATTGTTTGGCTATCACCTCCCGCCGTGTCACTTATGTATGCCCTTGCAGTAAAAACCGAATCGGTTGCAAACGCATTCACTCGTTAAATCCATCTTATCGTGAGACCCCAAAGTCGACTAGTGGCTAGAGAGAAAATTGTTGACAAGCTGGAAAATAAATCTACAATTCTTGGTAAGTGTGTCAAGTAATCCACTTTTCAGGGCTGTCGATGACGACTGACTCATGTTACATGTCGATACAATTCCTTGCACCAAACTCTTAAGCGGTTTTAGCTCAAAATCATAATAAGCCCTTGAATTCGGCACTCACTGTACGTCTTCAAGAGTTTTCCCGTTCGTAATTGCTTTTGGGGTCGATTTCGTTCTATATGAAGATCGAAATGAACTCAACGAGTTGCTGGTAGTTTTGTATTTAGATAGATCCATCGGCAAGTGTTTGGAGTGACCTGGAGTTCATGGCAGCGCAAGGCAATACAACCGACGGTATCGATGCCGCGCTCACCAGAGGCAGAGATTACCTGCTGACTAAACAATTAAAAGACGGATCGTGGCCCTACAAAAGCGGGCAGCATGACCCGTCACTGGAAGCCACGTCATGGGTAAGCCTGGCGCTTGCCGGCAGCGCCCCTGCGCAGATGGAAAAGGTGGCGCAATTTCTGGTCAGCGCCCAGAACGCCGACGGCGGGTATTCGACCGTTCCCGGCGCCGGCAAATCGAGCTGGGTCACCGGTCCGGTTGTACTGGCCATGCGCAATTTGCAAACCCAGATTAAGCAGCCTGCACTATCTAAGGAATTGTCGAAGTCCATAGACAAAGCGCTTACTTATTTGTGCGATAGTCGCGCCGAATTTTATCCAGCCGTCGGGCGGCTGATGATTTTCCTGGTCAAGGGCGTCGAAGGCGTACGTTACGGACGCGGCTGGCCATGGGACAAACAATGTTTTCACTGGGTTGAGCCCACCAGTTACAACTTGATGGCGCTCAAAAGTTTAGGTATTCCGGATTCGCACAAAGGCTACTTCGAAGAGATTGTCGAGATTGCGGAGAAATTCATTCTCGAGCACAGCTGCACAGGCGGAGGTTGGAATCACGGCAACAACCATACGCTTGGTTCGGATCTGCCACCATATCGTGTCACCACTGCCGAGGCACTACTCGCGGTGCAAGAATTCAAAAGCAAGAAATCGGTTCAGGACGGGCTGAGGTATTTAAACTCATGGAGCGCCGATAATTCTTCTTCCATGTCGTTAGCCTGGTCCATCCTCGCGCTCGACGCATATGGGCAACCGCATAAGAAGGAAAGCGCGTACCTGCTCGGCAGGCAGAATGAGAACGGCAGCTTCGGCGACAATTTGATGGTGGACGCGCTGGCTTGCCTGGCGGTTCAGTCGCAAAATTTCAACATCCTCAAATACGGAACGGTGGAAAGTTCAAAAACATGAAACGCCGAGACTTTATAAAAGGAACGATTCTAGCTGCCACCTCCTCTGGTTTAGCCAGCTGCCAGAGCGACTCAAAACCAGTCGCCAAGCCGATTTTAGCGACAGACGCTCAAAGAGCGCTGCGCCGCACTGGTCGTTCGACCGTCGGCATTATTCCGTGTGCGAGTTATGAGGAAAATATTTTCGAACTGCTGAAGTCTTTCGAAACGAAACTTAAAATGCCTGATGTGAAGGGCAAATCTGTCGTTTTAAAACCGAACATGATTGAAGTCAGAGGACCGGGCAGTCCAATTACAACCAACCCGGCGATCCTGAAAGCGGCGATTCAATTTTTCGACCACCTTGGTGCCCGAGAAGTAATCGTCGCCGAAGGTCCAGGACACATGCGGGATACGGAATATTTGCTGCACCAGTCCGGGCTCGGAAAAGTAATTGAAGAAATGAAGGTTCGCTTTGTCGATCTAAATCTTGACGATATAGTCGCCGTCAAAAATTTGACCGGATTCAACAAACTGAATGAGTTTTATCTGCCAAAAACTATTGTGGAAGCCGATTGCATAATCTCATTGCCGAAGATGAAAACGCACCACTGGGTTGGTGTCACTTGTTCGATGAAGAATTTCTTCGGCGTGGTGCCGGGTCGCAAATATGGTTGGCCGAAAAATATTTTGCATAAAAACGGAATCGAAAGATCGATCATCGACCTTCAACATATGGTGAAACCTGCGTTTGCCATCGTTGACGCCGTGGTGGCAATGGAAGGTGACGGACCCATTAATGGAACGCCGATCGAAACAAAATACATAATCGTCGGTGACGATCTGGCAGCTATCGACGCGACGGCGGCAAGACTGATGTCGATCGATCCAAAGGAACTTCCTTATCTAGTGCTCGCCGGACAAGTTGTCGGCAACATTGAAATCGATCAAATCGATATCATCGGCCCGTCAATCGACCAGTTGAAGAAGCCGTTCGAACAACCGATAACTTTATCCAACAAAGCGTTATTGACTCAGGCAGCCGATTCAGGAAGTTGAAGTTTCAGCCGGACGAATCGATTCCGTTGTTGTGAGTTTGCGGTGCAATTAGAACGTTATCGCTGCTAACTTGCTTCGTACAAAGCTTGGTGCGGGCGTTTTTGTCGAGATGCATCAAAACTCAATGCCACATAGTTAAGGAAAGGCTTCGCGCCACAACTTGATGTTGGCGTGTTTCGTGCAGATGGCGTCAAACTCGATACCATCATTTTTCAATTTGTCGCGATAAGTTGGAATGTCCTCAGGGCGCCCCTGAAGTTCTGGTGATACCAGACAAAGTTTGAAGCCGCAATTTTTTAAAAGGTTGAAAAGATCGGTTGATATTGGAAGTATCGTGAAACAATCGACCCAGATCCATTCGACCAGACCTTCCAGTTTCATCACGGTGTCGATCGATTCATATTCTGAAAATCGCACTGCGGTGCGGATCTCGCCGTGCTTGATCAATTGATAGATCATCGGAAACGAGGAGTCGAGAAAAAAGTAGTTCTCGATTTTGTACTTCTCCATCAGTTCCAAAACTCGAAATTCGATTCTTTCGCTTTTGATGTTGAGGATCAAGGTGCCATGTTTGTACCTGGCGAAAAATGGCTCGGCATCTTCACCATCGACGAATGGGTCGTGCTGCAATATCAGTCGATCGCCTCGATCTCTCAAGTCCAACTCCACACCGAATTCTGTCGGGATGTCGGTCAGAGCGTCGATCGTGTTGATTCTATGCGCGATGTAGTGGGTCATCTACTATCCTTTTAATGCGCGTTTCAGCTTGAAGCTGAAGTCGAGAGTGCGTTTGATAAATTTCCATTTGGCACCAAGACTGGTGTTCCAAGAAGAAGTGCCATGCAATCGTGGGGTGAATTCGACGTCGAATCGATGAATCTTCAAACCCTGTCGATTCGCCATGTACAAAGCGTAAAGATCGAGAGAAAAATCATCCGGTGGATTGGTCCAGGTCTGAAAAAAATCGCGATGAAAAATATTTGGCTGCGCGTTGATATCCCAAAGCGGCGCGCCCATATAAACCGACTCGAATAAACTCATGCCGCAGGTGAAGACATTATCGGCAGCCGGACGCCCGCGGCGCTGCCCTTTGACGTACATATCTTTCGGGTCGGCATTAAACTCCATAATGTCGAGTGCCTTGATAATGTCGTGCGGATCGGTTTGCATGTCGGCATGAGTCCAACCTATATAAGTAGATTGCAAACTCTTCAGACCTTGCACGATTCCATAGCCGTACCCTTTGTTGACCGGTACGCATAACGTCTTTGCAAATGGATAATGCGGCAAATGCTCTTGCAAAACGCGAGGCGAGTCGTCGGTCGAACCGTTGTCCAGCATGAGCAGTTCCACATCCGGGCGTGTGTTGACCGCTTGAAAGCGCTCCAAAATTAATGGAATATTTTTCGCTTCGTTATAGCAAGGAATCACAACCGAAAGTTTCGTCATGAATCGGATTCAGCCTCCGGCGCGCTTTTGGAACCTTCATCAGGTTTCTTGAATACCCAAAACTTTTGACCGAGATAATTCAGAACGGTGCTGGTACCTGTCGCACTGAGGAAGGCAAATTGCGCGGACACCGGTTCTATTGCCGCAACCATCGAAGCGGCATGATCGAGGACAAAACGGTTGACGAAAATATTGGCACCAAGTGTGGAGGCATAAAGGCAGATAAACTTTACGACTTCCGCGTGCGAACGCTTTGGTTTCTTGAACGTCCAGAATTTGTTGAGAAAGAAAGCGAGCACGGTGCCGGCGATAAATGAAATCGCTTTGGCCATCGACGGCGGCATGAAGTTGAACAGAAGCGCATAGACGAGCGTGTCACAGGCAACAGCTGAGCCGCCCGACAAAAGAAAGCGTTGCATCTCGCCTGGATTTGTTTTTTTAGATGTTGTCGAAGTTGTGCTTTCAGCCACGAGAAACGACTCCGCAGGCTGTTTTTGCAGTCGGATCTAAATCTATCTTATAAGGATGCCATGGGCAGTCGTTAAAAAATTCCTGCCAGTATTGAAACACCTTCAGGTCGTCCGGCGTCCCCCAACAGACGTAATAGTCGACTTCGAATACGCGGCAATCCATGCCCATCTCAGCCAGTTCGCCAATTAAAGTGTCGACGTAAAATTCGCCGTTGACGCGGCGATTTTTTTCTTGCATTCGTTTTAAACCGTCCAGAAGAAAGCTCGCCTTCCGGAAATAAAAACTTCCAACGATGGCGTGGTCGTTGTGCGGCGTTTCGGAAATCGGCACTTTGACCGAGACGTCTTCGATTACGCCGGCTTCATTGGTTTTCAGCCAGCCATACATCTTGGGATTGCGTTTGCTGGCCGGATGATTACGAAAGCTGAAAGCGATCGCGTCGACGCCTTCATCGATCAGTTTTTGAAATTCTGATTGATCGTAGAGCATGCCGTTATCGCAAGCGCCGATAATAAGCGGGCTTTCGAGATCGACCGGCGGTTTGCCTTCAGCCAAGCCGAAGGCGCACGTGCATGCCTGACCTTCCGTAACCTGGTCGAGTTCAACAATGCTGCAATCAGGAAATGACTTGCGGAGCGCATCTTCAATTCCAGAACTTTCCAAATGACTTTTCAGCGCGACGAAGATGTGATTTTGCCCGGCGGGTAAACTCTCTGTCGCCTGCACCACCATGGGCTTTCCGCTAACTGGAATTAGCGGCTTTGGCGTTTCGTAACCGGCTGATTGAAAACGCGCGCCGTGCCCCGCCATCGGAATCAGGACGGTGAGCCCGTTTGAATGAGCGGCGGTCTTTGCCATCTTCGGGTGTTGAGCGTTTCTTGATGCCTGCTGGTCTTTATCATTCTTGCCCGCGCTCTCTCTACCGTCGCAGTTTGCTTCTTGTGGATTCGAAACGACTGCGCGAAAATAGTCGGACCATTTTTGATACTCTTCGAGATCTTTCGGCGTGCCCCACTGGAGCATGTGAGGCACTTCATAAACTGAGACAGGAAGCTTGTCAGCAACTAGCAGGTTGTAGACCATGCTGACGTAAAATTCGCCATTCACCTGAATATCCTTTTCCATCAGTTCGCGAAAATATTTTTTGACATGTCGGCCATGCCTGAAATAGTAAGTGCCATTCGAGGCGAACTCCGCCATCCGATCGTTTGAAAACGGCTTCTTCTCCTGGATTGCTTCGAGCCAGCGATCCTCATCTTTTATAAACGCATAGTTATCCGTGCCGAGCATGTGGGGATGAAAGCCGCGATATGAAGGCACGCAACCTTCCGCCTGACGCTCATGCGTATCGCGTAAAAAATCGGAGTAGTCCCAATCAGAAAAGAAATCACAGTAATTGACGATCACTTCGTCGTCATCGTCGATCTCGTCGAAGCACTGACTGACGGCGAATACGGGACCTTTCTTATGCGCAGCGATCGGAACAATCCGGGCACCGGGCACAAGTTTTTCGAGCACCGAGCGTAGTGGCAGGGTATCGAGATGCTCCTGGTTGCAGATAAAAATGAAGTTGTCTTCGCCGGGAAACATGTCGACGACATAGGAAATAATCGGCTTACCGTCTACCATAATTAACGGTTTGATCTTCTCGTAGCCGGCGTCAGCAAAGCGTTTTCCACTACCGGACATTGGAATGACAATTTGCAAGTCTGCTTCTCCTACATTCGCTGACGCGCTTTTTCAGCTTCCCAGTTGAGCAGATATTCTTGTTCGTCATTGCTGAGAAACTGGACATCATCCATATCAGCATTAGCGAGCATCATCACGTGTGCTTTTAGAACTTCTTCGAGACGGCGGCAGTTCTTAATCGTCCGCTCCACGAGGAACAAGTGGTCCTCGACTAAAACTACTTTCGGCAAATGCCCGTACTTCGCTTTAAAATCCGTGATTGCGCGCTTGTCACCAAACGACGAAAGCCGCACTCCGGCTGAGCCGCAATAAACCAGCTGATCCGGCCAACTTGGCCGTTCCATCAAAAGATCCTCGCTCTTCTTCATTACGTCCAGTAGAATTTTGTCTTCACAATAATAGGAGCAGAGCGATTCTTCAGTGACGGCTCTCAACAAATTGGAAAGCCGATTTGAAAGTCTATACCGAGAAAGATCCATACCGAGATGATTGGCAACAGTTAAAACAACCTCGTCAGTTGCCTTGGCCACTTCCTCGTCGCTATCTCCCGATATTATCAAACCATGATTTTCAAGGAAGATTTTTCTGACACCATAAGACGATGACGCCAGAGTTCCTTTCTGAAGGCGCTCAGCTAAAGCCAACGCCAGACGCACTCCGGGAGTTTCATAATCTACGGTTATCGCATCAGGAAATAATTCATTGATCGCTTCACGCCAGTTCTTTCTGCATAAAAGAGCGGTCACCGCAATCGGATGCGTGTGCAACGTGTATGGTCCAAGCAAGCAGTGCATCAGGGTTTCAATCGACGGTCGAATATCGGTAGATTTCGAACATTGGCGCACGTTAGCACTGGCCAATTGCTCGAGTTCTGCTTTGTTGAGCTGGTCGCGCTTCTTCATCAGATCGCGCATCACTTCAACCAGACCGGAATGATCGAGCCGGCACATGGCGCTCTCGTCCTTCACATCACTGAGCGGCCATCCCGATGCGGTAATCCAGAGATCACCATCATTAATGAATGAAGCGTTTCCACCACCGGCCTGACTCAAGTCAAAACGCTCGCCCGCGTACGCGCATAGGCTGACCAGTTCGTTTACTTTATCTTTGATCACCGGTCTCTCCTTTTGATGCCGCCATCACGCATTTACTTCGGTCAGCATCAACTGCTTCAGTTGTTCGAAAGAATCGAACGCAACAACGAGGTCGTGTTGTTTGTCGGCATTATTATACTCGCCTGTGCTGAGCCAGAAGGAGCGCATGCCAAGTCCGATCCCTCCTTCAATGTCCTTCTCCCAGTTGTCGCCTATGACACAGACCTCGCTGGACGCCAGTCCCAACTTTTTGAGCGCCAGGTTAAAAATTCGCGCATTCGGCTTCTCGGCACCCGACTCCTCGCTAGTGACAACGGCGGCAATCCGATTTGCCAGGTTCAAATGAATGAGCTTACGAAACTGAATCTGTGCAGTTAAATCCGTAACAATTGCAATTCGCATGTCGGATATGACATCGAGAAATTCCACCACGCCGGGACGATACTTCATTTGAGATAGATATGCGTCCCAGTAAACTTCCTCAGCTTCTAGCGCAGAACGACATGGTTTCACGCCGAGAATTTCACATACACGCTGGAAGTAAAGCAAGCGACTGTGCGATGAGCCCTGACCTTGGAGTTCTTTGTTGATCTGAGAGCGCCCTTCTTTGTAGGCACCACGAACGGTGTCAGGAGAAACTTTCAACTGGTTCGCCAAGAATTCAACAGTCACGTCCAATGCCGGTTTATGACAGCTGTCGTAGTCGTAGAGTGTATTATCCAGATCGAGAAGCACGCCTTTAAACGACATTAGCGTCCTCTCTTTCTTGCATCAGCTCACTGAGCGCGATTAAAACTATGAGTTGAACAAAACTACGATAACCAGGACGCCAGGTGATTTCACCAGCTATCAATTCCGCTCGATTAATGATCACTTCGTCGGCGATGCGCGTCAGTACTTCCGGATCAACTTCCTGATGCAGTCTTATTTCCTGACGAGTCAAGTCTTCGCTGTAGTCCCAATAAACTGGAATTTTCTCGAGTCTCAGTGCATCAACGAGTCTTTCCAACGGAACACTGGACGACAAACTGACTTGCAATGAGAGTCCAGGCGGCATGCCTTCCTGTTCTTCGCTGGCGAAATATCGCACGACCATATCGGCAAAGCCTTTTTGCGGCGCGATAAACTTGTCGGCATCAGGTCGACGGCTCTCAATCTGCTTGATAATATCTTCTTCGGTATAGCCACGCTCGCTGGAATCGCGCAGAACTTTCCATTTTGCATTCAGCGCAAAGTCCGTGTCCATGAAGATCTTCAGATCGATCAACTTGCGCATCTTCGGCAAATAGAAAGTGTGCAATCCAGACATGATGATGAAATCTTTTGGCTCGACCAGTTTTGGATCGGTGAAATGTCCTGTGGAATGGTCGTAATCAACCCGCTTCGCAGAACGTCCACGCTTTAAACTCAAAATCGTTTCAGCTTGACGATGGAGAAAGTTAGCTTTAGGGTCCAGGTGTGTAAGCTGCTGCCAGTGCTCATCTCCGCGTTCCCACTTGTGATCGGCATCACCTTCCAGTTCAACGACCTTCTCGCCGAGGATCGCTTTGATGTCGCTAAGCAATGTGGTTTTGCCGGTTCCGCTGTCGCCACCGATGCCTATCACAACCGAGTGATCGCGTTTATAAATCGAGTTGCTTCGCACCCCGGCTCGGTAACAAAGAACGATGTTGGAGAGCAATCCAACTTCAAGCAGCGTGAATACAACTCCTCGCAACGTGTCCGACAGAATTTTGAACTGCACGGGCTCGCTCAGGAAGCGCAGATCGACATATTCGGATTGATCGAATAATACAAAGAAAACGAGATAGAAAAAATTCAGCCAGAGAAACGGTGCAGCCAGCTGACGATTTTTTCGATAGTATTTAATCAAGAAAAGGCTGAGGAAAGGGACCATCCAGACATACCAACCAGGCGCTGGAACGATCAGCATAACAAGCATCGAGAAAACAATGGCAAGAAATGCATCGAGCAAATCTGTGTTGATCTTGGGATACAGCGCGAATCTTCCGTACACAATAAAAGTCGCAAGAATGGGAAGATAGAGTTTCAGGTTTCCAATCGAAGCATAAACTTCCAACAATCTGCTCTGTTTCGGATTGGCTATAACCAGTGCCTGAAAGCCTTCGCTGTTGAAATACGGAAACACCAGCGCCAGATAAACGCCCACCGCCACAAAAGCGTAGTTGAGAACTTCACCGATTTTTTTATTGCGATAAAGATAAATGATGATAAGCGGAAACGCTGCCAGGACGTGCAATTTGGTGCACAATGCCAGTCCGTAGAACATGCAGCTCGGCAAAAGTCTATCGTTGCGCAGAAAATAAAACGATGCAAACAAAAATGCTGTCGGAATCAAATCGAGCTGCGAGTGCATGTAGCACGCGTAGAGCACAATCGGCGACATGAAGTAAAACCAGACCACATAGCGCCACTGCCCTGTGTGCATGCGAAAAAGCAGGAATGCTATCAAGCAATCAGACAAGAGCGTCGGCATCTTGAACAAGAAGTTGCGCAGCAGCACGTTGTCCCAAGCGTGAAACCAATGCAGCGGCGAGCAAAACAACGCCTGGATATACAACATCAGTGGCTGATATGGGAATTCATCGCCGTGAGCACTATGAGTGTGGAAGTAGTCCCAGGGGTTATCAAAATTTTCAAGAAAATGCTGAATAAACCGCAGAAATAAATCGTTCTCGAAGTCAGATGAGAAGAGCGTCATAACGACGACCTTCACCAGCACGCAGCTAACCAATAGAATCGACAATCTGCGTGTTTTCAGACTGGAGCTTTCTGGATTGGCATCCGCTGCGATGGTTGGCGCGAGATCTTGACTCACACTCTCTCCAAGAACCTTAACTCATGCCTCCCGAAAGAAACCTCTTAGTTCTTCCGAGATCTCTTTTTACTATTAGGTGATATTCCCAAGAGCGCTATTGAGCTGTGCCGTCCGGTTTATCAGTCGGAGGACGCGCGGCAGCCGCAACTGTCGATGATATAGTATTCATAGCCGCCAGCGCTGCGTATGCGGATTCATTTTACGAAGCAAAACAGTTGACTGACAAAGTCTTTTTGTGCCGAGTCATGGTTTATTTGGTCGCCATAATCTGGGGCGCCATTCAAGCCTGGAACTATCGCTTCGAGTTGTTCTTCGGAGACTCGCAGCAATACTTTGACATGGCGGATTATTACAGCCGCGGCGAGTTTGCAAAAGCTGTCTCACTTTATTGGAGCCCGTTGTATCCAATGATCGCGGGGCTGATGTTTAAACTGTTTCCGCCTCAGCCCTATTGGGCGGTTTTCCAATTCAAGTTTGTCAATTTCGTATTTTTGATCGCCACATTTCTTTCATACGAATTTTTCTTCAAACAGTTTTACCGATACTACATTGACGTGGTTGTCGCTGGAGATCCCGATCGCCAGGTCATTGACAGAAACACTCTTTTGTTTTGCGGCTACGCGCTGCTAGTGCTTTTTGCATTAGCATTCGGTGGTGTTCATCAAGACACTCCGGACATGATTAATGCCGCCCTGTTTTTTCTATCCAGCGGCTTTTTGCTAAAGCAGCTGGTCAAGCCGACCAAGCTCGACGCCTGTCTCTTTGGCATCACCCTCGGTATCGGCTATTTTTGCAAAGCGATCATGTTTGCAATGAGTTTGATCTATATCGGATTGAATTTTGTTTTTAAACGAAACATTGCCTGCATTTTAATCACCACCATTTGTTTCGCACTGGTAGCGGCGCCCTGGGTCTGGACCATGTCCAACAAGGTCGGCAAATTTTCAATCGGCGAGAGTGCCAAATTTGTGTACATCAATCTCGTGGAAGAACGAGATCCGTTACAAGCCGAGGGACTTGTTCACCCACCTCGCATCATTCATACGAATCCGTTGATCCGAGAATACGGCGACGAGGTTCCCGGCACCTGCCCATTTCTCTACGATCTGGGCTACTGGACATACGGCGCCGTTGCGCACGTGAAAATAAACGATCTAATCAAAGTGATTGCTTCAGATCTGCTCTATTACTTTCAAACTTTTCTCTACATCCCCTGCATTATTTTGGGATACGTTGCAATCGCCGGTCGCACCTGGCCGCTTCCCCTAAAATCGCTCTGGAAGACGGCTCCAATCTGGACGCCGACCTTAGGGCTCTGCGCTCAATACGCGTTGGTAAACAACGTTTTCATGATCCCATACATCGACAGATACTTCATCGCCGCTTATCCAATCGCGATGCTTGGCATTCTAATTGCGATTCGAATACCGAACGACAGAGCCGCAAATCTAATACGCAGAGCCTGTCTTCTCACAACAATCCTTTGCGTTGGCATTGCGTTTTCAACGAGATTTGCCTTTGATGTCGCCGAGCTCTTTAAAGAAAAGCACCATATCTGGTACGACACGGCCATGGCTCTCAAGAAGGACGGCATCAAATACGGTGACCGCGTGGCACAGCTGGGAGGCAGACTCCATCGCAATACACAGTTTACAGAACCTGAAAAGCTGCGCATCACAGCTTCAGTTTTACAGGAAGAATTATTCTGGCAACAATCGAAAGAACAACGAGAAGAGGTCATGGACGCATTGCGCAAAGTCGGTATTCGCGCCGTGGTTTACGCTCGTATTGCGGACATGGAAGACCCTCTTGTTACGAAAGATTTAAAACTGATGAGCAAACTGTTCAACACCAAAATAGATTTGCCCTTCAAAAACTATCCGGAACCGACTGATCTGACTGGCTGGAAACAGGTGCCTGGCGCTGAAATCTACTATTATCTGCTAGCTAAGCCCAGCAATACAAATCCATAGCGACGGTTTCTTTTAGGCGACAGCCAGCACAACAATCTTGGCCAAGAGCGACGAACGATCAACCCAAGACATTCTTTGAGATATCACAGCTTAAGGACATAAGCGTTCACGCCCTGCAATTTTTTCCAGCTATTCAAACTCGACGGAGGCATCTGAAGTTTCTTCGAAACCACGGAGTTGCCGCCTGCGAGCTTCGCAACAAAGTTTTGGAACGCATGCGCCTGAACAGCCTCGTCAATGACGTATTTGGAGAAGGGCTCAGGGAAGTAGACAACAGCGGATGCAGTGGTTTGCTTCAGCTTTTGCAAAATGATGCCTACTGAATTTTCGCTTTCCAGATCGTTTTTGTCGCCGCTGGAACTTCCTTGCGCGACTATTTTGAACTGGCCAATTCGAGCCCATTCAACGCCCTCATCACCAATCATTGCCACCTTGTCGCCGGGGTTCAAACCGGCATCCAACAACGCAGTAGCCACATGCAGGCTCTCGTTTCTAGACGGTTCAAGAAGCCGGCGACTGACATCACCAGTGAAGCGGGTTGCCAGCAAAATTAATGACGCACCACATATGATGCCAATCGAAAATTTCAATGCTTTTTGACCTCGCTGATTATTTTGGAAATTGCAAACAGCGAAATACGCAAAGTAGAGAAGAATGACCATTGGTGGAAAGTAGCGCTGTGTTGTCCAACCGATGATTAGATTGATTACGCAAGAAATTCCTACGATTGTCATCAGAGACGGAAGCCATAAAATGGCATAATCGACAAGCTCGTTTTGATTGACTACGAGGCGCCGGCTCACGAGCCAGCCCGACAGCCAGGCCACAATTATTGGCCAACCGAAAAATAAATAGAGCGCAACCATATTCGTTATCATTGAAACCACTGACGCTACCGGATCGATTTCGACCTTCAAGCCGTCGGCAAAATAAGAAGGGTCGAACCACGGAGGGTAAGTGACGTTCAAATCTCTATCAAAGAACGCCAGGTTTGGTTCCTGCCAAAGCGTTTGAATAGGATGGCGGCAGCCCTCGATTACATCAGGAGCATTCGGACCAAGCGGGCGGTATTTGCATGCAATCAAGATCATGTAGTTCAGCCCAGCTGATGAGCTGATTTCGAATCGACCCTTCTTTTCGGCAAGCGTTTGAACGTACGGCGCGCTTACTGCCACCATGACGGCGAATGCTATGGCGAAGCCGCATAGTCGTTTCGATAATGAGAAATCGGAGTGCTTGCGATCTGGAGGTTGCGATTCGTTGGATTCGCCTAGTACCTCCAAACTTTGTCGCGGGAAACTTTGCACAGAAGCGAGCATTACTAGAGTCACCGCCATCGGTATCATCGATGCTTTAGAAAGATAACCAAGACCGAGAACTGCCCCAAGAAGTGCGAATCGCCACAGGTCTGGCGCTCTGTAGATCTGCAACACGATTGCAGTGGCGGCAAACATACTGGTTGCAACCAGGTAATCAGGAGTGGTTTGTTTGACTGCCCCAACGGACAAGAACAACCACGCAAACAAACAGCCACCTATCGCTTGCCATTGCGATTTAGTGATTAATAAACGACCGGTCGTTTCCGCGCCTGCGCCTTGCTTATCTTGAATGCTGTTTTCATAAATGTGAAAACTTTGTCCATGTTTTTTAAATCTATCGTTATAGAAATCGATGAATTGCTTGAGGAAAAAGTCGAACGAAAACATGAGCCCGACTAGAATAATTATATTGACGATCCGAGCCATGAATAATTGATCGCTTAACGCCGGGTTGAAAAACTTGATTGCCATTCCAAGAATAAATGGATACAACGGGCTCCAATAGCCGTTTATTGCGTTAGTCCAATCGCCCTTAGACCAGAACATTGCCTGGTCCAGATAGGAACAATCATCACTAGAATACGCGTCAAACCGATAAGCAAACGCTTGCACAGCTGCAAGTGCAATCATGATTACAAAGAATATGATTTTCGATTTGATGCTATCACCTCAGAAGTCGCACGTAGTTATTCGTATCAGGAACTTGAATCCAACCGTCCTCAGACGGCATAGCGCCCGGGTTTGGCTTCCGGCAGCTCCAATCAAAAACGATCGCTTTGATACCAAAATCTTGGAGTTTTTTGTAGAGCTCGTTCCTACTTTCCGAAGAAGCTTTGAAGAAGTTCTCCGCATCTACGGATTCACAAACAACTCGGATATTCGCTAACCTGGTCCAGTAGTATTCGCCATCTTGATTTGAAGAAATTCTTGCGACGCGATCTTTAGGCTTAATGCCAAGTTCCGCCAGTTTTGCGGCGGTCGCACTGTGCGGGTCCGGGACGAATGGTTTCTTCGGCAACTGCGTTCCCATAGCTTTGCTTAACGCGGGCTCAATTTGCGGAACGGCAAAATACAAATGGAACAGCGACGACAGTACAAAAACGCTAAGCATCAGAATGGACGTGGCGTTCAGCATACGCGAAACGCCTTTGGTTCCTTCCAGCGTATTCGGATATCGGCAAGTCAAAAGCAGTCCGGCAAACAAAAGTGGCAAGAATCCAATCAAGTATCTCGGCCAGATAACGCTCACTAACAACAACAAGATGCAAAGTTTGCTGGGCACGACAATCGCAGAACAACGCTTGGTGCGCGAAATCGAAAATGGAAAAAGTGATCTGTTTAAGGCACCGAGATAAAGCATCATAAACGCTGCCAGGATGCCGATGTTGAAGACAACGGTCATAATCTTTTCCGGCATCATCGCCAAGTAAGTTTGCCAGTCAAACTTGACCTTAAATCCTTCATTCCAATAGTGCGGATTGAACCAAGGTGGATATGACACATCGAAAGGTTCAGCGAATTCATAGACTCTTGGGCTGTCGAAAAAAAGTCTGGACGGGTGCTTCGGCTGCTCGATTACGCGATCCGAGACCGTTTGAGTACCATGAACGAGCGGCACCATCGGCGATGTCGTTTCGGTCTGGCAAAAAATAAATTGATATTTTCCAGTTTCGCCGATTGATGGATAACCGAGCTTCAGTGAAAGTGGAACGGCATAGCATGCCACTGTAAGCAGTGCCGCTCCTGCTAATGCTAAAAACCTGGAACCGTCGAGATGATAATGCTTTCGCTGCCAGAACAGAAGCACGAGGCAAGGTATTATCCAACTGATAAAAAACGCTTTAGTCAAATAAGCCAGACCCATAACCATGCCGGTTAGCAATAGCCACCAAATTGCCGGGCGTTTATAAATTAGAGAAACGATCATGCCATTTGCCAGGACAAACAGCGCCGCAGCAAGCATATCGGGCGACTTTATTCCAAGGCTACCAACCACAAGACCGGAGTAGACGGAAACACTAACAGCGAAAAAGCAGAACGGGAAAAGCGGAATTGCTTCAACGCCTTCTTCTAAACTCACATGCCGATGCGCATTAAGAGCGGTTTTCCAAAGATAAGCCGACGACAAACCGAAAAGCAAAAAGCATGCGTATTGAAAAAATCCGAGCGACATTCGTTCAGGCACGCCACTAAAAAGAGCTGACCAGCCTGCAAAAAGCAGCGGATAAAGCGGACTCCAGTAAGGGCTCAGCGCCAGGTCCAGCCGCCCGTTTCGGTACGCTTCAGCCAGGTCCAAATACGAAACTGTGTCCCAGCCAATTCGATCCGACCACGCCGCCATTTGCAAACAACCGACTACCAGCGCCAGCAACACTGGCACCAACAGCAACAAGGTTTCAAATCGTTTTAACTGCACCGACAACGTCCAAAGCGAACAGATGAATTGCATCAGCGCCACGTAGCGCTGCCTTCATCATAATCGTCCACAGCGATAACCGTTCAAATTATCGATTTATCAGTGCTAAATTTATCAGCACTAAATATCGGTGCTAAATCGCAGTGCTCAATCCAGAACCAGACCCGGTGCTAAATCCATTGCTAAATCGCCCAACGCAAAATTGGAAGCGCTAAACTCAGTGCAAAATCGCAGCGCTAAATCAGTTCTAGTCCAACGCGCTCTGTCGCCTCTAAATGTGCGCACGCATAGCTGGAGCCAGACTATGCCGACTCAGCCGACGAATCACTAGCATCTTTGGCCAATAACACGGTCGTGCTCATATACTTCTTGCGCAAGGCGTCCGCTTCGCTTTGCCGATTATTCGTCTCGAGAAACTTAGCGTACTCACCCGCGCAGTATGCGGTTCTCGGATGCTTTTCGCCGAGCGTTCGAACTTTCTCAAGCCCATCTCGGAAATAATTTTCGGCTTTGCCTGCATCCTTAAGCGCAGCATGCATTTTCGCGAGGTCCAGGTAGAGCGAATACCAATCCGGATCTTTGGCCGCCATGTATTTCTTCTTGCTATCGAGAGCATTTTGCAATTCAAGTTTCGCTTCTTCTAAACGTCCCAATCCAGTTAGCGCAGCGCCAGCGTTTTGAGCAGCAGTCGCTCTTATCAGATTATCTTTGAAGCCTAACTTATCCAAAATCGTATGAGCAAGCTGCGCCTCCGTTAGCGCATCCTCATAGCTTTCCAGCATCAAAAAGCTCTCCGACAAATTCACATGGGCAACCGCGTGCGATACATTGTTGCCACCAGCTTGGGTTGTCTTCAAATTGAACGACCGTTTTGCGCAATTGTGCGCTTCGACATAATTGCCTGCATAACTGTAAGCCAGACCCAGGTTGTTATAAGCGATCGCCTGGAGTTGATTGTGCATGGGATTGGCTGAATCAAACGCGGAAACCGACGATAAGCCGATGTTGATTGAGTCTTCAATCAATCCCAACTTCATGTAACTCGCACAAAGGTCAGCCAGTGCGGCCCCTTTCTTGACCGCATCCTTGCTGCTCGCTTCGATCATGCGCAGCGATGCATCCGCGTACTCCTTCGCTTCGCCGTAGCTGCCGTCATGCATGGCAATTTCGGCAAGGATCATCATCGCATTGGATAGAGCCACACCGGATCCATCTCGTTCAGACTTGTAGCTTTTGACGAAATTCTTGAGATACTCGCCCGCTTCGTCGTGCCTTTCTAACGCATGGAGAAACGTACCTACAAACACCTGGCGAGACGAAGAGCCATATGTGAAAGGGTTGAGCGGAATTAGCTGATTGACTTTATCAATCAAGACTGCGACGGTTTCAATCGCCAGACCGGAGTTAAAACAAATTTTCTGCCTCTTTTGAGAGCCGTCGTTACCGGCTCTGAGAAGCAGATAGCTTACTATATGCATCAATCCCGGTGCGCACAGCCAGCACACAACCGCGTCAATCGCGAAGCAAGCCACAGGTGCGACCGCAGCGATGTAGGTCCGCACGATCAGCCAACCAACCACGCTGTAGAACATCAGTAAAAATGGATTTGGGGATCGGTCCGTCATAACAACTCCTAGTTGAAAAATTCAGCGTTGCTACCACTCTAATTGAACCTCTTGACAATTCGCAACACTTTCACTGGTTCTTAAGATTTGCCATTCAACGCAGCAAATAAACATACGCAGTCGAACCATTAACACTGCGCCAGTCTCTCAAAGCAGCATCGCTAAATTTAGTCCGCTCCGGCGGCGCCGTCAGTTTCACGCGCGCAATTGCAGCAATCGCATCGCGATAACCTTGTATAAAGCGCTCCTCCTCAATCAGATTTTCAGAAATCGGCTCCGGGAAATAGATCGCGGCTTTGGCACCGGTTTTGGTTTTCAACGTTTCAACTATTGAAGACAAAACGATTGCATCATCCGCGCCGTGTTCGTTGGCATACGATTCCACCAGCCCGACGATGCGCAAACCGGCAACGCGAGCCCAGTCTCCGCCCTCTTTCCCAATGAAAACAACTTTGTCGCCCGGGTACAAACCCGCATCGTTAAGTGCCAACGCTAACTCGGTTGAGAGGTCTGTTTTCTTCTGGACGAGTCGAACGGACTCCTCGACAACCTTAGCTGAAACAAAAACAAGTGAAACAAGGCAAGCCGTTGCGATCGCCAATCCAAGCGCTCTTCGACCAACGTCAGTTGCAGGATATCGGAGCAGCGCAAAATAACAAAGATAAATCAGCACGACATTGGCAGCAAAATATCTCGGTGTTGCGAAGCCGAGTGGAAGACTAATAATGAGACAAATTCCCAATGCGATTAAAACGGAAGGCAGCCAAACGACAGATGATCTCCAGACCTCCGTGAAGCTGATGTTCAGAGGCTTAGCCTTCGTTCTTCCGGCAATGTAAAACAATACGAGTTGCCATCCAAACAGGCAAAACAGAGTCACCAGATTTAGTGCCAATGCAAAAAGCGAGGCACCAAAATCGAACTTGATTTTCAGACCGTCGGAAAAGTAGCCCGGGTCGAACCATGGCGGAAACGTTGCCGGCAGCATATCTTCGAACACAGCAATACGTGGACGTTTAGACAAGATCGAAATATGATGAGTTAGGGAATTTTCTACCTCTTCTCGATTGTCGCCATAGAGACTGTAGTCTTTCGCGATCCACAGCATGTAGTTCATCGCGGAGGATGACCCGAGGTCGAACTGCCCTTTCTTCGTGGTCAAAATAGACCAATACGGGCTTGCAATCAATACTGCACAAGCTAGCGCCACTACGGCATTACCGATCTTAACGTTCATTTTGGGACAGCGTATTGCAGCCAAAACTATAAGCGCCACCGCAGCCGGTATCATAGATGCTTTCGCCAAATAGCCAAACCCCATGGCAACACCCATTAACGCAAAGCGCAGGGTAGTTGGTTTCTGGTCGATCTGTAAGGCAAGCCCGGTCGCTAAAAAAAGAAAGGCAGCGACTAAATAATCAGGAGTCGCCTGGTGCACTCCGCCGACAGTTAAAAACATCCACGCGAATAAAGAACCGGACAAGATCAGCCACTGCTTCCTGCTCGGCATGCAGGAATTTTCGGCACTCTTGAGGGTTTCTGCAAAATTCAAAAACTTCGACAGGAAGTAATCGAACGCAATCAAAGTGGCGGCCAAAATACCGACGTTCATCAACTTAACTGCGAAGAGCTGCTGCTCAAGCGGCACATTGAAACACTTGATCATCAGGCCCGCGAGAAATGGATACAACGGACTCCAATAAAAATTGACGCCCTCGAGAAAATTGAATCGCGAAAACAAAACGGCCTGGTCCAAATACGAGCAGTCATCAGTGGAGTAAGCGATCGTTCCATGTGCGAAAGCCTGTAACAAACCAACCGCAATTATGCAGACGAAGAAAAGAATTCGGATAGAATGTTCGCTCATTGAAGAGTTTTGCTGCTACGAATCACGAAGAGTAAGGTCAACGAAACCCTGATGATAGCGATGGTAGCAACATTCATCCTTCGCAACTCATCCTTTTTTCCGAAAGGCAAAATCAATATTGCTGGTCCTTGAAAAAATCAACTGAAGCGCGGTCTGAGGCATCGAAGCCAGAATCAAAACGGGATAAAGCGGATGGGAACTCAAATGATATTCCTTACCGGCTTTCATGGCGGACTGCTTCAAAATCGAATTAGCCCAATTGGTCGCGCTCGATAGACTATTCTTTATAAACACAACTTCCAGACCGGCAGCGGCAGCATGCTTGGCGAGCGTTTCAGGCGTGTATAAAACCAGGTGCCTGGGAATGTGCCATTGCACCCAGGCTTTACCGAAAAAACGACAATCGGCAGAATCGATGTTCGGCGTCTGTCCGTAAATGATGCCACCATCTACAAGCACGTCACTGAGCCGTTTCAGAACTTTGATTGGATCGGGAAGATGTTCGATCACGTGGTTCATGTGCACCAAGCCGACTTTTCGCTCGCCAAGTTTTTCTCGTAGATCGTCTTCGTTAGCCACGAAAGCTTCGATTCCTAATTTCTTTGCGGCCTCGATCTGATCCGGAATGATATCGCTGCCGATCATCTCAAATGGTGCGCCGGCAATTTTCATCAGTTCAATCCAGGTGCCACTCCCGCACCCGTAATCGAGAACCGTTCGAGAGCCGGAAGGCATGAGCTTTTCGATCACCTTCAGCTTAGAAGAGGCCAACAACTTTGCCAACGTGGACATCAGCGCACCACGTTCACTAAAAGATTTATAGCAGTGATACTCACCAGCATAGAAAGCGCCAATCTCACTCTGTTTGGGACGCTGCCTCAAATAGACGGTGTCACACTGCAAGCATGAAACGAGCTGAAAACGCATCGAGCGAAGTGGCTCTTCCAAATATTCGCTACCATCGGTGTCAGGAATTCCCTCGGGCACCAGATCTTTAAACTGATTTGAATGGCATAGGAGACAATCGACAGTCTCGAGCACGGCATCATCATCCAGCGTCGGCAATGCAGATTCAGTTGCCATTCTTACGTCTCCGCACTCGGTGTCGCAGAGATTCGCGCATCAATAGTTTTCGCATCCGCGAGTTTCACATCGAAGGCTCTGGGGTCGCTGACCATTAAATCAGTAGCGATTGCATCAAACGTTTTGCTCTCACTGTTCTTTGTCTCAGAAATTTTAGTCTCGAGCTTTTTCAAGTGATCTAAAAAGAAGCGAGAATAGCTTGAGACCTGGCGATTCGGATAAGAAATTTGTTTCTCATGAAGATATTTGCGCACGTCTTTTAAACGAAAATGCGGAACGGTCGGATAAGCGTGATGGACGGCATGGTAATTAAAATCGGCGGGAGACAAAAAGAATTTTTCGATCAGTGGTGGATTGAAATCGAAGAGCCGCTCAGAGTCAGGAGCTTCGTCATGGATACTGGCGTGTTCGAGAAAAGCGCGTAGTGAAACAAAAAATGCAGCAATCGTCACCAGTGGAACAAACCACAAAACAATGTACTCCCAAAATCGCCCGGCAAGCGCAAACGAACCAAGCAAAATCAGCTGCACCACTGCCACTCGCGCGTACTCACTGATCGTACTGGGACCGGACTTGATCTTCTCGACTGGTGCGATTCGCGACTTACCGCGCAGTACAATCGGCACTAATGTTTCAGTCAGCAGAGAACCGAAAAAGCGTCCGCCGAAAAATTGAAACAGCTGAGACGAACTGCCTCTGCGGCTGTTGTTGTAGGTCACCCAATCGGGATCGTTTGTGGTGTTGAAATATTTGTGATGGTCGAGATGCCGGAAGCGTTCATGAAAATACGGCATGCCGACCGGATAAGCGTAAAACCAGGCGCCGATAAGATCGTTAAGCCAGCGTTTTTTAAAACAAAGCATATGCCAGGCATCATGCTGCAAATTAATCAGCCCGTGCTGTAACCCGGCGATCAGAAACATCGCCACCAGATACATCGGAATGCTCGGATAATTATGAGCAACTACGAAGATGCAGACGATTGCCACCCAGTGACCAGCAAAATCCAGTCCCGCCTTGACGGGCGAAAGCTTGCTGTACGATTTTAATTCTTGCGCGCCGGTCGTCACTAGTAAATCACCTGCAGGCGCTCGATTTCAAAAGACATTGGATGCAACGGCAAATATGAAATCTAAAGCAGACCTGTTGTGATTCTACCCGAAATAAGGTTTCTGATAACTTCTGCACTCTCAATGCGAAGTGGTATCACGGACTGCAAAACTATCTGGCGGCGAAGCTCGGAAGTGCCGTCCCTATATGATTCTGCGCGTAACCGACCAGGGGCAGGCGAACCAACTTTACAGCCTTCGCCCTACCTTCTGTGCTTTGCAGAATGTGATAATCTGCATGAGAGTAGTCCCCTTCGGATTCGGATCGATGTCCTCAACCACTGATTTTTTCCCAACGACGAAGACGTCAAACATAGCGAAAGTGGCAGTTCCCAACTGCCCCGCTTGCGATTCGACTCAAAGAAAGCATCTTTACGACGTTCGCGAGCACGAATACTCAAACACGACCGATGATGTTTTTCCGCTCCACGAATGCCTCGGTTGCGCCGCCTGGTACCTCGATCCGCGCCCGGCTGAATCGGCTCTCGGCATCATTTACCCACCCAATTATTACGCCTACGTTCTCGACGTTACAAAACCGGACGACATCCAAAAGAGTCGCGAGGGACTGGTTAATCGAATCGCAAAGAAGTTTCAAAAGAAACGCTTGAAGCCGCTTGAAAAGTACACCACGCTGGATTCCAACACGCGCTGGCTCGACATCGGCTGCAGCAACGGCAATGTGCTGGAATGGCTGAAAGATGTTTATGGCTTCTCCGGCGTCGGTCTCGACCTCTCTGAGCGCGCCGTCAACTTCTGCCGCGAGCGAGGTTTTCAGGCATACGTCAGCCGTTTCGAGGAATTTCAGCTGCCGCCCGGCGAAGAAAAATTCGACGTTGTCTTAAGCTCACACGTTATCGAGCACGTCGCGTCGCCAAAAGAATACATGGAAAAAGCCTACGAACTGCTCAAACCAGGCGGTCTGTGCGTGTTCATCACACCAAACATCGACACCTGGGAGGCACGCCTCTTCGGAAAACACTGGGGCGGTCTGCACGTGCCGCGACACTGGACCATGCTCGACGAGAAAAGCTCCCGCTCACTGGGCGACCGCAGCGGTTTCGAATTTCTGGAAGCAGCGTATTCCAACAATCCGACATTTTGGGTTTGGACATTTCATTCAATGCTGGAGCCAATTCTCGGACGCAACTTCGTCGATTTCTTCCTGCCATCGGATCATCGATTCGTCAACAATCGTCTGACGACGGTCGGCAGGCTCGGCTTCTTCACCTTCTGGGACATCGCCAACACGATCTTCACGGGCAAATCCGCAAACATGATGTGCATTTTTCGCAAACCCCTTAAGTAGTGCCCCCGCCGCTTTCCGAGCTTTTGGAAAAATGTCGATCACAAATTGAAAAAATCAGGTAGTCAGTCTATCTGTTGAGGCATATAGAAAAGAATAGGTCATATTTTTGGCAATAGATAGAACAAAACGCTGGCAATGATTTGATTACTCGGGCAAAACTTAGCAACGATTACTCAGACAAACTTAGCAACAATTACTAGTTCGAAACTTTGACCCCGACCTGGACCGAGACGCAGACACGATTTACTAAGACCGAAACTTTGGCGATGATTTTACTAGGACCGAAACAATGGTAGGTTTGCAAAACACGAGCGATAAGCCGCACTCTGAATCACTGCGCCATCTCAGCGGTGCTTCCGATGTTCGCGGATTGTTTGATGTCGTCAGACATTACGGCACCATCGCCGCTCTGATTTGGATTGCTTGCACACTCAACAATCCGTTGGTTTCCATCGCGGCATTTATTGTGATCGGCGCTTTGCAGCATGGAATGTCATCCTTGCAGCACGAAGCCTGGCATTACTTATGTTTCCGTTCGCACAAAGTAAACGACTTTTTCGGCGCCTGGTTTTACGCTTACCCTCTGGGCGGTTTCTTCTACTTCAATCAAGTTCGGCATCGCGGTCACCATGCCTATTTCGGCAGTGCCAAAGATCCTGATCGCGAAACTTATATCAACGTCGAACGCGACACACCACAACGATTCGTCTCATACTTCATTGGGTTACTTTTTGGTAAATTTCTCCTGGTGAAACTAGCGCAAGTTTTTAGCCCGAAAAAACAAGAACTTCCAGGCCTGGACTTGAAATCGCGCAACATGCCCAACACTAAGATTGAGCTCGTATGCGTTGCAATCGCTCAATTTATTCTGATGGCGATCTTCACACTTGCAGGAAATTTTTGGAATTACTGGTTGTTCTGGTTTCTGCCGCTTGTTACCGTCGCACCATTTCTTGAAGTCTATCGACAGTTTATCGAGCACGCCAATCCTTACAGCGACGACATTCCAAGCAATGATCGTTTGTTCGATTTCGATGCCAATATTTGGGAACGCTTTTTCATCGCACCAATTCATTTTCATCTGCATGCACTTCATCACTCGTTTCCAAAAATTCCGCACTATCGTTTGAAACAAGCTAAAAAAGAAGCGCTGGCGAAAGGACTAAACTACACACGCACTGAGCGAAAAGGCTACATCGCCTGCTTAGTCGAACACATGCGCGGATTGGAGAAAAAATTGCTGGAGGAACAGGCTCCAACAATTTCGGGCTAAGATCCCATGAGCAAAGACAATCTTTTAGAAAGCCGCGATGGAAATTTCGGATCTTATAAACTAGTATCCTGCTTCGTGGTGCTGGCTCTCTGTATCGCTTTCATCCAAATCGTCGCCTGGCGAGATTACGTTGGATGGGACGCTGTTCAATATTTAGAAATCGCCGATCAGATTCTAGCTGGCAACTGGAACGAACTCTTTCGCTCGTACTGGAGTCCACTTTTTCCATTGCTTTTAGCACTGGTTAAAGCATTTGCCGGCAAAGGTTTCGATGAGTTGGTCATCCTCAATTGGGTAACCTATTTCAGTTACGTTTTCACAACGATTGCATTTGTTTTCTTTGCCCGCAATTTGTTTGACGTGCAAAAACAGTTGCTCAAAAATGAACCAAAAGAGTTTCTTTCATTGTCGCCGACGCAGCTTACTATCGGCGTTTACATCTCATTTCTTTACTCCACATTGGCAGCCACGGAGCTATCCTGGAAGACACCAGACATCTTGGGTTCTGGAATTTGTTTACTCACTCTGGCGCAATGCTTAGCATTGCTAGCTGGTCGCTCAACATTACCGACCTGTGTCTCTACCGGCTTTTTCATGGCGCTTTGCTGTTGGGCAAAAAATTTGCACATCGGTTTCGTACTAATTCTTTCAGCAATGCTTGTGATAGAACGGAAAAGAAACAATCTGTCGTGGCAAAAACTCGGAATTCTTCTGGGCACTTTCGCAATCTGCTTAGGTGCACTGATAGTGCCACTCTCAGCCCAAACAGGAAGATTCACATACAGCGACGTCACGCACATTGGCAGATCGTGGTGCCAAAGTTTCGGTTACGTCGAGATTGTCCATGCTCGATCAGAGACGTTTAAACATCCGACCAGAATTCTCGTCGATCAGCCCCGGTTCTACGAATTCGCGACACCATTTGATGTCACCTATCCTCCGTTTTACGCACCACAATATTGGTACGACGGTGTTGAGTATCAATACCAATTCGTTCCGAAGACTTATTTTCCAGTTTTGTTTTCAAAATTACAAAAGATATTCTGGGTGCTTTTCGGAGTGATGATGTTCGTAACCGCAGCCTGTGCAATCACTGCCAGAGGCAGCCCTTTCTCTGGCGAGCGCTTACTAAAATATTCCACCGCTTGGGTGCCGGCGTTTGCAGCAATCTCAGCATGTATCATTTTGGCCGATTACCAGGGGCGATACTTCACCAGTCCACTGATTGCGTTATTGTGCTTTTACCTGGCATGCCTGCGCGTGCCGGATACCATGAGCGCTCGCAGGGGCTTAAATGCGAGTTTCGCAATTCTGATGATCTGGTTATCCGGAAGTTTATTCGCAAAGACATTTATCCACTTTTACTTTGCCTGCCCAAGCTTCGCACACGCATTTATGGACATGGCTAAAACAAAAGGTCCGCCGTCACCGCCGGAATCGCCGCACCTGACAATGATTGGAGGCTTGCGGAACGCGGGCCTGAAACCTGGAGATCGAGTGGCACGGATCGTGCGTCTCGGTGCAGGAGACGCAGAAATTTATTGGGCAAAAGCAGCAGGCTTGAAAATTGTAAGCGAGTCAATCGATGTCGAGGGTTTCTGGAAATGCGATGCTGCGAAACGTCAACTCGCTTATGAGAAGCTGAAAGAGCTGGGAGTGAAGGCGATAGTGCAAGACTGGGCATCAGGTTTTCCAGATTATCCGGTTCCGTCAGACCCGGGCTGGACGATTTTACCCGGCACCAAAAGTTACATTTACATGCTTGATTGAGTGAGCTTGATATATGCTGGATTACACAAACCTTCTCGATCACTTAGTCGCACGCGATAAATGTTGCTACTATGTGAGCACCAGGCGGTCGGTCGGCGATGACATTACTAGAGGAATCACATGAGTCTTAAGGAGGAAGAATCGCACACCAGCGATTCTACTTTCTACGAGCATCAAGATAAGTATTCGTTTGTGCAACGAATCATCGGACAGGCACGCCAGGAAATGTTCGACCACTTCATGGAAGTCGCCAGGCCGACTGCCGACACAGCCGTCCTCGACGTCGGCGTGACGTCATATCGACGCCACGATACGAATTCGTTTGAAAAGATGTATCCATATCCCGCACAGATTACGGCTCTCGGAACTGACGATGCGTCCTTCCTGGAGCAGGATTTCCCTGGATTGAAGTTCGTCAAAGCAAATGGATTGAACATGCCGTTTGCCGACAAACAATTCGATTTAGCAACTAGTTGGGCGACTGTTGAGCACGTCGGCAGTTATGATAATCAACGCAAATTCGTGAAAGAAATCATGCGCGTCAGTCGCAGATGTTTAATCACAACACCGAATCGCTGGTATCCAATCGAGTTCCACACAGTCCTGCCATTGCTGCATTGGCTGCCGCCCGCGCAATTTCGAAATATTCTGCGCCTGCTCAAAATGGAATCGCTGGCGTCAGAAGAGAATTTGAATTTGCTCGGCGAAAAAGAATTCATGGATCTCCTGCCACCCGGCGTTAAGTGCACAACCTTGCATCACCGCTTGTTCGGCTCGATATCAAATTTGTTGTTCTATCTCGAAGACTACAATTGAACCATGACAAATCAATGGTCGACTCGTTTGAAAGGCATTCTGGAAACGCCACCGCATTCGGTGACCATAATTTCAAGTTTTTGCTACACCAAGACATCAAGCCCTTTACGGTTGACCAGATCCAATAACTTCATTGCGACGTTACTAGGCTTCTTTGCACCTGTTTCCCACTTTTGCAGTGAGGACGGAGTTATGTTCATAAAGTTCGCAAAGACCGCCTGACTAACTTGGCACCGACTTCGTATCGCTTTTATCTCTTTGGACGAAAAAGTTGGAACCTCGGGTAAGCATAATGCATCGAACTCGCGCATTGTTGTTTGACTAATCGCTCCAATGGAATGAAGACCCATAGCGGTTTCGTGAACTGATTGGAGAATGCTGCCTTCTTTGGGCGACGTTTTCTTTGAACCAGTTTTCGTGGTGGTTCTTCCTGACGACTTAGAAGCAGAGGCAGCAGTTTGTGAAGAAGTGGCCAACTTGCTCGCATATTTTTTTTGTGAATTAGCTACACTCTCTTCGATTTTTTTAATTGCCATCGTATGGAATCTCCTTTAACTCCTTCTGCTTTAACGCTTCCTCTAGTTGTTTGTCGGTTAACTCCAACAACGCTTTGCTCAATTTTTTGAGCGCATCAAGCTCCTTTCCCGCGATGTTTGCTTTTTCATTTTTGGCGAAGATGTGTATGCAGAAAACTTTGGCAGTCGAGCTTTTGTAAACCAGGATGGTTCTCAATCCCCCGCTCTTTCCCTTGCCTCCAATAGCCACCCGCTTTTTGAAAAGATTGCTTCCAAGCGCGTTTCCCGTTAGTCCGGATGCAACTTCACGAATTGCCTTAATTAAGTCGTCATCAACTAAGCCCTGAACCGCGGCGTTCCTATAGAAGCTTTTGGTTTGTAGTACACGCATATGCCAACTATAGCACTAAGTGCTACGTTTAACAACGGAGTAAGTTCAGTTTCTCTACGGCCGCTGCGCGACTACCTGCATGTTCGAAGTGCGAGAGCCTAGCTTCGCTCGGACAAGATCGAATCCAGTGAAGATGCACAGAAGAGGCACGTTCTGGAACGGGTTGAGCCAATTAGCAAGTAGTTTTGATTTCAGCTTATCTTTTGCAAAGTGATGCAGCGAATAAATCCAAAACGTGTGAGCAGGTAGATACTTGATGGACTTTACGGTCAGCCCATTTGCCTGGACCATGTTACTGAGATTGTCCTGGTTGAACAGATTCCAGTGGCGCGGGAAGTGATAGCCGCCCCAATAGCGGCGGCGAAAAAGACTAACGTCCAGGCTGCGTGTATTTGGTGTTTCAATCACGAGGATGCCACCACTTTTTAGCAGACGGCTGAGCACTGCCACCATTTTGGCCGGGTCTTCCACGTGCTCGATAACCTGCAAAAGAACAATCAAGTCAAATTGCCCGACCGGCAAATCCGGCTCGACGTCTTCAATTCGGCCGCATAAACCATTAAATCCTTGAGACTTCAAATGATCGATGCATTCGGTGCTCATCTCGACGCCGTACAATTTTTCCTTCGCAACACCGAGTTGCGATAGCATTTCCAGATAGCGGCCATTTCCGCAACCGACATCGAGAAACTGAAGAGCGTCTTTGCCAGCCAGTTTCAACCAGCTTTTTACTTTAGCTCGGTCCAGTTTATCTTTAGCGAATCGCGCGACTGGGCTGATCACGTCATCATAGTTATACGAATAATAATTCGGCGGATAGATCACACCAAGTTCTGCGCTACTCGGTCGCGGATTGAGATAGACGTTTTCGCAGTCGACGCATTCGACCATTTGAAATTCAACTTCACTGGTACTGTATTCGAAATCTTGTCCGCTGGCGTATGGCTTTGATTGCGTCGAATGGCAGACGCCGCAAGACACCGTCTCCATCTGCATCTTGCTACCCGAAATCAATTAGTCTCCTTCAAAGGCAATTTACGCATCACATCAAGAACGAAAGCAACGTAACTTTTTCTATAAGTGATCTGCGGATTGTCCTGCAACACCTCACGAATTTGCGGGCGGTTGTAGTACGGGACTCCAGGCCACAAGTGATGTTCGGCGTGATAGTTCATATTATGAGGTGAGAAGATTATCGATTCGACTGGCGACGATACAAAACTAATCAAGCGCTGATCGTCGGCATCGCCGTCGGGGAGCGTCAGAACAGCGTGATCGCAAAACGCCCTGATCTCATCGCAAAGAAAAACGCAAAAATAAATCGGCATCATCCAAAAAACAGGATATGTCCACCACGGTAATCCGATCAAAAGAATGAATGAAAGAATCACTGCCTGACAGACAAAAACCGGAATTCGCTTTAAGAAAAACGCCCCAAGTAAGTGCATTGTGCTGACATCACGCGGACCTTGCGATGCCGTACTCGGAGGAATCTGCGCCGTCCACGAATCAGCAACTTCGGTGCTTTCAGAACGCTGCACTTCACCAACATACGCACCGCTGAAATCTGGGCTGCCAGCTGAGTTTACCGGAATACCTTCGGCAACCAAAACCTTTGGTGACGGACGAAGCAGCACTCCCAGTGGTGTCACTTTTAAAACCGTTCTGCCGAACGTTGCTAACCCGGTGAGAAAAAGAAAAAACTTCAACGGCGTGTTCTTGGGGGACAGCGTGTGGATGTACCGGTCAGGGTCTGCGTCGGTTCCAAGTGTCTTGTGATGCTCCAGATGGTTTCGTTTACCATCCTCAAAACCCATAAACATAGGTCCGTAAATCAGCCAGCGGCAGATCAAATCGTTTATCTTCCGATTGCTGTTCAAACAGCTGTGTAAGCCGTCGTGTCCGAGGATAAAGAGCGCGTACTGACTGAATCCAACGACTACAAAAACCGGCGCCGCGACTGCAAGACTAAAAAATTTCGACAAGCATATTAGCGCCAAACCGATCGCCAACCACGCCACCGTCAGATCGCGAAACACGCGTACGGGCTGAGGTTTCATCCATTCACGCAATTGTTTTGCATCAATCGATTTTCTGATTTTTTGTTCAATCGCCGCGATAGACATAGCTTCCGATGCAACAAGCTGTCAAAAGTAGTAATCAATATATAGGATAGAATCCTCTATTTGCATACCAATTATGCCCGATATGAGTGGACTTGGAACCTTGCTGTTAAGCCGGGGAACTTTGCATCTACCCCAGCGTCGTTTGTGCCCATGCGAACAGCGAATGAAGCCGGCTTGTGTCCGATGAAACCTGTTGCACCCGATTTATACTCTCAAGCCTGGAGACCACTAATAATGATCAAGAAGATGTTTACTCTCAGTCTCGTCGCGACGATGTTAGCTGGGATGTCTATGGTGGCGGTGCAGCAGCCCTCCGAGGCTCGCGGCAATGGCAACGGGTGCCAACAGCAAGGTTTTGGCGGCAACCAGTTTGGTGGCAATCAATTTAGCAATCGCGGCAATCAGTTCAGCAATCGCGGCAACTCGTTCAATAACGGCCGATTCAATACTTCCGCGAATCGCTTCGCTCTCAACAGCCCTTACAACAACGGCTTCTCCAGTGGCGTCTATAACAACGGCAACGGCGTCGGCTTCGGCAACGGTCGCAATCCTCAGAAGCAGGCTATAAAGCAGCAACGCAAAATTCAAAAGCAACTGCAGCGCCAACAAATGGCCGCAGCCGGTATTCCTTTCGGCAACAACTTCTCCAACAACGGTTTGATTTCCCCAGTCGGACTTGGAGGCAACGGCGCTTGCAATCCAGCGGCGACCTCGCAGGCTTACAGCCAGGGCTATCAAGCCGGAGTCAATTCCGCCTACAACGGCGGCGGTAATGGGCTCCTAAACAATGGACTCGGAGTCAATGGTCTGAACGGTTTAAATGGTATGAACGGCTTAGGCGGTCTAGGCGGTTTGAACGGAGTGACGGGATTTCTCAATCAAGGCAATGGAAGCGGTGTTTCCGGCATGCTTGGTCGAGTAATGAACGGCTTCTAGACTGCCCATCAGCTCTTGCAAGATTTTCTCACACTGAAATTCTGCAGCTTGAAATGGCTTCCGTTTAAAACGGAGGCCATTTTCTTTTGTCCGCAGTTCTACTTGGTGGTCGGTCCCTGCACCCACAGCGGTCTTGGTTCAAACGAACGCGTGATCGACATCGCGCTGATGAACAATGAACTGAAGCATGTCATCGTTCCGACCATGATAAGAGTCGCGGCAAAGGGCATCCACGCCGGGTTTCCACCGAACAAAACTTCGTGCCTGAGCCACGCGGCAAAAATCACTCCGACGATCACGATACCGCTCAACGTCATCACTGAGCCAAGAATCAATCCCATCTCCAGCGTGAATAAACGATAGAAGCTCAAAAGGAACGTGTTTTCTTTCTCGAATCGACGGCCGAACGAATAAGTTTTTGCATGCAACCAGAGACTCAAAACTTCAACACCGATCACACTAAATATGGTGCCAACAATCGCCAACTCTTCTTCCACGCGGATGTCGCCGAAGTGCCAGAGGTTCATAAGCGTCATCGCATGTACAGCCATGCCGACCACCAACATTGAAACGCCAGGCAAAAGAAAGACGTGGTTGGGCGAATACAAAAGCATGAATCGCAAGCTGCGCCAGCCATCTTTCAGCGTGTGCAGTTTCGACTCACCGAGCCGCGGCGCAAGTACGATCGGAATTTCGGCAACTGAAATATTTGTGAGCCGCGCGTTGATCGCCAGTTCGAGGTTGAACTCCATACCCGGGCTGACGGGCCTAATCAACGCATATGTCTCGCGGCTAAATGCGCGGTAGCCGCAATAAACATCCGTATATTCCGTATGAAAAAACATATTGAGAATCGCGGTGAGCAGCGGGTTGCCGAAGACGCGATGTAGAAACTTGATGTGCGCGTGCCCGCCGCCCAAGTATCGACTTCCGGTAACGAATTCTTTTTTTTCGTCGATTAACTGTTTAAGAAATTCAGGAATCAGATCGAAATCATAAGTGTCGTCTGCGTCGACCATGATGAAATATTTGCCGCGTGCTTCCGCGAAGCCCTTGAGATAAGCGTTTCCGTATCCGCGCAAAGGCTGATGGCAAACGCGCACACCCATGCTCTCGGCAATTTCGACTGACCGGTCCGTCGAACCATTATCAGACACTACAATCTCGCCATCGATATTTTCGCGTTCAAAAACTCGTTTAATCTTCTCGATGCAAATTCCGAGCCCCGCCTCCTCGTTGAGGCAGGGCATAACGACTGAGACCAAAGGAGTATGATTGGTTGTGTCAGTATGTTCGCTTTCGGCCACTTTATTACCTGGCATGCTTGATAATATCGTTATAATAAAAACAGTTTACTAGTCAGTTGAAGCATCATTAGGATGGGACGCCGTGGCCCGCAATTCTCTCACAGAAGCGATGCATTTTCTCCATTCGTACTTTTCTGCGGATCCATCGTACCTCATCTTTTTTGTGACAGCGGTCTGCAACGCACGTTGTAAGCACTGCTTCTACTGGGAAGAGATCGCATCAGCTAACTCGAAGAAAGAACTCAAGCTCGAAGAAATTGAGAAAATTTCCAAGAGCATGAATTTGATTTATCTGTCGATTGGCGGCGGCGAACCATTCCTGCGCAAGGATTTGCCGCAGGTAGTCGAGAAGTTTTACGAGAACTCCGGATTGCTTTACTGCAATATCGTCACCAACGGTTTTTATACCGACTTCATTTTGAAGGCGTATGAATACATCCGGAAGCAGTGCCCAAGACTGAAACTAAAAATTCAAATTTCATTCGATGACTTCCAGGAAGAACACGATGCTTATCGCAAGGTGCCCGGAATCTTCGACAAGGCTGTCAGCACGCTAAAAGCGCTCTCCGCGATTCGCGCAAAGGACCCGCTGTTTAACCTCGACCTGGCTACTTGCATGACCAAGTCGAACAAACACAAGGTCGTCGAATTGCTCGAGTACATGCGCAAAGAAGCAGACTTTGACTACTATCAGTTTTTATATCCGCGCGGCAATGCGGATCACATGGAAGAAAAAGACGTGACCGCCGATGAGTGGTGGGAAGCTTTGAAAACCGTTCACGAACGGGATATCAGATCAAATCACAACCCTGTTCTTTCCGCCATCAATAAGATCGCGAAGGGCGGAATTTATCGGTATTTAAAGTCCGACGAACATCCGTGGGATTGTCTTGCTGGTCGCAAATTCATCAATATTACTGAACGCGGCATTTTGCAACCATGCGAAGTGTTGGGACAGATGCAGCCGGAATACGACTCGGATCTTGGCACGCTGGCTGATTTCGACTTCGATGTTAGAAAAGCGATGAAGACCGAGAAAGCTAAAAAAGTTGCTGATTACATTATTGAATCTAAGTGCAGATGTTCGTTCGAATGCGCATCGAATTGCAACGTCGTGTTTGCGAAGAAAGAAGCAGCCCGCGTTCTAGGAGCCATGATCACTGGTGGATAGACCACGCAACATCTCCGTTGTTGTGATCGCTAGAAACGAAGAGAAGTGCATTTTAAAGTGCTTGGAATCATTGGCTGCTCAGGATTACCCGCGCGAATTCTTTGAAGTGGTGCTTGTAGACAACGCCTCGACCGATTCAACGTCGACAATCGCGCACGAATTTATCCGCACGTTTCCGAATCTTCGAGTCGTCGAGAATCCGATTCGCGGGGTGGCGGCCACTCGAAACGCAGGTATCAGAGCGGCTAAACATGACATCGTTGCCTTTATCGACGCCGATTGCGAGGCCACCGTTTCGTGGTTGAGCACGCTCGAAAGAGTGTTCAGAGAAGAGACGGCCAATGACTCGAAGGTGGCGGCCATAGGCGGCCCCAACGTCATGCCTGATGACACCACGCACTTCCGTAGAGTGGTGGCAGTCGCGGTGACAAACTATTACGGCAACCACGGATCAGTGCAAGCCAAAGTTCCTGGACAGCGCATAGAAGTCGATCATCTGCCGACCTTGAACGTGATGTACGACAAGAATAAAGTTTTAGAAGTAGGCTTGTTCGATGAGAAACAAGGAAATATATCCGAAGACGTCGACATGAGCCACCGACTTCGCAGCAAAGGTTACAGACTCTTATGCGAGCCCAGCGCCGTGATTTCGCACCGCTGGCGCGAAGATATCTGGAGCTGGATGCGAAACATCGAAGTCTATGGCAAAGGCCGAACATGGCTGATGAAAAAAGATCGCACGCATATTAAGCCGCAATTTGCCGCGCCATTGCTCCTTCTTTTAGCGTGCTTAATGGCACTGGTCGTGCCGATGTTGTGCGTACTGGAATTACCAGAGTGGTTCTGCGTTCTGCTTTTGGCACCACTTAGCACCTATGTTGTACTAACACTGCTAATGAGCATTTACGCTTGCGTATCGAATGGAAAACCGCAGTACATTCCAGAGGTTTTCATCGTCTACACCGTCACGCACTTATCGTACGGCGTCGGACAAATCCACGGATTCCTCGCCAAACGCGGGTCTGACACTTCGCATCGCTAACAAAGTCATGGTGCCTCGGTATCGCGAGTGATGCTCAGCTCATACAAGCTGATCTGACAATCCGGATAAAAAACATTCCATGGCAACTCATTTTTTGTTTCACTGATGGTTACTGATTTGACGCCGCTCAGGCTTGATTTGCCAGGGTTTGCCGCGTAAAGTTTTTCAAACTCCGCGGGTGACACCACATATGGGGACATCACAAAACCTGACTTCAAAATCTGGCTCGGAGCGATGAAATGTTTCTTTGAGCCATCAGACAAAACCACATCGATTGCTGGGGGAAATATTCTATAGAACAGCTTCTGAACAGCACCTAAAGCGGTTTGCTTCGTTTCTATTTCCGCGAAAATAATTTTCTCCGACGGTTCGAGCACAACAGGTTCGCCAAGCTTAAATGCAGTCGTTCGAATTTTGTTGAGCACCGCGTTTGATGCCCTCAATCGTTTCTTTAAAACCAAACCACCCGGGTGCGTGGAGACTGGCTCATACTGCGACAGAAGAGACGGCCACGAGGGACCATCATAAAGTGATGGATAGTAGCCGTAGCAATCTTTCAAGCTTTGAATGACAATTGTAGGCGCTGCTTTTTCTGAAGCAAGATGTTCCTTGTTTATTTTCGTAAGTGGCTGAGTGTAGGCCAAATAGCTCTGGAACACAGGGCGCGGGCGGTAGTCGAATTCGTGAGCGATCGCAACATTCGACATTACCGGATAGATATCGACCGCTCCCTCGAGCGCCGGCAATTCATTTTCGTCTTTGATTTTTTGCATTCGTTTCTTGAAGTTTTCTTCAAAGGTTTTGCTGCCTCCCAAATAAGCGAGACACGGACCGGTTCTGACGCCCACCTGAAAAAAGTTAAAACCGACCAATAGTGGATAACGCGCGAGCAGCGGAAGTTCTAACGGCAAACTTATAGGCAAGAGAACGAGCAGCATGATGGCAACGGCGGTGCCAGCAACCGATCGAAAAACTTTATTGGTTTCGTACTTAAAGAAGATTGGCAGCAACGCCAAGGCAGCGAAGCCATAGACGGACGATGCAATTACTTCGTGATCGATCGTCTGCCGAACATACGCCGCTTTAAAGGTCAAAAAAAAAGCCCGCTTTCTGCTAGAAGTGCTGGAAACATTCCTTTGCCAAGCCGCTGGTAGGCTAGCTTCCCGAAGAGGGCGAATAAAACCGCGGCTGACGCAATCGATGCGAGTATCGCAAGCAACCAGTTGGGAGTGTCAAATGCAGTCATCGCTTCGCTGTGACCGGATGCCACCGGCAGCGATGTAAGAATGTAGTTTAAAAAAGTCTCGATAGGTTGCCCGGAAAGCAGCCAACTGAGACCCAGAGCGCAAACAAACGTGATCGTGAGAACGGGGCGCGAACGTTTGATCAGCATTTCGTCCAGAGCGATGAATGCGATTGTCCAAACGCCTCCGACGAAGAATGTGAATTTAACGATTGCGGTGATCGCGAGAAGGCAAGTCAGAATCAGCGATTCAACAGATGGTGGTTTTTTCCTGTCGTCGATCAAGAAGTGCTGATTGACCAAAAGAATTGGCACCGCCAGAAAAAACACATCGGCAAAAAATCCGTAAAGCCCAAGCAGTCCCAAGATCCACATAGTCGTTCGAAACGGCGAATCGATTAGACGCTTACCCTGCATCACTAAGACAACAGTGGTTAGGCTGCACATGATCGCCTGAAGCACCACTTTCACGGTGAAGGTCGCAGGAAAAAATGCCTGCCCGAACATGAAACCGAGCGGACCGAAAGTGAAAATATAGTCTTTCCCGCAAAGGTCATGGCGCGAGGCGAATAAATTCAGCGCCAGTTCCCAGGAATCGTCTTCGGCAACAGGATTGACACGAGGATCAAACGGCAGAGTCCGCAGCAGCGCAAAGACGACAATCAGCGCGCCCGTCGCAATCCACAGCCCTCGACGGCTCTTGCTGCCTGGAGTCGAGGTCGGTTCGATGGAATCGGGTTCTGACGAGGCGGTCGTGTCCACTAAAATCACCAGTGTCTTCTGGTTTTATAACATAGCCACAAAACCACCAATATTTATCAGCGTGTCGACAATTAACGTAATGGTTCTATACGGTTATCGGGTCCAGATATTAGAGTGGGTATATAGACTCTGTGATTTGCACTCGGGACGCCCCAGCAACCAGCCACGGCGAACTTACTACCTCAATGACCTCATCGGTTCATACAGCAACTTCTGACGACATACCTGCTCTTAATCCGGAGCTCGCTCCAGCAACGGCGGACTTACCAGAAAAAATGACTTCGACGGTCCATACAGCAACTTCAGAAGACACGCCCGCACTCAACCCAGAGCGAGCCGCCCTGTTTTGCTTCCCATGGATGGCAAGCCGAAATTTTGACCTTTTCTGGTATTTCTCTCCGATTCTCGTGGCAATCGTCGCGTCGATTTTGATTCAAACTGTGCCAAATTTCGCCACTGGTTTGCTCTTCTTGTTTATCGTAAATGCCTTCGGCGTCGGACCTGCGCACCAGGGACCAACCTGGTTTTTCTATTTCGACAAACGCAATCGCGAGCACTGGTCAGGCGATCAAAAACGATTGTTTCTGTATTACATTGCGCCGATTCTGGTGTTCGTGGGTTCGGTCCTTCTACAAGTTTTTCAGCCCGGCATAGGCGTGTTGGTCACGACCCTGTGGGGCATCCAGCACCTGGTCCAACAAAATTTCGGCATGACCATGCTGTATCACAACAAAAACAACAACGAAGCAGTCCCCGATCGAAAGCTACTCCATCGCAGTCTCTGGACCCCTTCGATTTTGTTTACCTCGATCTTCTTCATCCAGATTTTCGGCAACGGCGCCCCGATGCAACCGTGGGCTGTCGGTACTCTGTCAGTAGTAGGCGCCGTGGCGCTCTACTATGTCGGCAGTTATCTCCTCAACATCAAAAAACAAGTCGCTGCCGGTGCGCGAATCAACGCACCTGCTCTCACGTTCTGGCTGGTATCAGTTATCTACTTCGTCCCATATATTTTCCCGGGGCAAAAGCTCGAAACCGTAGCTCTGATCCCCGGAACCATGCACTGGTTTCAATACATCGGACTCAACATAATTTTGATCAATCATAAATACGCCGGCGCTGAGCGAAAAAGTGATATCCCCTGTGGTGCCACCGTCCTCATGGCTGCGCTCTGCATCGGCTCCGCCGTCTTCTTCCTCTGCAATCGCGGCGTGCAATTAAGCTTCCCAACCCACAGCCTCAACTGGAGCATCCTGCTCGGCGTCTACTTCGGACTCGCCAATGTTCACTACTTCCAGGACGCCTTCTTCTGGAGATTCCGCGAACAATTCCAACGCGACAGCATCATGCCTTTCCTCATGCAGGCTCGCAGACCAGGCGCATAATCAAGTTCTGATGTTAAGACAAAACGATGTGACCGGCAGTCTTGACGCTTGCAGGCAGTCTTTCTCTTGCCCTTGGTTCTCAGAAATTTGCTTGGATGAACTTCTGCCGACGTGTTTTCGGTGTCTCAGAATATCCGCCGCAGCCACTTCTTCTTGTCAGGCGGGTATATTACGGGTCTATAGAATCTCTTCAGCAGAGCCTATTTTTGAAATTACTAAGCATCCTCATGCCCGTCTATAACGAACGGCTAACCCTCGAAGCAATCGTGCGCAGAGTGTTGGCGATTGACGTTCCGCTAGAAATCGAATTGGTCGTGGTTGATGATGGCTCCACCGATGGTTCACGCGACATTCTCACTGCACTGGCCGCTGAAGACCCGCGCATCAAGCTTTTCTTCCAGCAGAAAAACATGGGCAAGGGAGCGGCGATTCACACCGCACTCGAAAAGCTGACCGGCGACATTGCCATCATCCAGGACGCAGACCTCGAGTACGATCCCGAAGATATACCTCGGCTGGTGAAGCCGATCATTGAAGGCAAAGCCGACGCCGTATTTGGTACCAGATTTTCCGGAAGCGAATGCGTCCGTGTTTTGCATTACTGGCACAGCATGGGCAACAAGATGCTCACCTGGCTGACGAATATCATCTGCGATCTCGATTTCACTGATATGGAAACCTGCTACAAAGCCGTCAGAACAGACATTCTGCGACAGACTAGATTGAGCTGCCGAGACTTTGGACTGGAGCCGGAACTGGCGATTCGCCTTGCTCAATGGGGCGTCAGAATTTATGAGGTGCCGATTAGTTATCAGGGCAGAACTTACCAGGAAGGCAAAAAAATAACCTGGAGAGACGGTGTCAAAGCCCTCATGACCATCTTCCGCATCGGTGTTTCCGACAAGGTGTTCACCACCCATGATGGCTATTATTTATTGCATATACGTGAACAACTGGGCGCGTTCAACAAATGGCAATATGAGCAAATCGCTGGTCACATCGGGCAATCCGTGCTCGAATACGGTTGCGGAATTGGAACGCTCACAGCCTACATGCTCGGCCGTGAACGTTTGATCTGCACCGACATCGACCCTTTCTACATCGAGATCGTCAACCGCAGATTCCGCCACGTCAAAGGGTTTGGCGTTCTCAAAATGGACTTGGCCACTGCCGATGATTACGCCAAAATTGGTGACATGAAGTTCGACACCGTGCTCTGCATGAATATCCTCGAACACCTGGACAACGATCAAGAGATACTCGATAAAATCTTTCTCGCGCTCGATCCACAGGGCAAAGCCATTATCAACGTTCCGAACGATCCAGCACTCTTTTGCGGTCTAGACAAATCGGTCGGGCACCACCGACGGTATCTGCAAGCTGACATCGAAGAAAAAATGCGCAAGGCTGGTTTTGAAATCGCAGAATCTCGCCAATTCAATCGATTCGCCACTCTCGGTTGGTTTGTCAGCGGTAAAATTTTCGGAGGCAAACAAATTGAGCCCGGACAAATGCGTTTGTACAACACCCTTCTGCCGTTCGCCAAAATGATTGAAAAACTTCCGCTCTGGCCGAGTCTTTCCCTGATCGTCGTCGGTCAAAAGCCTGCCGGACCAGCGGTCGAACGAACCGAACAGCCCGTCGAAATGTCTTCAAAGCCATCGCCATGAGCAAAGAAAAACTTCTCGAAGGCATCAGAGAATTAACTCCACTGCTGTTTGCAATAACCGCAGTATGTTGGTTGAGCTTTTTTCTGGTGCAGCCCTTCGACGGCAACAAAAGCGACTTTCCACAGTATTACACTCCGGCACGCCTGATCATGACCGGACACGGCGCCGACATTTACGATGTCAAAAAAGTATCAGAGTTCGAACGCGAATGCTTTCCATCGATGGGCGAACGAGTTCTTCCAATCTACTTGCCGCCGCCTTCGCAAGCTTGGTTTCTGCCACTCGGACTGCTGCCGCCTAACATCGCGTCGATCGTCTGGCGAGTCGTACAAGCGACCGCAATGATCGCCTCTTTGTTGCTTCTCAAAAGCTCGTTTCAACTCAGTCGCAAATCATTTCTGTGGCTAATCGCGGTGCTATGCGCCTCCGGCCCGGCATTCGCCGCGTTTCAAATAGAACAAGTTTCGGTCCTGTTATTGTGCGCACTCTCAACGGCGATTTGGGGCTTCAAAAAAGATAAGCCCTGGGTGACCGCCGTCGCACTCGCTTTCTTGATGTTAAAACCACAGGAAGGCATCCCATTGCTCGTGTATCTTGCCGGTGCGCGAAAGTACAAACAGCTCGCGATGACAATCGCCATCCTCTTTATCATTTCAATTCTCGCGTGCGTTCTTATCGGTTACCAGAGCGTCATCAACTACGTCACGTTCGCGTACTCGTCCGTTGAAAACAGTGGATTTAATCAATCGGAACTCGGTCCCACAGTGCGCGGGCAACTGCTAAGACTTTTCCCTGACAGCAAATCGCCAATCGCCATCGTCAGCATTATGGTATTTCTCGCAACATCCGTATTCATCTATCTTAGCGGTCGTCGCTTCGCTTCGAACAAGGCATGGTTAGAGGCTGGACTATTGATCGCCGTGCCACTAGGACTGGTGACTTGTTTCCATTTGCATTCTTATGATCTGACCCTACTAGCACCAACAGTGGTGGTACTGATGGCGGGTCCATTAGAGGCAGCAATCCCACCGGTCGCACTCCTCGCAAGCTTCTTGTTGCTGGGATCGCTAATGATTCCCTTCTACATATTCATCCATCACAATTTTTTGCTCACAGATCATTGGATTCTCAATCCACATTTCTTCGTTGTCCTGGCTTTCTCAATAGGCACCGCGTTCCTGGCATATCGCTACCCGGACAGACTTTCGAACCAGCCTTAGGCAAAACCTCTGCAGTAGTTATAAGGTTACTGGCTGTCTGACCTATTTTTGACTGCCTCGTCACTCGCGCCGTCTTTGGTCGGAATGATGTAGATCAGAGCTTTGGTGCCAGGCACCTTGACCCATGTGGGATCAGGCTGCGGCAACTCTACATCGACTGCCCACGTTTGAATAATCGCTTTGACTCTATGCGCGCGGAGCGTTTCTATTAGCTCTTCTCGGCGAGCTGGTTCCATTTTCCAAAATTCGGCGATGTCAAAAATATCGGCGATGATTTTCAATCGCGCCAGTCGCGCCCAGTAGTATCGGCGAAAACCAATTTGCGCAATTCTGTCGCCTGGCGCAAGACCAAGTTCGCGCGCCTTGAGTGCGACAATCGTGTCATAAGCAACCGGCATCACCGAACTCATGTGGTTATGCATGCCCAGCATGGCGAGAGTGTACGTCATCATTGCAGCAGCAATAGAGCCTAACAACACGCGCTTGCCACGCGCGAAGCGCCTTTCGATGGGCTTCACGTCGGCAGATGGAAAGCGAAGAGATATCAAAATAGACGAATAGAGCAAAACGATCCAGCCGATGAAATACCGTTCCATCATGTGACCATTCATGTTTACGGTGATGGCATATGCGGCGATTGCCACCAGTGCCGGTGCCGCAACAGTGAATGACTCGGCGATACCTGCCAGGCTAAAACAAGAACGCCTCATTAGAACGGACGCCAGGAGCCAGCCTCCAATTAAAAATCCAAAAACTTCAAGAAGCAAAAATGGCACGTTCGCGACAAAATACTTCGCCGCGCGTTGAATTGGCTCTTTGTTCGGCGCACCTTCAGTCCAGTAGGCAGGGTTATACCAGGGCGGATACGTGCCGGAAATTGGCGACGCGAACTCGAAGACTTCAGGGTTTTCAAATATTTTTCGAGTCGTGTGTTTCAGTTCAGGAAACTGAAAATGAACTTGCTGATCGTTCTGACCACTGGAATAAAGCGCAAGCGTTCTCGATGAATCACTGATAGTCAGATAACCGAACGTAGTCGATATCAAGACAATCCATGGGACGGCTAGAGCCGCCAGAGCACCACATGCGATGGCAAGCTTTTTCGAAACCGCTTTATCCTTTCGCGCTTCCCAAAATGCGCACGCAAAGTAAATTAGACTGATCGGAAGCATAATCGCTTTGGCTAGATACCCTAAACCAAGCATGATGCCCATACACAGGAAATTTCTAAACGAACGATCGCCGAATCTGATTTTTAAAAATGCGGTGCTGGCGAGCAAAACAAAAGCAGCAACCAGAACATCCGGCGTGTCTTTGTCGCATCCGCCGTAGCACAATGCGGAAAAACACAGAATCGAATACATGTAGATCCAATAAAGCGGCTCAGACACAGCGCCATAAACCGGCGCCGGAAGCGGCTTTGCGTTCAGTCCACGCCACAGTACTTTTGCGTAGTAAACAAACGATCCATAAAGCACCATCATCAACGCAAAATTAGTGCAACGCACCGCAAGCATTTCATCAGCAATGCCCGGCTTAAAAACGGCAATTACTCCGCCCAAAATCCACGAATACAATGGCGACCAGTAGTGATTGATGGCGTTTCGAAAGTCGCCACGCCAGTAGGCATCGCCGACATCGAGATACGAAATCAGGTCGATACTGTGCGAGATATTTCGCCACTGGATGATGTCGAAAATACAATAGGCAATATAAAAAACGAGAAAGCCGAGATGCACGGCTGCAAGTTTTATTTTCTTGCCGGTCGACACAAATTACTCCAATGAAACCATGGCTAACGGTCGACGCAAACTATTCCTGAAACCTGGCTGCCATCCTGAAAAACGCTCCCGATGTAACTCTTCTTGCCGTCTCAGCGAAAAACATCGCTCGCCGCCCAGAAAAAAACAACGGCGCACCGTTATCGCTTCAAATCAACCATTTTATCTTTGGAAAAGTCTACTAGCGATCGATATTCAGCAGGCAGCGTTCCATCGTCAAACGTAATTGAATGGGTTTTGTTGCCGTCTTCAGCGCTGAAGGTGTAGACGAACATATCAGCAGCACTTTTAGTTCTTTTCTCGTCGGTTTGCGCTTTCAACAGACCACTTTTGTCGATCAGCTGCGCCAAACTATTTCTCTCGGACTCGCTCAAGTCCGCGAGATTGACCTGGTACTGCTTGTTGACGCCCGCGAAGCCGCCGGACTGTTGAAAAGTAAATTTAGTCAATTTATTCACTCGCCCCTTTGCTTTGTCGGCTTTCCCGTCTTTCGAAGCACCGTTGCCGGATTTTGCATCTCCGCACGCCTTGCCGGTCATTTTGCAGCAATCTTCGCCCTTTTTGCACTGGTCCCCATCGCCGGCAAACCCCGGTGCTACCAGAAAGAGCGCCGCCAAGCCACTGACCACTAACGAACTAAACGCATTTCTCATCATTGATTCTCCATCGCTGCCAAAGTGTACCGCAACTCTCGACGCTATGGCGCATTGGATGTTTCAACCTGAATTTTCGATGCGCGTCATTTCGGCACGTACATTTGCTGCAAGTCGCCGTTGCCGACAACATATTGGTATTTTTTATAATTCGCCTCAAGCGTTTGCATGAACGAATCCGGCCAATACAACGTCGGCTTGTCATGCAAACTGTCATTGATGTTGATGATCACGGCTGGATATTGTTTTTCGCTAAGCGCCTTGTTGATTGCGCTAAGCGACTGTTCATCACGATCCAGAGCCTGCAGAAATGTAGCGACATCAACATATAGCGGCCGAGCGCCGGCGAGAATCGCAATCGCCGGGTCCTCGACCAGTATAGTTTTGTCTTTCATATTTTGTTTGAGAATATCGCTCTCTGCTCGCTCCATGCGCGCACTCAAGGTCGACATGGGTTGAAGCTGTGTGCCTAGAATGTAGGTGCAAAGCGCTGAAACACAGACGAAGCCCGCACTCAATGAGAGCGGATAAATTTCGATAAAAACAACGGTGAGCCAGCTCACGGCAAAGTAAAAAATCAATCCATGATTGAGCGTTGCGTGCGCAGTTCCAATCGTATAAGCAGTCAACAGCCCGCTCAGCACAACCAGCGTAAACGGCAGAATCAGCCGCTCTTTATCCTCAGTTTTCTCGAGCCAAACTAAACCGATTACAGGAATCATGAACAACTTCGGCCAATCCACACCGAACATACTCAAATGCTTTTGCAAGTCAGCCGTCGAGTATGGCGCGTTGAGAGGAAACAAAAGATGTTTGACAAAGCCACCATCAGTCATCATGTTTATCAAGAAGAACAAAACGCCGGAGATAGTAGCCGCAGTGCCGCCGTAGATGAGCATGTCCCTGAAACGCTTGCGGCTCGCCAAGTAGAAGCACACCGCCGGCAGTATCACGACGGAAGAGAACTTTGCAAAGATGGCCGCGACAATCAGCAGAATCGATACTAGATAACGCTCCAATATCTGGTCATTGCTGACCGCCGCGTTACCGGTCGCTACGCCGCCAGTCCTGTTAGCGGTTTCGTTGGCGGTTGCCAGGTTGCCGGTTTCCAGGTCGCCGGTTGCCGGGCTACCGGTGACAGCGGCGGCTTCACCCGGACTTTCATACGCCTTCTTGTACGCGCTAAAAAAATAAAACAGCGAAGCAATACAAAGCGCGAGCCCCAACATATCTATGCGAGCCTTAAAAGAACCGGACCAAATCTGCACATAGCTGGCAAAGAGAACGAGCCCAACTGCCACGTTCTGCTTGCTTGTCGAGCACAGTCGAACAAGTCGATAAAAGAAAAACATCGCAGCACCGGAAGATATGATGCTGATCAATCGCAGCCCCGGCAGGTTGAAACCACCGCCAAGCAACTGGAATGGTGCGCCCAGCAAAAAATACAACGGCGGATAGATTGTCACCACCCACGGTGCTTCGACCAAACGCTGTGCCGGATAGATATTGTGCCCTTTAGCCAGCTCGACTGCAGCCCAAAGGCTCGGACCTTCGTACTCGAGCGACAACGGCGAGCTTAATGCGATGAACCAACTTACAAGATATACCGCCAGAAGACCCGCGGCGGTCAGAAGCGTGAGCGCCCAGATAATCTTGGGGATGAGGGTCAGGTGGATTTCTCCTCGTGATACTCCTGCTCGGTGTTCACGTCCCAGACATTTTCTTTCGTCATGACGCCGGCGACGATATTGTCGACCGCAGTCATGGCAGCCAGCATCGAGTGATCCTGGTTGTTGTATTTATGCATTCCGTTGCGCCCGATCAAAAACAAATTTTCAATCTTGTCGATGTAAGCGCGCAATTCATCAAAGCGTTCGTAGGTGCCAAAGTAACCCGGATAAGTTTTTGGCATTCGAACAACGGTACCGTCGGTGACATCAGCCTTGTCGACGATTCCAATTTTCTGCAGCTCATCTCCGCCGAGTTCGATCAGTTTTGAATCTTCCCAGGTCCAGATTGGATCGGTTTCATTGCAAAAATATTCCAACCCGAGCCATACGTTTTTCGGGTCGGCGACCATGTTTGGTCCCCAGTTGTTATAGATTTGCATTCTGCCGACCAGAACATCATTCTCCTGAATATAAATCCAATTATCGAGAATCAAACTTCGACCGCCGGCCTCGACATCCTTCACTTTCATCTTCGTGCACAGAAGGCAGACTTCGATGAAGTCGCGGTAAACAAGCCCGTTTGCGATTTCCAGAACATTCGCCGGCACATCGCCGTCAATCTTGTTGATCAATTCTTTGATCGGCATCGTCGAGAAAAACCATTCGCCTTCGAGATTTCTGGTTTCGCCGGTGGCCTGATCGCGCACCAAAACCGATACCACTCGATTGCCTTCGATTTTGACTTTTTCAACTTCGAGATTCATCTGAATCTCGCCGCCGGCCTCTTTCACCTTGCGCGCGGTTTCAGTCCACATGCTGCCGGTGCCATTTTTCGGATAGAGAAATTGTTCGACCAGGGAAGTTTCAGTTCCCTTTTGTCGAAGATCGCCCGCGCCTTGAAAAACTTTCTTGACGGCGTGACCTAGAACTTTAAAAACGTTCAGTCCTTTAATCCGCTGAGCGCCCCATGAAGCGCTAATCTTGTGGCATTCAATGCCCCAAACCTTTTCCGTGTAGTCTTTGAAAAATGTTCGATAGAGTTCTTTGCCGAATCGATTGGTCATGAACTGCTCGAGGTTTTCCTCTGGCTTTATCGGAAAAGCTGCCGCTTTTAAATAACTGAAACCAATCTTCATCGTCTTCGTTAATCCGAGATTGGCAAATGTCTGGACCTTGAGGCTGATCGGATAATCAAAGAAACTACGCAAGTAATAAATTCTGGTTTTGCGTTGCAGCAAAATCATTATGTTATCAGTCGAAGAGGGTGGTCCGGACTCGTTTCCCTTAATCGTCCGTTTTTTATTCTGGTAAGAAATCTCGTGAAAGCCGTCGGGCAGCTGCTCGATGGGAATCATTTTGGCCCACCAGTCCATCACGCGGTCAGACTTAGAGAAAAATCGGTGCGGACCGATATCGAACTTATTGCCTTTGTAGTCCATCGTCCGCGAAAGACCGCCTATAACATCGGACTTCTCCAGCACAACAGGATGAATATCGCTTCTTTCGATTAACTCGAAAGCGGCGGTGAGCCCGGCAGGACCAGCGCCAATGATTATTGCTTTTTTCTGCGACATTCAACAGGATTCCGAAATGTGACGACTAACCCCTAATATTATACTTCTTGATTTGTTCGAACAATCAAAGTGAATAAGTAGCTAGGAACTTTATTTCGGAGTTTTCTTCAAAGACTTATGGGTCTAGTTCGGCTACGCAAAGAAAAAATTTGCTATTCGCGAGGGCCGAAACCTCGGCTGAACACAGAAACAAATGTTATTGGACCGAACGAGTAAGAATGGCTCAAAACGCCGTAAAACTTGGTGAACTGCTGATTAGGTCAGGTATCCTGACCTCGCAACAATTGCTGGAATCAATTGAGCTTGCCAAACAAACTGGTACTCCGATCGGCAGAATGCTGGTTATGTGCGGAGCGGTTTCTGAGAATGTATTGCATGGATCCGTTCAGATTCAGTCGATGCTGCGCGAAAATCAGCTCGACCTCGATGCGGCAATCAAGCTGCTCATGCTGGTCGCCAACGAAGATATAAGTTTGCAGGATGCGATAGTTAAGACCGGAAGTACGGTTGAACAGAAACGGTCGACCGTCAAACTGGGCGAACTGCTTGTGGAAGGCGGTTTTCTGCTGCCGGATGAATTGGAAAAGTTTTTGGCAGACAGTGCTGATGCGGGTCTTCCGCTTGGCAGAATCATTTTGCTTTACGGCACAATCTCGAAAGAGTCGTTGTCAGGCTGCCTCACAGCGCAGGTCCTGGTGCGGGACGGCAAGGTCACTCGCGAACAGGCAATCAAAGCGCTGCAAACCATGCGGCGCCGGCGCGTCGATCTGGAGTCGTCGTTACGAGAACTGGGCTACTACCGCCTCCCTCTGCGCCCGCACACGCTGATTGGCGAACTCTGTATCAACGCTGGTCTGATCGATGAAGAAAACGTTTTGAGCGCTCTGGAAACGGCGTTAGAGCAGGAAATTCCAGTCGGACAAGCGATGATTCAAAGGGGACTAATTTCGCGCGTGGATCTGGAGCTGGCTCTGGAACTGCAAGAGATGGTTGTCAACAAAACGTTAACTCAAGATCAAGCCGCAGAGGTGCTTACCAAGGTTTCGCAAAAAGGCTTTTCGCCAACCACCGCGCTTACCGAGCTGGCAATTAGAACGGCGACGACAGACGACACCAGAGGCGTCTGGCAGCTGCTCACCGCTTCCGGTGCCATTGCCAAAGATGTGCGCCACGCGATTTTCTCCGAGTCGCCTCCGGGCTTAGCAGAACTGGGACAGAAGTTATTGCAAGCAGAACTAATTGATGAGTTCACTTTGCACAACGCCTTCCGCTGCCAGTTTTTAATGCGCACAGGTTTTCTGGTTTTAGAACAAGCGATTATTGTTTTAAACCACTGCCGATCGCGAAGAATCGCTGCCGACATCGCTCTTCGTGAATTGAACTGGATCGCACAAACGCGTATGCAGTTGGACAGCGAAGTCTAATTCTCTTCTTTAAACTTGCCACAGCATCAGCTTTAGAATTAGAGATTTGGCAACTAACACGCTTGTACAATCGCGCCTTAGCAATGTTTATGAGGTGCACGCGATGTTAAAAGCAGGCGATAAATTTCCGGAATTCGCTCTTCAAAATCAAGACGACAAAACGATTTCGAGCGCTGATCTGCGCGGCAAATGGGTAATCTTGTACGTTTATCCTAAAGACGATACGCCGGGATGCACATTGGAAGGCAAGGGTTTCTCCGCTTCCAAAGCCGATTTCGACAAACTCAACACCGTGATCTACGGTCTGTCCGCCGATGACTCCAAGTCCCACAAAGATTTTTGCAACAAATACGATTTCACGATCGACTTGTTAGCCGATACCAAAAACGAAGTCCTCGACAAAGCCGAAGTCGGACAATCCGACTATAAAGGCACCAACTACTGGAACCGCGTGACTTTCATCATCGATCCGGAAGGCAAGGTTGCTAAGGCATACGACGGCGTCAAGCCAGACGGTCACGAGAAGCAAGTATTCGAAGACTTGAAGCAACTGCAAGCTCAGCCTGTTAAATAGATTCAGGCGCGGCAGCATGCTTGTTCGAACCCGGCGGTGCGTGATCGGCACTGTCGCGAGCGAAACAGCTGATTAAATCTCAAGAGAAACTAAATCGCTTTTTCGGTTTCAGTTCTCAGCCAGATTAATTCGTCCGCTCTGCTTGTATAAACGCAACTGAACATCGCTGCGAAACGCCCATCTCTTGCGATATTGCGGCTAATTGCAAATGCGATAAAACTCGTTCACATCTTCAGAGCGGCCCAACCCAAGGGGCGCTCTGAACAGTGAGTTTTCCGTGCGGATGAGGTTTTCGCTTAAGTATCGCAAGTTAGGAGGTACCAAAAGTTCACAAATCGAACTTAGAGTGTTCACAACCCCAAATCTCTTTTTACCAAACCCGTTCCTTTAAATTTTTAGTCCAGCTCCAGCCCGTTGCGCTGGACACACAGCGAGTAACACATGGGGTCGACAGTACCAAAAGACGATGCTTCGAAAAGTCTCGCTAATAGCGAGACTTCAGCGCAACGTGACGCGAGGAAAAGTTTGAAATTTCTTCCGGTCGCTTCTCGCGCTACTAAGCTCGCGCGCCGATCCAAAACCAAGGCCCAGCCGTCCAACAGCTTCATCACGATTGTTAGCGTTCTGGAATCGGAAGAAATCGAACATGCGATTTCTCCGTACGATTTGCTTTTGGACGAACAAGCGTTTGATGAGACAACCGACACAACCGACAACCTGACTGGCTTTGAGCACTATTCGTTTTATAAAAATCCTCCAGTTTATTCCAACCGGGTCACGGCAGCAGTTGCTCCATTCATTCACGCCGCGCGCGAATTGGAGTTGGAAGAACAAGACGAAGAGGGCGAGGAAAATCAACCGTACGTCGTCGGCGATTGGGTCGTCAACACGATCCCGTGCCTTATCCGCGGTCTCGATGAAAACGCTCCAGTCTTATCAATTATCTATCCGCGTGGCACCAAACGCAGATTTTTCACATACCGCAATAATCAGTTAGCGAAAGTCGAAACGGTTTTAGGCGAAGACGACAAAGCGAAAACCCGCGTCGTTTATACCAAAGACCTGACTTCGAGCACATGGCACATGTCGCTCGATGGTATCACTTCGAGATTGCCGGGCGAAATTACTTTGTCGGACACCGGCGTTTTTCACGTGCAAGTCGACGACACCGGTCGATGCCGCCGCGAATATCCCGATGGCACCATATCCGTAGACATGGCTTGCAGTGAGCATCACAAGGGTGCGCACGCTTTGATTCAAGCATTGATGTCTGAAGAAGATGGCAGTGGTGGCAAAAATAATCGCACCGTTTTAGATTTGCTGAGCGTCGTCAGTCACGATTTGCGCAGTCCTCTCACCTCTGTACAAGGGCTTCTCACCTTGCTTTCCGCAGGCGCCTTTGGTGTAATACCGGACAAAGCGCGCGAACGAATTGCCAGTGTCGAATCTGATTTAACTCGTTTGACTCGCTTGATCAACGAACTGTTAGACGCCGAGATGCTGGTCAGCGGCAAGCTCGTCATGCGCAGAACTCTAATCGATGTGCAAGATCTTTTCGACGCCGCAGTCGGATCGCTAAGTGGATTAGCACTTCAACAAAAAGTTCATCTCTCCGTAATCAAATCAAACCTCCAGCTCTACGCCGACAAAGATCGACTCGTTCGAGTGCTCGTCAACATCGTAGCGAATGCGATCAAGTACTCTCCAAAAGGTGCCAACGTTGTTCTGTCCGCAGAATTTAACGGCGACAGCGTAATTCTCAAAGTCAAAGATTCCGGACGCGGCATCCCGACGAAGTATCAGAAAGCAATTTTCGAGCGCTTCCAGCAAGTCAGCGAAGGCGACTGGAGCGAAAAAGGCGGAGTCGGTCTTGGACTGGCAATCAGCAAATCGATAGTCGAAGCACATGGTGGCATCATCGGTGTCGACAGCCAACCGAGCTCAGGCAGCACCTTCTGGGTGCGACTGCCGGCAAATACTTTGGCGGAGTACGTCTAAGAAAGATTCATTTTCGCAACGCAACTAATCAGTTTAAGCAAATGTTGCGGGTACATCGATCACGCCGACAGCTCAAACCCATGTGGAACACGGGTGGGCGCGTCACGGAACAACATCATCACTTGCGCACTCAACCTGTAGCCTCCTTGTTCACGGTCCGCAGAAAATCATGAACATGCGGTAAACCAAGATGGTTATGGCACTTGCTAGCGGCGGTCGTCTTGTTAAATCCAATTAATTACTGCACTTATTGTAGTCCCCGAGCAAGCCGCAGACAAACTGCCGCGGGCGAGTATCGAAAGAGTGCCATCACGATGGCTCAAAGAGTCAACCAACCGATCTCGATCGTCACCCCGGAGGGTCCAAGTTCCGGAAACATAGGCGATTACATGGTCACTGGCGTGCAATGCGAAAAAATACTTCGTCCCCGGCAAGAAATTCGAATAAACCAATCGACGTAGTCGATAATTGAGTTCCTCTCTCAAAAAAATCAAACTGAAGAACTAACTTTCCGGATGAGGACAACAATGTCACCATCCGGAAAGTTAGTATTGATGTCCTTGCCCTCAAAACCCTTGCATTTACGATGTTTGCGTTCTCTTGCATCATGCCAGCGCCGCATTATCTGCCGCTTCTCAAGCCTTAAACAGCCTGGTGTAAACTGGAGAAACCAGCCTCCATCAATGGGCGGTAGCAGGGCATCAACTCAGCGTCAGTAATGAACGAACAACCGGGCACCGCAGACTATCTGTTGAGCATCGTCATTCCCGTGTACAACGAAGAGCAGGGGGCGAGCGAATGCGTCCGCCGTGTTTCGAAAGTAATTGAAGACAAAATCGGTTGCAGATACGAATTGATCTTTGTGAATGACGGCAGCCGCGATCGCACTTTAGACATTTTGAAAGAAGAAAAGGAAAAAAATCCACACGTAAAAATCGTGGATTTGAGTCGCAACTTCGGACATCAAGCTGCCATCACAGCCGGCATCGATCAGGCTCACGGCGATGCAGTGATTGTTATCGACGGAGATCTTCAAGATCCGCCCGAAATCTTTCCGCAACTAATCGAAAAATGGAAAAATGGCGCCGACATCGTGCACGCCAGGCGCCTGGTACGACACGGCGAATCTCAAATTACTAAAGTGCGCGCGGCGATTTTTTATCGCGTCATGAGACAAATTTCGACCATCGACATTCCAGTCGACGTCGGCGATTTCAGACTGATGAGTAAACGAGTCGTCGACGAATTAAAAGGAATGACGGAACAACGCCGCTACGTTCGCGGTCTGGCGACCTGGGTTGGATACAATCAGGAAACAATCGGTTATGAACGCGAAGCCCGCTTCGCCGGCACACCGAGCTACACGCTGAAAACGCTTATCGACTTAGCGATGTCCGGCATCCTCGGATTTTCAATCGAACCTCTACGGCTGGGCTGGTATTCAGGATTGCTAACAGTTGCGATATCCTTTGTCATGCTCGCCTATTGGCTTTTGACACATGAATCAGCTCCGAACTGGGCACCGCTGATGGTGGCATTACTTTTTATCGGCGGACTGCAACTAATCTGCATCGGAATCATTGGCGAGTACGTGTTCCTGATTTTGGACTGCGTGAGGAAACGACCGGTGTACATCGTTCGCGATATCTACTAAGCTTCGGGTAACGCAACTCCATAGATTGTTTTTTTACAGATCAACACGCTGATTTTATGTCTAAATTCCTATTTTTTGTCACATATTAGTTATTGGACCCGTGATCGCGGCAATGCGCGGATCACCTTGAGGAGGCAGCTCGCGACTTAATGAAACTCGGTGTACCACATAGCTGTGGTGAAAGTCGGCTTTCTTGCGTAGACTGCAAGGAGCAAGTTTGTCCATCGTGCATGGAGCTATGTCCGGTCGGCAACAGATGCAAAAAATGCGCCAGTCGTTTTACCGGACATATAACAAAACTGCCCTTCCCTATAATGATGAGAACCGCGGCGGCGGCCGCTGTAGTCGGATTCGCTTTTGGATACGGACAGAACCTGCTCTGGGGCGGCTTTTACATATGGATCGTTTTGTATTTTTTGGGATTCGCCGTTGGAAAAGTTTTACACAAGCTCGCGTCCCACAAGCTTGGCAAAAAAGTAGTTGCCACCATCCTCGGTGGCTTGCTGGTTGGGGCAATGTTGAGTCCGGCTCGTGACGCTTTACTGGGAAGAAATACTGCGGCCGAGGCCATGGCGGCGTTCAAGAACGATCCATCAAACTCGCTGACATCATCAGCGGTCAAAGCAAAAAAACATTTCCCAAAATTCGCACAAGCGTTCAAAGATCGCGGAAACAACAAAACATTTTCCATTCTCGCACCATTTAAGGAAGGCAACGCGGAAGACCATTTGTGGCTCGCTGTGGACGAAATTGACGGCGACAAAATTACCGGGAGAGTCACAGGCAACCCCATTTTGACCGATGTTGAACGCGGCGACGTCAAATCAGCAAACATCCAGGACATCGAGGATTTCAGGTACATTGATGAAGACGGTAATCAGCAAGGATTTTACAGCATACGACACGAAGTGGCCGACATAGCGGCTGAATACGGTGAAGAATACGACAGTTCACCTCAAACATCCTCCACCTGGATGTCGCTCCTGGTGCTAGCCTTCGGCTTGATCAGTCCAGTGCTGTCGGTCAAAGTTCGCAACTGAATGCCCACGAGAATTACAGCGCGACAAAAAAATCTTCGATGCGCATATCGAGTTGGGATTTTGCTTATGTCAGAATTGCTTGCATCAAATTATCCGAACGAAACGATCCAATTTTCATTTCGCATCCATACGAGAAGCCTATGAGCACGACATTTAGAGCCTTACAGCCTGAACTGATCGATGCGCTGAGAAGCACACAAATTTGGCAGCAAAACTGTCCAGTTGCAATAGAGCGCCTGGCATTAGTCGAGATTTCCTATGTAGATTTTGACAGTGCAAGACACGACGATGGCGAATTGATAGTATTCGACGCGGTCGCGCCGCGAGTTCAAAAGATTTTCGAACGACTTCTCGAATTGAAATTTCCAATTGCGCAAATAAAATCATTGCATCACTACGATGGCGACGACGAAAAATCGATGGCTGCAAACAACAGCTCGTGTTTTAACTTTCGTCCGATCGCTGGCGGCAAGACAGTTTCGATGCATGGTTATGGTTTAGCTATCGATATCAATCCAGTACAAAATCCATTTTTGACATTCCAAGAAAACGATGGCATCGCAAATATACACCCGCCGGCAGGTTGGCAATTCATAAATCGCCGCAATCAGAAACCAGGAATGATCGAGCCTGTCATCTCGGTCTTTGCAGAAAATGGATTCGTAATTTGGGGAGGAAGTTGGACGACTCCCATCGATTACCATCACGTCCAGCCACCGCGAATGGTGGCGGACCTGTTAACAATCATGAACAAAGAAGACGGGATACGGTTTTTCGAATTCTGCGCCGATCGTCATGCGCAACTCGTCGAGTTACTTTCCACATTTGATCTGACGGAACTAGCTGCGTTGTACAAATCTGACTCAGATTTGTTCTTCGACAAAATCAGCATTGCCTGACTAATCACTCAATGACTCACAGCCACGTCAAATATAAGAGCCGGCGCTTTTGGCACCGGCTCTATTTAACTTATTTGCTCAAATCGAGCGGTTCGCTTATGCAGCCAAGTAACCTTCGAAATCGTCTTTCTTAGCCATTTTTTTCAGTTTGCGCATTGCGACACATGAGATTTTGCCGACTTGATCTCTTGTGAGACCCATCTTCTCGGAGATTTCTCTCAGGCTTGCTTCTTGTCCGTTGACCAGTCCGAATCTGAGTTCGACAACTGTTCTTTCTCTTTCGTTGAGGCAGTTCAAGAGTCCGCCGATTTGCGAAGTTACATAGTGGTTGTCGACGCGATCTACTGGTGTAGCGCTGTCTTCGTCCATAATGGTTTCGCCGAGTGTGCAGCCTTCGTCATCTGAAGTTGCGATTTTTTGATCGAGTGAGAGGCAGAGTTGCGAGCTGTTGAGAGCTTTTTCTACTTTTTCAATGCTTTCGTTCAGTTCAGCGGCGAGCTCTTCGATGGTTGCTTGTCTGCCGAATTTAACAGCAAGACTGCTGCGAACGCGACGGATCTTGGTCATCAATTCGTTGAGGTGAACGGGCAATCTGACAACACGCGATTTGTTGGAAAGCGAGCGGGTGATTGCTTCTCTGATCCACCAGGCGGCGTAGGTCGAGAATCTGTGACCCATCTTAGGATCGAATTTGTTGACGGCGGACATCAAGCCGATGCTGCCTTCTTGAATCAAATCGATTGTTGGGATACCGCGGTCTTCATATCTTTTGGCGATTGAAGCAACGAGCTTCATGTTCGACAGTGTAAGAGTGTTGCGAGCGCGAAGGTCACCCTTCTTAGCTCTGGCAATCAATGCCTTCTCTTCGTCAACGGTGAGAGGTTTGATGTTGCCGACGGTGTCCATGTAATTTTTGACTGGCTGATGAGTGGTGCGTTTGTCAAAAACCCGAACGTTGGAATCGTGATCGATATCAGCGGAATTGCTTCTGAAAGGGACAACATTTTCCGAAGCGGTATCGATGTCTTCTTCTTGCTCAGAATAATTTTCAAATGCTTTGGAATCTAACGCTGACATGTGGACCTCCTGGGGAAATACATCAAGCTGAATCAAGCAAATGGGGACGACCATTTGGTTTCAGCATTTCGAGTTAGTACTGGGGGGAAATCGGTTATTCGGGGGAACCGCTCCTCATGTATTCAATATACGACACCACCACTCCCGTGTCAACACTTTCGTAGATTAAAAACGACAATAATGCAAAATTCGCAGAGAACCATCCACCCGACACCCATTGCAAACACGTATAAATATCGCCTTCAGACAGGCCAGCACCCCGCCCACCCGCTGTAGTTTTTATTCGACAGCTGGTTTTTAACCAAGACGAGTATTGTCTACTCCGAAACCAAACCTATATATAGTTTTAACTCGGCAAATACCTGACCGAAAAACCTTTGTCTGCCGAAACACTCAGATTCCTCGAAGCGGATCCTCTTAAGTGCGAAAATACTTGCACTATAAAAGGAGCGATTATGGGAATCAAAGTCTGCGTCGCTGGCGTAACTGGTTGGACCGGACAATGCGTCGGGCGAGCTATCATCGAGTCGACAGATATCGAACTAACTTCCGCAATCTCAAGGAAAGGTGCCGGCAAAGACATCGGAGAAGCACTCGGCGTAGCGAAGCTCAGTCGCGTAGTTTCGGAGAATGTAGAGGACGCGCTTTCGGAGCATGTCGACGTGCTGGTGGAATACACTGGCGCTGCGTCGGTAAAACGCAACGTAATGGCGGCGCTCGCGAAGAAGGTCAATGTCGTGATCGGCAGTTCCGGATTGACCGCCGCAGACTTCGAAGAAATCGAGAAAGCCGCCGCCGCCAACAATGTTGGTGTGATCAGCGCAGGAAATTTTTCAATCACCGCCGCCCTGGCGAAGCAATTCGCCTTGATGGCTGCAGAGCATCTACCCCAATGGGAGATCATCGATTACGCGTCATCAACAAAACCTGACGTGCCGAGCGGCACCGTACAAGAGTTAGCAGAAGAACTAGGAAAAGTGCGCGCCAACAAATTAGGCGTTTCACTCGACGACTTGCACGGACCGAAAGAGGCTCGCGGCGCGCAAATCGCAAACACGCCGGTGCATTCTTTACGCCTGCCCAGTTACGTAATCTCATTTGAAACAATCTTCGGTCTACCCAACGAAAGGCTCACCATCCGCCACGACTCAGGCAATGGCGCCGAACCATATGTTCAGGGAACGCTGCTCGCTATCAGAAAAGTCGTTTCACTCAAAGGACTTACTCGCGGACTGGACAAGCTTTTATTCACCGACTCGGTCTAGCACAGCGATATTTGATCAGTACCGCGCGAGCGCTCACCCGTGACGCGGGCGACGCATTTCGCTAGCTAGCTTTTTAGGGATCTTTATCAATGCTGTACGCGAATTCGGTTTACAACTGCCCTGAATCAGCTCACCCGCACACCCCCAAGCATTCCAATGACCACCAGCAGTGCGCTGATTCGTCGAACGGCTTTTGATTTCAAAATCTGCATGGTGACTGCCATCGGAGAGCGAAGCTCGAATCTTCATTTATTATATCCCCGACTACATATAGTCGCTGATTGCCCATCTGGCGTCGCACTGGCGCATTAAATTGCTGGTTTACAGATTAATTCCTCTCAAATTGAGAGATTGTCTATTGCCTAAATCCTCTCAATTTGAGAGGATGTCTAAAAAGGAGCCGTGGCGTGGAAATTTTGAATTCACGGATCATCAACCAGTTCATTGATGAACACGCCGACGCCGAAGCACCGTTGAATGACTGGGTGATCAAAACCAGAGCCGCTGAGTGGAAGAACAACGCGGACGTACAAAAGACTTTTAACAGCGCGGACCATCTAGGAGATCAGAAGTTCATTTTCAACATCGGCGGCAACAATTTCCGTCTGGCAGCGATGGTCTGGATCTCTCAAGAACGAGTCTATGTCCTAAAAATCATGACTCATGCGGATTATGATAAGGAAAAATTCTAATGGTGACTGAAAAATATAAGGCTCTTATCGAGCGCTTTCCGCTTGTACCGATCAGGAGTGATGCGCACCTGAACGAAGCGCACGAAGTAGCTCAAAGCTTGATGCTGAGAGCAGAAGCGATGGCAACCGATGAAGCGGAATATCTTGAAGTTTTGCTCGGCGAAATCGCCAAGTACGAAAGCAAGCATCATGCCTTGAACATCGCCGAGATTCGACCGCATGAGCTTCTGCAGTCATTCATGAAAGACCACGGATTGAAGCAGGTAGCTGTTCAAGAAATTCTAGGTGTGTCTTCGGGCGTTATTAGCGAGCTTGTTGCCGGCAAACGTGAGCTGACTAAAGAGCACTGTGTGAAACTAGGACAGTACTTCAAAGTCACTCCAGCGTTGTTTCTTCCAAAGGTCTGCGCATAGAAGCCAGATGCCGTATCAAAAGACGCCTGCGGTTAGAAGAAACAGAAAGGGGGCGAAAGCCCTCTTTCTGTTTCTTCCCGGTAGTGCAACTTATACTCCTGCACCACCAACTGTAAATTCGAAATTCACTTCAACCCCATCTGCGTTTCATTTCTGAAAACAGTGTCGAATCCACAATTTTTTCGCCAGGGGGATCGACTGAGAGGAAAGGAGAAACCCGAGGGTTGGAACAATAGCGTCGAGAAAGTAGCGATGGGAGCCTAGCGAGTAGAACACCCCTGAAGCGACTGTATAAGTGATCGCACAAATCAAAACGATTCGAGTCTTACTGCCTTCCCAGGCTTTGTTCGCTTCGACACGGAGGTTTCTTTGCTTAAACTGATCGAGGACCTCGTCAATGGCTCGAAGACGGTTCTCAATTGCGGCTAGTCGTTCTTCAGGGGTACCGGGATGCTGCTCATCGGGCATTATCTAACTCCGACCATCGGCAGTTGCACTCGACTGGAATCTTCGACAGAGTGGAAGACGCCATTTTCAAAAACGATTATACCTGTCGAGCTAGCGGACACGCGTGGACCGGGCACTATAATTCCCACCAGATTTAGCGGATCGCCTGCTGAAAATTTCACGATTTCGTTTTCACGTTCCACATTTTTGCTGGCGCGGAGCGACTCTACCGCTAAGGGCATGGCGAACTGCTCTCCGAGAAAACCGTTGACGAAACGACCGCCGCGAATTTTTCCTTGTGCTTCGAGGCGTCGCAGCATCATCAGGATATCTCGCCATTTTGGAACGATTGTTTCTCGAGTTAAAAGTTCGCGGAAAACTACACCATAGCGTTTCAACAGCATCCAGCAAACTGCTTCCACATGTTCGTCCGGAGTACCAAAACTTTCAGTATGAACTCGGCTCCAGCGACCTTGGCTGTTGCGCGCCCTGGCGGAACCGCCACTTAAACCTTGCCCGGAACGCCGCTTCGGATAGGTAAGTGCACGCAGATTATCGAAACCGTCAGCAGTGACAAGACCAGCTGTAACCAGCTCCCAGAGCGCCATCTCTACTTCGGTTTTTAAAAGTCGAGCGCCGCGCGCCACATCGATGAAGAATGAGGCTCCTCGCTCCGTAAGGAAATCGTGAACTTTGCGAGCTTGACTGCTCAGTACACTCAAATCGAACTCAAGCGATTGAGGCGACATCCAATCAGACTCTTCGCGCAAATAGAACGCAACTGGAGAGGCGCTAGTTGGAATAACTCTTCGATTGGCCACATCGGTTGTATCGCGACCAGGCATAAGGGCCGCATGTGGAGACAGCCTTGCCCAGCCGATCTGACCGGTCAGACAAAGATTGTCGAGGAAAGTCGCCTTATAGTTTTTCACGCGACGCGCGAGAATCTGCGATTCCCAACTACTGGCACCAGCTTCATAACCCTGTAGCTGCTTGAGAATTTCGAGAGTGCCATGCTGCATGACGAGCTGACTGCCGGGTGTGACGTGCTGCCATGCGAAAAGCCACGACATGTATTGGGCCGCCGTCACAGGCTCGATTTGTTTTCGGATGGTGCCGATTGTGAGGCGATGGATTCGCGCCAACAGTCCGCGTTCGCACCACTCGACAATCTCGATTACATCTGCGGTTCCGTTGGACCCGGACGTATTTGTTGAAGCCGCACTAGAACCATTCAAATTGGCACCGTTCAATTTCGAAGTGGCCGCTCGGTCGGTAAAGGTTCCTCGCAAAACGGCACCGCGAGCCTCGCTCTGCAGTAAAGCTCGATCGATCTCAGGAATCGTCAACCCGATTCGCGCAGACAATTCGCCGGCGGTGACTGGTCCCAGATGCATCATCCAACCGCTCACCATTTGCTCGAAGACCTTGTCCGATTTCTCTGCATCTTCCGTAGACAGCTCACCATCAGGAAAAGCTATCGCGAAGTTCGTGTCAGCTTCGCGTGACACCCAGACCGGACCAACCAAATCCGGTCCATTTTTATGAACCGAGTTGACCTTCGAAGCGCTCGTTGTGCCCAGTTCCGAAGGCAGTCTTTGGACCGACGCGCGTCCGGCTGCAAGCAATGCATCGAAATGAACGCTCCACAATTCCTCTGAAGTCTTTTCATCCGGCCAACGAAAATTCAGCGGCAGCGCGACGACAGTTTTCATCAAGTCGTGCAATTCATCAGGATCTCGAATGTCGGGCATCGCATCCGATACGACTTTGGCAATCGCTGCTGGATCGAGCCGACCAAATTCTGAAGCCACACTATCTGGTAGCATGCGACGCATACCAACTGCACGTGCACGACGTTCTTCAAGTGGTGCGTCGTCTAGGTAGGCATAAGGATTAGCATTCAGTATTTCATGACAAAACTCTGACGGTTGCGTCGTGTCCACAGCGACGCATTGAATGGTACCGTCGATGATGCCATTGAGGACTCTCTCGAGACCCTCCATATCCATAGCCTCGGTCAGCACATCGCTCATCACTTCGTCTATCAAAGGATGCTCCGGCAGGACGATATCACCGACGATGTTGTCCTGACAGGCTGCCGCCTGCGGAAACACCGCCGCCAACAAATCCTCAGCGCGCATTCGCTGAATTTGTGGTGGCACCTTTTTACCGCCGCTGAATCGAGGGAGTGCTAGAGATCGATTTGCGTCCCATCGAAATCGGGTCGTAAACAACGGAGACTGCAGCGCCGTCTGCTCCAGCGTATGCCGCAAGCTGGCTGGATGGACATACTGAAAAACATCAATCAGAGGAAAACTATGCTGATCCGTCAACGAAATGACGATACCATCATCGGTGGCAGCAGCTTGAAGTTCGATATTAAAGCTCCGACAAAATTTCTTACGGAGCGCCAGTCCCCAAGCCTTGTTTATACGCCCACCAAACGGCGCGTGAATGATCAGCTGCATGCCGCCGGACTCGTCAAAGAAACGCTCAGCAACGATCTTATCCTGGTTAGGGACATGACCTAGAACCAGGCGGCCATTTACGATATAGTCGACCGCTTGTTCCGCGCCTGCCCGGTCGAGCCCGCACTCTCGCTTAAGGAATTCAACGCCGTCCGATTGCTTTTGCGAAACGACAAATTCTTCCAATTCTTTGCGAATTTCAGAAACGCACGCCGACAATTCGATTGTCCTTGCCGGTGCTTCACCCCGCCAAAACGGCACGTTAGGTGAGGCGCCGTGTGCATCTTCCACTAATATTTTTCCAGCGACACCTTCAACTCGGCGAATTCGCCATGAGGTGTTTCCCAGCAAGAAGATATCACCGCGACTGCTGTCAATAGCAAAGTCTTCATCGACAGTGCCGACCACAACCTGCTCCGGTTCAACCAAAACGGTATAAACGCCGATGTCCGGAATCGCGCCACCGTTCATAATTGCGAGCATGCGCGACCCGCGTCTCGCTTTGAGAACCTTGTTTATTCCGTCACGGTGCAGATACTTTCCGTATTTTACTTTCCTTCCGGCCAACCCCTCAGAGAGCATCTCGATAATCGAATCAAAAATTTCACGCGTCAAATTTCTGTATGGATACGCCATTCGTACCATGTCAAAAAGCTCATCCTCGTCCCAATCATTGGTCGCGCATGAGGCGACGATCTGCTGCGCAAGCACATCTCGGGGATGTTCAGGAATCATAATTCGATCTAACTCACCAGCTCTGATCGCTCGGATCAAAGCCGCGCATTCGAGAAGTTCATCACGGGTGGTGGCAAACAAACGACCTTTTGGTACCGCCCCACGCCAGTGACCGGCTCTACCGATGCGCTGCAAAGCCACAGCAATACTGCGCGGCGAACCGATCTGACATACCAGATCGATGTTGCCGATATCGATACCAAGTTCCAATGAAGCAGTCGCGACCAGCACCTTGTACTCGCCCGACTTGAGCTTCTGTTCCGCTTCCAGTCTGAGTTTTCGCGACAAACTTCCGTGGTGTGTGCCGACAAATTCCTCACCCAAACGCGAAGCCAACTGATGAGCCACTCGCTCTGCCAGCCTTCGGGTGTTGACGAAAACCAATGTGGACCTGTTTTCGCCGGATAATTTCACGATGCGCTCATACATGTCGTCCCACATTTCATTGGAAGCGACCGCACCAAGCGGCGTCTCTGGAACTTCAACAGCGAGATCAAGTTCACGCTTGCTGGAAATCTGAATGATTGCAGGCTCCGGACGAGTGCTTCCCACAAGAAACTTGGCGATGTCTTCAATTGGCTTTTGCGTTGCAGAAAGACCGATGCGAACAGGAGATTTGGCGCACACAGCCTCCAGCCGTTCGAGCGTCAAGGTCAAATGACTGCCGCGTTTGTCGTCAGCCATGGCGTGAATTTCGTCCACGATTACGGTCGACACCGTGGACAAAACTGCGCGGCTCTTTTCCGCAGTCACCAATATGTATAGAGACTCGGGAGTCGTAACCAGAATGTGCGGCGGCTGCGTGAGCATCTTGCGCCGCTCCGAAGCCAACGTATCACCAGTACGCACTGCCGTGCGAATCTCGGACATCGTCAGTCCTTTCGACGCCGCAAGCTCCATAATCTCGGCAAGCGGACTCTCAAGGTTCTTATTCACGTCATTACTGAGTGCCTTGAGCGGCGAGACATACAGCACTTCGGTCTGCGCCTTCAGCTCACCTGCCAGCGCCTTGCGAACCAGTGCATCGATACAAGCCAGAAAGGCAGACAATGTCTTACCAGAACCAGTCGGCGCAGAAATCAACACACTACGTTCACTTACAATGTGTGGCCACCCGGCAATCTGTGGCTCCGTAGGCGTTCCAAATTTGCTGACAAACCATTCAGCAACCAACGGATGCGCCCAAGCCAACGGATCCTCAGCACTCTGAAGCGCCGCAATCCGCTTGGATTGCGTTTCAGCCGTTGCCAAATTGCCGCGTCGCTTTTGCATCGCGCAATGAACCCCATATTCGCCACTAAGTTTAGATTATAGCGGCGAAACGGCAGAATGCTCACGGCATTTAATCCAACCCTTGCAGCTTTCCATCATTTCGCAAATATATGTGGAATTCACCGGTTTCTTGGCTCAACCCATTCGCTATCTTATTGCAAGAGCCGCGACGGAGAGCAACATGGAAGACGTTTACGACACTTACGATGGACCAGCACTGCCACCATCCAAGCGTACAATCTCGTTTTCCCCGCCGATCAGAATGGGCAGCCCACCGATCGACGAAAACCAATCCGAAGAAAATCCGGATAAAGTGGAAAAACTATCGGAACCCCGCCGCTTGCGCTACACCGAACTCCGCTTCACGTTACCGCAAGCCCTGTTCCGATAGTCGAACGCCATTCGAAAAGCACGTCCGGCTCTTTCTCTTCGTTATCGATGCCATCCGTTTCTTCTATCTCAACAAAACCTTGCTTGGCATAAAATTTTCTGGCAATCGCATTTTTTTGAAACGCCCAAATCTTCAGATATGGCGAATGATTTTTCGCGACATTCAAAAGCCGACTGCCAAGCCCAACGCCCTGAGCATCAGGCAATAGATAAAGATGATCGACAAAGTAATCGTTAAAAGCAATGAAACCACAAATCTCTTTGGTATCATCTGTGATGGCAACATAAACGATATCTTTGTTCAAAACATGTTCCGTGAAGAAGATCGCATCCTCTTCAGGCGTGTGCAACTGAGGCAGAAACGGCAACGACGTCTCTTTAGAAATTTTGAAAACCTTCGCAACTTCAGCCATATCACGATGCCCACCCTCACGGATGGAGTAATCGCGCTCCACTGACTCTTCTTTAGTTTTCAAAGGCTCCTCAAATAATTCAGATCAGATCTTCATGATCCTCGCTGGATAAGACAATCACCGAGCGAGTGAAACAACGCGCATGCCGATTTCGTGCGCTACTGACCGAACCGCATTATACACGATGCCCGCCAGCAGCAGGCTCAGACGCTTAGACAGATTCGCCTCCTGACTGATTGCGGTGCACAATAATCGCGCCGCAGCGCGCTCGCGACCTGGGATGCACAAACTATCACGCCGGCGATGCAGCGGGTTCACAACAATCACAAACTGGCAATATCCATACCTGCTCTCATTCTTATTTCTCCCAGTGACAGTAACGGTCCAATCACGCGACAATGCTAGCCGCTGCAATATCCAAATTTTGGAAACCCATGACATACGAAAGATACGCACCTGAAAACAGGTACTCATCTCAGCAAAATCCTCTTTTGAGAGAGGCTGCTCTGATCGCGCAACAGCTCGACAGCGGCAACGCCGGGCTTGCGGGACAGAGACTGCGCGCGGATTTATATCAACTTCAGCGCTCGCCCGAAGAGGCGAAGCAGCTAGTCAAACTCGTCGAACAATACGATAGAAAAGGTAGTGGCGCGGATTTAGAAATTCGCCAGGGAAGACAAAACGGCTACTCGGTCGCCAACGCAAGTATCGTCGATTACGACTACTACCGCGACTCTCGTACCGGTCGCGTTCAACGCCAGGCTTATAGCAACGAACAAATTTGCACGATTATACTCGGACAAAACGGCAGTCGAGGTTATAACGACCGCGGCTCGAATGGTCGCGGCTACAACAGCTACGACAACCACAGCAGCTACAATGGACGCCAGACCTACGACCCACGGGGTTCGTACGATACAAGACGCTCCTTCGACCCGAGAGGCTCCTACGATCAACGACAACCGTTCGACCCTCGAGCTTCATACGATCCGCGCTCTCCACAATTCGATCCTAGAACTTTCGACCCACGCCAAACCCGGGCCGACAGCCTGCGTTTCGACAACACGCAATTCGATCCACGCAACTTCGACCCGCGCCGTTATTTCGAAAACAATGGCAGGTTTTATCAACAGCCATCCTCCAGATACGAACCTAACTACACCCAAAACGACCCGAGATACTACAATCCGGCTCAACGAGTAGATCCGCGGTCATATGATCCGGATTACGAACAAAGTCGCAATCGCAGTCGCCGTGTCGCACCACAGCACAACCACCAACACGACCACGGTGAAGATAATCGCAGACGCACCGATTCACACCGCTCGACCGCGGGCGTTAACACTGACGGACTAGACCGCAATGCCGCCGAGGCCCTGGATTATGCAAAACAGTTAGCGGAGAGAAACGGAGTAAAAATCCAAGTAACTTCCGCGTTTCGAACCCACGCAGATCAAAGCAGACTGTATGCAAAATTAAACGGCATCAGTCCTGTAGCCAAGCCTGGATCCTCCAGCCATGAATTCGGCGAAGCAATCGACGTGAAGAATTTCCAGCAAGCAAAACCGTATCTGGTGGCAGCCGGTTTCGTCCACGGTGACGGCAAAGGCAAGATAGCCGGCGATCCATGGCACTTCCGCTACTTGGGTTAGAACTAAAATCTGCCTAAGCGAAATGAAACTGAATTGGGATGTGCCAAACTATGCGCCCTTGATGCGCACTGAACCTGAGCCGCTCGGCGCCTTGCACGAGACAGACTGGACCGCTTTGCTTCGCACCACACTGAACTGAACCTATTATTGGTCGCGCTTGTGGCAAATCACCACTAGCGGTGGCTCGTAATTTTCATTCCGATACTTGAACGCTTCCGGAGCCGAGCGCTCGTCTGGCGCTGGATCGATCACTAATGTTGCACCGCAATCGAATACGAGCTCAAAACGTCCATCGATTTCTTCCACAAGAACAATCGAACCTTCAGCTAGATTGCTGATCTCGAATGTTTCGGGGCGAAAGTAATGGGAGCAAGTCCCAGAGATATGAGCATCTTCGAATTGGATTCTGAATCCACTGGCGAGATCCTCTTTAGGTACTTCGGTGACTTTCAGTCCGACCATGGACTGCATGGGTTGGACGCCCTGATATTGAGCTTTGCTGCTTTGCACGTCTGTGTTTCCTGCGCCGCCGACTAATAGACTAGTATTCTAGCGCGCTCCTCAAACAGAACGTCATGAAATCAGCGGTTTGTTAACGGACAATCGGACTATCCAGTCAGCCTGGTTGATGCCTATCTAGTTCGTACTGAAAATTGCACCGAAATTGGAATTGATTCTACTCTTTTTTCAAGAGTCGACGTGTGTTTTGAATAGTTTCCTCCTGAAGGAGTGTCAGCCTGCTGACACTCCTTCAGGAGGTTCAG